>Ga0209208_10000435_pt1 | contig 53894 bp, 44 predicted proteins | sample S1TSphfallax_3_FD_187694 | JGI IMG/M metagenome (GOLD analysis project Ga0209208, IMG submission 187694) | Host-associated microbial communities from peat moss isolated from Minnesota, USA - S1T2_Fd - Sphagnum fallax MG (SPAdes) (version 2) | ecosystem: Host-associated > Plants > Peat moss >... | reverse complement strand
GGAAAGTCATAAACTTTCACAATACTTCACTGAATTCCGTGATTCAAAAGCTTCTTAGAACACTGAGAGATGGAGCTACAAATCACCTTTATAGTACAAATCACCACTTGAATGTCAAACCTGAACACCATTATCTTTTAATAAATTGTCTCTTAGTACATTAAGCATTCAAATGGAAACTTGTTCATCCTAATCAAAGATGAATCAAACACTTTGATTCTTGTGTTTTGACATTGCACTTCACCTCTGAAAATTGTTTCTAAAATTCCTTCATTTTTAAATATATAAATAAACATATATATACATATACCCTTTTTTTAGCCCAAAAAAAGGGTATATGATAAAGGGATACCCAGACCTTACCCATCTATCAATGTTTAAAAAAAATTATACCAGACTCTTACATGAATGAAAATTTTGAGTGTTAATATACCCTTACCCAATTAGTAAATAAACTGGAAAAAAAACTATAAAACCTTATCCAAGGATATATCAAAAACAATATAGCCACACAAATACCGTAATGGACAGTGCAATTTTGATAGGGGAGACCTGATACAGATCCCAGCCATCACCTAGAGATTCTCCATAGATATCCTTTTTAATCTGATTGTTAGATCAAAAGCATACAAGTTTGGAGGCCAAAATCTCCTGTTCCATGCACAGATATTGTCAACCCTTCAGGCTGAAAATAAAGTTTTTGAATACTTGGGCACTATCAATGTTACAAATCAAAGCCAGACCATTGATGTGGGTTTCTTAGAGCAGAATTTTCCTGTTCATTTCTTTAGAGGATCATATGCCTAAGACAAGAGGTTGTAGGGATCCAGATCACAAGGACTTGTCTAAATGACTTTCTAAAACAAATGTTGATTAAGACTAGTTTTCCATGAATGCTAACCATTCCCACCATTGTTTAACAAAATTGAACAAGTGCACACAACTAGCTCCTCAAGTCTCTTCTCAGCCATTTGCAATTTTAGGAAGGGGAGCCAAAAGGGTGACTGTGACCAAGATCAAAGGCCATACCTTTGGTTACAAAGCCCAATACTTTTTCACTAACTTCGTCTTCCTTGTTGGGGAAGTATGTAGTTCGACTATTAAGTACCACGAGAATCTTTGTCTGGGGATCCAAAAGCAAAGTAATTGCTTTAGATATAGGGGTTGAGCTTGTCACCATGGGTGGAGGCGGTCGCATTATGTCTTTCAATCGAGCATCCATCTGTAATCAATCAGCAAACCAGCAAACTGGTTCAGAAATCAACCTCCAGAAAAACCTCCAGTGCCAGAGAGAAAACCTGTTGATAAGTTCAGTGTCGCTCTTCAAGCATTTACAAAAGGTTCCTCATAGCATCACATTGCAGAACATCAGAACCCATGCATGATTATTTCTGCAATTGGTTTTAAACTGTCTATCTTGCACTATCTGGTTCCTTTGAAGGCAATGATAGAGACACTTGTGAACGATTGGATTCCAAGGAAAGGAAGGGAAGGTAAGCAACATAAAACCTCCGAGCAGTCTTCAGCAAAAACAACACCAATGCAAGCACCTCTCTCATCCACAATGGGCAGCACTTGCTCTCTCAAAAACCGTAGTGCCACTTTTCGCACTTGAATGTCACCTAGTGGTGGCCTTGCTTCATCATAAGGCACCATTATACTCTCAACACCTTCATTTGGTGACACCTGCTCCACATACAGAGGAGAACTGACTGATAAGGAGACAATCAATAGGAAAGACCAGTAATGAGAATGCCAAATCTAATGGTACATGTGAGTTTACCACATTTTCATTCTTTGTGGCTGGCAAGACCAAATGCAAGGGCTAACCAAGTTAAAGAATGGAACAGAAACAATAATTCACACATTAGCCTTATAAATTACAATGAACAGCAGAACCAATAGGGCCAAGACATTTGTGGAAGGAACTATTAACATAGTCAACACAGAAATGGATCTGCTTTAAAAGGAGACAAAAATTACAGTCACCTACCCCAGGCCTTAGCTTGTAAGGGCTGAAAACATCTTCAGAAAATCCTGTCAACACCTGCAACCGCACAACAGCCTGCACCAAATATACTCCATATGTTACCAACCAACTGAAAGAAAAGAGTAGTATTTGGAAAGCAAGAAAATCAGTATTGACCTACACAATATGTAATGAACCTCTGAAACTGGTGATATTCCACGCAAACTATCATATACCATGACAATTGAGTAAAGATGGTTCAGTAATTGTTATCTTGAGAACTTCCCAAATGGCCTCAGACTCATGAACTGTAGACTTCAATATAACTTTGATTCCCATCCTTCAAGGCATAGATCCAGGTTTTATCCGTATCTCATTCTCATCTTGGACTTCTTCATAAGTATTTCCTGACAACTAAACCCTACATGCTTAAATCTTCAACCCTTCAACTGTCAACCCTCGGCCCTCACCCAAAATCCAAATTCTAAAGCTCTCAATAAAAAATTCAAAGCACAACAAAAAGCTATTTCCAGAAGGCCACTAACCAGGTATGCTCGCTTGCTTAATGGAAGGCCCTTCTTCAAGCCCACCATATTTTTCAATGTCCGTTTTGCCAAACCAAGCTGCCACCAAAAGCACTCATGAGAGGGATGGTTTTGTCAGCCTAGCTTGGAAACACACCATATTTGTCATATTGCTGAAACCTATTTGCTTGGGGAATACCTGTATGTGATAATCTTTGTGTCACATGGACATACAGCATTGCATTACTGTCACAAATATAACAACCAAAGAACTCTCAAAGTGACTCATCCTAGACTCTACGGCAAACTTAGCAGACAAAAAAAGCCAACAGATCAAATGATTATGAAAGTTCATTTTTACCTGACCAGCAAGCACAGCAGCTTCAATGTAAAGCTCATCAGCTTCTGCTCGATCTTCTGGCCAGACATGGCCAGCAGCTTCAGGAATTAAGCGTGAACGCAATGAGCCCACCATGGTAACATCCCCCCTCTCTGCAAATGCTCTCATCAATGCCAAGAATACATGTGCACGTGGTCTTAATTGAACGTCATCTTTAGCATTCCTTTGCATCTCTTCAGCATACGCTAGCCCTCCTGTGACCAACCCATTGTCAGTGACATATCCACTGGGCTGAGTCCCACAACTCAGATAGAAATCCAACACATCACTGGGTCCAATAAGGTACATCAGAGCCCTTTGGAGTTAAAGAGGCTCAGAGTCATTATCTTCTGTTAATTTTTGTGCATTTGTGTTCTTTGCTAATTTGGCTGAATCATCCACAAAGTACTTGGGATGAGCTCAGTAACAGCTGTTCAAAAGATCCAAGTCCAAATATTGCTGGTGCCAAGTTTGCAGTATGTACTCAAATTTCCAGAATAAAGATCTGAAGCCTATTTATCTGTACACAGTTTGTCTTCCTTCTTTAGCACTTTTGCTTCTGGGCAAGTGATACTTACGCTCAGGAGAACCAGAAGCAATACAAGCATCAATGATGGCAGTGTAGGCAACACGATCAAGAACACATGTTGGCATTTCCTTCATCTCTGTAACCATGTTGCAAACACCCTCCAAGTCTCCAACATCTGCCAGGCCCTGTCCCATCTGGTGTCTCAATACCCATCTCTAAATTGTCTTATTGATCAGCAATTGTAAAAGTAGATCCTGGAGTTCACACCAGACACATATCCAGCTGCCAACTGCTGCCAATGAGTACCTCAGCAAATCTTGGTTAACAACAGAGTGTCCTTGTAAATCAACTTGTGAGGACCAAACTGTGAATTCATTCTCACTCATCCCTGGTAAGATTTGACTGAAGACAGCATTGATTGCTCTATGTGTGGGAGTAGCTGATCTACTGCACTTAAATCCAATGAGGAAACAATCAAACGAGTGTGGAGCATAGCGGTACCCTGAGGAGAGTAGTGTAAGTAACAACATCTGGGAGTAGCCGTGATGTTTGCAGCCTCTTGGCATCTACCTGCAATAGAACATAACCCCTTTTCAAAAACAAACCATACTAGTTTACTCTATATACTAGCATCATTTCTTCATGTTTTTAGATTGATGCTAATGGGCAGCTTATCTTTGAACAGTTTTCTATATTGTAAAGGCACTGATCTTTAAGTGATTCTATGCATCTGCTCAACAGATTAACTTGGATAGGTCCTGTCCTCCATTTCAGATTCTAGTTATTTTTGGGCATGGCTGACTTAGAGTCTAATGGGTGTTCTGTTCAAGACAGTTAACAAAGAGGGAAGTGTTAAGAACCTTCATGGCAGTGAGAAGCTCAAAAGCACGGGCCATGTCACCACCACGCACACATGCTAAAATGAGGGAGTTGTAGGTCAAGCGCTGCAGCTGAAGCCCATGTGATTTCATCTCATCCATCAGCTTCAAGGCCTCTAGTGGATTATCAGACCGTGCATAGCCCTGCTTGATTTTTGGTGCTTGTCAGTTTTGTTACACAAGGGAGTTCATTTGGAGTCCTCAAAACAGGCTGTGCTATATCTATAACATTCTTCAAAATGATGGCCCATAAGATATTTGAGAGGCATTTGGTACTGAGACAACATTCATTCGACATGCTGGCAGGGCATCACTTCTTATGCAGATTGCAAGATGGTACAATAATCTTATCTCTGCAGTTTGACTAAAAAAGCTTTCAGAATGGGAATTCAGATACATGTAAGGATAAGAAAGTGACAGGGAGTACCTTAATGAGAAGATTGTAGGTGAAAGTGGTGAGGCCTGATTTCCTGACCGATGACCGATATCGAAGCAGCACACCCCGTGCTCGAAGTGCTTCCCCTGCAAGCAGATTCAATTTCACAATGGAGAAACAAGAGTCTTCTTGCAGAAACTTTAGCTTTAGGAGTTGTCTCCAAATATATATGGAATTATACCAGGGCCATTAGCTAACTGAGGGTCTTATAGTTTCATGTCATACAACAAAGTGCTACAGTCATCCTTGCTCATCTGTTGATGTCAATGTCATGCCTCTTACCTACAGTACACCAATCCTAAAGGCCATTATGTATATACTTGAAGCCACCACTGTTTTGGATATAACATGACAGTTGTCTCAGTGCTTATAACAAACAGGTTCAGCAACAATGTTTAAGTGCAGCTGATGAACACGGACCTGCATCAGCACATGCATTAACTAAAGTGTTCAGATGGACGTTGGTTAGTTCTGGCTGTCCAGGGGCAGTTCCTGCTTCCATAGATTCGAGAAGTTCAAATGCATCATCTAGCCTCCGAGCCTCCCCCAAACCCTGCCCCAAGCAGGCAACAGTACATGGCCACATTGAGTACACCTCACATGTCTTTTCAGTTAATACTCAACCAATCCAACTTTTTGATCCATTTCCTCCCTTGATGTTGTCATACTATTTTGCAATGGACCAAAACAAATATTCTCTGCATCACACCACCAGAGCATAAAGTCAACAGTCGGTAACATCTTCTCAACTTGCTTTAGGGTTGTGATGGAATACCTTCAACAGGGTTCCATAGGTGACATTATCTACACCAGTACCACCGGGTGCCGCCATCTCATTGAAAACACGAAGTCCATAGTCAATGTCCTTGCAGTTTACACAGGCCATTAGAACTGCATTCATTATGATGTGGTTCAGCTTTCCATTTTCCTTCTTAGCAATCTCGAGCTCCTCAAATACCTGTCCCAACACACCAACAAAGCAGCTAAAACAATATGAAGCTCCCAATCTGGAATGTCAGTTGAGGAATGTCAGCCTCATTCTCAATAATGGTCTCTCTAGACAGAACTGGTCCATTGAAAGAGGACTGATGAGTATTATGTGCCCAAGTACCAACAATCAATGTTTGGGGGTAAGATTTTGTAGTAAGCTATTTATGGATTTGGATTGGAAGTCTCTGGGAGATTCAAAATAACATGAACACTTACTTTGCCAAGCTGTTTTCGATTACTAAGCTCCACAATTCTTCGGGTCAGAGCACGTAGTTTGAATTCCTTTTTCCTCCAGAAAGGCCAAATTTTGACAGCACTCTCATCTTTCACTGTCTCAGCTTGAGAGGACAGTTGCTCCCGTTGCAACATTTCCAACTCTCTTCTTCTTCTTACCTGCCAAGGATGTGCAGTCTTCATATACCTTTGTTTCTGTGAGCAGCAGGTACTATGCCAAAACCCATGTACATCTGTTGGTAGGTTATACCCAAGCCTCAGACAACCTAATGTCGGAATTTTTTAAGATGAACAAGGCACTAATTTGGGAAGAACATGAAAAGGGCTTCAAATTAGATTATTCACGGGGTTTCTACCTCTGCAAGAAGCTCCAGTTGCCGTTCCTGAGGTCTTTCTTCTTTCGGCTTTCCCCGCCTCCCTCTGCTATTGCTCTTTCCCCAGTTGTCACCTGCCAAAGATTCAGAAATTTCAGTATCTTATTGTTGAACATGGTTGAACAGGGAACATGTCTGGTTAGATCATATGACAAGGTTCATGGCAATGGTTCTGTGTATCAATGATGTAGTGCTGGTCAGTGTGTGCTGTGACCATGATGCACCTAGAGCTGTCTGATGAGTGTCACAATTGCCAGTGGCAATGGCCAATAGCACCCTTTCAATCAATCTGCATATTTTAAGGAACAGGCATTTATGGGGCGTAGCAAATATTTTCTTTTCAGCAATAAGCTCTCTGAGGCCATGAAGAAGCTCAGAAATCAAAATATATATTTGATACTTTCAAATTGGGGCCATGGGTAAACTCTGGAGAAAAAAAACAACATAATAATCCCCATTGGCAACAGTAAATCTAGAACCTCATTCACTCCAAATTGGGACTTGGCACAAAAAATCACAAATATTTCACAGCCAAAACTACGAATAGATAGTGAAACTGGGTGAGTACCTGTAGTTGAGATGGCATGGCAAACACCACATTTTTTTCTTCTATGTGAAACTCCTGGATTCAAGAATATATTTCCTAACCACAGGACGTTGTCTACAGTTTCAACTGTGTCAATTCTATTGCTTCCTAATTTTTTGTCAGCTTGTGTAGATTGCAAGATAAATTTCTGCCATCCTTTGAAACTCTCCTCCCTACACTTCCTTCTTGCAGAACTTGATCCTTGCAATCCTGCACAATGTTCAAAAGAAAACCAACTCTTGTTTTGGATGAGCAGAAATGTTTTGCACTGAGCAGAAGGGAGGTTCATTTCTATCTGTTACAAAAGAATGATACCAATCCATTAAGCCAGGAGAAAAATTCACAACAAAATTCACCTACTGTGGAAAGTCTGCCAAAAAAATTGTATGCCAGATCAAAGCACCTGAACAATGCTGGGATTTGCCTCCTTCATAGGTTAGTATCATGTCAGCGCAAGAGTGCTGTCTTTGGCTACTTTGCAGCAGAAATAAATTAGGGTTTCTGAGAAGAAGAAGAAGAAACAAGGGTATGTATGTGTATGTATGTTACCATAGCTGCAGCTGGGGGGGAAGTCTCCTGCCGTTTCTCCTTCTAAGGACCTAGCAACCACCAGCTCCCTCGCGGCGTTGCTGCTCCTGCTATTGTTGTTGTCCCTGCAGCTGCGTTTCCCTGGGGATGGAAACAGATGCATACAGGAGGCCTGAATGCATTCCATCTCCACACCGCAGCCTCCTCCTTCACAAGAGAAGAGCTTCACATTGGGAAACCATGCACACAAACTAGATACCCCCCAGATTGGCAGAGAAAATCTTCACCAAAAAACCAGAGAGAAGAAGAGAAGGCGAAGGGGTGGGAAGCAACAGCACGCCCTCCGAACTCCAAAACTCCTTAGAGCCAAAAGAAAACAAGAAGGGATGGATAATGGGAGAGACGAAGAACGGGCAGACTAAAAAATTAAATTCTGGCAGAAACACAAAACACTTTCTCAACTCCAAGAAAATCATTTTCACGCCTCCCCCCTGCCCCGTCCCAAAAAAGCTACCTACCGTACAGTTCACAACGGGTAAATCTTAAGCCTAACAGGGTAACTGTCAGATCAAAGGTAAATTTAAAACGTAAAAGGGTATGTATCTTACCCGCCGGGTAACTCAAAGCATGCGTTTTATTTACCCTTTTGTGGGTATTTTTAAATTTATTGCAGGGTAAAATATTATTTACTTGCTCATCATCGCCACCATCTTTTCTCCCTCTTTTACTTGGGCTGTAGAAAAAAAATTCATGTTCGGTCTGGTGTGAAACGTGAAATTGAGAAAAAAATTTCCTTCTGACCGTTAAGGACCTCGACAGACCTTGCGCTGTATGCGAAGCTTTTTCGCAACGGAGTCGTTGCGCGCGCGTGTTTGTGACAAGAGTTTGTGTGTGTGTGTGTGTTTTTGTCCATCTCTTCCCCTTATTTGTATGAGTGGAGATGGAGTGTATTCGGGCTTTATTGTGTTTTCATCTCCAAGAAAACAGAGTTTCAGGTATAACAGAGTAGTGGGAGCAGAAATGAAAGAAAGGAGCTGGCCACCAAGTGTGACATAGAATGAGAAACGGTAGGAGACTTCTCCTGCTGCAGCTATTGTAAAATACACATTACCCAATTCTTCGTTTATTCATTCTACGACAGTAGACACCCTAATTTCTTTTTTCGCTGCAAAGTAGCCCAAAAGATAGGAACAGTCTCTGGGGTGACACTTTGAAATTCTCATCATCGTTGTTTTTACAATGTGTAAGAATGCAAGGATCAAGTTCTGCAAGAAGAGATGTAAGGAGGGTTGTGAAAGACGACAGCGATGTATCTTGCAAACTACACAAGCCAACAACAACAACCTACAAAGAAACAGGATTGACACAGTTGAAAGTGTTGACAATGTCTTGTTGTTAGGAAATATATTTTTGCATCTAGGTGCTCCACATCGAAGAGAATGTGGTGTCTGCCATGCCATCCCAACTACAGGTACTCACCAATTTCACTATCTATTCATAGTTAAGGGTTTAAGCAATTGTGTTTTCTTCCGCGGCAAGTCCCAATGTGGAGTGAAGAAGGTACTAGAATATCGGAGCTTCTGTAGAACCTGATCACCAAGTCCTCTGAACACAGTCTGACAGTGGTGGTGAATGGCAGATGGTTCCTATACATACATCCAGGATGGGATGCTCATCCCACATAAATTCCCAGATAGAATTGGTGAAGGATCACTGTATCCAGTAATGGGTTCTGGCTGACAATAAACTTGGAATCTTCAAAACCAGCTTTTAACCTCACAGGAATGGGGATGCAGGTGAAATGCAAGAAGTACTGTGCAAGCATTTGGTGATACTGAGTCCTCAGGAAAAGCTTCCAGTCGTTGGGTATGAGGAAATGAATATAGAGGAGGGTGGGGTTTGAATCTCCAACTTGTGAATCCTGTGGATGCTGACTCTATTCTAGCAGAGGTGGCAGAGGTGCTTGCCAGATCCGGCGGTCATCGAGATTGCTTTTGAGTGCACAGAACTCCACCAAATTGCAAGGCATATGGGTCAGGCATACATGTCCAAGTTTGATCGGCTCACCTTTGCAAGAAGGAAGGAGATGATAGAGCTCCAAGATGTCGCCATCAAAGCTCTGCCTGAATCCTCAGTCCATGGAATCTCGAACATAGCTTGGGCTTTATCAACAAATCAGTGGCAGTGCAATTTATTTTGGGGAGCTGGACCTCATGGCTAAAACAGCTTCAGATAGTGTAGAAGAGTTTAAACCACAAAATCTTGCAAACATGGCTGATGCCTTTGTTTATAAATCTATGCAGCATTTGTCCTCTCCTTTTTTTTCTCTATGTCTCAACAGGCAAGTCTGGTGCCCACAGATTTTCAGCCCCACAAGCTTGTCCAGTTTTTTTGGGCATTTGCAAGTATGAATCATCATCCTCTAGATGATTTCTTTGACAGTCTCAATTCCCTTGTACAGAAGGAATCATTTATGAGTACAAGTCTATTTAAGAACCTAAGTTGACAACATCTTGCCAGCATTGCTTGGTCATGTACTGTGTTGGCCCAACTAGAGCATCCCTGATTTGCTCATTTCTGGACTACCCTAGCCAACCACACTGATGGGTGATGGATGTGGACTATTGGCAAGTGAAGGGTGCTCAACATTTGTCACAATTGTATCAAACAAATTTGAGTTTGCAGTTAGAGTATCCAAATCTAGACTTGTTCATTGGGACAGAGCGGGAACAAGTTCTGCCTGACGCATGGGAGAAAGAGAAAGTGAGCTCCAAGTGTGGTTCATCATGAAGAAGTTGACCGATTGCTTGTCGGAAGAGGATGGGAATGGGTATGTGAGTACACAGGTGCTGAATACTCAGTAGATCTTGCATTGGTGGAGTCTAAAATAACCCTTGAAATTGATGGCCCAACACATTTTGCTCATAATGCAGGTGCTGTATATTTTCCACCTTATTTCTCATGTTCCTAAAGAGTTCTGAAGCATAAAAGCATACTCTTCAAAGTATCTATTAAGATGAACCAGAAGTTTGCTGAACAAGGAAAGCATTGTGTTTGGTGTGGAAAGCCTCTGGAATCTTCAAAATGATTCTCTCAAAGGGCTTCTCAGTTTCAAGTGGGAAGCTTTCCAAAGCCCACTTTCTTGTTCTCACAAGAACATGCTCATTTGAGCTTTGAGCATTGTTTCTTGCTTCTCTTCCTTATTATTTTGTGAGATAAGCTGGGTGTAACCTTTCCAATCAACTTGCTCACAATTTTCATTCATGTATGTTTATTATCAAATAATTATGAGATTATTATAATATTGGTGCAAACATATTAAGGTGGAGTACATAATTTTTTCATAATTTGTTAGATTATTAATGATGAGCATAAGAGAAAATATAAATGAATTTTTTTTTTAATTTAAATAATGTTACATATGATATGATTACATTCCTTAAATTTCATGAATAGATTTAGAATTACCATAACATATTGAACTTTTAAAATGTTAAAAATCTTGCATCATAGTTTATACCATGTGATTATAGATTCATTATATTTATTAAAATGTTTAGTTAAGTGATTTTTTTAATATAGAAAATAATGTGATGTCATGATACGAAGGAAAACAATTTTAAAAGATTTTGAAAATCATAAATTGAGATATACAATGAAATATCTAATTTTTTATAATTTTTTTATTCATTTGAATTAATAATTTAATCTCTTTTTCAATGCAAATTTTGATATAATAAAGTCTAGAAGTTTTTTTTAAAATTAACCTTGTCATATGACTTGTGCAATATAAAATATTATGTTACAATGTATATAGACTTTTATTTTAACACTAATATGGAATCCACATATTTTGAAAAGTATTTCATCTTAATGTGTTTTTATTATAATGTGTGCTTAATTTTTTTAAATAAAAAATTCATAAATTTTAAATCTTTGATTTCATTTATTTTATTTTTATTATCAAATAATTATGAGATTATTATAATGTACACAATTTTAACAAAATTATAAATTCAAAAATGCTAAGTATTTGATTTTCATTCATATTACAACATTTATGCATAATTTTAACATCAATATAAATTCAACATTTTTGAATATGTTTGATTTTGATTCTTGTTACATTGATTATTCTAACAATATAATTAATAATTAAACATTTAGGTTTTATATAAAATTTCATAGTTGAAACAAAAAATTATATTTTGAAGGTTATTGTTAATTTCAAACTTCAATTTTTCATAATGGAATATCTTTGATTAAATTCACATGATAACATTGAAATAAACATTATTAACATCATCATATTTTTAAAACTCTTCAAATGATGAAGTACAAAGGTTTTTTGAAAAAATATCATACCAAACTGATATTTTGTTCGATTTTTAATTGTATCATGCAAAATTTTATTAATTCAAAACATTATACAAACCCAATTATTTATTTTAAACTTCACCTCAAATTTTGATAAACAAAATGTTATATCACCATTTATTCCCATTTTTTAATTTACATTTTTTTAATTATAATATTATTATTTTTGAGTATTTTTCAGTTTATAGTTTTTTATTATAGCAAATGTAATCAATAGCAAGTGGTTCATAACATGTCTTTCTTTGTCATCAATGTTAAATCATTTTTTAAAGTCTTTTGTTAATTTTGAAAAACCATGAAACAAATAAATATGATTTTTTCTTACACAATTTGCTAATATTTCTTCCACTTCTAAACATTGATGCACATACCTACACACATGTAATTGTGAAATCATGTATGTATTGAAAATTGAATGAGCAATTTGTGAATAATATGTTAAATTATTCATAAATTACATATTGCACTTATTAAATATGTAATAAAACACATGAAATTCAATATTTTGCAATTATTTTTGAATGGTTTGACAAGTTTTTTCACATTTTTTGAACCATCAACATCTTTATGTGAATTGAACCATCCATTTTGAACTTATTGAAATCATTATTCAAATGTTGCATATCGTATTTACTAGTATATATTGGAACACACACAACAACTTAATATTTCACATTTATATTTGAACAATTTAATTTTTTCACAGTTTTTCAAATTATTAGCATTTGCACATGAATTAAATTCATTATTCATGAATTGCATTTTACATTCACCATAATTTTTTGAAATGGATATATAAAAACTTGGCAATTCTCACATTTATATTTGAATGGGTTAGTGATTATGTCAAAATGTTCCTACATGCAAAATCTAGGATGCATGTAAACCTCTAAATTATAATATTTTCATATCATATATTTATGTAAATTAAAATGTATGTTTTTCCCCTAGTTTGTTTTAAATTTCATAAACAAGTTTTTATTACAAATGTTCATGATGCCACAACAAAAAAACCCCAAAATAATCCTCTTTTTTCCATTTTTTTTTCTTGGTGTATTTTTTCTTATCATCGTTGCCAAAAAAATCCCATCAAATTTTCTTGAATAAAAGAGTCGTTAACTAATGTTTATAAAAATGATTTTGGGTTGTTAAAGTTCAAAAGTATTTTATTAAAACCAAAACTCAATTTACTAAATTATTATTATTATTTTAAATTCAGCATTTATATAATCATTTAACACAAATCTCCTTGATCAACATGACATTAAAATGACATTACATAAATATGTTTGAAAAAATTAACAATTTTTCGATTATCCAACATGGTTTCGACTTGTTTAACTATTATTGCACCCAAAGGTGATCATAAGTGAAGTTCCTTCTTAATATTGATAAATGCATGTGGATGTAACAATAGGCAACCAATTTAATGTTATTTATTTGATTAAATTTCATAGCAATGTTGGTGATAACCTATGATTTGTTAACTAAGTAGGAATGAAAATCATGATGTAAAGATTACTTTTTAAATGTCCAATCCAAATTTTTATGTCATCAAATTGATTTTTCAAAATGTTTATGTAAAAGGTCACATGCAAGACTTTGTGCCTTCCTATCGTTGCGATAATGGAATATGTTTTAAAATTATCACTATAAATAGGATGTTTAAAATTCATGTATTGATATGCAAGAAAAAATCACAAAAACATGGATAATGTATAATAAACCTTATGAACATAATTTATATTCATTGTGACACCATGGATCCTATTATTTCCAAGGTCATAAGTAATGTTTAAGCTCCCCCTTGGATTGTGATTTTTTTTAGAATTACAAAGAAAGTCATTTGAATCATTTGATATGTGTTATATTTCTAAACATGTATTTAGTTAATTATGGAATAAAATATTAATTATCACAATGCCAAAATGTGATTTTTATAACAAGAACATCTTGTGATTAATGAATGAAAGGGAATGAGTCCCAACTCTCCCAAATGAGACTGGATTCCCACTTTGGGAGTTGAAATTTTGACTTGTTCTGAATGTTTTAAACAAGATATCAAAAGGTAAACAAGCTTCAAATGAAAATTTCAATATGTCATTGGAAAGGTCTTGAAGTGTAAATATTGAAAATGCCCTCATGTTGTCCATTTGAGTTTGTGTTATCATAAGTTATGGGCAAAAGAAAAGTCGAGAGTTAAACTAGCAATTCGACTCTCGACCACTAAAACTTGAGAAATTGATAGTAGATGAAGTCTAATTGAGACATGCAATATTTAGTTTAGTAGGGAAATCCAAATATTACCACTCCATTCAGTTGATGTAAAAGTTGCAACCTTGTAATAGAAACAAAATGAACAACTTGCTGCAATGGTGAGGATATTCAAAGATGGAGATGATGAAAATATGAAAGGTGAAGTTATTATGCTTAGGGTGAATCCACACACAACAATAATATACAATTCACCAATGTGTGCCCTAGACATAAATAGTGTAATTACCAGGGACGTAGTATAAATATCTTCATAGAAGTATGTTTGACATGTTGAAACAAGTTGACATGGGAGCCCAATCTTCTCACCAAATAATAATGGGGACCATGTTTAAAATCAACACCATTAACAAATAATTTGGGGATGAAAGCCCCACATGAATAAATAATCCCATAGCAAATAAGGATGGTGAAAGTAGTTATGAAAAAGGTCACAAAATGAAAATTAAGGGTGTTTATGGAAATGACGGTGATAAACAAATTTAGTTTGATGGGGAAACACATGAGGAAGGGTGCATTAGAAAACTATGGGTGTCAAAGGATGTTGGTAGTTGGAGAATGTACATTCCTAACACATGTGGACATGCCAAGTCATCTTCAAATGATGATGACCCATACTCTCAAATGAATCACCAAAAAATTATAAATTTTTGGTGATTCATTTGTACCTATAAATGTGAGCATAATTGTTCCAAGTTATGGGAAGTTGGAACTATTTTGAATGGGAGGAACCTTCATATGATAAGTGTAAAAATAAAAAAATGGTGAAATTGGTAACTTTGCCAAACAAAAGTTTGATAGGTGTTTGTTTTCTTTCTTTCCAAGTATAAAAGGCTAAGATGTTTTGAATGTTCTTTTTGTCATGTTTGGATTTTGTGGTAATTATGTTTATACAAATACAAAACTTTTGTAGTAACTAATGGTGGGTAAAAGCATGGTTAGGTGGCTCATGCTTGACATTTTGAAAAGTCCACATCTTACATTAATTACAATTCATGCATTTAAAATAATTATCAAATTATAAATCCTATAATGATCCCTTATGGTTTTGGTCACAAATATTACTAAACCACCCTATAAATATCTTTAAACATGTGATTGGTCAACAAATTTAGAGAATTAAAAAAAAATCAATGTGAAATGGAATATCAAATATTAAAAATGAGGAAAAATTCAATGCATCTTATAATTAAATTATTCATTTTATGGTGGTTTTAAAAATTTAAAAATTTGATATTATTATAACATATTTTTTGAATTCACATTTTTCATTTTTTGTGTGTGACAAACATAATGTCATCATTTCAAAAGTTCACAATGAATCCATTTTTTTCTTAAAAGTCATCCATAATTTTTAATAAAATTTTCACTAAAGTCTATTGTAAACATGGATAATGAAAAAATTGATACGATTTTACATTTTCAGTTCATTTATAATCCAAATAAATGTGACAATCCTAACAATCCACCTGATTGTGCTTTCACCCCAACATTGACTACTTGTGCGTGCCATCACATTTTAATAGTTGTTCCTATTACTATAAGTATAGTTAATGTTCTTGATGAATTGAATTTTCATCTAACACCACATACATTATAGTATATATGATTCCATTGAAATGTATACCTATATCAAGTCTCATGATTTTCCCACCATTGGTGTTCAACCCCCTTGAAATGTGAATGTAAACCTTATTATGTGACATTAACAACTTTTAAAGGCAAATGCGATAATGATTTTTCAATGTAAGGTGAAATTTAAAAGGATTTAGGACTAAAGTAATGTGGGGTTCCAAGTTCCAAGCACACGCAACTTGAAGGTTGCAAATGAAATGAAATGCAAAGTGGATTTGTGTTGGATACAAGCCTCATCATCGTTGGTCAAACATGTCAATCAATGTAGAATTATGAAGAATGCGGACTTATTATGCTAACAATTATGATAAACAAAGTGCAACAATGAGACATTGTTGTCACCTTTGCAATGCAAGAACCAAAAATTTCTATGAGGTAAAAATACATCCAAAGGAGCTAAAAACCATGTTGGATAATGGTGAAAATTGTAACTTTTTAACATATATTTTTGTCTTGAAATTTTGAAATTATATTTATCATTCCAAGTTGCGCTACATGATTAATATGAATGTTGAGGAATTCAAATTAAAAATTCATTAAATTTAATTTTGTGTTTTGGTTTTAGTAAAAAACTTTTGAACTTGAACAATAACTTTGTTAAATGTAGTCAATTTTGCAAATGACTAAGTAAAGGACTCTTTTAATACAATAACTTTGATGATAAAAAAATTTAGATGACAATAACCTACTACCCACATTCAAAAACACTTGCAATTAAAAAGTTACAGAAGTCAAAAAATTTAGAAATTTGAAGTATGTTTCAAATTTTCAAGAATGATTTACCACATGTAAATGGGATGTAATGTGCATGACATATAAAACAAAGTTGTAACTTATGATATAAGAAAGAAAAAACTTAAATAATTATTATATTTCGGTATGAATCAAAATTATGATAAATTTCCAAAACAAAATACAAAATCTGACAAAATTTGCACATTTTTGAAATTTACATATTTATTCAACAATAATTAACACAAATCATGTCATAGATTGGGCAACTATATGTATTTTAAAAAACAAGTTGCAAAAAATTTCACTCAAAAAAAATTATATGAAAAAGTGAAATGACTAAAAAAAAAGGACTACCAATCATTTTGTAAAGTAATCCCGTTGGCTACTTTGAACTCATTTTGACCAAACAACACCTCCTCAACAACTCTAGGATGCCCAAAGTTAGCCAGGTGGATAATTAGTTTTCTTTCATATGGAGTCCAACATAAATTTGACCTAAATTTAATTTCAAGAAATGCATTAATGGGGTGTTGCTAGAAAAATTGGCATCCTATTATTCTCAATATGCTCATTCTTTTTTGAAGATCACTTGGATTTTTAGGTTTCATATCCATTATGTAGTACTCTATATGACACCATGTCGATGTGTTGATATTTTCACTGGTTTTAAGTTTTGTTCATTTTCTACAAGACCAATTTGAGAGTTTAATATATCAACTTCAAGGATATGGAGCTCTAAAGCTTACAACTATATTGGGTGAGTGTAGTGGGTCATTTTTTTGTGTTGTACTCATCAGGTACAAACTATGGTGAAAGTGAAGCTTGAGAATGTTGTCCATTAGGAGTTCTACACTGAATCACAAGGGGGGTAATAAACAATGATGTACATAAAAGCTTTCATTACATCTTCTTACATCATCTTGCACTTTCTTGACTTAGGGGATTGTCCTTGGGAACAAGAGGCACTTGAATTAGAGCTATGAATTATGGAAATATGGGAAATGTGATTTTGCTTTGGAATATGCCAAATTCTTTGTGGCTACATTTTCAAATGATCTAATTTGACATTGGATATACATTTCTATTTGCCTATTCATTCTAAGTTCACTACAATAGAACCTCTATAAACTGATCCACCGAAATTTTATAACCTCTCAAATTTTATCACTCCGGCCCGGTCCATCAATGGGACCAGGCAAAAAATTTATATTCTTATAACTTATCACTTTTCCTCTTTCCCGACAATTTTATAATTTTATAATTCGTTTATTTCTCGATCAGTTATGGTGGAAATAGCTAGTGATAGGCCTCTGTTTAAAGACTATTATTGTGGAGATGGGCAAAATGTGAAGTCGCTGGAGGGGCAATACTCCGGTTACAAGGAGGTTCGGAAAAAAAGTGCTAGACTTCAGATGTTTTTCACTGAACCTGCAACTTTTGAACCCTGCGCCTCACAGTTCCAAACTCTCCCATAACTTATAACCTCTCAAACTTTATCACTGGCTGCCAGTCCCTAGGTGATAAAATTATAGAGGTTCTACTGTAGGTAAATATGAATGTTGTGTGGCAATTGTGGAATGTCAAAATTGCAATTAATTACATTGTTTTTCCAGAGTTTGCTACAATTTGGGAATAGGTTCTTGTCTAGTTAATTGGTAACCTAATTTTATATTTATGATTCTTGCCTACCAAATCATTACTTAATGATTTAGATGCATGAATTGCTAGCTTTGCTTTTGCCTTTTTGCTGAAGAGAATGATGAGAAAGGAACCACAAGTATATCAACAAATGTTTCACAACCTCGTATAAATTTGGTTTAAAAAGAATAGCCCATAGAATAAAACTAGGTCTTTAGCTATCACTCACATATTGGTTTCAACTTCAAGCCAAAAACTTACCTCAAAATCTTGCACTAATGCAAAGTGTCATCCCTTTTGATATATCCAATTAACAATGAAAAGAAATCATTTGGTTATCATTTTAAATTGATGATAATGAAAGAAACAACCTTCAACATCAACATGGACATGAAAATTACAACTGGTTGTTTCATGTAACTAATGTTATCTAGTTTTAGCTTTTGAAAAAGACTTTTGGTGCCAGTTCTAATTATTTCCTTTAATTTTGCAGAACTTTTAATTTTAATCTCAATTAATATTTTGAATTTAATTGAACTTGCATGATTAAAGCCTAAGCTTGTAAATTGGTATTGGGGGCAATGTACCAATCAATTCTTATTTTTGCTATGGAATGCAATTTAGGACACACTTCCTAATTCTCACAAAAGTGAAATAAAAATGAAAGCTTTAACATGGAGTTAGAAAAAAATCATAAATAAAAGTTCAAAGTGAAGTCAATATGCAAAATCCAAAGAAAAATATGACTCTCACAAATTGAAACCAAAATGATGCATGAACAAATCACAAGCAACCCAATTGCCAATACACATCACAACCCCACCTTGCAAAGAGCTCATCACTCTCCTCCCCATAGCAATTGAATCAAGCTCCAATTTGTTAAGAAAGATCAAAACTAAAGGTTTTAAAAAATCCAAAGAATTAATTTAACAATGAACTAAAGGCTCCATCAAAAACTAAAAAAGTTTCAAAATTGAAACCAAAGGTTCTTCTCAAAATCAAGCACCAAACAAAATTGGTGCAAACTAGCAGCAACTAAAGATTAGAGATGTTCCGCAAATTCAATTCATGAACAAGCAGCTCTTTGCCTAATGAAAAAAAGAAAAGAAAATACATCTTCAACTATTTATTGAGTATAACCAGACCCATACCAAAATCAAAATTGAAGGGCCTTAGAAAAAATTAAACTTGTCAGACCCAAAACCATTGGTCAAGAACTTTTTTGAGTCTCAGTTATTTCGTGAAAATATTTACATGACTTGGAACCAGAGGGTCTTCCTTTTTCTAAAAAAACCCTAGACTTAAACCCAATAGTTTCAATAAAAACCAAAATCTGACCAGCATTGGTCTATTTCTACATCTACTAAGACACAACCTGAGATTGATGATTGCATAGATACCAAAATTGCACAACCAATAACAAAGTCGCCACTTAGACAAACAAAAAACACATCCTGCCTTCAACGTTTTCAAAACAGTAGTACTTAAATGCAGAAAAACACATAAAGTTTTAGTTTTCTATGCAAGGTAACACTTGCATGCCTAGCAAAGATTAGTACTTGGTTACATAGAAAACCAGGACCCATATACAAAGGTAGGTTCTGTTTCTTGCTAACCTGTACTAAGATTTGCGGGCAGGTTCTGGTTCTAGCACAGGCCTGGTAACAGGGTCACTTCCTTTCCCTGTGAAGTCCCAGCAAGAGGCTAGTTCCAGGCCTAGAACGTTTGTGTAGGTTGAAATGGCATGCACACAAGTCAATATATTTCTTTGTATCCTTCCCCTTCGGACAATTCAGTAACAATTCTTGTCATGTATTTGATTCACTGAATGACTCACAAAGCCATACTCACTGGAGCTGTCCAAGGACCTCCCCTCTCCAGTTGGGCAATGTGAAATGGTTATTTTTCAAGTCCGATTGTACACATCCCATAGGTTATTTAGCTCTTCTTTACCCTTTGAGGTCCCTGACATTTGAGTTGTACACACTGGCACATTATTACAGACAATTCTTTACACCACAGTAAACAAGGCACCTGCTAAACACACTCACCAAGTTATTGGATTGAGAGACAAAAAATGTTGAGTCCACTTGGAACACAAAGAGAAGATCCTATCCTACAACTGTGCCTTTTGCTTTGCCTAGATGTTTCAAAGCGTCAATTCCTGGGGGAATGAACACTATATCTCCCCAACCTGTCTCCTCCTCATTGCTCTGCAAAGACCCTCAAAGACCCCAGAACACATCATCATTTCACTGACAGGCTGGCCAAGAAGAAATTGTTTTGTTCTAATTTCTGCAATCTCCTGCATCATCACAATAATAGCAAGTTGAGCCTCAACTTACAGTACTTTGCATGCATGTGACTCTTCTTGGTTATGCTTCACTTTCTTGAAAATATGTTGGAGACAGAGCAGATCTCACAAGAACACTTTGATTCTTGAAATAAACATCACAGATGGCATATAGCAAAGGAACTATCCAAAGGGCTGAATGGCATCTGATGATCCTGGGCCAAGGGCCTTCTAAGCTCGCAGATACTCAATTGGGGTCTTTATAATTGGGTGGAAGGGAAGAAGAAATTGTACCTCCATCCTCTTGAGCACATCCTCAAAGCTACCAACCTGCGCACATACCCAAAACGTATGCTAGGTCAGTCAGCCACTTGCACTACATCTGCTTAAGAGTGTAACAGAGGGCAAGTGCACAAAAGAGAGTTGCCTTTCTTATTTTGACCATCCTGTTTCCTGGAGCTCCTGGTGGTTGTTATTGCAATTTCCATAAGACAGCTGTGACAATCAGTCATTTACATTGCTCTATATCTAAGTACCAGGACATGCTCTGCCTTGGAGTACTGCTATTGTTCTCTACTTTTCACATTCATACATGAAGGGAAAACATTACATGTATATCTGTATTGGCTCGCAGACTTGGGTTCACTCTCTGCTGCTGTTTGAATGCTCTACTGAGAGCATTCTCCAAATCCTCCTGTTCATTGCAGAAAGGTAACCACAATTGAAAAAAACCCATGAGGCTGAGTGAGGGTGAGCTGTGTAACATATATATGCCACTGTCTATTTGATTGACAACTATTTTGGGCAAAAATACTAAACTAATTAGATTACTGAACTTAGTATTGCCAGCCTCCAGTTCTAAGCAGAACTCAGAGATCCAGCAACATATTACAATAGAAAAGTTCCAAGAACACAGCATACAGAAAGTATCAGACCTTGGAGAAGAAGATTGGACAGTATCGTCTGTTGTTAGTCCTCAAAATTAAGTTGTCAGACTGCATTTGAAAACAATTGTTTGAAAAATTAGTCAAGACCTTTGATGGTTGAGAGTGGCAGGATAACTGGCAAATATGTCTGTGACTCTCCGGTATCATGCAAAAAGTAGCAGAGAAATTCAGTCACACCTATTATTGAAGAAAGGGAGGATCAAAGTAACACTCAATTGAGAGAATCTGTCAACACATGGAGACTGAGCACCAAAACAAAAAAAACTTTCCAGCTCTGATGGACACAATAGACGAGCGAAAGGTAATGCAAGCAGATCTTGATTGGCTGTGACTCTGCCTACACTAAATATTTTCATGAATGGTTTTAGCATCCAATAATGAGAGAAAGGCCATAACTTTGTGGACAAACAAAGAGATGCAAGCAGTATTCAACAAGGCAAGCGAAAGTGCGGCATTACAAAACATGCATCTTCTCTTTATATGTCAACACATTACACATATCTCTACTTCATGTCTGGGTACCAAATATGTGGTCCTCAAGAGCAAACCAGCTACAATGTAAAAGTCACACCAAAATACAGTTACAATGAAAAAGATGGCTTTCCACGCACCTGAAAGACAGGTACACCATCAAATGCTTTTCTGGGATCACCTGCCTTTGCTCGTGCCTGTGGACAAGATATGAAAAGACTTAAAGACGTGGTCAACCTGTTTTTCTCTCAACCTCTAAATTGTACAAACTTGAAACAGATTACAATGTAATGCTCTAGAGGAGGACAATCAACAAAGTCAACTTACTTCAAGGGCATTCTTTATTTGTTGTGGATCTGGAAGGAACCGAAATGCAATGCCCTCCGCATTCAGCTCATAAACCTGTCAGTTAAAACAATAGAAAGACCTAAGATGAAATAGCTAGTTTAGGGTACCCTCTTTTGCATTTGTGTCAAAACAGCATTACACTTTACTGGCTTACCAACATGTAGGTCATGGGCAACAAACAAATGACATACAATGATAAGGTTTCACTGATGAAAAGGGACCTATGAAATTGCAGAGAAACCCCCACAACAAAAAAATTGAAGGCAACATGACAATGAGTGCAGTCATAACTGTGTGAGAGTAGACCATTGCCTTCATCACAAATAGGTAGCAGAGATGAGCTGCCATGACTACCACTGACTTCATCAGATCCCAATTGTGGATGTAGAGAAGTACACAATAATTCACCCACAATCTGGCACAAAACCTAATGCAAAATCCAAGTCCTGATTTTCTGCTGCATTTCCAGCATTTCCAGTAGCAATGGGAAGAGTCAGTTGTGATGTTGGGTAGTGGTGCTCATGACACATAGCTAATGAAAAAAAATAGCCAGTAGTATGCTCCTTCAAGCTGCGCAATCAATCTTACCTTATCAAGAGACACAGCCACGACTTTGGCTCCGTGACCTAAAGTGGGTTCTCGATCCTTGATCTGGATCACAACAAATTCTTTTGGTTAATGCTCTCTTTGTGTAAGTATTATTGCCACATCAACTGAGCTACATGCCTTTGCAGAGCCCCAAAGCTCAACCCAATTTCTTTTGTGATATGCTGCTGTAACCCTGGATCCATTACTGTAACAGAAGAAGGAATGTAGTGCTCAAAATGGCCATGACTCAAGGGTTTGAGCAAGGGTTTGAGCAAGGGTTTGAGTAAGGGTTTAAAGAAAGGGTTTAAGAAAAACCTGAGCAAGAAGAGCGCTGGCGTCTGCTTCTCTGAAACAGAAAAGTCCTAAGGACTTTGAACTATTCAGGTCCGAAACCAACACAAATTCGTTTGCAGAGTTGCTGACAGTGTAAACAGGCACGCCGTCTAACCTCCTGGCCACCTGCTCCGTGCCCATGGCAATGTCGAACAAATGCTTCGTCTCCAGTGGAGCAGCAGCAGAAGAAGACAGTGAAGCGAAGAGAGGACGAGGCACGCCACGGCTCACCTGGTCCTCCACCAGCTGCCTCATCGCCCTGGCCACAAACTCTGGAATCTCTGACCTAATTCTTCCCAAATTCTTCACCCTCGCCTCCACTAAGCTTCCCAAATTCAGCAAACCAGGTAGCACCAAGGATCCATAAGACGCCCGCCCGGAAGAATCTCCCACCCTTTTCGCCCGCCCCACCAAAAACTGCACAAACCTGCCCTTCTTCTTGCTTTCCTCCACAAACTGCCCCAACTTCCCTCCCACTCCCGCCACTTCCCGCCGAATTCCCGACACGAAAGAAACCACATTACGCATATGAGAGGAGGAAGAGGACGCTGCCACAGACGCCCATTGCAACCCTTCATTCCTCTTCTGAAATCGTTGCAATGAAACCCTAGCAACAAGCTCCTGGGCTCCTTGGGCCGCGCTGCTCAAGCTCGCTTCTTCCTCCTCCTTCCTGCTTTCGTCATGATTGTGAACACGGGACGACATTGGTGCGCAACAATTCCGCCAGCGACGGAAAAACGCGCTTGCGGAAATGAATCTCCTCCCGTCGTCTCTCTCTCAAGAACCCAACTCTTCAGATGGCGAGCAAGGACAAACCCCAGAGCGCTGGAATCCGTGATAAGAGGAACGGCTGCAACGCAGAGCAATGCGCTTGCGTCTCCTAAAACAACACTTTAATGCGCATTTGTGTCGACAGAGGACACACATTAAATGGGCTTTGTGACCCTAAAACAACAGTTTAATGCGCATTTTTGTGTACAAAGGAAACACTTTGACGGGCTTTGTGACCCTAAAACAACACTTTGATGCGCACTTTTTGGGTCTACAAATGGAACACTTTAATTCGCTTGGGACCCTTAAACAACACTTTGATGCTCATTTTTATTTGTCTACAAATGAAGCACATTTATTCTCTTGTGGCCCTAAAACAACACTTTGATGCACAGTTCCTTTTTGGTCTACGAAGGAAACACTTTAATGCGCTTTGTGACCCTTAAAACAATACTTTGATGCGCTTTTTGTTTTTTGGTCTACAAAGGAAACACTTCAATGGCCTTTGTGATCCTTAAAACAACACTTTGATGCGTTTTTTTTTTGGGTCTACAAAGGAAACACTTCGATGGGCTTTGTGACCCTTAAAACAACACTTTGATGCGCATTTGTTTTTGGACTACAAAGGAAACACTTTAATACGCTTCCTCACTTTTACTTTGATGGAGAGTTTTTGAGTTTTTGGTCCAACACTTTAGTGCATTATTATCCGGTTTTTAAATTATAGAATATTTTTTACAATCCACATGAGGAATTAGCCAAATTTGGCTACAGGTCAAAGAGGAAAAATAGAAAAGCTTAAGAATCTTGCTATATTTTGGTGACATGCTAGAACTATAATCTAAATTTTGCAATTTCAAAAAATATGGTGACTTTGTGCCCATCCCCACCCCCAAAAAAAAAGACCTTTGTATGGTCACAAGCACCCTTTTTTTTTGGTCACCAAGTAGCAAAATTTGATCACCCAATAAAGAAAAAAGGGTGGTAATATTATTCTTCAAAATAAAAGAAAACAATACCTATAGAATCATTGCATACATGATAAGGAATATCTCAAATATGATAGCTTAAGAGGATCTCGATTGAATTGAGCATACATATTGGCATGTATGTACACAATGCTTTATATAAAGTAGAACCTTTGAAGGTGAAACTGAGTTTGGACATGTACATATGCAAATTGTACAATCAAAAGGACCAACAAAAGAAAAATGATTATTTTTATTATTGGCTCGCAATAACAATCGGCCTATGTGAAACAGAGAGATGCAAATGTGAAATCGTCTCTCACTTTATGTTGTCCAATTTTACATGTTTACATTTGGGGATGAGGATACAATTAACGTAGTATATGCTCAGCCCAATTGTACGGGGATGCTTGAGATCGTGTTCTTGGTGTCTTTGGAAAGCTTTCAATGAGGAGGGGGTTGCATGGGCTTGATTGATTCGAATGATTTCTTCAGTGAGAATTGAATTAAATCGTAGCTGAAAATTTCAGAGGAATTGGAATGTGCGTTTGGTGTTGTTGGAAAGATCTTGATGAGCAGGATTTAATGGAATTTATTTAGTAAGATTTGGATCCAGAATGTGGGAGATGTTGATTTTTAAGTGATTTCTGCTGATGAAAATTCAAATAAACTCCACGTTTTGGAAGAAAAATCAGTGGAGGATCTGGTGATACTTGGGCAAATGGCACAGGCCCACACTAGTTAACATGTAATATGTTCAGCCCAATTGTATATTACCCTCATCAAACCTCAACTCTCAAACCCTTAGAGAACCCCAAGCAGGGGTTGCCGGTAGAGATTTTATAAGAACACTCCACTTTGCATTTGAAGGGTTGAGGTTAAATGCTTCACATTAACAACAAATTTACCATATGGCACTTTTAGCCAGTAATCTATGACTTCTATCTTTCCTTCTCACTTATCATGTCTTCTTAGTTCTAGTGCTTGCATGGAATAAACTTTGGCAAACAAACAAAACAATTTCGTGGGTGGTGTTGAGTTTTGATTGCCTTCTTTTGGGGGGGTTGGGTTTTATGTATAGGGGAAAGGGCAGGTCCAGAGGGGTTATGTTGTTTGAGGGCATGGCAATGAGGGTGATACCCCAAATTCCCAAACCCAAGAGCAACATAACCCCCCAATGTCATTGCTCTTCCACTACATTAAATCATGACCCGCAGATTGAGGAACATTACACTTTTTGTGTTCACCAATTCAGAAAACTCTCATTTTTAATAGAGCTACCAAATAACAAGATTTTATGGATGTAACAGGATTGCAAATTTTCTAACCTGCATGATTTGAACCCTCTTTCTAACTAGCAGTGCTTGTTCAAGCTTTCTTTGACAATTTGTTGACAGTGATCATTGAAGCTTTGCTTCAATGCTGTCATTCAATTGATATTTCTATCTGATTTTGGGAACGGTAGTTGCCTACATACATGCCATAGGATAATATTCAACATTCCAAAGGTATGAGGTCTTTCTAATATAAACCCATATTATATAATGTCACAACAAAACATAAACAGAAATTAACGCATTTGTAAAACTTGATAGCATACAAGTTTTGGCACACAACCCCTTCAACCTCTCCAAAAGGAACTTTTGCTATCCCCAACTTGACAAAAGGATGAACACTGGAGAAAGCTAATTCTTTTACAAGCTAGAATGGTGAACCAATTTGTGCAGGGTAAAGCCCAGCAATAGAAATCACCACCCATTTTCTGAATCTACACAAAATATGCTGAGTGAGAGATGATACAAAACTTACAGGGAACACAAAAGATGGATGTGGCCTCAACTTTCAAGAACCCCAACCAAAAGCATATAAGCCGTCCTGGCGTACTCCACAACAAAACTTTGAGTTTATGACAAACATAAAGTTCCAAAAGTTTGCTTTGAGTGCCCAGTAGAGAATGCAACTGAAACATGTCTGGATACTTTTAGTATTGTGTGGTCATTGGTACCAAATCTGGGATATTATACCTAGTGCCCTGAGACACCAACCTGCATGTGTAACAAACTTCTCCAATTGTTCCAGCGTACAGACTACAGAGCTTCTTTAGCAATTCATCATTGCACATTTAGATGATGTTCAACATTCTATATCCAGAAAAAGGAAGGCAAAAGCAAGCTCAAAGATTGAACATGACCTTGATGGAACTGCCCCCATTGGCACTTCTCTCAAACGCATTCTTAGCCTCTGTTTCTGAGAATCCAAAGCGGTCAGTGATGAGTGGCTTTACATTGATCCGTCCACTGCTGATTAGATCCAAACACAAAGGATATGTGTTGCGGTATCGGAATACACCCAAAACATTCACTTCCCTGCACCACAGGATCTTGAAAATGAGTGTAACAGGGAGAAACACTGATCAGGGGTGTAGATTTCCATGTGACAAGATGCAACAACACAAGAAACTAATCCCTTTTAACAAGCAACTTTTGCTAAACTTGCAACTGCCTGCACAGAACACTAAAGAGACAATTTCCTAGCTTTTGATACATAAAAACTTGTGGATGATCATTAGACTTGGGACTCAAACTTGTACAGTTGGTGTGATGTGGCTTTGCAGATGACAAATCCAATGCCCAGTATTCACAAAACATGAAGAGCTACAACTAGCAACAGCAGATGTTCCACAGCATCCTGTGTTTGGCAGGTGTGCCACCTTTCCATGTGCAAATACCTAGGTATCATCACCACCACACCCAAGACCATTAAAATGTTTAAGGACAAGCAGAGTAGAATTCCTTTGTTGTTACCGTGCAGCAGCAGGGGTGAGAGGTACAGTCATATCATGATGCCCCATGCCTATAAGACAGATGTTACCACCAGATCTGGTAGCCTTCAATGCTGTAGTCATGGTTTTTGTCAACCCCGCACAATCACATGTGACATCAATTCTACCCCCCATGGCCTCCTGTAATGCAGTAACTTCTTTGTCCACATCCTGTTCCACCACATATAGAAACTCATTACACCACCATCTCGTTTCTCTAGTAGAGTCAATTACAACTGTATCTTATCAATAGAGAAGGCCTTGTGGGAAGAGTTTACAAAATGATTCTGCAATGTGTCCTCAAACTCAGACCATATGGTTATAGAAGAATCATTTGAGATATACAAGAGTTGTAAGAATCTGATTTGTGCCCACCAGCCAATTCAACAAGAATGATACTGAATTCTTACCTTTACATCTGTTGACACCAAGACTGTAGCATCTGCTCCCAGCTCTTTAGCAACTTTCAGTCGTTCAGGGGAAATATCAGCAACCACCACTTTAGGACTTCCAAAGGCATGTGCAGCTAGCATTGTTACAAGGCCAATAGGTCCAGCTCCCAGGATTAGCACTTTTGTCGGGGGCCCGACACCTGCCCGACGGCATGCATGCACACCGACACTTAGAGGCTCACACATGGCCCCCTCCTCCAAAGTCACATTCTCAGGCAGCTTGAAACATAAATCTGCAGGATGTACTACCTGTTGCATCCCAACATTGGGTCCAATTTTAAAGCCAACATGAAGATGACCCAGAAGGAATAAGGAAAGTTCCTTGTCATATGGCACAGAATTGACTGTAAAAAACAAGCATAGGATGGATCATTGGATGAAAGAGATCTCTAGAGTTAAATGTGCGAAATTGTCATGTACAAAATCATGGAAGCATACCTAGGACAGAAACTACACTGCCATATGCCTAGCATTTCTCAACTGACATGCAGCAATTTTGAGCTGTACCTCCTGTGCAAGGGATCCATGGACAGGTGGAGTTGCAAAAAACTGCATTTTGGGACATAAGTTATAACACCCCTCTTTGCATAGGTCACAACGGTGGCAAGCAATCCCAGGCTCCAAAGCTACGCGATCCCCAACCTTCAAATGTTCCACATCCTTTCCAATTTCTTCCACAATTCCAGCACACTCGTGGCCTATGACCATTGGCTCTTTCACGATAAAATCACCACACCGGAGATGCTGCATTCATTCCCCGTGCAACCCATCACTCATACCAGATCAAAAAGAGCTTGCTTTACAATGATGAGCAAAACAAGTCACTCTTTTTCTAGTTGTTATTGTCAGTAGTTATGAGCATACAGTTTTGCCACTACTACATACATAAGAGCAACTCTAGCAGTGCTCAGTATGTGACCCTGTGATTTAAAATTGGATGAAGAAAAGTCAAAACATGCCTGTTTGGCTTAGCAAAATGGTTTTGGCCCAGCACTTTTTTGTTGAGACTGATAAAAGGCACATGAAATCCTAACACCTGCTGTTCATTGACTAGATAGTTTGATTGGTCCAGGTTGGGTTGCTATTAGTAGTCTCCCATCTATTTGTTCTATGGGTGTGCTTGGAAAACAGTAAACTTGGATGTGAGAAATATTGTTGCAGGGTCACAAACTTAGCACCACTGGATATGCTCTACGGAGCTATATTCCTCACCAGATTGCAAAAATCTGAAGAATCGTCAGATAACAGAATTCTTCTGGTTAAGAAGAACTTGCTTGTGCAATAGTGGTTTCACAAGCTACAACAGTTGGGCAATAAATCAGCATGTGAAGGATCGAACCTTGAGATAATGCACATCACTGCCACAAATGCCAACTGCCTTCATCCGCACTCTCACTTCATCGTTGCCTGGATCCCCAATCAATAACATGCACACAGGAAATAAGACTTTCCCTTTTGAGAAAAATGGTGACATCATAAATGGTCCCCATTCTATACACAAAGAGCAAGAAATTGGGATGTTAAGACTGACAAGTCTTAGAGCACTTAGAACTGCAACATGGAGGAAAAAGAAGCAGCCAAAACGCTCTTGAAACCGAAAAGTCACACCTGAAAGCAAAAACTGAAGACTGGACACTACGCAAAACGAGAAAATTTTTGCCTCTACAGTCTCGCGCTGGAAAACAACCATCCAGAAAAATCTGTCTCGAAATTCCGCTTCATCAAGGACAACGCCACATTGCACAAGAAGCACAGAAAATTGTGACAAGGAGAATCGTTAAGAAAGAGAGATGTTGAGAGAGAGACAGAGAGCGACAGAGAGATGATGAGAGAGAGAGAGAGAGAGAGAACCAAGAGTAGACGGCAGTTTGAAGGGCTTCATTTTCAGGTCGTCGATGCCGCACACCCAGACTGCCAGATTCTCACCACTGCTGACCTCTTCTTGTGCTCCATTTGCTGAATGACCTTGCTCCGTCGCAACAGATTTCGTCTCTTCCTCCACTCCCATGGTCTAGGGATGGCTACTTTCTCTGATCAAGAAACAGAAATTTCTAAGTCGTTCAACAGCTGGTGAACACACACAATTGTTAACACCTTCCTTGGAAACTTAGATCGCTCCAAGAACGCAAGAAACGCAAAAAATGCTCTCCGTCACTCCGCAAATTCTCGCAAAACAAAAAAAAAAGAAAAAAGACACAGAATACAAAGCGTCCGTGCAAGCTTTGCGTTCCGACGCGCATGGAAAATCCGCCGGGCAGAATCTGCCATTCTCTGAACCCTGGGCGGATATCTTTAGGATGAGATGGCGGATATCTTTAGGATTTGTGATGATGGGAATTAAAATTAGAAAGACAAAGGGACCCAAACACGCATATAGTATTTCTTTGTCATGTCAACACACCCGATATCATCATAACACGCCATGCTCACACTTGTCAGCATGTGGATCAATCTCTGGGATTGATTTTTTTAAAATAAAAACTACTTAAGAGTTGAGAGATTGGGAAATCTAAAAGAAGATTATGGCAAATTGATTTTCTTAAAATAAAAACAACTTAGGAGTTGAGAGTGTGGGAAATCTAAAGAAGATTATGGCAAATTGATTTTCTTAAAATAAAAACAACTTAGGAGTTGAGAGATTGGGAAATCTAAAGAAGATTATGGCAAAATAAAAACAACTTAGGAGTTGAGAGTGTGGGGAAATCTAAAGAAGATTATGGCAAATCTTGTATCGGAGAAAGGACCTGAGTATTTCCGTGATTTGAGCTCTGTGCCTGAGGCTGGTAACAGGTCGTACTCAGGTCCTTTTCCTACGTAAAGCAGAGCTGGGATTTATTTTTTTTCACATTTTAGAAATACTGACAGGCTGGGTGGTGGTACCTTCGGGTGGTCACAAGATCCCGCTTGCTGAAAACAGGTATCTTCATGCAGGTAACGGAGCTGAAAATACAAAGGAAAAAATCCAGGCAATGCTTTACATATAGGGTAAGGCCCCCCCAGGGGTTGTGGGCTACGAAGGCAATCATTGAATACGATGTCTAGGACATTACGGGGTTAGGCCCCATATTTCAAGAAGTTTTATTGCATTGGATATAGTGATCAGATCCAATATAAAGAGCTCATAGGATTATTTTAGTGTAATTGGAGGGGCACATTCCTCACCCTAACTTATCAACCACAAAGGGTGGGCATTTTGAAGATGCCCACCCTTTGAAGAACAAAATGCCTGTCCTCTTTTTTTTTTTTCCCCCTTTTTTCACATGATACATACACATTAGGTATCACGGGAATTTTTTTTTACAACAAAATCGTACACATCGTTATGCTTCTGCCACGGGCTTCACCTACCACCTAATGCTGGACTCCAAGGTTGAAGCTGCCCAGCACCATGGAATCACTAACGCAAGTTTCCATCCAATTGTAACAAGGGGTGTGTCACACACTACGGCCTTGCCATTTACATTAAAATTCATTTTAAGGCAAAAGAAGAATTATGAAAATTCAAATATTTCACCATGCACAAAATGTAATCTTCAAAAAAAAAAATCCTCTAAAAGAAACCAAAATCCTTCAAGATATCATAACTCTATAACTAATCTCAAGTTTGAACACAAGCCAAAATATCATCTTTCATGAATCCTCGTATCAAAATAGATCTACTATGTCAGGGCCTATAAAAATCCCTTAAGCTACTATACTCTATAATGAATCTAAACACAATATCCTTGCCTTGGTAGGCAAGACCAACAAAGTAACTGAGTTAACCACCATGGTTAGCTAGGGAACTGGAACCCAACAGAAAACTGTTTCCTGATCACTTACCATTCATCCTTCATGGTGCGCTCTGGTTCACTGTGGCCCTGTCCTGACCGTTGATTCACACCTCTACAGGACTCCCCATCTTGGATTTACATCACAAGTGGAACCGGCAAAGGCCAAAGTAGAACTAGCAAATGAACACCTTACAAGCAATGAGTGTTGGGCGGTTCTTTGATTTTGTCATAACCTCCAGTTTGGGTCTTGAAGTGTTTTTTGAAGAGCCCGACAAGTTTCTCAAAAGATTGGGCAAGGAAGGAACGAGTGGTTCAGGGTAGGTTCTTTGACCGGTTTTTTAAATTGTTGAGGACCATGGGTATATGTCAAAACTGGTTCTTTGATTTTTGAGAATCATCAGCCATTTTTTGTTTTTTTAATGTTATTTGTTGCATATAATAAAATCTTCTCTTACTTTCCCCAAACCAGATCACAACAATTTTTGGTTAAGAAGTTATTTTTAAACAGCCCATGGTTTGAACACAAACATAGGATTTTTTTAAAGGGAAATGACTCTAGTTTGCTAGATTTCAATTTTATTCAAAAAAATTGCCAGATTTCTATGGCAGTTTCCAGCACATAGTCAAAATATGAAAGGATACTTTAAAAAATCTAATTTTATATCAGATCTATAGTCAAATTAGGCTAAATCTTCTTGTGGGTGATGTTTGCCAGTTTTGGCTAAATCCCAAAATTGACCCAAAAAAAAAACTCTGATCATGACCAAAGACATGTGATAAGCTGAAGTAGATTGTTTTTACTGGCAGAATTTTTCAGAAATTAAAATTTAAGAACTTGAAAATGAAGTGAATTTGGAGATTTTCAACTACCAGAAGTGAGAAAAAAAATAGCTTAAGAAATTCAAATTTTAATATTTGGTTTGCATTGTGTAGCACAAAATATAGAAATAAATATTTGTACTCCATCTCTGGTTTATAGCCAGATGTGGCTAAACCTCCTCATGGGTTATCTTGGAACATGATTTGTTCCTTTGCCCATTAATGACCCACCTTGGCTTTTTCTCTTCTGGCTTTGACTCAGGTCCTCTCTCTTTGTTCCTTCTTTTCCCCTTTTGTCGAGTGCTTTGTTTAATGGAGTTTGCCAGGGTTTCATCATATCTTCTTCCTTTTGAATCATTCAGCTTTTTAGCCTCCAAGTTCTCCTCACTCATGATGGTAAAGAAGCTTTGCATGGAGAAAATGGTGGAATACTGGGACTCATGTTCAACTAGAAATAGAAAGAGAAGAAAAGGTGAGAACATCAAAAACTTAGTCACCTTTGTTCCTTGTGAGACCCATGTGATTAAAGCTAAAGTAATCAAAGTGAAATGCGAGTTGTGTTTGTGGGGCAAGTTGTTTTTGTGACTTGCACTAATTAGTTGCGGGGCCCTCCAAAGTTTTCTTTTGTTGGCCTTGCCTTGGTAGGCAAGGATATTATGTTTAGATCAATGTTTATGTTTTTCTTTTTTTTGGGAGGCAAAAAATCGCAAAACTTCTTCAAAAAAATTTGGGTGGCCACCTAGAACCATAGCTTTTTAAGGTGAAATCTGGCACTTTTCATCTAAAAGCATATTGACACCTTAAAATGTCACCTAAAAATCTACTCATTTGTGAAATCTTTCCTTGATCCAATGATGGAACATTAGCAAATCGTCATAATAAAACCCTAAGTTGCCTACCTAGTTATGTAAATCGTTAGATTTTCACCAATTTTTCCCCTTTCATCTTGGTTGTTCACTAAACCGTCCTTCTCCCACACAGAACCCTTTGCCATTATTCCTCTTTCTCTTTCACCTATGTTGCCAATGGCCATTGTATGGATTCAAAATTGACAAGTATGGATTTTAGAGTTTGGACTCCAAAGTTTAGAAGCTTGGAGTTGGAAGCCTAAAAGGCCTTGAGCTTGCAGGTCATTTACAAATTAGAACTATCACTTTGTCTTTTTAATTTTTTGTGATCTTTTGGTTGCATGGGCCTTAGAAATTGGTAGGTTGTTGCCTGATTTTGATTCTTTCAAACTTTAAGGTTCATTCTTCCACTCTTCAAAGGTGAATGTGATGCTAGAATTTGTTGATTTTAAACTGCATCATATATATGGATTGATTTCCTTTGGTCATTGAACATTAAGCATGGCAATTTATTTCAAGTATCAAGATGATTGATATCTTAGATTTTGGAGTGATCAAATTTGTGGGCGTGAAATACACTGCATCATGGGTGGGTTGAAATGCATTTATAATTTATATTGGAACTTGGATGTTGGAGTTTGAAAGCAAATTAGAATCCCAACTCCAAACTTCTATCAACATCATTATGCTACAAGCATTGTACCACATTTTTTTTTAGGTATGTATACTACAACAATCAATTATAATTCCATTTTTCCAACATGTCCATATGGTGTAAATTGCATTCATGATTATACACAATGCATAATACATTAGTCCTAATCTACATTCCATCATGTGCATGAACATTTTCAATTTGTGAAGCTTGAACATATTTCAAAGTTTTTTTAGTATGTTTTGCACTTTGGCCACCTTTAGATCATTGTGTGTCATTAACTTGTCAGTTGTAGTTTTCTAGGGTTTCTCTTTGCTTTCATGGGTTTGTTGTGCATGCTTGTGCTTGTGCAAAGCTTATAGTTATTGCCTTTTTTTTCTACTTGAAGATGTCACCCTTTAAACCACCCCCAAACTTCAAATTCAAATACTTTTTAAAATCCCATAACCTTAACAATGGCACCTTTTCTACTACATGTGATGTAGCTTCCAATATTAAGAGTCAACATAAATCTTTTTGTGAATTTACTACCTTAAAAGGTGAGCAACTTGATACTAAAGTTCTTGTGATATGTTTAAATGCATTAAATTATCCTACAACTCTTCTTAGCATTGATTATCCAAAGTTTAAAGAGGGTTTGGATCAAAGCTCAATGTCACCATTAGAGGTTAATAAAACACATGCTATATATCAAAAAAGAAATTTCAGGTTTCATGGGCAACCAAACTCCCTTGGGTTAATTTGCAAGTGAGGTTTAACAATTATGTGCATTAAGTGAAATGCAAAATTTGCTAAGAGGTTGAGCATTAAGATAAATTACTAGCTACTAAATAGGATTCACTCTAGAAACATGCTAATAAAAAAAAAGGTTTATAAACCTATGAAAGGGGTGAAAAAGTGAATAGTATATTAATAAGGATTATAAGCATAGTGAGAATGAAGTTGCTTATGCTTCCAAAGGTAAAAAAATTGTTTTGCAACAAGTGACCAATGGGCATTAGTGAGAAATGCAAAAAATTGGTTCAATTTGCCACATTGTTCCACGCATTAAAGCACGGTAGGCCTATGCTTGAATATGAAGCTCATGAAGACATATTTGATTTTTTGAATTTTGAAGAGAACCCCAAAATGCATTGGATAGGCACAACAAATTAAGCTATGGCTCAACAAATGCATGGCATTGTTTTGGAGGCCACAAATTCTATTGTTGGAACAACTAATTGCTTTTCACTTACCTATGATGATATTAGTACCATTGACAACCAAAGTTGGTTAACATTCATGCATATGTGGTTCAAAATTGGTTGAGAATACCAATCTTCATTTCCTTTGAACATGTGGCGGTGGGATTAAATGTTGATAATTTAATTCAAATCCTAATGCAAACCCTAATGCATGAAGGAGGTCCTATGAAAATTTTGATTAGTAAAAGGCTCGTGAACTTTGGTGTGGATGGGGTTTTTGTTTTCCAAGGCATTAGGTCAGGTGTTATAATACAAATTGTTAATGGTTGGGCTCCACACTTTCATGGGGGTGCATTGTATGGCTCATAGAACCAACCTTATGGTTCAAACTTTGTCACATATGCAAATGGTGAACAAAATTGAAAGTTTGCCTCAAACCTTGTATAATTATTTTTCCAAAATACTTAAAAGGCCTTTGGAATTTATGAAAATGCATAACTTATGGAAACAAAAAGGGCCAAGATTTTGAAAAATGTGAAAATTTGTTGGATATCTATGTATTCCCCACCCAACATGTTATGGCATAATACATAACATTGTTGATGAAGATCGTCATTGATGGTCTTACCAATGAAAAAACAAAGGCGAATTTTGATCTTCTTTGTGATGTCACTACTAGAAAATGCGTCCTAGTTCATTCTAGGTTTCATTAGATTTTGAATGAATTTGGACTTTTTACCTAGTGAAATTGTTTAACCCCCTAGTGAACGAAGACCAATTGCTATGGACAATGAATTGTTTCACTATTACCTAATGAAACAAGGTTACTCTCAAGTGAAATACAAATTTACCAAATCATTCACTTGTTAACTAATGAACTAACCAGCATGGAAATCAATTAAAATTTAATTACTTAATAAATATTATTATTGATAATTTCATTTATTAAACCTATGATTTATTGACACATGTCATTACCTAGGGTAGGTTTAGAACCTACTTTAAGTAGGTAGGTAGGCCACATAATCAACCTAGGCACCTATTTTAATAATTCAATAAAAAAATATTCGATCAACATACAATTGTTGACCACACAAAACACCACCCATGAGGTTTGATCCTTTGACCTTTGGAATGGATGTAAACACCTTTACCATCAATCCACCCTTCTTATTGTGATAGTATGTTACATTATATTCAATTTATCAAATACTTCATTTTGAACATTATAAAAACATAATTTTTTAAATTTCATATCTTATTGAGATTGTGTACAAATGAAATGATTTGAGTTCACTTTTTAAAAAATTTCAATAATGTACATAATTAAATTTCTTTCCTTTTGAAAGTTTTAAATCATTTGAACAAAAAAAAAGTTGAATATCATTATTCAATAACATTTCAATGACCATTCTTTTGGGGAAAAAAAGGTTTAATAAATGGATTTTTTTGTTAATATAATAATATACCTATGCCAATCTACTTTCAATTATTATTTGATTATTTTTCATTAATTTAAATTATTTCACCTTACATTATTTGCAACTATTTATGGTTATTCTCAATTATTTTTGGTTATTTTTTGTTATTTCATCCTTGACTACTTTCGGTTATTCTAATTTCTTTTTGGATATTTTAATTCATTTCAACTTAGGTTATTTTCAAGTATTGTAATTTTTTTTAGTTATTCTATGTTTTTTTTGCTATTGTAAATTATTTCAATTTAGATTATTTATAACTATTATAAATTATTTTTAGTTATTGAAAATTATTTCACCTTATATTATTATTGGCAATTTTAGGTTAATATAGGCTATTTCACGTTAAGTTACTTTTGTCTATTTATAATTTATTTCACACCAAATTATTTTTAGCAATCCTAAACAATTTTAATATATGGCTATTTGTACCTATTTTATTTATGGCTATTAATGCCTATTAATGGTTATTATATTAATAATTATTGGTCGTTATTCTATTAATGGCCATTAGTAGTAATTTTATTTGTGATTATTGGTGGTTATTTTATTAATGGTTATTGTGTCTATTGTATTAATGGCTATTAGTGGCTATTCTACTAATGGTTATTAGTTACTACTCTATTAATGTCTATTATATTAGTGGTTATTGGTGGTTATTTTATTGGTGGATATTGGTGGTTATTTTATTGGTATTATATTACTGGCTATTAGTGATTATTATATTAATGGCTATTGGTGGTTATTCCATTGTAAGCCATTGGTGGTTATTTTCTTTGGTGGCTATTGATGGTTTTTTTTTTAATGTTTATTAATGGTTATTATATTAAAAGTTATTGTTGGATATTTTATGTTATAATATCATAAGCTATTGGTAGTTATTATATTTTAGGGTATTTAAAATTATTTTTCATAGGTTATTATTTTCTATTATAAGTTATTTTTGCCTTAAGTCATTATATTTTATTTTAAATTATTATACTTGGGATAAAATAATGTATAATAACATAAAGTAAAATGACCTTGAATAACTTAAAGTATAACTTGAAATAACATATATTAATTTAAAATAAAATGACCTAAAATATAACCTAAAGTTAGTTGAATAATTTTATTTGCAATAATTTAAAAGCTTATAATAAACTAGTTAAGGTACCTTAAGGTAAAATAACATATAATAATTTAGGGTACAATAATTTATAGTGGCCTACAATAACATAAATTATAAATTTAAATAATTTAAATAACTTAAAATAATATCGGATATATCATAAAGTAACATAGATAAAATATTTTTAAAAACATAAAAATAAACCTATTTATTATAGTAAATTATAATAGCAAATTATGTTAAGTAGTAATGAAACATGATGTTTACATAGTGATATTATAATGAAATAACTTTCACTAGGGTGAAATCAGTAAAATGCAATGAAATTATTTCACTTTTAAGGTTCCATAATGATTTAGGTTAATAAATTGCACCCCACTTTTGTAGTAGTGTGTGTAAGTTTTATTGGGGTTTGCTACCATTTTCCCATTATTACAATTTGTCCATAACATGATCAAATTTAATTAATTGCCAAATGTTTTCATCTATGATTTTGTGGCAACAACAAAAGTGTGCCACTTGGGGAGATATATGATTTGTACACGAACTTGAACACAAGGTTCAAGTCTAATGCATTTGAATCTTATAAGTCTTTGTTGTGTGTTAGGTTTGATTCAATAATAATGTGTTGGATAATAGAACATTAGAAGGTCCAAACATGATTGGGGTACCACATTTGAACCCTAAGGACACACTGCAAGGAATCCCAAATTCACCTTTTTCATCTTTTTTCCCATGACTTGTCTTACATTTCACATTTTATTCAAATGAAATATTTTGTTCCAAATTTTATATAGGTCTCTAAAGTATCTTTTTTTCACTTATGAAAATGAAAATAATAAAATTTATTGAATGTGGGCCATGTTTTATCAATGGCCCAAAATTCTCAAAAATTTGATTTTTTGAAAGTTTTTACATTATAATAAGGCATTTAGTTTTTGTCACATTCATACATTTTATACACATAGCACATAAAATGTTTGTGGTAAAATTTTTGGGCCAAATTGTTTTTTAAACATACCTTATGAATGCTTGAAATTTTTTTGTTCTCGTGGGACAATGCCTTAGATATTTTTAAAGGACTTGGTAGGAATCTTTAAACTTGTTCAAATTTGGCATTTTATGCATAGAATAATACCTTTGTAATGTATTTATTTATGAATAAAATCAAACTTTTAGGGTGAATGCATGGTACAATGGTTCAATAACAACACAAAGTACACTCCTTATAAATCCATATAAGATTTTTTTAAATGATTCAAGTGGACATGGCTGTTACTTTTTAAAATATAAGTATTCTAATATTTGAATAATACATGTTCAATCACCTACAAACCTTCCCAAATTTATGTGAAAACTGGTATTTTATGTAGTTCGTGTCATTTTTCAATTTGGTAGTCCTAAAAGAAAAACCCGTAAAGTCCAAAGAATAATGCCCCATATAAAACTTTCAAAAAATATGCTTTTGGGACAAAACATTGAAAAATAAACAAAAATTGCAACTCATATGGACTTATGAAAATATGGTCAAATTTTAACCATTCAAAAGTCCTTAATTATTGAATGGTTGAGGTTTTCAAAGAAAATAAAATTCATATGAATTTTTCATCTTGTATTACATTATATATTGAGTCCCAATAACAAATTCGGAATGTGAATCAATATAAAATTTTCCATTTTGTGATGTTCCAATCAAAAGACCAATCCATTTTATTTTTATTTCAAAAATCCATTATTATTGACAAATGATTTTTTTTATCAATAAATAAACACACAATTATTTTCAGAATCCAAGTCCCAATTAATATATCTAAGGATATATTAATCACCACAAGCATTTGAATAAAAAGTACCAAAGGGAAAAAAAAACATTGTTTTGTCACAAAAGTGAACCACCATAGCTTGCATCTACCCTTCAACATGAATGTGCCATTAAGTTTTAACAACATGTTTAAATGAGAAAGTCCAGTGAACATAAAATGAAACAATATTTTTGGGTACCCCAACCATGTTTTGATGCTAGACTGGAACATTTGGTATTTGATGCTCACCAACACCACATTTAAGCTACTTGTTTTAATATGTAGACTTGTGAAGTTTCTTATGTGACAAAGGAAGTCTACTAAAAATGTCATTTAAGTGGAAGTAGAATGTTCAAGTTAAACCTTAACCCACTTTGTATTTTACTTCATGAATTTTGTTTTATTCCATTCTCTTTTCAATTGAGTTGAATTAACAAATTATATGTGGTTTATAATGGTTGTTGAGTGCCTTGTTGAAAAGTTACAAGGCATATTCCTTATGCATGGTGTCATGCATAATTTGGGTGTGATGTACACTTAATATTGGTTGTAGTCTAATGCAAAAGAAATCTTCACCAAACATTTTTGATGTGATTAAGGTTGTCTTTTGCCACCCCAAGAAATTGGGCAGTAGTGATGTATGGGTACTTGAAGTGTTGTCAATAGCTTCCCTTGACATTCAACAATATTTGTTAAAAAAAACCATGAAATCAAATGCATGTGTTGCCATGGTTAAACCATAATTCGATGTGAATCCATTAACACATCTTTGGTAGACTTTTTCAACATCCATAATGCTTACCTATTTTTTCCATATTATTTCAAGTTGGCAAAGTTGCCATTGTACAAGTCCTTGGTAATGTGGAGGTTGAATGGTGCTTCAACTCTTTGGCATTCTGCAAATCCAAGTTGCACAATCAACTTGGGTTTAGTGGTTAAAATGTTTTCCCATAAATTTTACACCTTGCATGATTTTCCATATGCAAAAGCATATGAGCATTGATGTGCAAAACATCTTCAATATGGTGTGGAAGCTTAGGTTTAAGCTCTTGAGTTTCAACTTAGCACAACAATTTTTTATGCAAAAGTTGGTATTGTCCTTGGGTTATACTAGCCTTGCAAGTTACAATTGTTTATTGGTTTTTTTGTGTAAATGAAGTTGGTGAATCCCACATGGATACCACTTCTTATTTGCAATTCACCTTTTTTTTTTTCCAAGTTTATGTTCCATTCTTTTGTTTTCATGAGATGATCCTAACGTGGCTTTTATGTTGTGTTTTATTAACCTTGTTTTGTAGGCAACTTATGATGTAGTGGGCAACTTAAAGGGTTCAATTCCCTCAAAAATGATTTTTTTTTTTTTTTGGTTTCCAATTTGTGTTATAACTTATGTTCATGTGGTCAATGAGTCACTAGTTTGTTGTAGTGAATTTTGAACATTGTGGTTTTGTTCAAAATTCAAAATTGTATGTTTTCTAAGTTTTATTTACAGGGTCCTTCTTTTTTATATCAATTTGGCCTAGGGGGAACACTTAATGTAAAATTTGGGATCTATGTACATCATTGAACAAGCATTTTAAAGGGGGGTATTAGATAATTGTCCAACTTATTTTTTGTAAGTGCTCTATTATCATCTAATTTTTTAATATACACATATTAAAACCACCTTATATTAATTAATCCATCATTTTAAATTATTACGTACCCTATAATATAATTAAATTAATTATTTGAATAAAATGTACCTTTTTAAACTAATTCACTTATAATTTCTACCAAACAACCAATATATTGCACCTTATATTTTTACTTAGGTATTTTTTTTCTTTTTTTACTAGTGTCCCCTTGGGCCATTTGGTTGATTGTTGATGTTTAAACTAATGGAAATTGGAATTGGACTTTGAAATTTCCATAATTCACTAAAAGGTTGGTTAAATTTCTCTTTTAAAAATTAGTAGTAGCCAAAAATAGCCACCTTTGAAAAAAAAAAAATTGTTTATTTGAACTCCATTCTCACTTAATCTTTCATCGAAAGCTTTTTAAAAAAAAGATCTTATAGTTAGTTAGATCTTTGGAGCTTATTTTAACTAATATCCAGTCTAGCACCACAAAGGGTTGAATTAGTAGCCAAATGTCATATTTTTCTAAACCAAAAAAGAACATTGGTTTATATTCATTTTAAAGTATCATAGCTTAAGGATTTTGGCCTTTGGGTAATATGTATATTTTTATAGGAGGATTTTTGAAAGATGATATTTTAGTTTGTGTTGAAATTTGAAATTAATTATAGAGTTATAATATCTTGAAGGATTTTGGTTTCTTTTAGAAATTTTTTTGAAAATTATTTTTTGTATGGTGAAATATTTGAGTTTTCATAATTCTTCTTTTGCCTTAAGATAAATTTTAATGCAAATGACAAGGCCCCCATGTGACACATCCCTTGTTAGTTTTATTTTGATGGGCATTTTTTATAAAATTTTAACATCATCTTGTAGTTCACAATTAAGTATGGAAAATATTGGCAAACCTACAAAAAGACATTAAAAATAAAATGATGCATACTTTGAAACCTAACCTAATTTACATGTTGTAATTTTGAATAAATTTGGCAAAACTTTGCAAAATAATTTGTTTATTTTAGGAATTTAGCTTCAACACTAGATTCTTGAATTTTGAACATTTTAGCATAAATAATATTATTAACAAAAAAAACCTTTTTGTAACAAATATGTTACTATCCCACTATGTTTAAACCAAGTTTTCATTAAATACTTTAATTCATTGGCATGAGTTCAAACAAATATTGTGTTTATTAGTTTTTAGCACTTCCTTTAATTAAAATTTCAAATAAATAAATATATATATATGAACTTGTTCAAAGAATACAATAATACAAAAACAACTTGAAAATCTTATTTTAAATTACAACAAACAATGTGACCACTTTAGCATATTTGCATAAAGATATTCAAATATACAACATACATAATTTGAAACCAAACATAGTCTATGATGCAGCCCACACTCTTGGAAATACTCAAATGTGAGTTTGAAAATGAAAACAACGAAAGATGAAATAGTTGGGGTATGCTCTTTAGTTCACAACACTTTGGGGGTAAAAGAACATGTTAGAGTTCCGAGATGGGTATTCGGATGAGGGACAAGTAGGTCAATTATTCACATGAACCTATATAAACAAAACAAGTTGGTTAGTGCGTGGTTGAAGCACCTTTGGTGCACATATGAGTCATGGGCGTACACGAACTTATAAGATTCACCATGACCCAAACTTGGGGAAACCCACCACCTTTGTTCTTATAATATTTTTTGTGATTAGCCATGGGGGTTGTATCCAAATGTCATTTTTGTCCTGGGATTCTTAAGTTGGGAGTCCCAAAACTCCCAAAATTGAGACTCCTAACATTTTGGAGTGTCATAACTTCTTGTGCAAACCTCTGATTAAAGTGAAGTCTAAAGCAAAGTTGTAACCTTCATCAAGAGCTTTTCAACTATATATGGCATGTCACCTACACACATGTATTTCAAGGTGATTCTCAACTTTTAATGGTTAGCGGTCAAATTGACACTTTAACTTTGACCTTTCTTTTGGCCATAACTTGTGATTTAAATACTCAAATGAATCATGCAATCCATTTCAAACATTGACGTTTCAATATATTTCCAATGGTATAAATAACTTTCTAATCCAATGAGTTGCCCTAAAATATTTCTTTGAAGATTTGGGATTCCATAGGGATTCCAACCCCTAAAATGGGAGTCCACTTGGGAGTTTGTGGGTTCATTCTCTCACATTCCTATGAGTGTAGATGTGACTCCTAGGTTGCATTCTTGGCTTGCACCTTTCCACGCCTTTGCCTTGGTTGTAAGCCCAAGGCTAAGGTCATAACAATCTACATAGTACAAAAATAGATGCAACATCTTATTGCACTATAAGAAAAAAATATGACAATTTTCAACAAACCTACAACAAGACATTCAAATACACAACATGTATAATTTGAAACTTAATTTAATCTACATAGTACAAAAATAGCACATGTGAACATCTTATTGCATTACAACAACAAAATATACAAGTATTTACAAAACCTATAAAAGACAACAAAAAACACATGATGTTTGCTTTGAAACCTAACCTTGTCAACATAGTACAAAAATAACATGAACCATCTTATTGCATTACAATAACAAAATATATAAATATTTACAAAACATACAAATAGACAACCAAAAACACATGATGCATACTTTGAAATGTAACCTAGTCAACACAATACAAAACAAACATGAACAACATATTGTGGGACAACCAAAAACATAGAATTTCAATCCTCATACATAGTTCATTACAAAAAACCTTTAAAACAAATTGGTTTGTTGTTATGTACTCAAACAACCACATGATGACAACATTTGTAGCAAAGGCCAACATGTTTATCTACTTTCTATAAAAATTGGTTTAGCGCAATAAATTGAATGTAATCAAGTTGTTAGGTGCTCAATTTATTAAACAAGTATCCTATGCATAACATTCATGTTCAAAGATGGAAGATTTAAATGAATATAAAGGAAACAACTTATCAACATTGGGGAAATTTGCTAATGCAAATTGCTTTTGTAGATTGAGTTTATGCAAATAAGATTCCTTGAATCCTTCAAAACTTTCTTTCTCCAACATCTATTTTTCAAAATTTCAAAATCCAAAGCTTTTGCACCACTTTGGCCTAATGGTAATCTTACACCCATAATATACACATCTATTGTTTTGTTTGAAATGAATCCAAGCACGCCACAAATATGTATGTTCCTATTTTTTGCTTCAATTGGAGTCATTGCAAAAAAATCAACATTGTTGTTTATCTTACAAATTTGAAACTTTGCATAATGTAATCATTGTCATAACAAATTAAAACTAATGAAAACCATTTGATTAAACTTAACCAAACTTAAATTGAATCAAGTAAACTTTGAACATGTCACCAAAGTTCTCGTTGTAGGGTATACATTTGAGATTGGAAAATTATTTAAATTTTATTTTGAAAATAGGTAAAGTACATAGGAAGGCATGAAATTAGGAGGACATGGGATGCATTAATCTTTTAGCATAAGAAAAGAAGAAGAAGAACAACAACAACAACAACAACAAATATATCAAATTGTGTAAAGTTTAGATGGGTTGAATTTGAGATATGTAGCACCCACTACAACCAACAATGAAAAGTGAACGCAATTCAACAAGAATTTTGAACTATCATATACCCATATATTTCCATACAATTGCATAGTAATTTAGGTTGGTTTGTACTAAACTAATCTTTAACTTGATAAACAAATTATGAATTAAAGCTATAAGGTTTTTTTGGATAGATAATTGTTAAAAGTTCACACCTAATCTTCAAATTATGTGAATAATACTCATAGTTTAACACTTTGAGTTGGAGTTGAAACAATTCACCTTATATTTGAAATGGACCATAATTAAAAAATACTAACACTAAAATCATCGTACTACTCATCAATAATCAATACAAAACATTAGACACCAACAATTAAAATTGATTTGAAATCAAAAATCTAATCCAATTTTTATTTTATTTAAAATTTTATTAAGCTTTCTTCACATGGACTTCAACTTAATGAAGAAATCATTTGCTTTATTATTGATCTATTCTTTCATAACACATCATCAAATGAACAAAGATGGTATTCTAGTTTCAACATTAATTAATATAAAGATTTACGTGTTCAAGCACAAACTATTTCACACAAAGAAACATACAAGGGCCACAACTTCTTATGCCAACATTTCCCAATAAAACAAACAAGTTATAAGGTACTCTGGGTCACTTTTTGTGTCACATTGAACTTTCTATAAAGTGTACTCTATTCAAATGCCATAAATGTGTGGTAAAATCATCAATGCAATAAAAATAATAAAATGGAATAAAGTTGCCAACTTGAATAAAAATATGTACATACTAATGAAATTCAATAAATATACACCAAACATATTATAATGGGCTTTTGAAGTAGAATCATGGATTATGGTCTTGAATTTGCAGTTTTCAATATCTTTTCATTTGAATATGTTTGATAAGGACTCAATATGTGATACATGTTAAAAAAAAACATGAATTCAAAAAAAATTACAAAAATCTAAACCAACAAAAAAATATGAAATGTTAATGATGATATTCACACATTATTTTTTTAAATCACTATTTTAATTTTTTCTGGTTGGATTGATTTTTTTTCATAATATGTATGTAAAAGATTTTTTTAGTTCAGCTCTTATTCATTTGGACTTTTTTTGTCCATTAATCATCACATAATTTGCATTTAGCATTAGGTTTTTAAGGTTTTTCCATTTTAACTGTGTTAAAATATGAACATTGGAAATGTTGCATCCATTGGAATGAACCAACTTATCTTGCAACCATTGGGAAACATGATATTGAAAAACCTTCAAGGTCAACGTGATTAATAACAAACATTTAAAAACTAAAATAATGTCTATAACTATATATTTTTACTAGTAGCATTAGACAATGGGAAAATGGTAGGGTTTGGGCAACTTGACTTATTCATTGCCATTTGTAGTTGCAAAAAGTAAAGATAGGAGCTCCAATTTCAAATAAATAGTAACTACAAAGATGCACATAATGTGTGAATGTTCCAAATTATGTGTGGTGAAAACTTTAAGTTTTATTAACTAATTTTTTGTATGGATTATAAGCTTGAAACGTTGGGAGTTTTAAACAACAAGATGCATAAATAACATGAGTATTATTCCCAATTGGGCAAAACATTAATGCATCACGCTAAGTAGATGTGCATTTGGATCAATTGTGTGTATGGATTTCAATCCTTTATAGAATCACATTTCCACATGGATAATAAGACATCAAAACATGCATATTTTATACATAACAAAAAACGCAACAAGAATGAAAATTTTATTAACCTAATTGTATAAAAAAATTGCTCAACAAAAAGTTTTAGGCATAATAAGGTGAAACAAAAATGAGATGCAAGAAGTCCATTTTTGAGCTAAAATTTGAGGGCAAAACCACAAAACCGTTGAATAGCCATCCTTTTTTAAATCTAGGAATTATGTTTTTTCCACCATTCTTCATACCTTATACAACACTTTTCATGGAAACATTTCAAATTTGATTATCTAATATTGAATAAGACTTAATACAATCTCAAAAATTTTGACCTCCCAAAGAATACATGAATGGATACTCACACGTGTAATAACATTTTCAATACAAACTTTGTTTTTCACCTCAATCATAAAATTTATAAGAAAATACAGTAAACAAAACATAAGTTGTTTAATAATTTAAGAGTGCGATTCCACCTACAATTTTTGTTAGGAAAATGGATTGTGACCAAATATGCCAAACATGTTTGAAATTAAAACTTTAAAATGATCACATGGTCTTTATTTTTTAAATTAACTTCTTAGGACAAATATGTATTTATTTTAACATATATCCTTATTAATTGGAATTAAGAGACATTCAACAACTTGAAGGTTTGGACTTTTTACCCTTGTGACACACAAAAAATGGACACCTTAATATACCAATGTTTAGAAAAAAGATTTAATCCAAAACCAAAGTTGACAAGAATTGTAGATTAATCCCAAGCCTACATAAACTTTGGATTCAAATATTCATATACAAGAATCACAAAACTAAACATAATAGCAATATAATTTTAGGTTTACATTTGTTTCAATAGAAACATCAAATTAAAAACATTGAAACTTAAGGAAATATGATGCATATTTCTTGAATCCTAGCAACCACAATGTTTAGTAAAGAAGTCACGTGTCTTAAAGCTTAACCCACATTCTAGCTTACATTTATTTCAAATTATTTAAAAGTTCAATTTAAGCAAATATTCATTGAAGTTGCACAAATCCCCTTTGTTATAATTAAAAAAGAAAAGAAAAATGTCACCTATATCAAGGAATCAAATGTTAAGGAGGATATCTTTCAAATGTGATGATCCACTTTGAAATTGATGGGGTCAAAAAATCATACATCAAAATATGCCATACAAAGCAAATCAAAGAATTTTTTATGTTGATGAAGGATTAAAGCCCTAAGCTCCTCACAAGGTGGTACTAGCAATTTTCACATAAAATATATTGACTCACTTGAAACATTCAAAGAAGATAACTTCATCATTGAAGAAACACAAATTAAAAAACTTGTCAAATATTTGTAAGTTATTCTTTTGAAACATGTGACCTAATTGTTAATAACACAAGGCTATAATAACTACTACAAGCACATAAAGGATCTTCCATATGGTGACATCCTGCCAAAATACTTGAAAGGTTGGGATTCCATCTAAAGTGATCCATACAACAAAAAGAAGGATAGGTTTTGAAAATCATAAACCACATTTTGTCCATAATACAATTTTGGCAAATGATTGCTAGACAAAACATAGCTATCAAGTCAAGAATTTTTTTATTTCTATGGGAGGTTTTTATGATTTTTGGGTGCAAACATAATAACCAACATTGATGCACGTTTTGTAATGATTTCAACATGGTGGAATCAATTTCCAAGGATACATCTTTCACAATGTAGGTGTTGTCTTCTATTTGTTCAAGAAAAAGTTATTTCCATGGGAAGAATCAAAAGAAACTTTCATGCTTGTTAAAGCTTTTCCAAAAAAAGATGATTTCAATTGCATTTTGGCTACCTTGAAAGCAATTTTACTCATGGGGTTACTTTCTTAAATGTTTTTTTAAATAGGTGATTTTGATTGAATTTTGGCACGTCTCAAAAAAATGCATGTTTTCAAAGATTGGGTTGTTGGCATAATTGATAAATTAATATTTCATTTCTAATTTTGGGTAGTTTTTGATAATAACCCAATTTGAGTTTTTTGTTGTTGCACACTACCAATGACAATAAACTATTTTATTTTTTCTTATGTTTTCGTCTGGTTTTCAATAATTCATCATTATTTATGTCAATGTCAATTTAGATTTCAGTGTATATACATTTCATGGACATGAAAAGACACATGTTAATTTTATTTTTTCATATCCATGTTGGTGGATAGGGGAAAAGAGTGAGGTAGTTATGTAATGGAGGTATTTATCAAGAAAGGTGGGAAATAGTTATTAAGAAAGTTTGTATGAAAAAAAAGAGTTATCAAACAATTAGTAGTTTTTAATGAAGTAGTTAGACTTGAAAATGAGGTAGTTATTTTTGAAATTGTCTTTGGAATGGTCCATGGACAACCATATGAAGGATTCCAAAAAATCCCCCATATACTAGTTTTGATTATTCATCACTAGAATTTATTGTTACATGGAGTTAGGCTTGATATGAGAAGATTGTTCTATTTGGAAGATGATCATATTTAGTTAAGGGAAACCATAATTGGATGTATGAGCATTTGAATTATAAATAATAAGGCCAACTTCTTCACAAAAATGAAAAAGGTGGTGAAATTTTTGCATTCTTTTTTACAAAGAGAAATGAAGCAACATGAAAGCAATTCTACAACCAAATAAATTCATTGACAAAATGTTTTGCTCATGTTGGGTTAGACCATCCTATTGGAAATGCATGAACAAACCCTTGCCTACCCAAAAAGACAAGAAAAACATATCAATGTCACCCGTTTTGAAGAAATTTGCTCATAAAGTCCATTCAAGCAATATGAAGTTTTCATGGTTGAAATATACATCACAATAACCACTAATACAAACCATTCCAATATTTAGAATTCAAATCTAGACTAAAGTTTTGTGACAATTGTTCCATGTGTCATATATATATATATATATATTTAAAAATCTTAATCTTAGTACGACAATGGTATTAAGCCATAACAATTCAATGAATTTCTTAGGATATGGTTAGATCAATTGTTGAAGGTTGAACCTTGTAATTGAAAACCTTTCATGCATGAAACATCTCACATGAGAGTTTTATTGGCATTATAAATTATACCTACACATACTTTAGTTAGTTTGTTTGATTTCACACCCAACAAAAATACAAAACAAAGTCAATTTTCAAGAACCATCAACAAAAACTTGTGACAATATCTATTGAATTATATATAAAACACACACACACACACATGAACATTCCAGAGGTATCCACCTTTTGTATATATCAATTGTAGCAAATTCAAAATAATTGAAAGATATGATCTAATAGCAATCCTCACGATTGAAGTTGCAACAATGCTTGGACAAAATAAATTTAGTACATCTATGAGATGAATTTCTTTCAACCATGTGATAAAATGGCTAGCATTCAAAGAGACAAAACTAATTATAAATAATTCAACAACAATTGACCTTATTCAAGATTAAAAAAAGAATGAAAGGGAACACTTCAATACATACACATCATGAATTTTTGTTAGCTCCATGATGTCGACCTTAACATTCAAGAAACAAACTAATCAACCAAAAAAATCAATAAAAATCCTTATTCAAGTTACAAATAAGTCAAAAAAGAAAATTGTTGTGTACATTTACTTCTTGTTTAGGCATGGATCCATCTTTTGCTTTGTTATATGATTTTATTTTCTTTTGGAGATTGTGTTAATATATGCTTGTGGTTGATTATATGCCATTGTTGCACATTTCACTTGTTGGGCATGTAGCAAAAATTATGAAATGTTTAATGATTTTATTTTTTGATATTTGTTCTTATGAAAGTCAACTCGTGATAATTATAACCAACCTCATAGCTCTCATAAGGTTATGATTGCTTTCATTGTTTTCATTAACTTCGAAATGTTTTGGTGAAAATTTCTTTGCAAAATCATGAATTTTGTTGCATCCAAGTAATCACAAGGGTGTGCTTTATGTTTAGAGAGCGTAGAAGGCTTTAACCACTACCCTATGTGTGGGCCTCTTTATTCTTTAGATGATTTAGGCTTAGATGTTTGCTTGTTCGAAAACAAGCTACAACAAAATGTGTAGGATAATTTTTTTGAGTGGGGCATTTTGAAAAGAACACAAGATGCTAAATACATGATAATGAGTTATGTTCAACATGTTTTTGAGCTTGTGCTCTCGTGGTAGATGCAATTCTACATTGACTTCTGTTGCATTGCTTTTCACATTTTGTAAAACAAACATCATTTAATTGTTATGTTATTATATGTAAAATTCAAACTTGGCAACTCTTTGTTGAGAAAGAAAATATCAATTAATTCACAACATAAATTGCATCATGGAAAAGAAACAATTTTTAAATTTGACATATATGCAAAATCAAAACAATCAAACAATGTGGCAAAAAAAATGAAGTAACGAAACATTGTCGGCCACAAAGTATGTTAGATACCATAGCCTAGGGTCAATTTCCACATTGAAAAAACAAATAGTTAATTTTCTTCAAAAAATCAATTCATTTTTTTGTTTTGAAATTATATATAATTCCATTATTTACTATAATATTGTGATATGAGTAGTGAAATTATTCAGAGTGTAACCTATGATAATTATGATGATTCTCAACATGTCAATTTCATATTTTCACAAATTTTCATTTCACTATTTTGAAGATTATTTAATGATGAAATTGACCTTAGGTTAAGGTAGTGTTCATTAAAAGGTGTTTAATGTCTTCCCCAAAAAAAAAAAAGTTTATGATAAGGCGATAATTGAGTCTAGCCCCATTTTAAACATTAGGCAACATTGATTTTACGATGCAAATTTTATCAATGGCAATATTATGCTAATAGTGGGTGTTGACACGGGGCTAACTTTTATGCCACGTCAGATGCCACATGAGCATTAGTGTTCACTAAAAGTACGGGTGTGGATTGATTATTTTCAAATCATGGCAAAACACTTGCCATAACAAGTTGTGCTAGTTGTGGCCTAGCCTTAAGACTACCACTAGGTGAGGCATGGCCTTAAGCCTACCACTAGGTATAGCCTATGCACTAGGTGTGTGCCATGTGCTACTTGAGGGTACATTTCCATGAAAGGGCTACTACCCACACACTATTTCAAACTTATTTCAAATAGTGAAATAAAGAGACCGAGAACCATGGTTATATAAAATAACGGAGTCTTTCATTTTTACAACCATAGTCATATATCAAAACAAAGGTATTTGATTTTTTTTGGATATAACCATGGTTATCAACTTTGATATCGAGCGAGAGTTTGGTGTAACTTTCTAATATTCGCCTCACTTGGGTCTAAACACAAAACAACCTATTAACATACCTATGAAGAGACCTTTGGACCACCACATGTCAATCTATGAGACATCTCAAAGTTGAGGGTTCCAATTTTTTTTTTTCTTAAAGAACAATTTTTTAAAAAAAAATTCACTTTTATTTCCTCAAAGAAATTTCATACCATTGAGTTATGTTTATCTTATAATAATTTAGTGATATTTGGCATGTAATAATTATAAATAATAATTTACAACTCAACATTGTACTAAATAATGCAATTATTATACTTGATAGCTTCACTCAAATTTTGGCACATTAGGCAACCTATTTTTCAGCAATTTTTTTTAATTCCAAAAAAAATTAATTAGTGCCTAACTAGCTTAGGTACTAGGGTATCATACTCCTTGATGGGATTCAGCAATAAACTGTCAAATATTAATTAAATTCAAAATCTTAACTTTGGCACTTGGTTTTTTAATTCTGAAATTTTTGGCAAATAATGATCATAAAAAAATTATTGAACACATTCTTGTCATGTTTATGAGACTTGAGATTGTCAACCCTAAGATGTTAAGGTCTGTAGTTCAAAACCTAAAGTTGAAAACTTGCAGATCCATTATTTTATAAGAATTATAAGTTTTTTGGCATAAGTAATAAATAACATTTCAAAAATTTGGCAAAAAGAAAATTAATTTAATTTGTTCACCTCATATTAAATTATAATTAAAATTTTGCATCTAATTTTAATATTTAATATTTATTTGAAAATTTGAAAATTCTAGTTAAACTTGGAGCTAGAAAAGAAATCAAGTTTGATTTTTATAAAAATGAAAAATGATACATAAGTTTTTGAGTTAAAATATTTCATACATTATATATATAATGGATTAATGTATATTTTATATCAATTAAATTATAAGTTTTACTCAACAACTAATATATGGGACCTAATATTTTATTTGTGTATTTTATAAATCAAAGAAAAGTGTCTCCCTCCTAGAAAAAAAAACCTTTACATCAAATAAAAATGGCCCAAAATTGCTAGATTAAAAAAAAAAAAAACCCTTACAAGTAGCTAGATTTTTATAACTGGTTCTAGTAGTTAGTTGAAAACATAGAAAGTTGCTTAAATTTTTTTTACTTTCATATTTAATTTATAACCAAATTTAGCTAATCAAAAGAAATATATATATAAATTTGACTTTTACATTTAATTTACAACCAAATTCGACTAATCAAAAAGAGTTTTTTGGGGCTTTCAAATTTAATTTATAGCCAAATTTGGCTAATCTTCCTAGTGATGATTGCCACTTCCACTACTTATGTCACTCTTTTTTTTCTTTTTTTTTAAAAAATTTTTAATTTAAAAAAATCACACGTGTACACACATTAATCACCCATTACATTACCAAGGGACAAAGGCATAGAAAATGAAGAGAATCTCTACTGCACAAGAATAAAGACCCCTTTCTAGTTTATGATCTTCTATTTTATTAGTGTATTAGTGATGTTCTGATTGTTATGTTCTTTGCGTCACATATGTTCTCATACTTCTCTTCTTTTTGCCTTAAGATATTTTTTAATGTAAATGGCAAGGCCATACATACACTTACCCTACGGTCAGTTTCGTCATTATATAATTCTCAAAATAATGAAATGAAAATTTGTGAAGAATTATGAAGTTGACATGTTTGAAAATAATCATAAAATTATTGTAGGCTACAATCTGAATAATTTCACTACTCATTATCACAATATTATAGAAGAGGATGAAAAATTAAATATTATTTCCAAAAAAAAATTTAAAAAAGAATTTATTTTTTGAAAATTAATATTTATTCGTTTTCTCAATGTGGAGACTGACCCTAGGCTCCAGTAGGGATTAAAATGACCATTTTGATTGGCAAATCGATGATAACGTGAAGAG
>Ga0209208_10000434_pt1 | contig 53912 bp, 40 predicted proteins | sample S1TSphfallax_3_FD_187694 | JGI IMG/M metagenome (GOLD analysis project Ga0209208, IMG submission 187694) | Host-associated microbial communities from peat moss isolated from Minnesota, USA - S1T2_Fd - Sphagnum fallax MG (SPAdes) (version 2) | ecosystem: Host-associated > Plants > Peat moss >... | reverse complement strand
GACCGTCAGATATCACATCGAACGGTCCTCTATGAGAACTCCTTGCCGCCCAATCACTGTCTATAAATAAGACGAGGAGTGCAAGGTTTTTGTGTCCCTGTTTCTTCTGTTTCGATCGCCCTTCCTGCGTCCTTTCACTACTCTTGGAAATCTTTAGTTATCTTGTTCTTCTGTCCTTTATCAGCGTGGTGTTCATTGTATTTGTAGCCGTGAAAAAGTCAGCGGAACTGACGAAGCCGCAACTTTTAGCTGTTAAGTAGCTTCCTTTGTCTCTCTTTTGCCTGTGCAGATTGTTTGGCTTTCAAGGAAGTGTGGACTATGTGAGGTGTGCGGGTTGCTTTAGGGGATTCGTATCCCAACCTGAAGAGGCTCACATAGCATTACGTGGGCGCTTCGCTCTTCACATTCTTCTGCAGTAGATGTCCTCATCTCAACTTTGTTATTGTGACCTGGTAACTGGTCGCTGTAATCTTGGTTGATATTACTTAGAAATTTGTGAGAGTTTATCTTGTCGTGATCGTGTGGTTTGTATCGACCGGAACTGGAAATGGTTGTCTGTGCGTGATTTTGTCTTGTTTTCTGCGGAACTCTGTGCAGATGTAGTAAGGCCGAACTATAGTCTAAATTGCAATCGCGCCATTGATTGTTTTGCTCAATGCGCTAGAGGGGACGATGAAGATGTAAACTAAGGTCTCGTTCGGCATAATGGATTTGTAGTCCTTGCTGACAATTCCTTGAGCTGATGTCCTAATAATGTGCAGTGTGCACGCACCTTGATTGTGAGAGAGTACCTATGCCCTTTGCACAGCCGATTAGGGACAATGACGATACAGGAAAGGTCTCGTTCGGCATAACGGCTTACAGGCCTTGCTGACCATTCTTTAAAGATCACCACCCATAATCTGATGTCCCTGGTCCGAACAAACCTAAATATACCAAAGTTGCGGCTCGAATGCCTCGTTCACAAAACCTAAAACATGCGAGGGTTTTTTAGAGCACCCATATCCTATTAGGTTTCTATTCTGCGCTTGCAAAATACCTTCCACGTGTTACGGTCCTTTCTGTTTAGGGTTATGCCCCAGGACAGTGACTTACCAAAGTAACTCTGGAAACTACAGCTGGACACAATAGTGCGAAAGAAATAATTTTTAAATGAAAAAACTAAAGAACCTGTTTAGAAGTAGAACAATGCTCTCCTCTTGCTGAGGGTTAGATATGTAAATTGTGGCCTGTTTGAACACTAAAGCTTTATGACTACGAAAAGACCACTGAAAAAAATTTCAGTGACATGTGTTCGAAACAGGGTATAAAATCGGATGAGATTTGGAATGAAATTTGTTTGTAATTGGGATGAAATTTGAAATCGCCTAGCGGGTGCATGTGGATCTCACTGCATGAAGTGGTTGACATTCATACATGGGATGAGGCCACAACATAGATGAAATGCATATGCATACATGGATTTTTCATGAGATTTTTTACATGGTACCACTTATTCAATGGTTGGTAATGTTATCTAGACAGTAATTGCAACCAACCCCAGTATAAATTCCAGATAGCAAAGCTTCAACCATTTTCTTTTAAACTAGGCTAAGCATAATTATTATCAGATTTATTCTGTAGTTTTGAATTGCAGAATAAAACACCTCGTGAATATGAGATACAAGTGTAGAGAAATCAATGTGCAATGAAAATCTGGGGAAAGGTGGCTTTCTTTTCTGTAAGCAAAGAAATGAACAAAACTTTCGTTCAACAAGTTTGAGAAATACATTATGGTTCCCTAGATTAGCGTACAATTAAAATTTCTTTTTTTACAACATATAAATTTCGATGTTCTGCATTTCGAAGATTCCTCATATGGATAATATGTTGACATTGTAGTTTCACCAAGGTTAGGTAGCAAGACACCCACAGTCAACCTACCATGGCATTATAGGGCATGGCACGTCACATTACATGTAGGTACACCATGTAACTTGCCCGTGTGGCAATTACAGTTGGGACTCTAATGTAAATCAAGAACAAGGTTTCATTTGTAGTTTCAATTGTGGCATCAGTGTAAGATAAATAGAAGGGCAATTTAGACATTGAAGTGGAAGTTGCAACTTCAATTTGTGAATACAAAATGGCTACTCGTGGGATGAGGAAGCTAGAGCTTTGAGCGGTAGGGCTAATTCCACTGGATACATTTTGCTTTTCAATGTTACATCGTTCCGTGGTTAATAAGGAGGAGCATGCAATGTACGAGCTATGGTAAAAGTAAAAAAGAGTGCAATTTTGGTTAGATGCCAAGCAAGTTGGGGTTTTGGGGAATTAAACCAGCATTCCTTTTTGCAAACTTTCTGCCACTGGGCAACAAAAAAAATTGAAAAAAAAGAAGTAAATTGGACTTACATTGTGAAAATCTTGAAAATATTCGTCAAAATTTTGAAACCACAAAATTGGGAGAAAACAAGAATTGGGAATTGGGATCGTATGTAGTGATGGTTTGTACATAACATTCTTGGCTTTCATTAGATATGACTGTCCCCATGGACAGCTAAATATCAATTTTGGACTAAGGAAAGAGGTTTGACACCCATTTACAGTCAAGTAATCTCTCAAAAGGATTTGGTATATAAGTACGACAATTTTCAATCATTTTCTGCACCTGAGCCTTATTACACTCTCATCAAAGAGCGTGCCCTCAAGTGAATTGAAGGAAATTGCAAATGCCCCATAACAAAGTTGCCATAAGCCATAAGAAGACGTGCTTCAAATCATAAACTAGAATCGAAATTAAGGCATAAAATTGCGGTGGTTATAAGTTATAAACCAGTATACACAAATGGTGGTAGTTTATTTGTAACTTCAGAAACGCAGACAATTATGAGCGATTTACACATTTATGATTAGTGTGATCTTCTGAGACAAGCGAAATGCTACCTCCCAGGATTCTCTCAGTCTCTCAGTAGATGTCTCAAGTTGCATCCAGCTCGTAGCCGTAAGTGAACACAAATTCATGCAGAACGGGCAGAATGATCAGCAAAACGAAAGATAGAGTGGTTCGCTTAGCTATATTCTGATCTGACAACGGTATGAGTGTTAGTTGGAGCCGGAGGCGGGCTCAAGAACAAACCGTCGTAGATCAAAGCGGCAAGCGCAGCGCCGATGAAAGGGCCAACCCAGTACACCCACTGGTGGGTCCAGTTCCAGGCAACAACGGCAGGCCCCAAGCTACGAGCCGGGTTGAAAGATCCACCGCTGAAGGGAGCTGCCACTAAAATGCCGGCGAGTACCGTGAAACCGATCGCTAGGGGTGCAATTGCTCCAACGGAGCCCTTGTTGGGATCCACGGCAGTAGCGAACACCACGAACACGAGAGCAAACGTGAGCACGATCTCGATCAACACCGCTCCCCAAAGAGACTCCCCAGCTCCAACCGTGTGAATGGCGACAATCTCACCCGTGATCACTTGCTGGAGCACCCAAGCTCCCGCAATTGCACCCAGCAGCTGCGCAATCCAGTAAAGCACGAGCCTGATGATGGTGATCTGCCCTGCCAATGCGAGACCCAGAGACACCGCTGGGTTCACATGCCCGCCGGAAATGTTAGCCGTCGCCGCCACCAACACGGCCAGCGCGAACCCGTGCGCGAGCGCGATCAGCAGAACACCAGTGGCATCGGTTTCTCCAACATGGATCTTCTCGTAAGACAGGACGGAGCCAACGCCGATGAAGACGAAGAGGAAGAGGGAGATAAACTCCGCAAGAGCACCCTTCAAAGCATCGGGTGCTGAAAATTCATTAGCTTGACCCACTGCAACCTTCATCGTATTAGCTTCTAAGGTTCTTCACTATCCACCAGGCCGTCCCCAACAACAACTTACGAATTCACTCTGAGTTCTAAACACGCTAGAGCTCCAAAACACAGCCACCTAGCAAGCCTCTTCGCAGTGGTTCTTAATGAGAAGCTACTAGTTCAGCGCACCATAATTATAGTTGCGTAACAGGCGAATTCCAACGGCGGAATGCGACAGTGCGCAAAGATGCTGTAGGTGGCGGAATGCTATGGAAGCTGTGGAGACGTGCGCAGATGAAGAGTGGAACTGATGCCGATCTACGTGGCAGTACAACAGTCCAGTCGCAACACGTCTATGCCTTTCCCCTTGTTCTTTACCCTCCCCTTCAGGGGTTTATTTTTGCATTTTTGTGGTGTATCTCATCAACTGTTCTACAATTGTTTAATTCACGATTCATGTCATAATTTACAGTTGTTAGGCAGCTGTATTCTCAAAATAAGGGGCACCCACTCTAGAGCACTGCGAGAGTTTGCCACGGTTTGTTTAGTCTCCCTAGGTGTACCAAATCGAAATATTACATCTATTTCATCTTGAGAATGTCCCAAGTTTTGAAAGCATGTTCCTTTCATCAGCCAAATCAATGAGGCCCACTCAATTTTACTTCTTTTAATTCAACTTTGGATGCACTCAAGCTAAATAACACAAATCATCCTACATCACACTAGTAGGACCAAGAATTCAAGTACCCAAACCCAACTGATTCACATACCAATTACCCAACTGAGACTGATAAAGTACCCATGCATTCACATTCGGACCTGAGATAGCCTGGCTTGTTCCCATAAATAACTTATATAAGAACTTCATCCGAATCCCAAGATGTCCCTGCATGCGGTGCTGCTAAGACTGACTGAATGGGCCCCTTTGGCAAGAGCTGCCTCACAAGTGTAGGGTCAGTGTGTCTCCCTCCCACAGCCAATCATGCAAAGGCACTTTGCAGATTGCGGGGTTGGTGTGGACTTTTATTAAAATATCACAACACCATGGGCCTGTCAAAACTGCCAAACTTTACCTGGAAAACAACAATTTCCTACTCCTCATGAGTTCACTTCCAAGCACAACGTCAGCCAGCTTATAGCTCCAAGTTAAATCTACAAGTCACTACAGACATTCGACTTTATACTATCGATGTACCCTATGCACAGCATCTCTAGATCTTTTCTAGTATCCACCAATTTCTCTGCACCTGTGAACAAGGTTTCGATACCTTCTATGTTGCAATGCAGAAGCCAGATACTGTGCAGCCCATATCGGATATTCTCTCTCAAGCCAACTAAGTGATGATTGTCATACACACAAAATTGAAGATTCCAGCAAGCCTTGTTTCCACATGTCAGCTAGGGCAATGAAGTGTCCATGAGCCCTTTGAGAAATGGGGAGTCTACAAGTGTTGTCTATGGAACGCCAAAAGGGTCAAACAATAATATAAGTAGAATCGTATGCCATATGATAAGGAAAGATGCCAAGCATAGGCTTAAATGCTCTTGCCCAAAGCTAAAATGCTTAGATCACAATCCAAAATGCTTGGACCTCAAACTAAAATGCTCAAATCATAAGCCAAAGTGCTTAAGAATATTATAACCTTGTGCCAAAATCCTATGGAAAAACATTGATATTGTCTTGAGATATAAACTTTTGGCCTAATTTGGAACATCAAGCTAGAAATAATATGTTTCACAATTTCAAAATTATACTTATATTTCAAATAATTATGTGTTTGACCTATGCTTGTTATTTATTACACTTATGATGATTAAGAAATTGATCTTGTTGGCCAAAATATGTGAGGTGCAATTTTCTTATGAATTAAAGGATATTCTTGTTCAAGCCTAAGACCACAACAAATGATTGAAAGAGTAGATTATGTCATTTGTGTTGTTCCCATGGTCACTTGTCTTTAAGGAATGGTCACTCTTTTGATTTTAAACACTATAACTTATTGTATGAACCTGAATATGCCAAAATGTTTACACCACAAGCTAAAATGCATAGATCTAATAAGTCAAAATGCTCAAAAATATTATAACCTTCAGCCACAAGCCAAAATAGTTATAGCATTAGTCAAAATCTTCAAGTCACAAGTAAAAATGTGTAGAACACAAGCCAAAATGCTTAGATCATAAATCAAAATGCTTCAAAATATTATAATCCTTAAGCCATAAGGAAAAATGCTTAGACCACAAACCAAAAGGTTTAAAAATATAATAGTCCTTAAGCCACAAGCCAAAATGCTTAAACCACTTACCAAAATTATTTGGACCATAAGTCAAAAAGCTTAAGAATATTACAATTCCTTGGGCTATAAGCCAAAATGTTTAAACCACATACCCAAATGTTCATACCACAAATGAAAAATATGAAAGCACAAGCCAAAATGCTTAAACCACAAGTCAAAAATGATTATACCTCAAGTCAAAATATGTTATAATGTTTTAAAATATAAAAAGAGCTATTTAACAAGACATGGCTTTAAAACTATACCCAAGATGTTAAATTTTTTAAAACTTCAACCAAGATACCAAAGTTGATTCCAACCCTAGGCCAAAAACCTCTTACCAAAAGCCAAATGCTTAAAGTTAGAATTGTGTTTGGCATTTTAACTTAGGTTTTAGTCTAGGTCTTTTGTTTCCAAGGTTAGATCATTATCATTTCACTTTTAATAATAATCCCAACTTAAAATTAGTATGCCCTTACAAGTATGTTAAAACATGTATCTTTAGAATTGTCATGTTCATCAGGGTTGCCCATGCATAGAATCACCAATGGTGGCAAAACCTTCAACATCATATAAAGGGCTTTGCATTTCTCAATGGAACTTTTAAGTATATTATGTTACTTTTGATTTTTTGTCACATGTTGGATCTAATGATGGCTAATTGATTAACTTTTACTTAGAGGAATGGATGTGACAAGGGTTTTGGTGTTTGATATGTCAAAAGAAGAGTTTTTGATGGTTTTTGATGAGGTTGGTGGGCATCAAATGTAGCAATTTTAAGGTTCTTAAGGTTTGTGTCTTCTTATTGCACACGTCATTATTACAAAATGTGGGTGCAATTCACTAGCCCCAGTCATTAAACTAGTGAATTCACTATGTCCTTACTAGGTCCCATTCACTATAACCAATGAATTCACTCAAAACCTAATGAAATCACTTGGTGTATAGAGACACTATACACTTTGTTGTAGTGAGTGTGTCAGCTGTCATCATTTCTATTAATTTTTGCATTTGGAAAATTGGTGCTAACATATTTGATGTTTTTGCTTTTTAATGCCATGTTGATGGCGAATCATTCAACTTTTCCTTAAAAAAAGAAAAGGTGTTGGTCTTTCTGATGCTTTGTATTTGAAATTAAGAACTTAGGGTTGTTCATGGGTAGGTGGGTCTCATTCTTCAATGAATTTGCAAATTAAAAGTAGATTCACAATTGGTTTTTCTTTTTACTTGTGTTTTCATTTGGGTGCAAATTCTTTAAGGTGTACCAAAATCTTGTCACAATGTCATCTTATTTTGTCTTTTTTACCTAGTCATTTTTAACCATGTAAAGACACGTTTATGGATGATTACGATGGAATCTAGAATTGTAATGGTCTAAACTATAGTCCTTTTGAAAAAAATTACAAATTTTGACTCACTATTTTTTATGAGGATCAAAATATAGGGTAAAAAAGGACTATAGTAAAGACTAGGCCTTTTTCATCTTGTGTGATACACCTTAAAGGATTTGCACCTATTTGGTATTGTATTATAATGTAGCAAATTTGTGAATTAAATTCCATAATGTATTCAAGAAAATAATTTGAAAATTTTGCAAGTGCTTTTTATGTTCATCACTTCTAGTACATGGCTTTCATGCTCTTATGCAATGTACAAACCCTACATTCTATGAAAAGTGTACATTTAAGTAGTATCATTACGTTTAACTATTGTGAGGCTAATTTAATTTGTGAATTTGTTTCTAAATTCCTTGTATATCAAGGTTTTAATGTTTATGTTGTTGATTATGACAAGTTGATAACACATTCCAAGTCATTTTTTGAAAGTGTAAATCATAATACCTAAACTTGTAAATGAACAAAAACGTCTTGGTAATGAAATGATCTAGAATTCTTTATTTTGTATTGTGGGAAATGTATGAAATCTCCATGCAAACCATGGAGCATGGAGGTGTGGACATTGTGGATTATGTGCACACAATGTTAAAGGAACAGGTTTCCTTAAAGGACATAACTACATCATTTGGAGTAACACACCCACAACAATTGAAATGATGAATGACAAAGGTGTTGGGACAAAATTTTAATGTTTACCTTCATCTTGGAGAAGAGGATTTATTTTCCATCATCAATAGTCTATTTCTAATGGATTTAAATGGAATGAATTGGGGAATAAAACATGTACAAGAAAGTTTGGCAATACATAATTATAAAATTCCTAAACATGATGTTATAATTTCCTTTAGAATAATTTTAGCATACCATTATGACCAATGAAAAAAAAGAAGGCAATTAAGAAAAGCATAATACAATGTCACACAAGCCATGGTTTTGTGGCACATAGATTGTATAGTCATACAATCCTAGCCATTTCCATGTGAATTATCATGTTTTATGTCATATTGTATATTGCACTAGTGAAAATTTAATCTTTGTGGAATATATTCACTTGAATTTCTTAACCATGTAATTGTTTGTCAAGGCTTATCCTAAACATGATTGTGGTTTATGATGGAGCCTATGATAAACTAATCGTGCATGGCTTTCACGCACATGCAAGGATTGATGGAGCTTCACATTATGTGTTATGGGCAAAAGTAACATTAGACAAAAGAAAGGAAGTAATTTTTGAAGGTTATGCTTCTATTGTGCAAAAGTTTGGTCCTCATGTGCAAATCAAATCAAATTTTGTTATTGAACACATTCTTATCAAAGAACACAATGTTGAACCTGCAAGGGTTGGGAAACGAAACATTTATGTTACGAATTCATTTACAAAAAATTAAGCACTATATTTTAATACATGTATACTTTCAATATGGAATTTTCAAAAAAAAATTCACATGATATCCTATCGCCCATCAAGGTGTAAAGTGACTACCATGTTAGATTTTGGTAAGAAATATCGCATGTGTGACATGGAATATGTGGGCACAAGATAAAGGAATAGTGGAAGCACCTATGGGATAAAGTTATGTTCTATTACAAGAATTGTTTCAAAGCTATGGAAGAAGCTGAAATCTTGGACATGGATGATCCTTTCATGAGAGTCATTCACATCAAGGTGAAAGCATGTTAAAGTATACTAAAAAAATAGTCCTCATGAATAAAAAAAACACAAATTTGTGACAAGTAAATTAGAATATAGATGATGCCTTATGAAATTGTCCTTTTGAACTACATGAGGGCATTAAATGTGATATGTTGAAGTTTTTGAAAGTTTCAAAATTTATATCAACCTTTTTTAAAACCTACTTTCAATCTACTTTACAAAATTTGCCAATTTGTCTAGTTGTGAGAAAGTAAATTGAAAGTAATTTTTTAAAATTTAATTTGGAAACTTCACTCATATCTTGCATTTTGAAAGGGTTTGGGGCATGAATTAATGAATTAAACACATGCAATGCACTTTAGTATCATATCAAATATATGTTTTGGATGTTAAATCTAAGTTTATGGAAAACTTACTTTTGAGGGGTTTTACATTGTCATAATCCAAAACTTCAACTTCCAAAACATGTGTGTTAAAGTGCATAATGGCTCAAACATTAGTAACACATCATTTGAATATTTTGATTTGGAAAATGTGCAATACCGGCCAGAGTAGTAAACTTGCATAAATTAGTGAAAGTAGTAACATACATTAAGAATGACCATATATGGTTTATTTAATGTGACAAGCACCTCCTAAAATTTATAGCATGATTAAAATGCTTAAAATGCAAAAGATTCCAAATCTATTTTTACTTGTCTATAAGGATGACCAATTGGCATACTTTACCATGCTTACACCCATCAATGTTCTTACTATATTATAAGATGTGGTAGATGAGTATGTGGGCCTTGGTATCTTAATAGGGTGAGGAGGATAAACAAGAATGGATGTGAAAAAACAAACCATGTTCTTGCTAAATATTTTCAAAAGTATATATGAACATTTACAAGGGTATGTTTTTGAAACCATTTATACTTGTTGTTTGGAAGCCTAAGGCCATTAATGCAACTCATTGGATGCAATTGGCTATTGGAAATTTTGCATTTTTTGCAATTTAGAAGCTAGTGGTAGTTTTTTATCATTAATTGCATGTAAGGAAATGGTTATAGGGAAAGAAGGAAACATGTTGCTCATCATATAAAAATTGGGTGAAATGGGCCTTAATATAGCATAAATCATGAATGTGCAAGAAATTGTTTTATATGTTTGATGATGTGTTTCATGTACTTTTTGCTTCTTATTGATAGGTGACTACAAAAACCTTTACATTACATGAATTTGTCCATTTGAATATTACATTTTTTTAATATTACAAATTTTAACAACAATGTAATGGAATTTAACATTGCAAAACATGAAGGTGGGGAAGAAATCATAAAATTACTTTTAGATGTATAACAAATATTCATGCATCTTGTAATACTTAATGGTTTTTATCAGTTTGATACAAGATTTCTTGTAGATGTATATGATGAACACATCATTGTAGTACCCATGGACATTAGTGTTCATGATAGGGATCCAATTGGATGCCAAGAATGGAGGGTGTTGGACATAATCAAAATGAAGTGGAAAGAATGACAAAGTTTTCTCCTGTTCATATGGATCTTGAAATTGTTAAGGATAGGGCATATGAAGTAAGGAAGGAAGGGAGGAATGTTGTAAAGTGGTATCGTTCCATTATTACCTCACATGTTATTGTCACATTGCAACAAAATACCACATACAGTTGGCAGATATAGATTTGGAAGGTGCATGACCAATGAACATCAAGGCATATTGGCTTTTAATGGAGCAAGTAAATATCCATGATATATTTCGATTTACTATTATTGTGTGAAGTTATGTAAATTTGAGAGTGAAATTCAATGTGGGAATAATTGGTACATTTGCAAGTACAAATTTTAATTTAAGTATTATGGAATTTATGTTTCAAATCATAATGTGACAATATTTTTTGTTTGGAAAAAAAAAGTGTGACAACAAATATTATATATGTTTGCCTACATTGCAACAATTAAGATTTCAAATCTTATAAAAGATCAAGATTTATGGACATGGCATGTGGAAAACAAGTAACTTGGAAATGGTAATTGAGATTGAGGACCCACAATGATGGTGTAATTTTGCATGGCCATATGCTAAGAATAAAAAGAACAATGGATGTGAATAATCAATTGAAACCCAATTTACTTTTGTTGCATTTTTATTCATTGCCATCTTTTTCCATGTTTTCAAATTGTATAATTGACAAATCATAAATCTTTTAACATATTAGATTAAAACCCCTAAATGATTGTTCCATGATTCCAAGCAAATATTTTAAATTTTTCATACACGTTTATTATTATGGCACTAACATTAAAGGTGGAAAGGTTGATACCATTGATAATGTGACTTAACAAAAATTCAATCAACCATGCAAACTAGACTTGTCAACCCACTTATCATAAATTAGAGCATACATGTGCAAGAATTGTAAAAAATCTTTAATTCTTTTTCATCTTGAGGATCATTGGTCTTTTTTCTTCATTTGAATGATTGTTGATGTTGTGGTCTCTATTTGAAATTTTGACATTGGTAGGTAGAATATGCTAAGATTGTGGTGGAATGTTTTTATTATGACAAGCACTAAATTTCTTGTCAAGCATCAAGACATCAAGCATAGGTATGTGAGGGATTCCTCATCCATCAACAATAATAAAAAATTATATTTTGTAAGTATATGTGAAGGAATTTATAAGTATTTTGCAAAGATTCCTTACAATTCCTTATTGCATATTTCATTTGTTATTGTCGATATTTGTAGAAAATGGCTCAAGTGCAAGGGCCTAAGTTTACCTATAAGCCCATCCCAAAAACATGTTCCACTTTCATATTAAAACATGACCAAATGCATCAATAACTACAATGTTGATTGTATGTTCAAAGATGCAATAGGAGAAAAAACAACTAAGTTAACCAACATTTGCATAGGAGAATAATCCTTCTAAACAAATTAAACAATTCTAAACAACAACATTTGAATGGAACAAAAACAAGTTGACAATAATTTTCAAAACCTAATATAATTCAAATAATGCTAAATCTCTTGGAAACTTAAGTGGCCAATTTTTCACATATATGAAAATGATGAGTACAATTGCAACCAAGATTTTCCATTATATACATAATGGACAACACATTTGCTAAACAACTTGCCAATTTTGAAATCGTTTTCATGGTTGGCATATCTGGTATCAAGTGTAAAGTAGTTGATTTTTGTCATCTTTGTACAATGGAAGGTATAACATTGAAAAGCACCTGGAGGATTGGATACATGAGTTCCCATCTCTACCAAGAAACAAATCCACCATGATTTAGGTTTTCCTAAAAAAATCTAACCTTGTTACAAAGACATACAAATTATGACATTTAAAAAACATCAGTTTTTTCACCACTACTTCGAACATGTTCTTCAAGTGTGTGGGGATTGATTCTGTATATGTGACTAGTTATAGAAATTACCCTAAAGTAATCACACACATGTGACCCTGAAAAAAGGATTTTCAATTTCTTTAAAATGAACATTTTTAGAGTTTTTTAAAATTCTTCATTCTTGTTCTAGTCCACTTCAACCCCATCAATAACTTCTGTTAATCCTACCTTCAATGACTTTCCAATGAGTTCTTAATCTTTGAACAAATTCTTTCACACTATTGCATTAGTTTTTCTTCGTATTACACTTTCCCAAGTGATTTCCTTTACCTGAAAACATGACAAACTCAATGCCAAATCCTCATACAAGGTGTCAAATAACAACTTCAATCATCTCTTGTGCAATTTGCTAGAATTTTCACATTTTTTGCAATACATTCCACTTCCCTAACTAGCAAAGCTTGAACTCATGAATCAAATCTGATTTTAATTTTGGATCCACCCCTTGGGTTAAGTCCATGGACTTGGGTGTGGCATCAATGAACATTAGTAATGTTGAAAAAGTAAAGGACCTATTAACTTCAATTTAGTTGATAAATATCAACCACGTTAGATGTCCCACCATCTCTACCATGTTGAGTTTTTTTTTTCTTTTATGACATCTTCATCTTTCAATGGATGGAAGATTTTCCTTTCATGTTTTGGGTATTAGAAATATATATATTATATGTTTACATCCATTCACACCTTCCACACATGGTTAAGTTGTGTAGTATATTGCAAATCATCCAAGTTAACACATGCAAATTTGTGGTTATAATTGTAGCAAAAAAATTTACAAATGGTGATCTCCACAATTACTTCCAAGAATTTGTAAACTAGGAATTGTGAAGGCCCCTAAAGTCAATTGTAGTGCTATTAGGCACCCGACTTGCTAGCGCAAGATCAACCTTCACATCATAGGTGATTTATTCATTTGCAATTTCCTACTACATGTCACAAAATGTGGGATACTTCAATTTTTTTGCACTTTGATTCTTCTTTGTTTAATCCTTTTTGTGTTGTCCAAAAAATTAAAATATGGAAACAAGATATTTTAGTGCAAGAAGAATCTCTAATAGTCCATAAGGGACTTCTCCACTCTCTCCCTAGCAATCAAAAGTTTCTCTTCTATGTGCATTATGACTTCACTTTGGAGTTGCACATCATTTGCAAAGGTTGATAAATTCATAAATGTTGGAGTTTCAATCAAAAAATTTAATTCATTTATGTCAACCTCATTGGCTCCAAATGTTTGTAAAATTGTTTTAGCCAAATTGAAATTGGGATCTTTAGTATGATTTCTTGCTATGACTTTCTCCAAGTGCACCACTCCTTCCAAAAAGGTTTAGCTAGCCACAAGTTCATACTCTCTTCTAGAATGTCCCCACTATTGAACATCTTCATTGATGGATGGAATCTCAAGTTTTGCCCAAGTCAACATTTGAACAATCAATCCCTAATTTTTTATTTCTTCTATCAATCAAATAATTACATACTCTTCCAACTTTAGCTAATCCACCTTGAGAGATTGCAAAATTGAACTCCTCAAATGCAAGCTAAAAGGAAGTGTTCTATTGGTTCACATTCACATTTGTGGTTGGTGCATTTTCCATGTTTTCAAGTTTTCTCTTTCTTAGTAACTTCAAGTGATTCTCATCGTTGATGACCCATGATGTGTTTCCCATTTCTTCTAAATTAGCACCAAAGGTTAAAAAAACATTTTTAAAGGGTTGTTGGCTTCTTTCTTCCTTTCTCCTATCAGTAGGCAGAATTGAAAATGTCATTGCACCAAATCTAAAGACATTACATTGTAATCGTGTCCTTGTCTAGCTTTCTATTTCTCAATCTACTAATCAACAAACTTATACACTTCATGGAGGTGTTATGGAAGTTTTTCTTCTCCTCATTTGTCCACTATTTATCAATGTAACTTCAATATCCATAAGGTTGATGAAATTTTCTCTACCTTGTACCCTTGAGCTTGTTGGAGTTCTTTCATTTTCCATGAATATTTCATAACTTCTAAATTGCTTCAACCCCCGCAATTACTTAAGGTTTGTTTTATAAGGGCAACACAAGTTATGGAAAATTTACAAGTGGAGATGGCAACATAGATGGCAACACATTGGCAAGTAGTGGGACAATGTTTACATTTCCACCTAAAATCCTTCTATAAGCAACAACCCCATCTAGTAATAACAAGTTAATATCTAGGAAATAGATGTAATACCCATTGACAAACAAGTTGCCCCAAGTTGTGCTAGTAATCTGTTGAAAAGGTTCTAATATTTTGAAACCACAGTTATCCATCTTCCTTTCTTTTAGCCAAATCGCTTTAAAAACAAACCTAAATATTGTGATGTTGATATATATGTGCATTTTGGTAGTTCATAAAAATTTCATGCAATTTCATATTTATCAAATCCTTGTGAATGGGGTTGGGTTGATGAACTGACCCCACCTAATTGTTCCCAACAAACTTATCATTATTCTAGGAAAATCACATGGCCACTCCATCATAATTGGCAAAATTTTTGCATCTATAAATGTCCAAGCCACCTCCTTGGTCAAGAGAAACATTTTTCTTGTCACAAATGAAACATGTAACTATTTTTGTGATGGTTTTCACAAGTGTTGGGCACAAGTCAAATTTTGTAACTAGGAGCCAAAGGGATTACTTTGGAAAGAGACTACACGTCCTTTTTCCCCAAAAAACCTTTTACATACAAATGAATAATGAAATCTTTTGTAACTTGTTTTAAAATATATTTAAATGTTCCCCAATGCATCAACTGAATAAACATGAATTTTAAAAAGTGTGTAGATTCCTTATACATTTAATGTTTCATCTTGAAAAATGATCAAAATTTTAAATCATCACCAAAACTTAAAATTTCACGTTCTTTAGTTTTATTGTACTTTAAGCTATAACTTTTCTTGATACATCATATGCATTAACCCATTTATATGTGGTAAAAGACTCTTGAAAAAGGACTCTTGAAGCTCTAAAATTTTGAAGCAATTTTGAAACATTCTTTGAATTTTTAAAGTTTTAGAATTCCACAATTTTAAAAGTATGAGTTTTTTGAGTGTAGCTAATATGTTCTTATTATCTATATTATTTTCAATGAAGTTTTTTTAATTACATGAGTCCTTTTGATAATTCTTTACAAAATTGAATCCATTTCATACAAAAGGTGTACATTTTCAAATGTCTTAAATTAAAACCAAAACTTAAAATTGGATCAAATGAGTTTTTACTCTAAGCTCCTTGACATTTATATGAGGGAAAAATGACTAACTTGCCATGATTACTATGGTTTAAAATGGTAATAAAAAAAATTAATGTTTGATTTTGATTGATTATGTTTAACATCCAATGCCCTTTTTGGCTATTAGTTATGTGTTTTGATCAGCAAATGGGTGCAATCATAATCAAATGAGCCAAAAAGCATGTCAAGTGATTGTCAAAATTCTATAAAAATTATGATTTTGTTAGATATATTTACGTGGTGCCACTTTAATGCCATTTTAATCATGGAATGTAGTGCTAAATCACTAATATCAATGTTGAAGAATTCAAAACAATTTTTTTGTTTGTTTGTTTGTTTGTGTTTTTTTTGCCAATCTTTTCTTTTTGCGCTACAAATTTTCAAAAGGCAACATCCTTTTTAAACAATGAATGTTTTTGTCGCAAATATTTTTTCTAAAAACATTCACTAAAAAAATCATAAATTAATTTAAAAAGAAAGTATAAGCATAGTAATAACTATTATTAATTACAACTTTGAAAAAACCTCTAAAATAGTGGCCCCAAAATACTCTAAAATTGTTTAAGGATTCTTGCCACCCTAATTGCATCAAGAAAATGAAAAAAATCCATAACTAGGTGTGAGCTTACAAACTTGATTTAAATTGGTAACCTAACCTACTTGCTAATGATTAACCTTGATGTCTCACCTTAAATCTGATATCGAGACTAGATATTAACTCATCTTTGATATCCAACATAATTTTCGAATATCAATGTGTTGGATATCACGATGGGTGATATTCCACACTTTGGATATCAAGTCAAATATCACCCTTGATGATATCCACCAAATGTCATTTTTGATATCCAAATTAATATCCAAGACAAATATCCAAAACTTTTCAATGTTTGTCTAATACTAGTTTGCACTAAAAACAACTTCAGTAGTTGTAATAAAATGGCATGTAAATCAAATTTTACATTACAATAAATCTTGGGTTTTGTGATTTGGGTTTAATAACTGGGGTATTTTCTGACTTGAGTTTAGCGATTTGGTTAATTGTTAAACCCAAATCCTAAATAACAACCCAAATTGCTAAATTAAAGATGTGTGTTGTAGTGCTAAATAAAGTCAATGCCACAATAATGTGAAAATGGGTTAAGTTCTTGTAACCCTTGCATACTTTGGGTGTCAAAAGACATTAGAAATGGTTGGTTGGTCATTGATTGGCCATAACGATTGGCCCACATGTAGTATTTATATGTTTTTTCAATCTATATTGTTCCATATTTACTATTTATTGGTGGGGGAGGGAAAATATGCAACAATGTTTTCATTGTGAATTCCATATTAATGAATTCCATAATAAGGTAAATGCCATTGTGAAGGAATGATGTGATAACTTTAATCCATATGAGACCATTTTCATAATAATTTGGAAAATCTAGTTCAAATATATTGAAGGAAGTGAAATGAGAAGGCAAATTTTGAAAGTAATAAGGAGGTGTGAGGTTCAAAGGAGCCAAAATAAGGTTTTAGATGAAATGTTAGATAAATGTTTTTGGTCAAAATGCTTTCATTTTACAAAGCTTTCTTGATATGTGTCCACAAATTATAAGTTGCCCATTCTCCTTGGGTTTTTACAAATAAGACCAAACCATGTAAGGTACAAGGTGGCCACATTTTTATTGAACCTTAAACAAATTTGAATTAAAAGTTTTTGATAAAAATAAAAAATCATCTAACATTGGTGTTATGGTTAACACCAATGTTGGTAGAATCTTGATTTTAACCATGTTCAAGTGTAAGTTTTAGGTCAAGTTTGAAGGAGATTTAACATTTTGTTGAAACCACATTTGAATTAGATTGAGCAACCAATCTTTTCAAAATTTGAATTGGAACCTAAATAGGGTTGTTATCCATTTTAAAATAGGTTTAAGTTTTCTCTAGGTAGATAAGCCTAGGGAAGTTATTCTTTGTATATTTTATGGAACATGTGAAATAAAGTGATTTTTTTGGTATGTTAGAATATTTTAAAATATTTCATTAAAATTATATATTAGATATATTTTTAAAATTCAATTCGAAGCACCATATTTACAATTAGATTAACTATAAAATTTTATGTTTTGAAAATTTGCAAAAAATTTTTTGCATGTCATTTGGAAAACAAATCTAAGAAAAGTATAAATATTTTTAAAAAAAAAGCATAACCGTCACTCCAAATTTTATGCAAATAATTGATTTACATTTTTATACATAATTAATGTCACATAATTTCTAACTTGGACCATGTGAGTTGATTGAATAAACTAATACTTTTAGAAATAAATTATGTGCACTTTTGTATAATTGAAATGGAACCAAATTTGATCCTAAACTAAACATGGTTCCAATTTTGTTAAAAAAAAGATTGGAAGCAATTTTTTTTAGAAATCCAAAAAACCTAAGACTGGATTGGAGGTTCCATTAAAAACCAGAAAATATAAAAAAGAGGGTGAAAGTAGTGTTTTTTCTTTGGTGAAAATCACCAACATAGGATAGCCAAAACCAAAAAAAACAAATATTCTCTAATAAATTCCTTTTTTTAAATCATTTTTTTGCCATATTTTGCCCTCCTATGAAAACATGTTGCTAGTTAAGTTGAAATAAATGTCAAGATGTTTGTGTCCTGCTCACCATTGTGTACGGTAAATCTCCAAGGTTGTAATCTCAAAATAAGGGCCTAGGATGAGATGATAATCAAGTTTGGGAATATCCGGCATCCATACCCATAATAAAGTTAAAGGCAAAAATTCTCACAACCTTAAACATACATAGATGAGGTGTAGGAGGTAGGGTTTTTCACACCTAACCTTAAAGAGTGGAATGGATCTTATATCTATAAATAGGCATAATTTCCCCCTCTTTCTAGCAAAAATGCATATGCTTGACATAATGTACCCCCCAAATACATTAAATATTTTCTCTAAGTGCTTACAAAGAAAATTATATCGCATAATACTTGTTACATTGAAGTTTACAAAAATTGTAAGATCACACACATAACGCGAACAACCTTTTTTTTCTCTTTTTCTTGTTGTTAAATTTTGTCAAAATGTGAATTGATTTCTAGGGTTGCATTCTTTACAATGGTTTTTTTGAGATTTATTTGAAAACTTTCGATAAAAATGTAAGTGTTTTAGACTTGGTTTGCTTGAGTTAGAAGTCCTTCTTTCTTTTTATTCATGTGATTATCTTTGTAGCAAATATTTTTGAGCAAAAACAATGGTTTTTTTGAATGACATATGTCATTCAAACATCTAGCCTCTAGGTCTTAAGAATGCCTTAAGGAAAAGTATAAGAGGTCGAGAAAATCATGATGTGAATTTTGTGAGAAAATCCTTAATATTTTATGTATTGGAAACTAAGGTTTGTTTTACACTAGGAGTTAGGGCCAAGAAAACTTGGGGCCAATTTTGAGCATTTTTGGCTTGTTGTTTGGCCCCAAGTTACAAATAAATGCTAGAAATTTGATGTCATGAAATTAATAAATGTTGACACATTGGCCACAAGGGTCGCAAATTGGCTTTCCAAATTTGATGGTATCTTTTTTCCAGCCTTGGGGCCAATATAAGGCCATAAAGTTCAACATTTATTTGTAACTTTGGGCAGATTGAAAAGATTTTTTCTAGTTCGGCCTTAATTCCTAATGTACGCCCTTGGGGCTAATTTCAACTTTTGCACCAATAAGAATGTTTGATTTGAATTGAACATTGGCCTTGACTCCTTGTGTAAAATGTGCATTAAGGATAAATTAAGATATTTTTAATTTGTTTTTTAGCCCTAGGACTATGGCATTCAATCCAACTTTTGGAGGTTTTACCTTATTAGAATCGGTTTCACATTTAATGAACCAATTTTTTTTGGTGAAAATGTTTAGACTATTTAGATTAAAATGGATTTTTTTAGTGTTTAGAATATGGACATGTAAGTCACAAGCGGGTTAAGGACTAAAACTATTTATGTTTATTACATAGTTATGGAAATCTATAAATATTTTCTCACCTTTCCATTGTCTATGTATAACTAGTATGCCACACCATTCCCTTACCATGGACTTCACATAAATTACACTAAAACCTTTCAAAATCAAAATCTCGATTCCCTTCATAATTCTATTCCATGAAACTTTACATTCATATAACAACTTATTTCTATCAAATGAAGGTGTTTTCAAAGGTCATAAACAATTATTTATATATTAACCAAAAAGAAACTAAATAAGAAATTTCTTAAAGTCTACACATCATAGCGCAAAGACTTTTTTCACAACTTTTCACACGACTTTCACATAAATTATAATGTGAAAGTCAATGCACCTTCATGTGTTCAAAACTTTTCAAATGATTTTCACATAAATTATCATATGAAAATCAATGCACCTTAATGTGTCAAAAACTTATCGCATGACTTTTCATATAAAGTTTCATGTGAAAGTCAAACATTAGGATGAAATCATAATTAAACAATGAAATTATATTAACAAATAAATCACCAAACTTACCCATTAAATAATTACATCGATAATAATTTAACTAAATCAAGTTAAAGACATAATAGGTACTAGTTTAACTACATCAAGTTAAAGACACAATAAATAGTAGTTTAACTACATCAAGGTAAAGACACAATAAATAGTAGTTTAACTACATCAAGCTAAAGACACAATAAGTGGATGTACAACATCTTATTTATTGGCAGGGCCAGCATGTTTGTGATGCAATTGAAGGTTCTTCATAATAATAGTAAAAAACATCTCAACACTTGTTTTTGCCATTGTGAGTGTATGTCCATAGGGCTCCATAGGGTTTATCTAGGTGTTCAAATATTGGGTTGGCTTCAAGAATGAACACTGTTCACCAGCCATCATGACCTGCCAGCAGCTGTTCCCTAATAATACAAATCCAGCAATGTTCACCCAGGCTAGAAATTAATTATTAATTGAACGCAGATGAGTACAGACAGAATTTAGTACGTCCAAATTTCAAAGCTCATCCAATTCGACATGACAACTGGAGATGTATCTTCTGAGGTTTGCCCCAAGTTCAAATGTAAAAAAAAAAAGAAAGGTCCAACATGATTCTATATTTTGGACGTGTCCAATGTTTCAATGAATTTTTTTCTAATGGATCAATTTAAAGTGCCTCCTCAAATTGAATAACTTTGGGTGCAACCCCAACTATTCAACAGAATTTAGAGCAACTCCAGCTGTGCTCACTTGCTCAGTATGTGACCCTGCAAATTAAAATTGGATGAAGACAAGTCCAATCATGCTGGCTTGGCTCAGACAAATGGTTTTGGCTTTGCATTTTTGCATGATATGCTCAAGCTGGTACAAACAGCAAAGCATAACACCAGACAGAGAATAGTGTAATAAATGTGATCTGATTGTTGCTCGTGTTTCTGGTTTGCATTTTGTAATGATTCATCCAGGTAGTCTCCTATGCCTTAGCAGTCCTCATTTTACTTTTGCAGGTCAGTTGGGAAAAAAAAGGTAAATAACTAAACTTGGATTTGATAAATATTCTTGTGAGGAGCAATGGTTCTATGGCTCACCCACAACAGTACTTGTTTTCAAAGAACTGAAACAACAAAAGAGATATTTTTAGCTCTATTTTTAGCTCTCGATTTCATTATCTCTAATTTGTAAACAATGATGATAGAGTTACCCATAAAGTAGCCCAAACTGGGGCTTTTGGACCCCAGTTTCATGAAAACTGGGTATGAAATCAGAAGTCAGGATGAAAACAGTGCACAATTGTCTCACCTAAATTGGTGCTCAGGGGAATCTCACCCCTAGTTTTGGATTTGCATTATCTGGGCTGTCATTGCTGCTCATATTCTTCATTAAGTCAAGCCTTGTGAGAATAAAGATCCAGATTGAACTTGTATTGAGTTTGATGAAATAGTACCCAATTTTGCTCACTTTGCAATTACACATAAATTGGGGATGAACAGAGATTCAAGGGTCAAACTAAGGCCCAAAGACAGGTTGACTTCACAGATAACTATAGTTGTGTTTTCTGCCTCATTCTGCCTGTTTAGTTTTGGCTGGATGAAAGTGTTAAAAAATCCAAATGGGTGTTTCCATCCAAGTGGACGCTATTAAACCTTCCAGTGCTTGTAAGGAATTCCATCCTTCCAAGAAAAACTGGACTAAAATTAGTCCAGTTGAAACATGATAACTTAATTCTCCCTCATTGGGGTGGGTTACTAAGTAGCTAGTACAATCTCTGACAAAGTAGATCACACAAAGAGACCAAAACATTCTGAACCCACTTTCAATACTTTTAAAAAAAGGATTGTGTCATTTGCCTATAAAATACTTCCTCTGTCCCAAAGTACATCAATCTATCAATCAAATTTTAAATTAATTGTCCACCGAAACCCAAAGAACCCAGAGTGACATGCAATTCTGCAGCTAGACTTGAGCTTGTTTGCTTGTGTCTTTCACAGACTACTACTACTACTTACTAGAGTTCTGTCCACTGTCCTAGCCAAGAAGAAGGCTCATGTGATCTCATCAGTAGTAACCAGGTTTGGATACTCTGTGAATTCACAGCAGTAAAGTTTAAGCTCAACATGTGTTGTAGCCCTGGAACAAGCAGGATAAAAAGCCCTCCTTATGGACTTGTTTCAGTTAAGTACTGACAACACAAGAAGGGACCACTCACTCATTTCATGAGACACAAAATGCACAAATCCAGTTGCAACTATGACTGCATTCTGGTGTTGTTCTTGTTGATGTTTTTCTTCCCTTCCTTGCCTTTGGTGAAAACATTTGGTATAATGGAATGTGTCAAGTGCAGGGCTGTTTTTGCCTGGTGAGGTGCCTGTGAGGAATTTGGGTGAGTACAATACATTAAAGTTATCTGTCAAGTCAGGCAATTAAGGGTCAAAAACGGCATAATAGGCCATCAAATGCTTAACTGGGAATGAAATTTTAGAAAACAAAATAACTGGGACCCAGACTAGTTTTTCCACCAATTTTGGTGGTGAACTGAGTTTCATCCCCTCTTCCATTTTCCCTGAGCGCCTTCACTGGGTTGGAATGAACCAGCAGCCACCAGTGCACCAGTTCAGGACCAGTTCAGGATGAGGCCATTCAAGCTGTTTTGGGGATGACTCAAAAACACATCCTCTTCCCCTGCCCAGGGATTTTTCAGCCCCCTTCTCTGCCCCAAAATTTTCCCTTCATACCTCCCTCACTTCATTTCCCGCTCACTCCATCTCCAAAGCTCGGGAGAGCTCCTAAGCTTGAGTAGCATAGAGCTTCGAGGAGATGTGGGACACAAGGCTTGAGGAAGGTGGACAGCTCAACGTTGAAGGAACGTGGAGAGGGGAAGGTAAGAGGATTGCTTCATCCCAAATGTAGAAGCAAGAGAAGAAAGGTAAGCTCCCTCTTTTCTTTGCATTTTTTTTTCTCTATTGTTTTTTTTAAAAACTATTTTCTTTTGCTTGAGAAGAAGAAGATGCCATCATTTTTTTCTTTCATTTTTTTGTTTTTGTTTGAAGCGAAGAATGCGACGACACAAGCATGTCGTTGCCTTTTTTTGTTTTTTGTTTTTGTTGTGAACAAGGTGACGACAACAAGTTTGCCGCTGTCCCTAAATTTTCCCCTCCTACCTCCCCCCTATCTTCTTATGTTGTGTTATTGCAACGAAGAAAGCGACAGTAGCTTGTTTTATGTTTGAGAAGAAAAAGAAGAAGACAATGGTAGTGTGCCATCGTCTTTTTCTGTGGTGGTGTTCCAATGAAAAAGGCGACACCAGCTTGCTACCATCGCCTTCTTCTTTGGTGGTGTTGCAATGAGTTGCCATTGCTTTCTTCTTTGTGTTTGGGAAGAAAAAGATGACGGTAATTCATTGTCGTCTTCTTTTGAGGTGGTGTTGTAGAAAAGAAGAAAGCGATGACATGACAACAATTGTTGTCACTTTCTTTTCTATGTTTGAGAAGAAGAAGATGATGGCAGATTTCGTCACTTTTTTCGATGGCTTTTCTGCAAAAAAAGGCGGCAACAACTACCATAACCTTTTTTGGTGGTTTTGCTGCAAAGAAGATGACGATAACAATGTTGTAACCTTCTTTCATGGTGGTGGTGTTATGAAGAAGGTGATGTCGTTGTCGCCTTTTCTTTTTTTTGTTTTTCTTCTTATTTGGTCCTTTTGATCTAGTCATTAAAATTGACAATTAATAATGAAATCCTGGTTTTTTTAATGTTGAAGGTTATACTGGCTAAAGGAAGGAGATTGAAAAAAGGTGATGATTTGGAAGGGTCTAATAGTTGATTTTTCAAACATCCATTACAGTACCCACATATAGATCCATAAATAATTGTTGATTTTTAACATCTTTTGCAATATTTCCATATAAATTTCCATTGTAATATTTATAGGACTCATATTACATAATAATCTAGTATAAATATCAACAAATAATATCATAATTAAGGAATTATTATAAAAAAAATTCAGATAATGTAAATGATCATATTTAAAAAATCATTTATTTTTTAATATTAATTAATTGATTATTTGGTTGAACCTTAATTATTTAGATAATTAAAATTTAAATCTAAAAATCAAATCAATAATTTGATATTTAATTTATTATCTTAATTTTTAAAATTATGTTAAAAATTTATTCAAATCATTATTCTAGATAATTATTCATGATAATTAATTGTCATAAAATTAATTTAGGTATATAAAAAAACATATATTCGGTACCCAAACCACTTATTTTGAATTGACTTTACATGTGAGTATTTCATTTAGGGTTGATTTTTTACCTAAGGTTGTTTAAATCACCTATGGATTATTTCAAAATGGACTTGCATGCAAGTATTGCATATAGGTTTTGGTTTTTATTAAAAGGTCACTCAAACTACATCCTAGTTATTTTGAAATGACCTTACATGTAGGTATTACATTTAGGGTTGGGTCTGCATTTCGGCTTACTTAAATCAATTATGCGTTATATTGAAACAAACTTGAATATGGGTATTGCATTTAGGGCTAGGTATACATATAATTTTGCAATACCCGCACATGTATTTATTTTCACCAATTAGAAATTTGGCCTTAATGTTTTGAATAAATAAATAGATTTTTTAACAAAACACAAAAAAAAGTATGTCTCTTACCATTTGGTAATATTTCCAAATTAAGTTATTTCACTGTTTAAGAAAAATTATAAAATGACATTGCATTATTTTACATATGTTTAAGCCCTAAAAATTCTGCCCAAAATGCACCTTAGATTTATTTAATTATTAAAAACTTGTAAAAAAATGTTAATTAATTTATATGTCCCAAACTCTAAACCTAAACCATAATTTAACATTAAGTAGTAAATTTTACATTAAACCTTAACCCCCTTTATCATCAATGTGACCAATTTTGCATTATATTCATTTTTATATATGTTAAATCATACTATAAAACGAATAATTTTTTTGAAAACATGAAATTTCATGATGTATTGGTAAGGAATCAAATACTTAAAAAATATTTTTATGTTTCATGTTTAATGAATTATCACAATATGATATGGGTATTACATTTAAACAAAAGCAAGTCAGGAAATACTAAACTTTAACAACTATGGAACATATGGAAGCAAAGGAAATTCATAATTATGTTACAAATCTAAACAAGTGATAAGATTAAAAAAACCAATACAATGAGCAAAGTATAGAATATAAACTTTAAGCCTTGATATATATGAACCAAATTCCTAAACATCAAATCATAAGGCATAATCCTAAAAATTCAAATGATATTTTGCCATAAGTCCTATTACAACCCTAACTATACAAACCTTAACCCAAAAAAAAAGTCTTAGTGATATATGCCCTAAACCCAAAAAACTATGCAAAACATACAAATTTGCAAGGGATGTGCAAGAACATATGATCCCTTTATGTGTGTTCTTAAATGGTAACACCTTTTGTGGTATGTAAGGGGTCTGTTGAGTTGGTACTTTAGTACACATGGCAATACAAAGTACCTGATCACTAACTCTAGAAGAACTGCAGGTGTGTACAACATGTGACAGCTTCCAGCTATGCACGTAGTTAAGAAGACTTCTTACTTGGGAAGTCACACTTATTGGTCGGAGGTACATTGGTCCAGTTTTGCAGGATCAATGTCCGTGTCTAAATTGGACAGTTGCTAAGTTTTGGAAATGTCATTTCTATGTGTACCATATGAAGAGCAGCATTACCCATGCTCAGTATGTGGCCCTACAATAGTATTTCTCACATCCAAGATAAATTATGTCGTTTCTACTTGTACCATATTTAAGCGCTAATTAACACCTGTCTCTTCTGCGCCATTTTAGACCACTCCTGGTCTATGGCCATATTTCCATTGTCAATCGATCTTTGATCCTGATCCTTGAGCTTGTGTCTGATTTTGATCCAGTGTTTGCTTGTCTTGTCTAATGTCTTAGGGAGGTCACCATTTCGCTGTTGAGATTGAGAGTTGTAGAGCATTGAGAGGCTCTGTAGAACACAACCAAAGAAATCAACACAGTTCCAGTTACTACGCTACTTATGGCCTCTCAATCGTCTGCCACTGGAACTGAGTTCAATAGGCATTGGGAGGACGATCTAGGATCAGGTCTCGGTTCGACTACGTTGAAGGATGATGATAGCACAAGAACGTCGGTTGAGTCCTCCTATCTTAATGAAGGGATCCCAGCTTGTGGGGAAGGAAAACCTCTGGGGTTTGGATATAACTTCGTGCCATCTGAATCCAACCCAGAAGCTAGGAAACCGTCTACGTTCTTGAAGAGCTCGGTATTGGTGGCTGATGAAAGTGTTTCAGCAATGGAGATTACGCATGCAGCCAGGGACGCAAGTATCTCGTCGAAGAATGGGAGTACGCCAACTGTTGGTACGCGTGTGAACGACTTGTCGTCTTCTTCCGAAGGCGTTCTCCGGACATCTGTATTTCATTCTGAGGCCTCTGAAGAAACTCGTGCAGGTGAGTACACGCGGACTGAAAGATTCATTCCTTCTTTCCTGAAAACTTCAAGCCCTGGGCAACAAGGGAGTGATGATCCGGCTGGAGATCAGCAAGGGACACATGAGGTTGATATTCCACACACACCGCGAGCTGCCGTGGATGCAGAAATCGCATTAGAAGGTGTAGTGAACGGTCAAGAGTTGATAAAGCAGACGAAGCCGCCAAGCGCAGGGGTTCCAAATCCTGGAAGAAACAGTACTAGAACCGATATTTTCAACCCTGAGAAGGTTCTCCTACAGTCCACAACTGGTGTGCTGACGCCGAACCAGCTGCACGAGCATCACACAGAGTCTAGCGACGAAGACTTTCCACAAGAGTTGATCAAGGGTACGAAGCCTCCTAAGTCTGGGGTTTCAAATCCTGGGAGAAATTAACAGCTTTCTGGATGAAGTGGTTCACGATTACTCCCCAAGTAGCTTCCTCAGCGTCCCCGACCTGTGATGTGCATTCATAAATGCAATTTGTTAAACACAAGTTTGGCGATTTGGTGCTGTCCTCGAGCGCCGCGATTGTGGTAGAGCGCAAACTTGAAGATGTCTCATATTTTGTTTTCATGACGTCCACTACACTGGAATGTGGTTTTTCCCACATCAGAAGGCCATGGCTCATGATGCATGTGTGAGGTAAACTTGTGGTTTCATCAATCATATGTAAAATATGTGATGTTTATTGTGGCACTTTTATTACATGAAAATTATTGTAATTTGACGTTATGTTTGTGCCACATTCTATTGTGGTGATCCTCGTGATGTTTTCCATGAAATTCTCACTATGTTTCTCACAATCATTTCATGATGCATCGTAATCCATTCATCTAAGATGTTGAACATTGAGGACAAGGCTAGTGTCTGCCCATTATGCTAGTTGCCCGTTCTGCTGCTTGTTGTCACATGTCTTTGCCCAAATAGGCTCCCCAAGGACAACTTACCCAGCATAATGGGCCTCTCCCCATTCCATAGTATATTTCCTTGCCTGGCAATCCTTTCCATTTTTGAGCTTTCAGAATGTTTTGGTTTGCATTTTTTATATGTTCTTGTAATACCCACAACAATAACACTATAACTAAGCTTTGAGGAAAGGTATGGCAGTAATCCATGCATGGGCCACTGCTTCACAGGTTGTTATAGAGCTTAGACAGACCAGCTCCTGTGTCATTGGCCCAAGTATATTATTAAGTTACACAACCCAATACCATAGTACATGGGCAACTTCAGCATAAATTAAAGTATTTTTTATTTTGCTAGAGTTTTTGAAAAAAAATTAGACCTGTTATCAAAATTTTCAAAAATTTAGATTACGAAATCTGGAATCAAACCTTGATCTAGTGCAGATAAGCACATTAGTTGTGAACACATTGACCACAAAGACAATAAGAAAACTCTGACGACGAGTTAGAATTTAATATCTAACTTTGTTATATGTCAAAAAGTTCAAAATTAAAAACTCACATGCTGAATCTTAAATTTTTAATTAATTAATTATTCGACATTTGTGTGTCGAACCCACCTAAATACTGGGTACTATTCCAATTGCAGCGAGCTGAATTTCAGAGTTATTACAAAGAAATCATTATTTTTTTTGAAAATTAGCTTCCAGAGATAAAAGTCAATCTAAATTAAATAAAGTTTGCTTCATTAATACAAAAATTGCTAAACACCACCTTGCCAAGGAATTTTCCATGTTATTAAAAGTGGAGGGCAGGGGGGGAGGGGGGAGGGTGACATTCAAACAAACAAAAAGAAAACAACTATCTTAATATATATATAAGGCCTTCCTATTTTCTAAGGGAATTTTCATGTCTTATGTTATGCAATTGTCTATAATGCAATTGCACTCATGGCATTAGTACTGGAGGCTGTAGTATCAATTTGAAAAGAAGGGTAGCACCGTGTGTTGATATGGGCAGGTGAAGTCCTTTGTCATATCTACTTGCTTCAGCCAGCTAGGGAATTTTGACAACTAGCTAGTATATGGGGTGACTAAGAAACTCTCTCCTTGGTAAAGTCTCAAGTGCCTTTTTTGATATTGTCAACAAGTTTAGTGACTTGCAATCTAGAATTGCTTAGTTCGTATTTTGAAATTGATTAGTTGCAGATATCATTCATGTAATGTTTGTATGAAATGTTTGCCCAAGTTCACAATATACTCTTAATAGGTAATCACTGGTACCTGCCCCGAAACATGAAAAAGTGGACGGTGTAAAATGAGAGACTAATTACATTTCACCACTTGGACCTGTATCCTTGGTGCAACTCCACTGGAGCTCAGTAACTGACCCTCGAAATTAAAATTGGGTGGACAATAGTCAAACGTACTGGTTTGGCTCACCACAATAGTTTTGTGTAGCATTTTTATACAGTTTGCTGAAGCAGGTAAAAGGCACAGCAAACTCTAACACCTGCCTCAGAAGAGAGTAAGAAATATGAAGAAATATGATCTGACTGCTGCTCCGTGTTTATGATTGGCCAATCATAGTGATTGGTCCAGGTGATTGCTATTCGTAGTCTCCCCACCTATTTGTGGTGCCAGTTTCAGTTTTATTGGTGGGGTTGAAAAAAGAGTAAGTGACTGGATTTTTTGCAGGGTCACATACTGAACACTATTGGAGTTGCTCTTACAAGCCCAATTTGCCCTATTCACCATACCTATTTGCCTACTCTATATTATTCTAGTACCTTGGCAGCTTCAAACTATGTTCTATTTTGAAATGCTGAAATCTGCAAAAAAAAAATTCAAAGAAAAAGCTTTTGCAAAGGAAAATAGAGAGTTTTTAGGAATTTTTTTAAATGTTCTTTTTCAACATGAAATCTTCAAAACTGATTAATTATTCATGAGACATCTGTTAAAGGCTGCCCCTGTACTATAGTACACTGTTCAGCCAAAATATAGTGTGCAGGCCATTCTAGTTCTATGCGTGGAGATATACTTAATACCCAACACAGTGTGTGGCATTGTGGGGGCATCTTGCCTACCCAGGGTTTCTTCAATTTGTATATTATTTCAATACACAAATTCTCTCCTTGTGTTTAAATGAGTTGCTCCTCAATCACGCAACAAACATCAACGACAAAATCTCCTCATGCAAACCTCACATCTCCAACACTAGGGTTTTTGGGGTGTTTTTTTTACAACCACAGCCGAGAAGCGTGTACCATTATGCCCCCCTCTCCCCTTCCAAATCCAACACACACGCACAACACATCTCCAACGACAGGGCCCCTTTCAAAACCACCTCAGACACACACACACATCACATCTCCAGCACTAGGGTTTTTAGGTTTTTCTACAACAACAGTCGAGAAGCGGACCACCCCTCCTCCCTTCCAAACACACATACACACACACACAAACACACGCTCTCACGCAGAGTTCGCATAGATACACTCAGAAAGGGCGAGAGAAAGAGAATCTGTGATATTTTTGAGATGGTGCTTCTGGGATACGAGGTTTGTAGGTACCATCTTTTAGGGATGGACGTTGGAGCTGGCAGGAGCAGTTCTAATAAACCCTAGGAGGTTTGGATTGCAGACTTTGAAATTGCAGATTTTTCTGATTTCTTCACCGATGGGAAGGAAGTCGTATTTCTCGGAGTCTGATGTAATGCCTCTTGTGAAAAGGTAGGTGCAATTGTTGTTTTTGTTGGTGGTTTTTTAGGGGGGAGAGGGTGTTGTTCAAGAAAAAAAAATTCTTGTTTGTCTCCGGGATTGACTTTTGTGACTGTGTTGGTTTGGGACGTGTTCGATATTAATTTTTTCTTGTGGGTGGTTCTGCGAAATGTTTGTTTACATCGGATTTGTTGAAGGTTTGTTTTGAGCCTTTGGTGGGTTGTGCGGTTGTGTGGAGTTTTGCAGGTACACTTCGAGCACATTGCTGACGCTTTTGCGAGAAATTGCGAAATGTGAGACCGCCAAGTTGGACTGGGATGCATTGGTCAAAAGCTCGGCAACGGGCATCAGCAGTGCAAGAGAGTACCAAGCTCTGTGGAGGAGCTTGGCGTACCGTGTAGAGCTCAAGCAATGTTTTGAAGAAGATGAGTGTCCTCTGGTAGGTTTTTGTTAGTGCTTTGTGGACATCTTTCCGGAGGTTTTTCTATTTGGCTGCATCTCTACGATGTTGGGAGCCAGTCTGCTGTGAGGATTTTAGGGTTTGGCTCATTTCTGGGAAATGGTCTTGATTCCAAAACTGCAACTAAGAGATTTTCTCTTACTGCAAACTCATTCACTGATTTTTTTTCCTGTGGAACCATGAACCACAAACCATGGCAAGATTTTAAAAATGTTCTGTGCTACTTTCTTGCTTGGGTGGAACCTCAAATGTATGTCATTCCTTCCCAGGATGATGAAAGTGACCTTGAATTCGAGCTGGAGCCTGTTCCTCCTGTGAGTATGGAAGTTGCAGGAGATGTTTCCATGTGTGTGAAGGTATTTCTTAAAACTCAGTTGGATATGTCTTTTAGGTCAGAGTGTATGGCAGTGTTGTGAGTTTCATATAACCATCACTTCTGCTTTTGCCTATGAACAATTGTTGCCAATTAATCCACACTTTTATTTACCAAAGGGACCAGGGAAGTTCTTCCACCTGGTTGCAGTCTGGTGGTTGCTTAGCAGGCTTAAAAAAGTGCTCCAGTTCTGGAAGGTTTTTGACATCTTTAGCTGGCAGGCAGACATGCAACGTCATGGAATTTCAGGAATTTCATGCAAGCGAAAAGCAGATCCAATGTGGAAGTCAGATGTTAAAGAAGTGGAAGTTGCCCCAACAGCTGTACACCAGGTGGGTGTGGTTCTGATCATTGCAAAGAGATGCTCCACTTCTCTGATTTTAATCAAATCCCAGCCATATTGACCAAGCATGACCATGACCTTCTCTTGAACAGGGATCTGCATTATCAGGTTCTTCAAGCGGGGCAGGTACAGTTGCAAGCAATACATCATTGAAAGGCATTCCCACTGCAAACAATGGGGCTTTGCATGTTGCTTCAAATAAGCAATTTGCTGTGGTGCCTTCTGCTTCAAATGATAGTGCCCTACTTTCTGGAGCTTTGTGTCAAACAGACAGGAAGAAGCGACGGCTTTGGACACCCGAGGAGGACCTAGAACTCATTGCAGCTGTTGAGAAATGTGGGGAGGGCAATTGGGCAACCATTCTCAAGTGTGGATTCAACCATGAACGCACTGCATCACAGCTCTCACAGGTTTTTGTTGTTTCCCTCCTGGTCTTTGAAGAATAACCATTGTGGTACCTGAAGGGGACAAAGGTGGTTTCCTCATATGCCACTCTACAATTCTCATTACAGTCTGAATGGTTTTCCAGCAGTTACTCTTTCACTGGCCTATCCTCAAAAACTATCTACCTGTTTGAACATCCTATATGCTTGAGTGATTTTATAGCTGCTCCACTTTCATGTTCTGTCTTCCATTGAAAGTAGAATGTAATCATATGAGATATTCCTATGAAACAGCAGTTTTGACTTGAATTTGGATCTTCTATGGATTGTGATATCCTGTGGTGGAATTTGCTCATGTAGTGTGGATGGACCAGAGGTACAGTAACCATGAAAGTGATATATGTTCATTCCCTTGAGGGCACAGGAACTTATGCATTTGGACTATGGGTATATCTAATGTGCCAGGATGAGTCCTGACTTAGATCGGTTGATTACTCAACGAGGCTCTGAATATCTCATCCTTTTGCAGAGATGGGCACTCATAAGAAAGAGAAGAGAAGTGGCAGAAAAAGCAGGATATCGGGTTGGACCAGGATATTCAGCCTCAACGCCTGGGAGTTCAGGACAAGCAGGAGCCTCTCCTTTTGTGACACCTGCAGTTTCAAGCCCTGGCAGCTTAGAGCCTGCATTGAATGGCAACACAGGGTCTGCAATCCCAGGGCATGCCCCTTCAACCAGTGTGCCTGGTGGCCATGTGGGGTCTCCTGCAGGTGTGCCTATGTCAGCCACACAATCACCTCCTTCTGTAGCTCAAAATGTACAGGGGCAAGGAACAGGGTCTGTGGCAGTATATGCTATGAATTCATCTGCAGCAAATACAATCACCAATACTTACTCCAAGGCCAACAGCTCACGACCTGCAACAGGATTAGGTGGCACATCCTCTCGCCTGGGACATAGTTTGTCTGGGCAGTCTGCAGCAGTTGGTACCTTGTGTGTGAATGGAGTATCCTCAGCTACAGGCTTACCCACTGTGACTGGGACTGGTACAGGACAAGCAAATAGCACAGGGGCTGTGGTTGCTGGATCAGCCACTGGAGCAAGCCTTCATCCCTCTGGGGCCATTGGTAGGAATGCTCCAGCCACTCATATGATCTCTGTTGGGGGTGGTGAAATGAGGAATACATCCACAATACCCTTGCCAACTGCAGTAATGGCATCTGCCACTGGTAAGTATGTTCTATCCTGCAACAATGTGGGTGCAAGTGGTGCACGAGGAAGGCTGAAGGGGCCTCATGGTCCAGACCCCATGGTGCAAGCAGCTGCAGTGGCTGCAGGAGCCCGTATTGCACCAGCCTCAGCAGCAGCATCACTGTTAATGGCTGCCCAATCTGGCAATGTGGTCCATATTGGGCCTGGGGGCGTGCCTATCACTAAAGTAGGGCACTCAAATCAAGCAGGCTCTGCACAGCACTTGAACAGTGTCAGCAGTCGAGGCCCAAGTGCTATTGTTCACTACATTCGAACTGGTGCAGGTCAGTTCAAAAGGCCTCACCTTTTTGTTTGCTCCTAATATGTGAACTGCAGATATTTTGAAGACTGCAAGGGTGATTGCAACAGTTACTTGTGTTACTGTTAAGTGGGCACAGCTTGTGCAGTGGCCCCAGTACGCTAACAATGTGTAGTTGGTATATACCTGGGTGAATTTCTTTCAGTCTCTGTGTTAGTTCCTGCAGGATACCCATAAACCTTAAAATTGTGCTGCAGGTGTTCCCCCATCAGCTGCTCCTGGAATGACAATGACTATCCAGCGAACTCCATCACAACACAACACAAAAATACATTCAAGCAGATCATTAGGGAATGGTCAAGCAGCTCTTTCAGCTCCCAAGTCAAACTCATCTCCTGTGCCAGTGACGAGTGCCCAAGCAAACCGCAATAATGCACATGTACAGGCTGGAGCTAATCATAACAGTAAGTCAAATGGGCCTGGAAGATCTGGATCAAGATCTCATTCAAGCCCACCATCTCCTATTGTTCCAGCACCTGAAAAATCCCGTACACAACTGAGCAATGACTCTGACAGCCCAGCTTCCACCCTTGTGAGAGGGGCAGCCTATGTGGTCTCATCTGCAGCAATTGCAAGAGTCTCAAGTGCATCAGTAGTGACAACTAGTGAGTCGGCCCAGAAAGAAGTGCATCAAGCAAGTGCCACTAGTGGGAGGGCTGCAGCCACCTCTATATCCACTCCTTCACCTCCTATTGTCATTGGAGGATCAAATCTTGTCAGCTTGTCACTTGCAGAACCAGCTACAAAGAATGGAGTGATGTCTTCTCATGTAGAATCCCAGACAAAAAAGGATTCCAACCCCTCTGACATAGCTGCACCAAATTACAATGCCACTGATAGTGATCACAATCTTGTCAATAATCCCCAAAAACCTAAAGCAGTCCGGCAGTAATTGATAGTGTCATTCTCTGGCAGCAGTCACTGGAGCATTTATGAGTTTTCTGCATCCTTACCAATTCACTGATGGGAGACAATTGTAGCTTATCCTCTACGTGTAAAGTTGAGGCACCACCAGCAGACTATTCACTTCAGTCACATGTACTTCAGGTACCTGCAGTGACTGAAGTGTTGATGTGTGTAGAGTAAATGGAGTATCACAGAGTTCATCACAGTGGATATGTACTTCCTTCTGTTGTACATATGCACATGGAAAGGTTTTTGAGCCTCCTCTTGGGAGGGAAAGCTCTCATAGTATGGGGTGCCCCTTTATGTGCACATACGAAATTTTTGGCCACTCCCTTTGTAAAAGGGATCTTTGTCTTTTTGGTTCTCCTATTTGTGCAGTTATTGCTGCATTGACATTTGTTTTCAATCAACTTTGATGGTGTTCCTACTTTGTGTTGTTGATTTTCCATCTTTCTTCCTATGTTGCTACATTGCCAAAAATGCATTTTCAAGCAATCTTCTCTCAAATGCCATAGAATCATTCATTAATGAAACCTTGAGAGTGAAGTTTGCCCAACATAATTTCACTTTTAAAGCTCCATACTGAAGTGGGTTATTGAATCGTGTCACAATATCCTTGTAGTGATGTTCAAAATGGATAACATTACAATTCCTCAAAAACTTTTGATGTAATCTGTAAGATGGTGGGGTTGTGGATTATAGATCTTGATCAATTACATTTTATTTGATGTATGACTTTTGAAATATTACCATGAGGAAAGAAATTTGAAAATATGGGTTTTGATTCTAATCTTAAATGTTATAATAATATGAAATATTGCAAACACACAAATTAATTATGACAAAAGGTATTACATTTTTTCTACGCATAAATTTTATTTACTATTTCATCATGTTGTTGAAAATAAAATAAAATTTCCATCATCTTGTGAAACCTATTAAATGTTTAAATATTAGCTTAGTTGAAAAGCTTAAGAAATTATGTGAGGACTTGTAACTTGATGTAGTTATATTATTACCTATGTAATTATTTAATGGGTAAGTTTAGTGACTTATTTGTTGATAGGGTTTCATAATTTAATTATGATTTGGTTTTGATTTTCACATAGTAATTCATGTGAAAATTTATTTGAAATTTTTTTGGCACATTAAGATGCATTGACTTTCACACGATAATTCATGTGAAAATCTTTTGACACATTTATGAGTTGGTTCATTGAATATTTTCAACAATTATCATTGGTAACCTTTCGTTGTGTAACAAAAATGGGATGTGGGGCGGTGAAAGCAAGGGTTAAAATTTGCATTATCAAATTGTGTGACACATGTAACAATTGTTAATTAAACACATTTTTGATGTCTTGCACATTGAGAAGAATGTTTACAAAAGCTTAATCAAATTTATATTTGGTTAGAAAAACACCATTAAGATGTGTTAGTACATGGAAATGTGTAAGGTTAAAGAACACTTGTGACTAAAATGAAATCCATGTAAACCAAGAAAGATCTTACAACTAGTTGCTTCATATGTACTAAAACCCAATGAATTTAAAACATTCATGAATAGCTTAAGTTTTTTGAAAGTTCCATGAAATCATTATGATGTGCTTGAAAAAATATTATGGACAAGAAATTTAGCTCTATGAAAAACCATGAATAGCATGTACTAATATAGTAGTTAGTGCCATTAGCCTTGAGAAGATTAATGGATCCCTAATGTTAAAGGTAAATATTATGTAACTTAGTTGAATGTTTCATAACATATGTGCAAAGGTATGGGACCTTGTTGACCTATTGTCCAAAAAAGATGATATAGTTGTCACACAAGTAACCTATTTGAATGGGAGATGATGAGTGTTTTCTTTGATTCGATGACATACCTAATGTTGCATGTGGTTAAAAAATTGAACACATGCAAGTTAGTGCACATAACAAATATAAATATTTGATTGAATGAACAACGTGGACATTCAAAAAATATGTTTATAATTGTATAATGCCAATTTCAATGGCAAATGGGTATATGTTGGATGAAACCATTGGGTTCATGATGTAATACATGCAACAATTCAAACATGTATAAAAACATTGCATATGGGATGCATAAAAAATGCCACATGAGTCTATGGTGAAATGTTTGAATGGGTTGGTATTAAAATTTTAACTTTTGCAATCAATTCAAGATCTTACACATCATTAGGTGCTCGCCAATGTTTCATGTGTTGGTACCATGGGTTTAGTATGTACCCCTTACTTTATAAATAATATTTTAATGAATAACTATTGTAAGTGTTATGTGTTTTTGGACATGCAAAGAATTTTTTTGACTAGACAAGTTTAACATTATCAAATTTTCTTTGATGGGTTGAAATCAAACTTTTTCTTGTATCCCACATCCACCCCTTAAAAGGAAAAGAAGAAAACCCTTTTGGTGCCTCACAATTTACCTCGTTGGTTGTTAAAAATTTCTATCCCTGCTTTTGTTTTTTTATCATTTTATGATGTAGGTTAATGGTTGGGGTTGGGTGTATATTTCAATGTAAAAGCATTTCCAATGATATGCACAAAATTTTGTGCAAGTGCTAACTAACAATAGTTTAACATTTAATGATCATTTCATGACCCTAACATTCATTCTAGCCTTTAAAAATTGACTCAAGCTTCAAGCTTGCTAAAAAATTTCTCTTTTTTTTGACAAATTGTTAAACAATATAAGAATAATAAATTGAATGTCACACACATTTCACATCACCTTTTTACTAGCATCCATGACATTTTTAGTAGTTTTGGAAAATTGTTCAAGAAAAAAAAAATGTTGTTGAAAAAGAATGACAACTTTATTTTAGTTTCTTACACATAAACCAAGACCTACAAATATGGAATAATAATAAAAAACACATTTTCAAATAAAACGTGTGAAGAATACAACAAAAATTGACCTAGTAGATTAAAGAGAAGATTTGCTAGATCATTGTAATTAAAATGGGGAGTGATAAAACATGATGTTATGAAGTTTTGTAGTTGCTACTAGTCCATGGTTGCATTGAATGACTTTGGGAGCTCCCAAGAAAACATATCAATAACATGTTAGAGCTTTGCAAATTGAAACACCGAAAGCACATTGTTTCACCTTCATGAGTTGTTGGCTTGTGTTAAAGGATGTGCCGAGGTGGGTAGACATGCAAAATGATTTGAAGAGACCACTACCAACAAAGAAATTCATAGGTGATGTTGAAAGGCAAGATGAAAAACAACATGCTCCCTTGAATAATAATAACTAGAAAGTTGAAGCTATGGATGTCATGGCCAACACATTTGTAAAATGACCACAAGTAGCAAAGAGGGAAAAAGAAATATATAAAATGAACAAATTGAATGAGAATGCTATGCGAACTCATGAACACGCAACACATGGTATGACTAATATTACTTTCAAAAAGGTGATTATTTTGGAAGAGGCGAACATCATGCAACTATTTACATTGTTACATGAACAACTTGTTTTGCTTAAGACAAACAAATGTTTTTAGTTGTGCTATAATTTGTAATGAAAAGTTATAGAATCTATGGATATGTTTCACACCTTCAACATTTGTTGTACTTTCCACCTATAGTAATGATGATTCCATTTGCTTCAATTCCACTTGTAACAACAATTGTAACTAATAAAAACACCAAACTTGACCACTTGGGGGGTAACCATTAAGGGGGAATGGAACATTTTGAAGCTAATCACATGATAAACTTGATGGACTCAAGAAAAAAAAAAACATAGTGAACATTCAAAAAGGAACGATTGAATTTTTCAAAAAAAATTTCATGTATGCTTATTGCCTTTGAGTGCCCACAAGTGTTCAATGAGGTCATTTTTCAATTGATAATGGAAATTTGTGTTTTCTATGTGTTTAAAATATAATCTGCATTTGATTTGAATGTTTCTACCAAGTTCAAAGTTGTTTAAACCTTCATTATGCTTGTCTTCAAGAATCATGTTGTGAATCAACATGTTTGCCATGAGAATGTCCAAGATGATCTTTTGGTCCCATAGCCAAAATGGATTTACAATGATATGAAAGCAAACTTGTAGCACCCCAAATGCATGTTCCATGCTCTCTCCTTACAAGATATTTGTGCAATAACAAAATGATATATATTTTGCTTTCGGGGTTTGTGAATGGTTTGCACAAAATGGATCAATGTGTATGTATTCCATCAAAAAGTGAATAATATTGAACATCCTCATTGCCATTGACCATGCTTTAACATTTGACCAAACACCTTGTAAGAAATCAGCAATAGGAGGACTATGAACAAGAGGATTACAATCAAAGACATTCAAATAATTATTCCCCCACAAAGACCAAAATGTGCGTGCCAAAACCACAAACTCTAGTTTGCAATTGCTTCAAAGATTATGATGTTGTTCTTATCTTTGTTATTGAATTAATAATGCCAAGAAATTGGACGATTTTTGCACACATAGTGCATACAATCTCCATTAACAAACATCTTGGGAAAGCTGATCATGATTGATTTGGAGCTGCTTTTCAGTGTTTGCCTTGTTTGGCTGTCGAAGGCAACTCGATTCAAAACACTCTTTTCATAGTTTGGAAAAACTTCTTTACTGCCTGCATTGTAGTTGATCCTCACAACTTGCAATACCCATCACACCCATCAGTAGCTCCACCATAAACTCCCATCCTCATTGAAAAAATGAACTGAAGAGAGAGACCCAAGATGCCACAAGAATCAGGTTTCTATTGAAAACAAGAATCGGGTGCAAAAACATAATCCATAAAGTCTAGAAATAGGCTCTGCTTCATGTTGTAATGTCACTTGAAGAAATGGTCATCATAAATCGGCTCGTCGTAAAAGAAATCTGGCCATATGCAATCATTGCCACATTCTCATTCTCTCAGAATGTTTGCACTACAGCCTATGCAACTCCCTCTGTGCTTGCCTGCCTCTTTACTCAAATTGAATGAGAGGTGCAACGACCCAGATGAGCTTCATCAGCTTCAAGATAAGCTTGCACCAAATCAGCATAGCGAACGGTGGAGATGCTTTTAGCTGCTTGTTCACACAAGGCACCCTCAACCCTAATAACCGCAAAGACTCGGATGTTATGTAATATCCAAACGCCTAAAACCTAAGAACCTAGTTCGATGTATTGCCACGGGAGATTAGTGTTCTTTGTATGGTTTGATCCCCCAACTAATTGATGATTGCATACTAGGATTGGCAGATACGTACTTACAATCCTCTATCAAGCAAAAGAATCACAGTCGAATTCGGTGGTCAATCTTTGAGGTGCACAAGTGCTCACCAAGATGTTTTGCCACGAGAGATTAGGGTTCTTCAATGGCGAGAGCCCGCTTAGTAGATGATTTCATGTAGAGCTTGAGAGCAAGCAAAAGAACTGGGTTGTGAGAAGATGATGAGAGCAGCAGCGGGGCTCTGTGGGGGGGAAGCAGCTGCCAGCAGCTTCATACGATTCTTCATGAATTATCCCATTTCCTCCCTTCGTTGTTTCGATTTCTCTCCCTCTTGTCCTCTCTCCCACGTTTTTTCTACTTACAGGCTTGGAGTTGCTGGTGGAGGAGCGCGAAGGTTTCATTACTGCCGCAATCCTGGAGCAAGGAGATACACTCGTTGTGAAAACGTCTCCTCATCTACGCCAAAAGGTAAGAAGTGCTCTCCAGCTTGTTGCTTAGGGTTAGAGACTTAGGATAGACACTGATGGAGCACATGTAACTATCTATGTGGCTGAGAGCCTTCATGGTCACGACCGTTTGGGAGACAGCGTTTGTGCATCTTGGTAGTTCTCAAACAGGAATACAATTTTTTGTGGGAGACTGTGTGACTTAGGTGTTTAGTGTCAGCCAAGATGTTGCAAATCCTTCAAGTACAATCTAGGGTTTAGTGGTTTGTATGGTTTGAACAGTTGATTGTAAGGTAGTCTGTTTCCTACTCCATATTGGGGGACAATGGGTCTTTGTGGCAAATACACATGCTACACTGTGAGGTCTGATGTCAAGAAGTGCACCATGGAAGGACGTAAGAAGCAATTTCTTAAGTGGGCATGCTGTAGGTGGCAAAGATTCCAAACAGAGGACTGCTGGAAATGTGGGCGTGATGTGGGAATATCCTGGCAGTCATGTACCCCAAGGTACACGCCAAATATTTATTCTGCCACCCACTCAGATGGGCAGGCGCTCTGCAAAGATTGCAACCAGAAAGGTATCCCTGTGAGTTCTCACATGCCATTACTGTTCACTATGTCTCTTTTCTCAACAGCAGAGAGACCTGATAGTCCTTTCTCTTCAGTGACATGGAGCAGGGGGGCTCTGGACAATTTATTGGGTCAATTGTTGGGGGTGCAGGGTGCACAAGATAAGAAGAAATCAAAACTCTATGGCAAGATAGGCAAGCAAATTATTACTTTGTGTGTCCCTTTTCCCTCCTCCCTGTGTGCAGCTCTATCTGTGTTTCAGCTCCTTGGAAATCAAAACAAGTAGCAATTTCTAAGGTGTCACATGAAGCTAATACAATGTGTTAATGCTTTTCTTTTACTGTAGACAAGCTGCCTTCCAAGTTCCCAACATTAGCCAATTCCCATGCACACACACTTGCAAATCTTAGCCAGTAATCATTGCTTCATGTGGTCAATCTACTTTATCTTGTGAAATTTTATTTTCTAGCTATGACCTCATTTTGTTTTGTTTTATGGAATACTGATCCAGAGTGAAAGAAGGAGGACCCAGCCCAGCAGCCAACCCTGCCCTTGCAGTCCTGCTACAGCAAGCGAAAGAGGCTGATGTTCCAAAGGACATAATTGATCGCAATCTCAAAAAAGCCACAGACAAGGGGCAAGCAGATTTTGTAGAGCTTACATATGAGGTTTGCAATGGTTTCTTGAATTGTGTTGTGCAAAAGTTCATTTTACTGTGGAATCCCATTCTGAGCTTCTGCAATTTTGCAATAAGGGGGACAGAATGCATGTGTACTGATGCATTTTCTGCCTTTGGCTTTCAGGTATATGGGTATGGGGGGGTTGGATTAGTCTTGGAAGTGTTGACAGATAATTTCAACCGTGCGGCAGCTACTATCCGTGATGTTGTCAAAAAGGGTGGAGCCAAAATGGCGGACTCGGGTTCTGTGCTATTCAACTTCAAACGTGCTGGGGTGATATATGTAAAGGCAGATAGTGTTAAGAGTGATGAACTGCTGCTTGCAGCTATGGATGCAGGTGCAGAAGATGTCCTTGAACCTGAGGCTGATGAAGATGAGGATAACGATAAAGAGGAAGAAAAGTATGCTTGCTTTCCTGCATGTGCACTCTCTGATGGAAATGGTTTTTCCTTCAATTTGCCTTCAGTTGATGTTTCATCAAGGTTGTTGGTTATTGTTGGGTCCATGTTCAATTTGATCTATATTGTTTCTGGATTAGCAAAGAAATTTCTGATAACTGATGGATGTCTCTGCACACACAACATGAATGAGCTGAGTATATATTTTCTATGTTGAATCTTTTACAGATGGATCTCTTGCAGGTAGAAAACATGTTTAGCTTGTTGACATTTGCACTGAGTGGAGCATTAATGCAGCAGTTTGTGCCCACTTCTGAGCATTGCAGCTTAAATTTGAGAGGCATGGACATGATAATAGAAAGGAGAAAGAGCAGTGCATCACATGAGCCTACTCATGTGGTTCAATCATTTGTTGAAGTAGCATTCAATGGTGTGACAGAGAGTAAGAGAATGTCTGCATGACATTGTGTTTATTGTAGACTCAAAACCAGCAACCAGCGAGCAAAGTAGATCTCATTGAAAGGAGAGGTGTAGGATATATTAGCAGCTGTCCATAACTATTATCCACTGATTACCTAGTAAGCACCTAAAATTGATTTCACATTGTTAGGCACAAATTTGCAGGTACTTCCAGGTCATCACGTCATTGGATCAGTTTTCTGTTGTAAGAGGGAGCTTACAGGAGGCAGGTGTTCCATTTGATGCTGATATTTCTGGTCCACAACTCATTCCCATCACGACAGTGAAGGTAAACATTCCATTTTCCTGCACACAATGCAGGTGGACAGGACACTAGGGCATGATGTTTTATGACTTCAGCAGAGGCGATGTGCTATCTACCTGCTAATATAGAATGTCCTCATTAGCAGTGTTGGTCTGGTATTAACTCTTGAACATATCAGCCTGGTTCTGGTATTGGGTCCAATACTGATTTTTGGCTGGTATGAGCCAAGTATATATTTGGTATGGAAATTAGTATAAGGTAGGTATATACCTGGTATTACCTCAGGTGTCTACCAGGCTGGTATTGCCTCAGGTCATATAGCCTGGTAGGATCTTTGATATCAGTGTTGATACCAGGTGCAGGCCTATGTACCAGACTTACATTGGTCCTTCATACCTATGTCTCAGAATCTTTTGTGATTGTGTGGGTTGGTGGTGTGCAGACTGATGATGAAGCAATGGAGCTAAACAAAGTTCTCACTGATAAATTACTTGAACTTGATGATGTAGATGCTGTGTACTCAAACCAAAAGTAGGTGCTAGGATGTCTCACCCGGTTTTCAATTTGCAAATGTTTATTCATTATCAGCTTTCGTCACAATTGGTTTGCACCCAATTTGGAAACCACCCACTCAGAATATCTATATGACTCAATGTCTTTCATATGCCATGGTCAGACTCATTTCATCAGTGATGAAGAGTCAGACAGGAGATTAGAACCATTTTTGGAGAAAAGTGAAAAACAGAACAGCTGGTCTTGGAAGCAAACTCTGAAGTTTGTCACTCAGAGCTATAGCATCTATGCCTAGACTGCAGAATTCTATTATAGGCAGCCTTATTAGGTCAGTTAGATCTTGTACTTTACCCTCCATATTAATAGCAAAAATTTATCTGCTGAAGCAAATCAGGTCCAAGATTGTGTCAATGTCTCTTGTTCTGAGCAGTAAATCCCTGAATGGGGGAGCTTCAAGCCAAGCCTGGCAACCAAAAATTCAATTTGCAATTGAGCTAACTTAGTTCTTTATATTTGCTTGCTACTTTTTAGGCTGATGACAAGTCACTAAAACCTCTGGTATGATGCTACAATATCTCAGAAATTTTCAGCAAAGATGTCTGGAGCTTTCCACTGTAATGTTTCATGACATTCATCCAAGTTTTTTTCACATCATTTGGTATTGACAACTCTGGCTACCAGCCTCAATGCTAACCACCAAGGTAGCTTACTGTCCTCACAGAGCATGAGGAGAAAGGGATCCAGTTCGGATTTGAACTCCCAGCTGCCTGGCTGCAACAATGGGAGCCTTTCCCCTAAGCCAGAGTAGATGAATGTCCTCTTTTTTCAGATCATTTCTAACCATACAAAGCTTAAAAAAAGGCTCTCATAAGGAATCAGAAATCCCCATTCTCGTGATTAAGAAAAAGTAATGCAAGCTTAACACTTCAACCAACCACAGAGAATTCCAAAGAAGGAAAGGCAAAACAGAAAACAAAGCACCAAGAAACAAAAACAAAAAAGCAGTATAAACAACGGTGCCAGTCGCACACCTGTTCAGGGACCATCCACAGTAGCATGTATGATTGTGACTGTTATCATAACTTTTCCACTGATTTCATCAGGCTCCCTACAGTGGGTAAAGGCCAGTGAAAACACTAACCTCCATACTAAGTTTCTGTTGCAATTCCTGAAGCAATGGGAAGACTCCACCATGTTACTGGCTAGCAACAAATAACAGCACAATGAGCTAGCAAAAAACAGAAAAACAAAACAAGGAAAGACAAGTTGCACAGAAAAGGACAGCAGAGAAGAACAAAGACCAAGTGGACTTACAAGAAGCTCCCCACTTACAGAGTCGCTAGAAAAAATCCAAATGCTAAAATTTCAAAAAAGAATTTTTCATTATTGAGCAACCCTCTAGTCCTCTTTAACAGAATCCTTAAAGGGCAGCCTTTATTTTTCAGAAGTACAATAAGACTGACCATCTGAGAGACAAAGAACTCTTTACAACTACAAAGCCTCAAAAACCTGTAAAATTGATTATTAATAACTCCCAACTTAGCAGTAATTGAGGTATTGGAATGAACATGAGGCATACGAATCATTTCAATACCTGCATATACTCTGGTTGAGAATGTTTGTCTAAGATATCACAGGATAGACCTTGAGGACTTTGATTCACAGCTAGATTCAAGAAGTTACAAGAGAAACCTGTAGAAGTACAATTTAACTTGCAAGATGTTTTTGGGTTTAGAGGTTTAGGGTTTTGGGTTTACAAAGCTTAAACCTGTGAGGTTACTTAACAACAAAACATTGCTTAAAACTGAAATCGATTCACATCTGAATGACAAGAACTGCCCTCATTGCACTTCAAAACTTGTCCTGTCAAAGCTAAAAACACAACAATTCCTTCCAAGTGCCCAAGCTAGGTATGGATAGAGATCCTACAATTCCTACCAGCAGTCATTGGACACATCCAACCTTGGTTTCAGATTTGAAATCTCTGTAAATCTAGGGCTTAGATTTTATCCCAGGCACTTTGTATGCCTGGAAGTTTTAGACCATTGCATTGTCAAGTTTCACAACACTGCAACTCATGCCTGGAACTGCAGATTTCACTTAGGACGAAAATCTTAAGCTAGATCTACAAAATTTCAATTCCGAACCCAATGCAGTTGACCAACAAAGATTACTACCATCTGATGCTGTTACTGCAAACACTCCAAATGAGACCCATCAACTTCATCATGATGTGGCTGCCTTCACCACCACTCACCTTCTTAGTTGCCACTGCATGTTAACTATTCACAATGTGCATTGTTTAAAAACCTCCAACTGAAGATGCACAATTGTTGCAGTTCCCATACCAATCCTTGGACAAAGAGAGGGTACAAATTACAGACTACATAAAAGAATTTTGCAAACCATGTATCATCAATCACCTGGGTTGCTGTATGTACCACCAACACTGCACCATACTGAAACCTTGTTGAATCAATCTCGGAATTCATCCATCAATCTCTGATGGAAGTTGGAAAGCCGATCAATAATACCAGGAATCTTTTCTTCAGGAGGCAGAATTGTGCACCGCACATGCCAGGTCCCAGGCACCTGCAGAACAAATAATATGCTATTGAAATTCAGTTGTTCCACAATGTGTCACCTCTTTTTAAACTCAGATACCAAATAAACCCCAATGTTTCTCTTGTAATTTCAAATCAGGAAAGAAGAGGAAGGAAGTCTCTGTGCAGAATGAACTCATCAGACCCTGGTTTGGTCAGAAATATTGCCCCATCACAAACTAAAGCCTAGAGGCAAAGGCTATACAAATGAGATTGCAGAAAGAACTCCACAAGAACTTAGAAGGTAACTATTGTGTCAGTCCCAGTCAAACCAAAAAAAAATGACAAGAATGAGTGCAGTCATAACTTGCAAGTGTTACTGATGGAAGTATCAAATTATCATTTGCACCATCAATGGCAGTGACTAGCTGCCATTGCTCCTCACTGACTTCATCAGCTCACTACAGGGGGTGTAGATAAGTATATAGTAAACTGCTTAAAACTTAGTGCAATCACATAAAGATCTGCACCCTGAACTCAGTCACATATGTGAAGCAACAGGAAGACTCAGTCAGGCAGATGAGATAAAGATGAGAATACAGCAGTACCTGACCAAACCCTGAACCTGGAACCACGACAATGCCAGTGGTGTCTAGTAATCTTCGTGCATAGAAAACATCAGGAAGCATCCCGACAGCTCCTGCTGCCCGCACTGCTCTTTCTGGCAGCTTCAAACGTGGGAACAAATACATTGCACCTTCTACTTTGTTACATGTTACACCTTCCAGCTTATTCATTGCTTCTGTGAACACCTGAAAAGGAATTGGAGCAAAATATTAGACTCTGCATACACTTGTAAAAATATAAGCCAGCAAAATAAAATATCCTTGCAGCAACACCACCAAAAATTACTTCACCATGTACAAGCATCTAGCAACAGGTGAAAATATAGTCCAAAGAGCTACTGCTAGAGAACTTATTCCCACCTTTGCACGCCTAGCAAGTGAGGACAAAATCCCATCACGCTCTTCTGCAAACTGCTCATATGATTCATCTCCAGGCTGCAAAAAAGCACCTCACTACAATCAACAAGAAGGCAGGGCAATGAAGAATATCTCAGGTTGCAGATAACAATAAGGTTATATCCTACACATCCAATGAAAGCCCAACATCGCTTTACCAGTCAGGAGAACTATCAATCTTAAAATGTCATCACATAAGGTTCTTGGCTTCATGGATACAGACCTTTGGGGGATTCATGACAAGGCTCATGAGGATTTGACCAGATATGTTGGAGCATAAGTTCACTGAGGCAACCTTGTATAGTTGCTCCTTGACATCTTGGCTGACACCTGTGACCTCCATGTAACCTCCCCGTCTTCCACACTCACCATAATAGCCTACAGTTGCCACAAAAAATAGTAGAATGAGATGCCACAAATAGAATCCCAGTACCCACTGGAACATTAAAGCTTCTTCAGTTGTTTGGCCAAGTCACAGTAGATGTATCTTACAAACCCAATCCCATATGAGACTCCACAACCTCAGGAGTTTGTGTGAGGAAAAGAGAGAGCTTAATCACCTTTTGAAACTGACTGGAATGATATGAGGCTTATATCCTTATCAGCATAGCCCATACTCCGTGCAACTTTCTTGAAGGAATGAAACTTCTTGCCTTCCTCATACACGTTCTCTTGATAGACCTGCAACAGATGAATCATATCCAATCTTTCAGTCACATCCATATCCACCATTTGATTCCTCCAAAGAGACAAATACCCATTAACTATCTGCCATGATAACTCTAGTGGGAGAGCAAGTTGTCACCCAAATAACAAAAAGACCATAACCTCACCAAATGTAAAAGTGCACCAGAGAAAGGTCTGAACTTTCCAAATAGGGACTCCATCAAATTGTCTTCAGTAAGATATCTTAAGAACCTGGAAAATGAATACTAACCTCATCGGCCAACAGCACAAGACCTTCATCCCTGCAAAATTGTAAAATGCTCTGCTGGTTCTCTTCTGCCAGTACCTGCTATGCACATCACATCTGCAATCATGTCAATCCACTCAATAGATTCCATGAATTGGTTGTGATCAGCATCCAAGTAAGAAACCACATTTAATGTCTATAGCACCCCATGAACCCTTCCTTGCAAAACTATCCAGCTAACAAGTCCAGGCATATCATCACACAAAAGTAGGAGTTTACTACAGTGAACAAATGGGAAGGTTGACAGTACCTGGCCAGTTGGGTTTCCAGGATTTATAACAACAAGAGCACGCACAATAGTGCCTGCAGCACGAGCTCCCTCAAGCTTGTCCTTGAGATCAGAGATCTCCAGACCCCAACCCGAACTCTCATTCAGATAATATGGCACCTGCAACACAGGTTCCATTCATTTTGGACAATTCTAGTATACTAAAAAAACAGCTGTCAAAAATGCAATGGGCACCTCACTTCAAACAACCATGTGAACTACCTAAACCATCATAGAGAAGATGATGGTCTCACCAAGGTTCCCCCATGTAGTGCTATTGATGCTGAGTACAAAGGATATTGTGGAATAGGACAAAGGATTCCATCCTTTTCGGAGCTCAAAAGCATCTGCATCATCATGTGCACCTGCCACAATAACTTGTGAAAGTCAGGTGGGTAAAGGACACTGGCCTTACTTGTATTCGTGAAGTGAGCTGGCAAAAGAGTGCAATGGAGTCTCTTTTGCAAAGCAAACTATTTGTAGGCCTGTTCTGCATAACTTACCCCAACACTTGCTCCATCTGTGAGAAAAATATCCTCTGGATTTGCTGGAAAGCCATCACGGGCTGTGATACCTGCTGCAATGTCATCCCGACATACTTGGATTCCCTGCAAACCAATACCACCAAGTGGTTTATTGTAAGCTTTTTTTAGGCCTTATTGAATGCATTCCTAAATCCTATGACAGCAGAGAGAGGAGATACTTCTGCAGCACTTGGTTATAATAGACAGAATATATAAAACACAAGGTTTCACTGTATGCTGATGAACAGCATCATACCTTGCTATGACTATAGGCGCCTGTTGCCCGTCCAGGTATGCTGTCAACAATCCGGTAAGCCCTTGCAATTGCATCTGAACTGTCATACACCAAGAGGAAATTCAAGACCCAAAGCAAATGAATTCAAGAGATATCTCCATCAACCTTGTGTTGAGAAAATGGCATTTGAATGTCTGAAATGATGCAATCTGCATTGTTATAATATGATTAGCAAGGTGGAGGTTGTAGATAAGTACATAAAGAGTCTGCCCAAAATTTCTAGGAAAGAGTTATACAAGAGTATTGTGTTCTGAGTTTCTGTTGCATTTCCAGAGGCAACAGGAATATTCAGTCATGGAAATAAGAGACATAGCTAATTAAATAAGTCACCAGTATCATTCAAGCTGCAACAAGCTTGTGAGGATAAGCTTCATTTCATCTTAGCATACCCCAATACAAGCAAGCATCTAAGCCTAACACATAGAGGTGCCAACATAGAGGCTAGTGGTTGGGGCCTCCTGCACCCTGAACATATCATTGACTACTTGGATGCCTAAATCCACTTAAGCGACTGGATTGCAGAGAAAACTCCACAATAACACCTTAAGGTAACAATTGTGTCAGTTGCAGCAAAACAACATTAACACAACTATTATGAGTCAACACAAGCTTGTTGCATGATGGGACAATAGGGCATTGACTCCAACTTCAGCAGTAGTGTAAAACTTGATCTCCAATTCCTCTTGCAAGTTGAAACTCAAGGAGATAAAAAGAATGCTTTCAGGCAATACTGCTCATTCATTTTCAGCCACAATGCTACTCCTAAACATCTGGCCCCACTGTTACAAGTTTGATCTTCTGGATTGCAAGTCGCTGCCAACATCCTTATGGACTGATAAGTGCTGAACCCAATAATGTACTCTTGAGCAAAAAGCTGTCCTGTCAGGTTAAATAGTTATCTTGTGGAAAATTCTGTGCTATTAGCACCACCTTCCATCATCACCATCCAAGATTACCAAATAACAAACTATACGGCTAATCAGGACCATAGAGGATGGTTTACAGTTTAGGCTAAACCCTAAACCCTAAACCTGCAAAGACAAATACCTGAATATAGCATGTGTCTCTGACTTGTCAAGAAGAGCAGGATAGTCACAAAGTGCAACAACCTGCACATCACCATGGGAGAATGACTTTTGTAGTTTTCTTAACCACTGTGAATGATATAATACACATTTGTCATGACATCCCTAACAAGAAGGCAGAGAAGTGCCAAAATTTATTGATGCCAATAAGAGGCACAACATAAAGATCACTATGAAACCACAATTGCAAATAAAATGTGCCCATTGCAGCTGCCTTACCTCCCGGAAAAATGTGATCGGCTGTTGATTGAGAGCTTGTGGGTTGCCAATATTGCAGTACACAATCTGCAGAGCCGAAGAAACAATGTGCTTGATTGTCTACACTCTAATGTCTCCTCTCTATTTGCCTTCTCCTTCCATCCTTCTCACCCTGCCCCACCCTTTGCCTTCTCCCTCGTTTCCTCTGTATATAGCCCCTATGGAAGACAAATGACCCAGCTGGATACAAAACGGAGAGATCATCTAAACTCAGCTGGGCCACCTGAACTGCTGGACCACAAAGCAATAACAGATGAACCACTTATCCAAGTTCCTGATTTCTGTGGATTTCAAGGCACTATCTTAAATGATTTGAAGAAAATGAACGTCCGGAGTCCTTGCTCAAGCTAAACGAAAGGCCATCTTGGGAAACAACTACACCTTTATTGAAATGCATATGCCACAGTCCATTGCTCAGGATACATGGAATAGCAATAATAAACAACTAACATGAGCAACCAGGTTAATTTCTCCTACCTCATCAAATGGAAGTGAGCTGGGCTTTGTCATCAATTCCTGCTGCAGAAGCTGTGTGAGCAAAACAAGAAAACTAAATCAGAGAAAAGCTTTGTGTCAATGGCTTATCCTCTCCAGCTTCACCATTCAAATTAGTTTGGTGATTTGACACAAACTACTACACAGATCTTGATGAGTATTGAGAACTCCATATTTAAAATCTAAGTCAAACCAAATAAACTTGACAGATGACCCAACAGCAAAGTTATAGAGATTACAGACTACCACTAAAGACTACCACTGGACCAGTACTACTCATCCTTATGGCTTGACATAGCCCTCTAAAAAGCACATCACCACAGTGATATGCATCAGCATCCAAACATACCTGAGCACGGGTTACAATCTCTCCACGGACTGCATATTCACACTTAAGAACCTGTCCAATCACCCAATTCATTCCCTGAGATGATGCAACAACTATGAAATAGGCAAAATAGGCACCTTTGTACTAATACCCCTAATACTCCAATGTCAAAGCAAAAATGCGGCGATAGAATTATCAGCCAGATAAGGATGGCATATAAAAGACAGTGCTGCAGAAATCAGGTTTCAAGTGCCATACAGTTCTGGATCCTAAAGAAGGTTTCTGAAGCAAAAGCAACAAGTCCAGAGATGTGGACATACATCAGGCCAGAACAAGCACATACATGTGCACAGGCCAAAATTTGCATAGAGGAGGACATCAGGAGAATTGGTAGCTTGCAGGGGTAAACCTGAATTCTCAGAATGATGACAAGAGACAAGGTGGAGAGAATAACTCCCCAAACTCAAAGTCTCTTTAGTTTTTTGCTTTGTGAATGACACCCATTGTCAATCTAATTTCAGATTTAGCAAGTAGAAGAAAAGGTTTTGGCATTGAAGCAGCACAGAGTAAGAAAAAAGTTCCATTGCTCTGAAGGTTATGGCCAGATCAGACCAGATGTGAATGTGCATCAGAAATCATTCAACCATGTTCTCTGTGCTCCTTGTACAGAACCCCAGGTGGTGAAGAGGTAGCATAGAATTAAAAAATGCAGAGCTCAAGGCTTTGTGTTGTAAATGCTTATGACATATATGGCTTGGGGTTTTGCTGCCAAAGAATGCACAGTAACAAAGCTCACTCTTAAGAACAATATAAGCTTTTGGGTGCACGTGTTGAAGCTCAGAATGCTCTCTTTTCACCATAATCTCTTCAGGCTTATCAATAGCCGATGCCAAAAATAGGACAAACAAACCCCTCTATACCAGAATTCTCACCACATTCTTCAAAGGATCGAGATGCTCTGTTGTGGTCCATTTACCTTTCTACAATTAGATTACAATGCACTGAGCTGCAGGGACAGAATCCGAACCCAAATCGGCAGCAGCACGTCGAGACTGCAAGCTAGCAAGCAGAGGGGGGTGGGGGGGGAGACGGAACGGATTCCGATAAAATCGGGGGCAGAAGCATGGCACCCGATGTGGTAAATCCGGTTGCGATCGGGCTTCATATCCAATGTCGCAATAAACAATCTAAGACTTTGAAAGCAACGCAGAACGAGAAAAAAACCTTGGGGTTTATACTCTGTATAGTCATAGGAGAGGTCCGAGGCAAAGCCGAAAAACATCTTCTTAGTCGACTACTCGTTGCCACTTCTGCTTGCTCGCAAATAACAGCAGTGGTATCTGCGACGACAAGGAGGGCTTGGTGACCAACTCCAACAGCGCCGCCAGCATCCGGACATAAAACCGTCGCCCTGCCTACCGCCCTCCTCACTGCTCTCAACCCACGCTGCATGTTTGATTCCCGTCCTCTTCCTCCTCCTCCTCCTCCTCCTCCCGAGTGCTCCCCCTGACTCTCCTTTCTGCGCTCTCGTCGCCAATCAGCAGCAGCTACTGGAAAAAAACAGCTGCTCCAAGGCTTGCCAATATTCTGTTGAGAGAATTTCTTCGAGATTCACGAACCAATCACCGCATCTTGGTGCTTGCTTCTGGAGAAGAAAGAGCGCCTGTACTCCACGTTGCACAGAAACAACAGTGGTGGAGACTCCAACACAGAAAGCGCTTTACACTAAAAGCGAGAGCGCCAAACCCTAAAACGGCCTCCTCAGAATGGTAGGCAGGTACCCTTAGTAGTAGGTGAGGCCCTAGGAGGAGGGCGTTACCAGAATAATAAGGGCCCCACCCGAGACGGACCTGAGTCAGCTCCGCCTCGCGCAGCCCTGGTTCTGGTAACAGGCTCTTCCCCAAGGGCCTTACCAAGTGTGCTTTACAAAATTTAGAAGGTACTTACTGTATACAATGTTATGTGTATTGGGTAAAAGCCCCAGAGTGGGACGTTCCCAAGCCCCTAAACAGAGTGGGACGCTCCTAAACTAAGGGACCTAGGACAATGGTGGTGGTAGTCAAGTTTGGGCTTTGCTCTTTTGGGGATCCCTACCAACCCGTAAGCCTTCTTCCACACCATAAAACACGAGGTGAACCTAAAAGTCTAAATGTGCATGTTGATTGTGAGGTGATACGAGTAAAGAAGGATGTTATACTTACTACTTAGGAATGGGAGTGACCTTATTCTTAGGATCTTATGCTTACCTATAAGATCTAAATGTAAGGTCCCTCCCACTCCTAAATAGTAGGTGTAAGACACCTCCTAACATATTCATAGGTATTAGAAGCATTCCACATACGCTTCGAGATTTATTATACCCCTTTTCAAATTGATTTTCAAATCATCTTTTGGCTCTTTGTTTGTCATTGTTGTTTTGTCACAAAAGTTTCACCATGTCTCACATGAAAGGAGACCCTCTAGTGTTAGGAAGGGTTTAAAATATGGTTCCATTTTGCAAGTAAAAATATTGCACAAAAGGGATTGATTGCACCATGTGTCACCATTGCAAATGGTATGTATGGTAGAGCGTCATGACTCATGACACTTTCCTACATGCAAAGGTTGGCCTATTATAATTAGCCATTTGTCTTCATAAGGTATGTTGGTCCCCAATCAAAGATTAAAAAAATTATACCAACTAGTGGGTGCCCGCAGCCGAAGGACACTGTGAAGCCCCCCTGTGTGAAATCCAGGTCCCAAAATTGAGATCCCACATCCTGAAAATCACATCCTAAAAGTTTTCAGGTTTCGGTCTTGGAAACCGCGAGTGTGAAAATCCAGGCCCTAAAGTTGAGATCCCAAGTCCTGAAAACCATGTGGATACCCGTTAAATGCTTCAACCAATTAATAACGCACGCACGCTCTCAAGACCTGGGTTTCAGGACCTCGATATTTGGCTCTCAGGACCTGGATTTCAGGACCTGGATTTCAGGACCTGGGTTTCAGGCCCTCAACGCGAGGTTTCAGGACCTGGATCTCAGGACCTGGGTTTCAGGCTCTCGGTATTTGGCTCTCAGGACCAGGGTTTCAGGACCTCGAAAGCTCTCCATCCT
>Ga0209208_10000433_pt1 | contig 53928 bp, 52 predicted proteins | sample S1TSphfallax_3_FD_187694 | JGI IMG/M metagenome (GOLD analysis project Ga0209208, IMG submission 187694) | Host-associated microbial communities from peat moss isolated from Minnesota, USA - S1T2_Fd - Sphagnum fallax MG (SPAdes) (version 2) | ecosystem: Host-associated > Plants > Peat moss >... | reverse complement strand
GGGGGGGGGGGGTGGTGGGTGGGGGGGGGCAATTTAACACAGGAGATTATACTTCTCCCCCCATTGAGCTTAATGGGAATTGTTGTTTCGTGCCTTGCATGATTTTGTGAAGAATTGTGCAATTCATTTTTTGATGAACAAAATGTTCTTAGTGAGATTCAAACCCACCACTAGAGGAAAGTTATTATCACTAGCATATTTCTTTCTACTTGAAAAAGAACGTATTTGATTTTTTAATATTTTTTATTCTTAAATTTTTGGTCAAATTGATAGAGCTGCATAGGGTGTTGTAACCTTTTTCTAACATCATAGCAAAGTTTGATGGGGGGAGGGTATTTAATGTTCTCTCAATTAACTTCGTACATTGGGAATAATGTACAAATATGATGTGTTCTATCATATGATATTTGCGGAAAGTTTTTGGTAATTTGTTTTGGAATTGAAATCCAGTGTTGGGTTGGTATTAGATCCAGGAAAAAAACCCTTGACAATTATGGTGGTGGTTCTTAAGGTTCATAATCATGGGTGTAAAAAAGAAGCCAGCTTTGATATATAACCTTAGTTCTAAAGAAATTGAAGGAAATAACTCCACTATAATCATTGTGTTTTGTCATTCCCATTGTTCCCATCATTCCATGACAAGGAAAACAACTAGAGAAACATTTCATTACAAGGGATTGGCTAACAAAAAATTTCTAACCAAATTTTTTTAATGTCACAGATGAACCCATTGGACACAATGGAGCAACATGTGAACATGCTCGGAGTTATGGCGAAAAAACTTGATGCAATCAAAGCTTGAGTTCTTGATGAAGTGAAGGTCATGGTGCTCCTCATCAGTTTACCAAAAAGCTATCAACATCTAATCATTGCCTTGGAGTCTTTGATGTAAGAATCACACATGAGATGATGCACAAGATTGTTGAATAAAAAAATCACTCTATCAATATGTGTTCAAGTTCACCATGTGTTTTAATAGATTTTGAGTGAAGTTGAAAAATATTTACCATAGTGAAAGTGGTAAACCTTTTAGTAAATAAAAACTAGTTGTAATAGATAGGTGAATTCATTAATAGTTTTATCAAATTCACTAATAATTAAATCAATAGTAATTAAACATGAACCTAAATTAAACACATAGGAACCTTCATTAAGTTCTAAACCTAAAGTTAGAAGCCTAGTCCACCAACTTATGGTGCAAGTCAAATTTGATCCTTTCATGTCCTTTCATCTTCATGTTTCAAAAACAAGTTTTTAACAATTAAACCACTACTTAAATGATTTTTTTTTTTCTATCACATATTATTATGCATTTATTCTTTTAACTTAGGCAAATTTTGGCAAATTTTGACAATTCTATCATAGACTACTTTAAGTTATTTTATCATAGGTCATATTTGTTATTTTAGGCCATTTTACCATAGGCTATTGTTGTTATCATATTGTAGGCTATTCTTGGCTATTTAAAATTATTTTAGCATAGCTATTGTTGTAAGATATTCTTGGTTGTTTTGTCATAAGCTATTGTTGCCTATTTTAGGTTATTTTGGTTATTCTATCGTAAGTTGTTCTTAACTATTCTTGATTATTCTTGGAAATTTAAAATTATCTTATTGTAGGTTATTCTTAGTTGTTCTTGGCTAGTATAAATTATTCTACCTTAAATCATTACGGACGGAGAAATCAATTATCGACCCTTACTTTGGATTATGGTATGGTATTGTTGGATTTAATGTAGGTATAATTTATTTATTTGCTATATCTTCCCTAGGTGTTTATGGGATCAATATGGTAGGTTGGTCTAATAATTTTAAATATGTTTTTTTAGGAGCATTACGCCACCATTTTATACATCAAAATTTGATCATCCAATACCTGTGGTAAATGGTGTTCCAAATTAATCATTAATTGATTTGTGCCCATATCTTTGCAAAAAAGAAACAGAAAAAATCCAAATTTTCACACATTTTAGTAGAAAGTGAAACAATATCTTCTTGATTTTGCATGAAAGTCACGAGGGAAGCCATATCTCTTAATTTTATAAAAAGAAATTCCACGTTTTTTGATCCCTATCTCCGTTGACAAATTAGGTTATTCTTATTCATTATTTTATCACAGGTTATTTTTAATTATTTTATATTATTATACAAAAAAATATTTTCAGTTATTCTAGGCTATTTACTAAAGCTATTTTTGGTTATTTTAGATTATTCTACCTTAGGTTATTCCGCCTTAAGTTATTAATTGCAATTTTTCAATATGTTATTTTACTTTTATTTATTTTATTTTATTTTATTTCAAGTCATTTTAAGTTATTATACCTTGATATAAAATAACCTATATTAACATTGAATAAAATGACTTTGAATAACCGAAGGTATAACATAAGGTTAGTTAAATAATTTAGCTTAAAATAACATAAATGTATAGTGTAGAGTAACCTAGGGTATTTCAAACAACATAAAAAAAACTTATTTACCATAATAAATTATAATAGTGAATTGTGTCAATTAGTTGAAACACGATGTTTAATAATGACCTTATAATGAAATAAGTTTAACCAAGGTGAAATCATTAAACTAATGCAGTGAACATATTTCAATTTAAAGTCCCATAGTGATTTAGGCCAATGAACTACATGCCATTTTTGTACTAATGAATTGATGTGGAAAGAAAAAGGTGAGACCAGTGAAGTAGTTTTGATAACGTAAAAACAATCTAATTTCAAGAAATGTATGAGAAATATGAGCAAAATTGTTTACAACTATTGCAAGCAACTTGGCCATTGATATAGAAATTGTAAGAAAAATAAAATAACATGGGGCTGAGATATTGCAAAAGCAAAAGGCAAAAGAAGGAAATATTGCAAAAAATGAAAATGCATTTGTTTCTACATTATTGGTTTCTTATGAAACAAATGCATGGTACATTGATTCTAAAACATCGATGCATATATTTTTTCATAAAAAATGGTTTCATGATTATGAGAATATCATCCCTATTAAGGTTTACATGGGAAATAACTTAGTTTAGGAAGCTATAGGAAAAGGGTAATGCGGACATTACCATGGAACTAATAGTGTTATCAGGAACTTTCATTGATGTGTTGCATGTACTCGGAATTGTTAAAAATTTGTTTTTTGTGACCAAGGCTACTTCATAAGGCCACATGTTTGAATTCCAAAAGAGTTCATGCACATTAAAGAACAAAAACAACCATGTGGTCAGAAAAGGCATACGTGGGAGTCGACTATACAAACAACGATGCACCACCAAATCAAGCATGGTGGCAATGGAGACCACTCAAGTCACCCACTTTGTAAGAAAACAAGCTGACAACTTAAATAAGTGGCATCTATGATTTGGTCATCTATAAACTCATGATCTAAAACTCATTGCACAAAGGAATCTTGTCAATGACTTATCTTTGGAAGCAGAAGCAAAGGCAACCCCTTACACATTACAATAGAATAGTATGGTTAAACACTTCAACAAAATCATCATAGAAGTAATTCAATCAATGTTTCATCATAAGAACAACTTGAAATATTGGGCAAATCCCATCAATACAATGACATACTTGAAAGCTAAAAGCCTTCATGAAGTAGTTAAAGGGGTGACACCGGAAGAAGCGTGGAACAAGAAAAAACCAATAGCAAATGATCTAAGGATCTTTGGTTATGTCATTTAATACACTTTCATACCAAACCAAATGAGGACAAAACTTGAGGCCAAAAGAATGAAGTGCATATTTATGTTGAATATAACGTTAATTCAAAAGCCTACCAATTGATTGATTTTGCAATTGGAAAACTCAAGGTGAACAGGGATGTGGTCAAGATTAATGAAGCAAAAATTTCAAGTTCAAAGTTGGATGCTACTTTAGCTCCAATCTCTACACATGTGTTGGGTAAAAACACTTGAGCCATGGTTGATAACAAACTAAATCAAGATTAAGGACTTGACAAAGTTGCAAATCTCCAACTTGGTGAAGCTAGTATGAGAAATATAGATCATGAAACTAGGGGAATTTTGGATGTAGCTAATGTAACAATAGGAAATAATTTTGATGAAAAAGAAAGAGATGTTGCACGGAAGGGGAAGCTACTACTAAAAAGTTGGGGGCACTTGACCTTAAAGAAACTGAGCTAGAATCAATGATTATCCAAATTGCACAAACATGCGAAAATTTGCTAAGAATGGGAACATTCTACCAAACTCCAAAGAATGCATGTACACATTGCCAATAAGTATAGTTGTAACATTATTGAAATCTGTGAACCACAAACATTATTAGAGGCACTAAAACAAGAGGATGCAAACTTGTGGAAACAAGCTATCAATGAAAAGTATTAATCTTTTATCAAGGATGGAACATGGGAGTTGACAAAACTTCCAAATGGTAGGAGACCTATGAATTGCAAATGTTTGGGTAAACACAATGTAGAAGAGGGAAATAATTGTTACAAGGCCTAGTTAGTGGCAAGAGGGTTCTCACAAATTCATGGTATTGATTTTGACAAAATGTATGTGAATGTAACCAAGTTTATGTTAATTAAAACAATGCTTGTGGTTGGAGCAATATTGGATTTGGAAATTCACCAAATGGATGTAAAATGTGTATTTTTTAATGGAGAATTATTTGAAGGAGTCTATATGATGAAGCCAAAAAGGTTCAAAGTTTCAAAAACCAAATAAATCCTAGTGTGCAAGTTGAAGAAATCCATCTATGATTGAACAAATATCAAAGAGTTGAGAACACAATAATCAATAATTTTTTCAGAAATAATGGATTCATCAGGTACTAGTCTAGTTATAATGTTTATGTAGTGGCAATAGGAACTGCAAATGCCATGTTTCTAGTTCTGTACATTGACGATTTATTAATCTTCAGTAAGAATGTGAACACATTAGACATTTTGAAAAAAAAACTTTTTGGAAAGTTTGACATGAGAGATTTGGGGGAAATATTGTATTGTCTTAGGATGCAAATTATATGAAACAGGGAGGAGAAGAACATTAGACTTGGTCATAAGGAAATAATGAATACATTGTTATAAGTTCTGGAATGGAACATTTTAGGCTTGTAAACATGCCCTAGATAACAACACAAAACTCACCAAGGACGAGATGCTGATGGATTAGTAAGAACTTGAGGAGATGAAACATGTGCCATATAAACAAGCTATGGGTTATTTCATGTACACGGTAGTAGGAACAAGACCAAACATCATTATATTTGTGGGGGATCTTAAATCAATTTATGCAAGAACCCATATTAGAACATGGGAAAGTGGTCAGACACATCTTGAAATACTTGCAAGGAACTAAAAAGTATTGGTTTCATTATTTTGGAGTACAAAATGAAATTAATCATGAAATAATCATTAATGGCTTTTGTGATTTTGACTAGGGTGGTGATTGAGATATTCAATGATCAATAACTAGCTTCACATTCCTCTTAGCCAACGCAATTGTAAGTTGGTCAAACAAAAATAAACCTATCATTACATTATCAACAACAAATTTAAAAAACATGGTTGCTTTAAGTAATGTAAGTGAAGCCATATGGTTGAAAAGATTTTGAAGAGAGCTTGGATTTTCTTAACTAGTTGTAATAATGATAATAATTGATAATCAAGGAAGTATTATTCTCATAAAAAATCCTATCCACTATAATAGGACTAAACATATTGACATCCGACATCATTGCATAAGGAAGGTGGTAGTTGCATGTGAGATAGAATTCAAGTATTATAACATTGTTGATATGTCTACACATCTATTCACAAAACCATTGTTAGTAGTCAAACACACATGTTGCATGCAAATGTTAAGATTGAAGATATTTGATCAAGGGGGAGTGTTGTCCATATGATCAAATTAATTTGATCCATATGCTACACATAAGCCAATTAGATAAGTAAAACAATGTTAGCCTTATCACCACAAATCTAAAACCATAGATAAAAGTAAATTAATAAGATAAATTAACATAATTTCATATATTCAAACTTAATGATTTTTTCAGTGACCATGTTATTCTTAAAACAAGAAAATAATTAAGTAATTAAAACAAATTTATGTATAAATAACATTTATGTTACAATGTAAATTACCTATTTTTACATATTTTTCTTCGATTTCATACTCTTGATATTGTATATCTATTTTTTATATGGCTATACTTTCCATCATTCCATTGTCATGGATGAATTGTCAGTTAACCATTCACAATAAAATTCATGGCAATCTTGAAATAAGAGAATATGCCAAAAAAATAATTCATGAACTAGAAGCAGAAAATCCTACAAGCTATGTGTTAGTGTCAAATGTTCATACATCCTGCTATTAGCAACTAGGATTTCAATGAAAATGTTGAGTGGCACAGAAATGAAAAAGGTGTGAGATGGAAGTCAATCTTGAGGTGGATATGTTTGTAGGTGATGATCAAATCCAATGATTGAAATCCACATATATTTGTAAATCTCAACATACTAAAGACATTGGATACTTGAAAAGGACAGGGTAGATTTAAAACAATGTCAATTAGCTATCCTATTCATCATCATACTAGAATCAAATTACACAAAACCAATTATGTGAAATCTTGTAGTTTTGATGGAATGTCGACACAAAATGAAATGACCTTCCAACAACATTTTTTTTATCAGCACCATTGCATACGGTAACAATATGAAGATTGAATTCAAAAGAAGTGGAGCTCCTCCAACAAATACATCAAAAGGGTATGAATTTTGATAGATTTGGTTTTGATTTGATGCGCAATGCATAAGCTTATTGACAAGCATGTGAAGAGTGTGGGTGGACTCATGAAGGGGTAATTGAAATTGTTGCAACACTAATGTCTTTACAAGCAATAGCTTGGTTGATGTGTATGAAAATGTGGCAACATGGAGGATATTTGGAAAGTGTGATCAACTTTCATTTGATGTGGTATGTTGGAATGGACATGGTAAGGAAGTTCTTAAACATTTTGAATAGATGTATGGAAGTGTAAAGCCAAATGATATCACTTATGTTTTTCTTGCAACTTTAAGCCATGCAATGGTGGATGAAAAAGGCCTACATTCTTATGCTTCAATGAAGATGATCTACATAATTCTACAAATTTGAACCAAAATTCAAGGTGATTTTAAAGAAAGGTTCACATGTGAGTTAATTATAGGAATTGTTGTGGTTAATGTAAAATGTCGTAGCTTCATTGTGGAGGCCAACTTGAGCAAGGAGTACCTTGTGTACTTTTTGGTAAATATTTTGCTCATTTTGCAATGTTTTGACCAATAGAACAAAAGTTATTAAATTTAGAATGATTTTTTTCATTGAAAATCAATCAAAAATTATAAATTTCATTTTTTCAAGTCAATGAATGCCTCTTCATCATATTGACTCGGTTGTTTGCGATTTCAAATCTCAACTAGTTTGGTTACATCACAAAATTGAAAAAAAAAACATTAGACTAATGTAATATCGATGGGAAGGCAATGTTTGAAATGTGTAATGCAACATGCAACATTGAAGAATTCTAAGTTTCGATTAATTGTTAAAAGTTCAAACTTTTTTTCATTTTTGTTAATTTGATGTGCTTTGACATGCTTTTGTAAAGGGAATAGTCTGAAAAAAACATAAATAATTCTCTATGCATTTTTCCATGTGATGTGATAGGGCAAACATAAGAACCAATATGTTGAAAAGATGTTAATTGGTTGAAATGGCTTAGATGTTATTTTCTAAAGTGTTAGAAAAAATAAAATTATAAATTAATCTTCAATGAAAAATGTCAAAAATCATTTTAAATTCAATAACATTTGCTTTGTTGGCTCAAAAATTGGAAAACAACCATTGTGCACATCACCTGGTCAAATTTTTTTTGATGACGCCAAGAAGGAGCATGAGAGCCTGACCATTTGAGGGGGTTAAGATGTGGTCACAAACAAAACAAAACATACACCTATTTTAATATATAAATTCCCAGACTTAGAAAATTGGTCCAAGTGTCTTATGTTGGGAGGTCACCCCAACCTGGAATTTTTCAGTCAAGGATGTTTAATTCCAGATTTCCAATGCTATTGGACATTCTTCCCTCTTAGAGTGCGGTTAAAAGGAGGAACATTTGTACTTGACATTTCATAAGTGAAAAACATACCAAGGCCATGATTCTGAATTCTTCATGGAAAAGGAATGTTCAAATAGGGGTATATCCACTTAAGTCCCATCACCCATGTGCTGGAACAGGTGAAGTATTTTTTAATTTTTTTTTTCAAGTCCAGAGATTGAAGCCTGGAAAGAGTGTAACATCCTATGGTGCACCATGCAGGATGGATGAAGAGTGGACATGAAACACTTTTTCAATGTATTAGCTAGAGGAATACATTGAAAAAGTTCACCACATTGAAACACTTTTTCATGGTTCACTATAGCTTGAGTGTTAGCTATCCACATGTAGCTACATTCTACCCACAAAGTGCTTTTCTTATATACCCACCTACATAGTAACCACTTAGATTGCATACCCACCTAAACCTATGATACGTACCCACTTGTATATCTTGTTATCTATGTAGGGTAGGAGAGAAGTAGTAGTGCTTATAGGATACATTACCAAGGTGGAATAATACATATTTTAATAATCCTATAATGATATTCCACCTTGGTAACTCAGTTGTGATCCATCCAAAGTGAGGTGATAACAAGTTTCCATAGGATGGTATTGTCATGGGCACTTGGTTGCATAATCCATAGAGACCCATTGTGTGGTTTGCAAGAAAGTCATTCTTTGCTTAGGAACCAAATCGGGCCATGCTTTTAAGCAAGGACTATGCCTTCATTTGGGTCTTCAACAACTTAATGTAGCTTGGACCATGTTGTGACAAATAGGTATGTGATCTTCAAACTTGTCCAACAAAAGTGTTTAATAACTTAGAACTAGCTTAAGATGGATGAACTTTTGAAAGCTCTGGAAGTAGGTAAGGAAAAGGCAAATGATTTGATACAATATTTATTTTCAAAGATCTATTTTAATTTAATTGTTTGGACATTTCATTTATTTCCCTCCTGTGTAATCTTTAGTTGGAATACACTCCGTGATTTTTTTTTCAATTTTTTTGTGTTGTGCCATCGGCTAGCATCTGAAGAAAAAGTTAGCATTGAATGGCAACATGATAGGTATATATATAATTTTTATAATCCTGCCACTATTTGGTGACCTGCAGGAAAATGCCTTCTAAAATTTCACTAACCCAATCCAAACCTTTGCTTCTTTTACAATTTTTTTTCAAACATTCAAAGAAATAAAAATCCTTTGTAGGGTTGCAAACCCAATTTGTTTTTTAGCATTTCAGGGAAATTTTGAACAAACAAAACACTGGTTTCAAGATTTTTATTTATGTTAAGTAACATAGTAGACCATTATGTATACAACAAATAATGTAATCTGACATGTAATTGCAATTTGAAACTGAACAAAGAATACTGTAAAGCATGATGATGGCATGAACCTCGTGTGTAATTTACACCTTGAATCCTCCATTCACAACCAGGATGTTTTTGATTCTAACGTCTGACAAAGAAAGTCTCACCCAAAATAGCCAAGCCAGGATCTACAAGTGTGCAAAGGAGTATCATGAACATGTAACATGATACTCAAAACCAAGCAACTTGGTTATAAATAGATATGTTCAATAGCAATAAGTGCAAAAAAAACTAATAAAATATAGCCATGCGACAGGCGTGGGAGAACACCCCACTTTGGCTCCCTGGCTCCTTTAAGGACAAGAACCCAAGAAAATTTCCCAGGCATTAGGGGACAATAATTGGCAACCACGTTTCAAGCCTCTAGCTCGCCACACACAACAGCTCCAAGATAAACCCTTTGAAAATGATTTTTCTGTGTTTTATTTTTGGTTGGGGTTTAGGCATGTTGCCTAGTTGATATAAGTGGTGAAACACTAACTACACTACACTAAACTCTGATTTATGTTTTTATTATTAATTTTATCTAACTGTCTTCCCCTAAGCTCGGTTTTGTCATTAAATATTTCTTTAAATATTGAAACCAATTTTTGTTAAAATATGAAAGCCTCACAATTCTGACCTTTTATTTTTTGCAATGAGCCACTTTGTGCGCCCATTGCAAAAAAAAAAGTTGAAACTATGGAGGCTCCCCAAAATAGAAAATTCTATGGAAAGATGGAGTGCTTCCCCCTTTGACCCAGCTGAGAAGGGGAGAACTTCAGGCAAAACATATGGGATTAAATCAAGGTGCTATTGGGAACACCCCTTGGGGAACACATTGGGAACTTAGGGAACATACTGAGAACCTGATAAGAACTCATTGGGAACTTGAAGGGAGCATGTTGGGAACAAAGGAAAAATGAAAAAAATCCTTCCCCCTCCCCAAAACTTAAAAGAAAAAAAAACAAGGCACTTCGAGTGCATGCCAAGCCTTCCCATTGGCTGTATGAAATTTCTATTTCCAAAACTGTTCGTCAGCATTTTTGGCGTGGGCTAATACCCGCATTATAAACTGGGGGTACTTATTTGCAGGTTATGATTCAAATAATTTCACTAGGTAGAAAACAACTGTAGAATTGTATATCATGAAATAATAATAATATTGAAACTATAAGATTAAAATAATTTCTAAATGAATAATTATTCCTTTTGTCCATATGAATGCTGACCCTAGGCTAAGGTGGTAGCCTTTAAAAATAATTTAAACTATTCAAGGCGAGTAGGCTTTTTTCTTCCAAGTTACACTGTTCAAGGTTCGCAACAAAATTCAGGAAACTGTGGGCTGAATTAAGTACCTATTGAGAAATTAGGCCAAAGTAGGTGCCTAGGTTTTTTTTCTTTTCAATTTTGTGACAACTGAACTCGGGATCATCCACAAGAAGATTTAGCCAAATCTAGCTATAGAAAGATACAGAAGTAGAAAGTATTTAAGAATCCTTTTGTATTTTGGGCAACTGATGGAACCTGTGTTGTAGAAATTTGGTGATGTATATAAAAATTGGAAATCTAGCTATTTAGGGCCTTTTTTTCCACAAAAATCCTTTGTAATATGTATTGTTGAAATCAAAAAAATTCAGGTGGAAAAAAGTGAATACTCGCCAAATAGAAAAGCAGTACTAGTTAGTGTTGTTGTTTTGGTGAATTTTCGCACAGGCGACAAAAAAAAATGCTGTGCAAATTCTAGAAAGGGTTTTTCTGGAAAAAAAGTCGCCAAATTTTGAGGGGAAAAAAGAGTTAAAAGTCACCAGATTTAGATAGTGAGTTCTTGTACGTCGCTAGAAGTAGGCAGGATTCCCAACATTTTGTACAGTCCTGTCCAACCTCTAGCCAACTTTGGCTCAGTCCTCTGGTGGATGATAGCCAGTCCACCTACCTGACAAAATTGAGAAAAAAACCCTGCTACTAGGTGCAAGTTGCAATTTTTAAAAACTAGGGAAAACGAAAACAAACAAAAACAAACAAGGCAAAAGTATCGTAAGTGTGTCACATTGTGGCCTTGCCATTTACATAAAAAAGTATCTTAAGGCAAAAGACGAATTATGGAAATTCAAATATTTTATCATGCAAAAATATAATCTTCAAAAGAATCCTCTTGAAGCAACCAAAATCCTTCAAGATATCATAACTCTATAACTAATCTCAAGTTTCAACAGAAGCCAAAATATCATCTCTCAAAAGTCCTCATGTAAAAATAGACCTACTACCCTGCGGCCAAAATCCCTTAAGCTACTATACTCTATAATGAATCTAAACACAATATCCTTGCCTTGGTAGGCAAGGCCAAAAAACAAAAACAAAGACAAACAAAAACAAAAGCAAAGCGCCTCGTCGTCGTCTACCCCGAAAAGAGTCCATAAAAAAGCTGTTCACACGAGATTGCACTCCCAACCTGTGCCGTGCCGTGTGGTACTCTGTTGTGCGGATTCGCAAAGCCGACCTTTGACGAGTCATGATCGAGTGAGTATGTGATTGATTGAATAAATAAATGAATGGCGCGAGCAAGCAAGCTAGCTGAATCTTGTGAAGTTACGATTTGCAAAAATTCATCTTCCGGGTTTTAAACAAGTTTTCTCTCACGCTACAATTGACATGATAGTGTTTCTTTTGTAGTAGAAAACTACAGTTGGTTGTTGGTTGTTGGTTTGGTGTACACACACACACACATGGATCATGGGCCGACCAACCATTCTTTGCACAGTCTCGCAGTAGCTGCAAGTAAAATTATTCCAGTGCTGCTGAATCTGCAGTAATTCCCCAGACCTGTTTCTAGAGAACCTGAAGAGAGATTTGGGGATGAGAAGAAGAAGACGAAGAGGAGAGTGACGGAAGTCTAGGGAGTTTTTTTAGTGTAATGGGTTTGTAGATGGCAGCGACAGAGAGGGGTGGCTGCAGTATTCGTTGTTGTTGTGAGGGTGATGGGAACATAAAATCAACAGATTTTGGACGCTTTGGCATCATCGCATCATCTGTCAAATGAAGACGACGATGAGGACGCGGGCCTTATGGCGGAGGAAGGTGGTACGGCTGCAGGAGGAGGAGCAGCAGCGCCGCACCAGGCCCACGGATCAACTGGCCAGGAGGCTCCGTGTGTTGGACCTCATCTCCATCGGTTAGCATCTTTTTGAATCCTGAGCTCTGCCGGCTTGATTGACGTCATAAGTCTTTGAATTTGGAGATCCTAGGAGCATTTCGTTATGCAATCGAGTGTTTTTGGAATCATGGGTCCAGGAATATGGAGTGCAATAACATAGAGAGAGATGTGCAACAATTGCAGGGGTAGGATCCACACTAGGAGCAGGGGTGTACGTTTTGGTGGGAACTGTGGCTAGGGAGCGAGCAGGGCCTGCACTCACACTGTCATTCCTCATTGCTGGAATTGCTGCAGCTCTTGCAGCTCTATGCTATGCAGAACTTTCCAGCCGCCTCCCTTGTGCTGGTAGCGCTTACCATTATGCCTACACATGTGTGAGCGAAGGGTACTTTGTTTGATCCCTTCTTCTTCTTTTTCTTCTGCTGCTGATTGTTTTTCTGTTGAATATTCTGGTGCAAAACACCAGCTAATTGCAAGTCTAGAAAACTTGCTGGAATTGGAGACATGTCTCACCACTTCATCAAATCAATGGCATAAGCAACTAGAAATAGCATAAGTGACGAATTCAATTTAACTAGAAAATGACATAATTGACTAACCTAATAAAAAAGGATGAGTCATAGATTCCATGTTCTGATGAAGTACACAATTCCTTTTTGTAGTTTTTACAATTTAGGTTTAGTGGTGTGTGAAGCAATCAGAAGGTGGGTGGCTAAAGAAAATTCTACAGAGTACTGATGGGTGTGTGTGACATGTGCAGCATAGCTTGGATAATTGGCTGGGCTCTCATCTTGGAGTACACAGTGGGTGGCTCCACTGTTGCTCGTGGCATCTCACCAAACTTGGGAATCTTTTTTGGGGGAGAAGAGCACTTGCCAGGATGGATAGCACGACAAACTTTTCCCGGGAGTGATGTTGTGGTTGATCCATGTGCCGGGCTATTGGTGCTGTTGGTCACAGCACTCCTGTGCATGGGCATTCGGGAGAGTGCAAGGGTGCAATCTATCATGGTTGTTCTCAATGTTTTAGTGCTTGTCTTTGTGGTTGGAGCAGGTTCATGGGCTGGCTTTTCTAGTGGGTGGAAAGGCTACCACCAGTCTCAAGGATACCTGCCCTATGGTGTGAATGGAATGCTTGGTGGTGCAGCAACTCTTTTCTTTGCATACATTGGTTTTGACACTGTTGCCAGTACAGCAGAGGAGGTGAAGAATCCGCAGCGAGACCTTCCTCTGGGCATTGGATTTTCTCTATTCATCTGTGGCAGCTTGTATATGTTGCTCTCTGCTGTGATTGTTGGGCTTGTCCCCTTCAATTTGATAGACCCAGACACACCTATGTCGTCTGCCTTTGATGAACATGGCATGCCCTGGGCCAAATACATTGTCGCAGCAGGTGCAATTGCAGCATTGTCAACAGCCCTTATGGGCTCAATTCTGCCTCAGCCCAGAATATTGATGGCAATGGCACGTGATGGCTTGCTCCCACACTTCTTCTCCACTGTCCACCCCATCACAGCTGTGCCTGTCAACAGTACTGTGATCACAGGCGTGGTTGCAGCAGCCATGGCATTCTTCATGAATGTTGATCAGCTTTCAGGCATGGTGAGCGTTGGGACACTGATGGCGTTCACAATTGTTGCAGTCTCACTTCTCATTCTGAGATATTTACCTCCAAATGCTTCCAAGCCAGTCATCCAAGTTTGGCCCCCTGACAAGGGTGCTCCCTCTGTGCACATTTCTCCATCAACTCCAGTTTATGCCTGTGAAGTCTCGACCCTGTTCTCGCCTGTGTTGTCAATCTTTTCAGATGCATCCTTGCAAACTCTGCCTGGCCATGGATCAATTGAAGACTTGAATGGTGTATCATCCGTGAGCAGCAGTGGGTCTCTTCTACTACAGGATGGGACAGGTGATCAGGAGGCAAATGCAGCCCCAAATGCATCTCCTGACAGTTCCAGATTGGCCCTTCATGAATCTTTGCTTTCTGTAGATGACACTACTACTAGTTTGCCTGAATCAAATGAGAAGTTAAGGCAACGGGTGGCAGTGTTTGCCATAACTGGAGCTTTCATTGGTGTTGTCCTCATCAGCCTGGCTGCTGCCGTGGAAGAGCTTCCCATGCCCATTCGATGGATTTTTGGATTGTTGGGCACTCCATCTTTTGTGGCTGCATCAACAGTTCTATTTTTGATTGAGCAAGATGAAGGCCATCACAAGTTTGGGCAAGCAGGAGGCTTCCATTGTCCATGGGTACCAGCATTGCCACTGGGCAGCATTCTTGTGAATGTTTACTTGCTCATGAGTCTTGGGATCCCAACATTGTTCCGTGTTTCAGCCTGGTTACTTTTGGGGGTAGTGGTGTATCTGGTCTATGGAATGAGCCACAGTCAGCTTTCAAGTGAATTGCTCAAGGAGGAACAAACCCACCAGTTCCAAACTGCTACCTGACACACAATTTGACAACAGTTGGAGCCAGATCCATCCTTCCACTCTAGTACTATTCCCGACACACAAATTATTATGTGGTAAACTGACATGGATTGTCACTGATGGCTTGAATCATATGGTGCATAAGATTGAATTATGGAGTTTGTGGCCCTTTGGCAGAAACAAAAGAAAGCTTTTTAAGTTATCATGGTCTCTGAAACTATGGCCAAGTAGAAGCGGAGTTCCATTTGCAACCCAATTGTCTGCTTGCCTACAATTGTTCAATTCTAGCAAAAGCCAATGATGCTGAATTTTGGCATTTTTAAAAGGATTTTACAATACTGATCTCAAGCAGAGATATCAATGTACAATGATGGTTAGAATTGTAGCATTTTTCAAGGGATTTCCAATACTAATCTCAAGCAGAGATGTTATAATATCATGGTTGCTGCAGCAAGCATACTGAGATGCTAACTGCTTGTGCAAAATGGGGATTGGTCAAAGGCTAGCATTTTATTGGCTGCCTTTTGTGGGTAACATTTTCAGGGAGTAGGTTTTGCACAATTTTAAAAACCACTGAATTAATAAGATGCCAAAGAGATCAGCTCTGACCTGAGTGCAAATTGAAGTCCAGATCTGCCCATGAATCAATCAAATGCAGACTTACCACAAACTTTGCACATGTAAACTTTTTAAGTAGTGAACCAGGGAATCAAATTGTAAGTGGGTGCAAGTGGTTGATCCTCAGCCCAGCCATATTTATGAAGAAGAGTGAGTGCAACACCATTAGTCCAACCGAATCCTGTCTGCAAGAGTGGTCACAACAAGCCCACTAGAATTTCAATGTCACACATCAGCACTAACAAAGGTTTTGTCAGGTCATACAAGATAGACTGATTCCCACTAATTGCATATTGTAAGGGGCATACTCTATGAACATTATAAGCACGAAAAATGGATAAAGTTCTAATGATAAGTTCTCAACTTAATGGGTGTAAATAGTTGGGTAGCTCATTTTAAAAGAGGAACAAAATTTGTACTACATGTGTACCTGAGTGTTGTACTCGCCTCCACCACCAACCTTTCCACAATATCTGGCATCATATTTTTCAACCATATGCCCAGTTTCCTCAAACGCCACATAATTGGACTTAAGCCAACGCCTGGAAATATCAATTGCCATCTTGTTGGCCTTTTCAGAGTTCAATGTGGCAAGCCCTTCTATTATCATGTGCTGCAGGGGAGCCCATGCATTTGGAAAGTCCCTGGTCCATACCCACATCATTGATCACTGTATTCATTCCATTCTGGTTGCAATCTGTTTTGAACTCAAAATCAATGTCTTTTCTTCAAAGTACAGAATGCAGCCATTGAGCACATATAATTGAAACTTCTGTATTGCTTAATATTCTTGAAGTTGCGAAGCTCATTTGAGCAAGTCTTAGTATCACTACTGAATGGTACTACATCTACAATCCCATTTTGCAGATGTTGGGATTGTAGATGTGAAGCACTAGGAGAAATTTCCTCATGTATTTGGAGGGCACCTTATATCCATGAATATCCCCTCTTAGAGAAGATGAGGGATCTTATGCCTACTCCTTAAGAGTGGGAGGGAAATTATGCCCTATTTATGGGTGTAAGGTCCCACCCACTCTTAAGGAGTAGGCAAAAGAACCTTCCCCATCCTTCATGTCATGGTCTATGTAGGTTTAAGTTCATAATAGTGTTTGCCTAATGCTTCACAATGGGTAGAGTCCATGGATGGGGGACATTCCCAAAATGTGGGGCAGCTAGGTCCCCTGGGGTTTTATCCTACACATAGCAACGGCAACTTCATATACAGGTTATGTTTGTTTTACAAGTAAGCAGGCAGACATAGGTAGCTGGATAGCGCTCTACAAACCATTGCTGCCCTGTTTCTCTAAGAGAAGTAGCTATGCCTCCTGGATGCATTAGTCCAGAATTGTTGAACGCCTCCAACACCCTTTCTATCTTTGCATCTCCTGCACAAACAAGCAACATAATTTCCTGTAAGATGACCTACCTCAGAAGCTATAGTTTTGCTGAGGTTTTTGGAAAACCAATCTGTTCCTTATATGTGACATCCCAACTGCTGACATTGTCCCCTTGAGCAATTGCAGAGCTGAGTTTAACTGTAGGACCATAATTGTTCCTCAACAGCTTATATGTGAAGGGGGAGAGCACTGACCTGGTGCCAATACTCCACACCAGAGAGGGATAAAATTGGAAGCAAAGATTTGCAAATTCAAGTGGCCACTATCCATGTCATAAACCACCTGCAACAGAAACAGCATAATATCAGGCTGGAGTTCTCATAGCAAACAACAGCAATTTGGAAAATCTACATTGTTTACTAAGGGTACATCTCCCTAGCACAACAGGCTCTGTGAAGAAAATCTCACTCTTTGTGAGTTGACTGATTGCAGTTTGGAGTTGTTCACAGGGAGCCAGTAGTCAAACCACTGAGACTCATCCTCATTCCAAAGGATGGTCTGGATTGCCAATCTCCGAGCATTGGCAGCCATAGTGAAGTATCTTTCTGTTGTGTCATCACCAGTAGCTCTTGCTAAAAAGGCTATGTCCAGCTCCATCTGAAAAGAGCTCACCAAGTGGTGAGAAGGCACACATTGAACTCCTGAATCAGTATCTATTGGACAATGTTCTCCTGCTCATGCAAGTCTGAGGAAAACTTTGCTGTGTCTTGAGCACAACCCTTCTTGCAACCTCTCCTGAACTTCTTCATGGTATACATGTGATTCCACCCATCCATTCATTTTCTCCCATACTTACAATTGAAAGTAGGCATTCACACACCTGAAGAAGGAAGGCATTCAAATCCACTGGGATTATGGCAGATGTACGCAGAGAGAATAAATTTTGGTGGTCCCTGTAAATCCACATTTGAAACAGACACAGTCAAAAGAGGAGGAAAGAAATATGCAAAAAGCTGTTGTAAACCTTCAGATTCTCACTACAGAATTCTCAAACCAGAAAATATCCCAATACATTGACAAACTTACTCCATCCAGCGCGAACTGAAGTCCCATCCTGACTCTGCAGCAGTGGCTATGTCATGGTATAGCTCTGCTTGATGTGCCTTACTCAATCCCTTTGCAATTGCCTCATCCTGGAAAACAGCTCACCTTCCTTCTTCAGAAGTCACAATTGAACAGAGTGAAAAAGAATATTCCACCACCAAAATTCCATGTACAAACTTCTTGAATGCCTCAAGGATTGAAAGAACACTGGGTGTATGTTTTGGTTTACTATGATACAAGACTCAGGTCGTGGTGTGTTCCACTGGGCATAATAACGGCTCAGTCGGTGCTTGTTCTTTTGGTGGTCCTGTATCACTACTTCATGAGGCTCTGCACTCACACAATTAACTTTCAATAAAATTTGGAAGTGATCAAGCCTGGCATTAACCTGTTTATGCAGATCACCAACCCACTATTGATTTCATTCTCAAAGATGAGAAGAATTGAGTCCTGATAACAATTGCAGGCATCTGATAAAATCACACCTGTTGTCCAGAAGTTGTACTCCTTACGAAGAATTGGCAATGCTTGTTCCACAAGGGTAAGGTTGGCTGCTTCCAAATGAATTGCACAGACCATCATGCTGAGAAGTGGAGGCTGGCTTACTTGGGGATCAACATACAACAAAACAGAATCCCCAGGAATTGCCTTGTTCTTAGATACCTTGTGACCTGGATTTTCTGAGCAAATTTCCAGCAATTGCTTGAGTCTCCCAACAATGAAGCTGTAATAAATTGGGATCTCTCACCTGCGATTCTGATAGTATGTTCGAGCTCCATTTGCCACGAATCCATGCTTTCCTGCAAGTGCCAACAAGTTCTGCACCATGCCTTTTGCTGTCTCCAACATCTTACTCACAAGTAGACCCCTGCTCAAAAATTCAAAACAAACTTGTTTCCGTCAAATGGCAAGGTCATGCGGCATCAGTATAATAAGCACCTCCAGAGCTTGCTCCTGCAAGAACAAACAGGCTAAAATTGTGCATTTTTCCATTAACAACAACAACAACAATGATGATGCACAATGTCTGCACATGAAGAACCATATGTGCACACAGAGAACTGAACTTGTACCGGATGATCCAGTAGCTGTCCCAGTAGTACACTTCTCGGAAGCGCTCTCCAGGCACAATGACAGGATGTTGGAGAGGCAGCAAGGTATGCTGGTTGGGTTCCTCCTTCACACAGTCTGCGACTTGACGGGCAAGAAGTAACCACAGTGAATGGATCTTCAAAGCCCACCTTCGTGCTTCAGGATTGCACACACCAGGCAGGAAGTCTACAGGCTCTGGAGTGTAATCTTGTGGCCTACAGGCTACGAGATCACTCCCAGGTATGCCAAAATTCTCCTCCAGGAAGCGTTGCAATGTATCTGCATCACCATACACATGCTCCAAATCACCACCCACCACACAGGCACACAAGTACACTCTGGACTCAAAGACTCGGCTCCCCATATCACCCATTTAGCTCTAGACTCCATGCGCAGTTTCCACAACTCAAAGAAAGAAACAAAGAGAGAGAGAGAGAGAGAGACACACACACACACACACACACGCATACAGAGAGAGGTCTGTGACAAGATCTTGACACACAAGGGCTTCACAGAGAGAACTGAAGAAACCATGCCTGACGAGATTGTGCCGCTAGGCAAAGTTCGTGGCAAGGAAGAGAATGCCTCCGCTGTAGTGTCCACGGGATACTTCAGCGGCAAGTCCACGTAGTACTTGGGATCGAAATCTGGGCCTCCTCCCAAGGACGCAAGCGACGCTGCTTGGATGGCAATCAGCAGTTGGAGAAGCTGTATGCCAGGAGGTGATGACGAGCCATTGAACGCCTCCAGGACACGAGTCTCGGGAAGCTGACCCATCCGGGGGTTCCCAGTTGGCACACACCTCAGACTCCCTCTGCGTGCAGTCCTTAGCAGCAGTAATCGGTCCTCGCAACTCGGTCGAGCTTTCCGTCTGACTGTCTTGTTCTCATGACCTGTCTGTCTGTCTGTAAGAGAGCTCTGTCTCTCTGTCTTTCTCTATCTCTGTCTCTCTCTCTGTGTATGTATGGATCTATTTTCGAATCCCGAATTTGTTGCGATCTGATTTGAAGGGGGAGTCCAGCTGCCTACCACTGATCGTCGTTCTCAGAAATACTTCAGTTCTTGAAGCGACAAATGCGTTGGATCACCGCCCACTACTTCCATGCATCAAATCTCGATCCCACGAAGGAAACAGAAGAGAGAGAGAGAGAGAGAGAGAGAGGGGGGGGGAAAAAATCAGAAGAAAAAGCAACACAAACAGTTCGCTCTAGAATTTTCATCCGGCTTTTCATCTCAAGGAGCATCTGAATTGAGCTCAGACAACAGCAAGCTCTCGACTTGGTAAGATCCCGATGTAAAATGCAGTTTGACGAGTCTCGATGAATCCCCTTGTCCTCCTCCGAGTGTTCATCATCGAAGTCGGAGCATGATTGGAAGTCTTGTTGCATTTGGCCGGTTTGCTCAACGTACAAGAATCTGGCGGGATTTTGAGCTTGACACGAGGCTGCGTTGCCCCCGATTCGCACGTAATATTGTGGAATTTGCGTAGATCGCTTAGTCAATTGTACTTGGTTCGCCGTTTCGCCAGCCCAACGTGGCTTCTTACAACGGGCCGGGTGCAGGCGAGGTTTGATTGCCTTCCAGGACGACACAGGACACCCTATTTAGTATTACGTAATCTCCTGACCTAATTTTTTTCCTTTGTATTCGTCGGAAGCTACGTTATTATTTACATTTTATGCTGAAAAATGTCAGAAATCACTTTTTTTTCTTTTTTTTTTCCTAATTTAGCTTCTCGGTGATATATCGCCAATAAAAAACTTCCAAAAAAGGCTGCGTACACAGCAGAGAGGGGGGGGTGCATTTCGTGTAAGAGAAGGGTCTGAAAATAGACCCTTTCGGATTTGAGATCCCGGCCCCGCCGAGGGAACGGGTCGAAAATCTGAAAGGGCCTATTTTCAGACCCTTCCCCTACGTAAAGACCAGGGGTGATTTTTCTTTCCGCTTCCCTGTGAAGATAAAGACAAAAACTGATAAAATGTGGAAAGACGATGCAAATATGCAAAAGATAGATTACTGAATTTGAAAACTGTACCTTCCGAAACGTGGAAGGCCCAGTACACCCTGATCATCCTCTTCAACTTTGAACTTATTAGTTGCTGCTACTCTTGAGCTTGGAACTTATCAGTTGTGATTCCTCTTGAGCTTTGAACTTGAGTTCTTACTACCACTCCTTTTGAACTTCAAACCTTAGCTGCTGCTCCTCTTGAGCTTGGATGTTGATTAGCTGTTGTTCCTCTTGAGCTTGGATGTTGATCAGCTATTGTTCCTCTTGGGGGTGGTTGTTCTTTGTAAAAATTTGAAAAATCACAAAACTTTGGGCCGTGTCCCCTTCTCAGGGTTCCACTATAAGGCCTGGCACATGCACGGAAGCTAACCCGGGCCAACCACAAAGCAGTGACTGCTGTGGAGGCTTAGCCAGAGGGCTGACGCCCTTTTTCCTGGACGAGTCACCCCTCTCTATTTGGGCCCACCAGCCAATAAAGTCTGTTCTCGAGGGAGCAAAGTGGGGCTGCTCAGGGGAGGTGGACATGCACGCCAGTCAATAAAGCGAGTGCTCGAGAGAGCAAAGTTGAGTTGCTGAGGGGGTGAATCAGTGTTTTGTTTTGTGGCAAATTTTCACATTATGACGACCAAAACACAGTTTGTGTCACACTGTGACCTTGCCATTTACATTAAAATGTATCTTAAGGCAAAACAAGAATTATGGAAACTCATATATGTAGCCGACCCGCCGTTTTCATGTGCATGTGTGAGGATGTGTGAGGACGGGGGACGGTGGCAGTCTTTTTATTTTTCTGGCGAAAAATCGCCTAAAGGCAACACTGATCCAAATTTCGGGCAGAAAATGCTCTTCTGCGTCGCCAAATTTCGCCCAGTTTTAACGTTGGGGGGGGTGGGGGGGAGGGGAGTGTGTCGCCACAGGCCTGTCTATAGGCTACACATTTAATGGTCCTGTACAAAACTGTCGCCAGTTAAGTGGAAATCTGCCTTGTGAGGCTCGCCACTTCTGCTACAAAATTGGCAGCAATCCCAAGAAATCAGATGAGTCCTTTTAGCTTTATTGTCTCCATGTCAATGCCCATGAGCTGAGTAGGTTAGTTGGCAAGGTGGGTACCAACCCACTTGCATTTTATTTTTTAAAATTGTCACAACTCATACCCAAGGCTTGGAAGCTCATCCCCAAGGAAATTTTAATAATTTTAATTTGGGTTAAGAGATGGTCCCCTTTGGCTAAAGTAAAGTACTAGAGTAGTAGTAAATATACGTCGTATGTACCTTACCCCACTATATTTATGTTATTTTCCCACCTATTCTCTTGTCTCTTCTTCTTCCCCCTGTTGGTTTTTTAAAAAGTCTTACCCACATGCTTGTTTTATGCCTCCACCATCATCCCTTTGGTTTTTTTTTCTTTTTTTTGGCTTGCTTTGATTGACCATGGTGGTTGCTTCTTATTGGGTTTGTTTTGTTTCTGTGTTTGGAGAATTTTTGGGTGGGGGTTGGGGGGGGGGAAACAACATATTGTGGACAAAGAAAGAGTAGAGTAACAGTCAAATATGGAGACGTTCTTGAAATAAATGCTCACTCAAGATGGAGTTTTGAGGGCATTACCTGATGTAAAGCATCACAAAAAAATCCAAGTTTTTTTCCTTGTGATAGGGTAAACACACCCATCACTAAACACAGGCCTATTACTGAGCACCCATATAGTGCAGGAGTTGGCCTATGTCGGATTTAAAAAAACCTTATGGACATTGTCGCTTTAGCCTATCACTAAACGTTTGGTGATAGACATTGGTGTTTAGTATTTTTGACCATTCTGACTGGCCATAAATTTGATGGTTTAGTCATAGGGCTTTAATTGCACATATTTATATAATCTATTGAGTTTTTTGGGTGTAATAATGTTTGGTGGTGGGTGGTTAGCTGAACTTCAATGTGCAAGGGGGGAATGTGGGGGGTATTGGTAATGTTCGGTGAAAGGAGAAAACTAGACCCAATTTTATAAAGACCCAGTGTTTGGGATGAAAAAGACAATTTGGTGTTGGGCATCAGATTGAACATTAAAATTGCAAAAATATAACATCAATACAAGGGTAGATAATGAATTGGAACACTTTTACAAAAATCAAAGTTTGAAAATCCAAAACACTAGTTTGATGATGGGGGTGTGTAGGTCATGTTAAATAACGCACAACAAGGATCAAGGCATCATTAGAATCCAATGAATACTCAAATCAATACATTAATTAGGGAAGAACTTCTAATTTTCCCCCAATTTTGTGCACCCCATTCATGCCAAACTATCATCACCACAATTAGAAAAACACAAGGTTATGTTATAAATCAAGAAATCAAATAACATTGCAACATTTCTTAGCATGTCAAAGTTTCCAAGTAGTGATAATAGCCTCAAATCCTTCATTCGAATCAACCTAAACATTATGTAAATATGCCTAAGCCTCCAATAATCAATAACCATGAATTTGTAACAATATTTGGCACTGTGAGCCATACCAACATGGCCACAGCTATTAGTCTCAATGATTAAAAATTGTGTTAGGAGTATTCGAGTGTGGTGAGGTTATTAGGGGGGTTTAACAACTTTGTGTTAGAATAGGGTTTGATGAATACGCACAGGGTGTGGGGGGGCTGTTTTGTTTTTTGAAATACAATATTGGTTGGTTTAGTTCTTTTCTTCAGCAAAAAGTTGGTAAACCATAGTTTTAAAACCTTATTGGCGTAAGTAGGGGTGAGAAATCTCTAGAAGGTTAGGGGAAGAAAAACAAACACCAGAGTTCATGGTGTACAACAAAACATTGGTTTAATATTAGTATTTAACAAGTAGCAAGGATGTTGGGAATTTGTGAAGTAGGGGTAGGGGGTTAGTGAAAGGCCCAATAAAGATAGAACAATCTTCAAGCTGTAGGAATGTAGGATTGATTCGAATCAGCTTAATGATTGAATAGACAATGTGATTATGCCAATGATAACAGGAGTTTCGTAAGGACTGAAACATTTATTTAGATTATGAGTAAGTTCGACAAGGACCTGCAGGTACATGTTAAGTCCTGGCCTATGCCATAGTTCATAACTGTAGGAAGTCTAGAATGCGTCGAATGATACAAACTAGGTAATCTGCCTTGTTATTAGGAGGTAGTCGATGAATCGAACCGCGCAGCCAACGATAGTGTCCAATGTCAGGAATTGAAGACCAAGCGAAGATAGAAGTGTCTTTGCTTTCATAACAACCTTCACATACAGTTTCAGGTTCGTCACTGGAAGCAGGGTCGATTTGTTACAAAATCACCAAGGTGCGGGAGTTTGGCGAAATACGATAGTACCATGCTCGAGGGGGTTCAATTTCAAGACAAGTGCGCACCTCTCGAGGTTCGAGTTCTTCGTCACGAGGATGCTGCGTTAGGGTCAAATCTAAAGATGACTCCAAAGGTTGTTCTTCATTCGCTTATGCAGCTTGGGGCTCGTAAGAAGTGACCGTGCGTGACGCCATATTTGCAAGGAAGAGAGGAAAGATCTTCAACAAAGTCAAATTGATAATGAAGGTGGGGGGGACTTGTGACATCAAGTTACGCGATCATGATTTATAGGCGAAGTAAAGGAAGGGAATGGGTAAAGAATGGCCTAGGACCATGGTAAAGTAAAACCTTAATGTCAAAGGATAAAAAATGAAGGTTTAAGTAAAGTTGCTTGGGGGGAAAGTGGGAATAGGTAGAAATGAACCTTCTCCTTCTCCTTCCATTGACCACCAAGCAAAAAACCTTCTCCTTCTCCTTCCATTGACCACCAAGTAAAAGAACCTTCTCCTTCTTCTTCCATTGGCCACCAAGCTTTGGGTATGCCTTTACCTTCCTTCTCCTTCTCTTTAAAAGGCGAACTCAGATGATGGGGGTTTTCTTCATTTTTCCCACCGAAAATAACTTCTAATTCAATTTTGAGAAGTTCTAGTTCTTACAAGCTTCTTGAGGAGGAAAAAGATGATTAGCCTTGGTAGTTGGGAGGAGGAAAAAGAGTAGAATGGAAATCTTGTAATAGTTTTGAAGGAATTCTCCAAGTGTCTGGTGGTCTATAGTCAAGTTGAACCGACTGCCTTTGCAAAACCCTCTCGGGTTTCGTAGCATAACTTCCTAGTTATTTGGCTGTAGATCTTGAGATTTGGTAGGAAGGTGCGCCTAGTAGTTATCTTTCCAAAGAGCTAAGGCGAGCCAGATTTGAACAATCTGTGTGTTAGAAACAATTCTCCAAGTGTCTGGTGGTCTATAATCAAGTTGGACCGACTGCATTTGCAAAACCCTTTTGGGTTTCGTAGCATAACTTCCTAGTTATTTGGCCGCAGATCTTGAGATTTGGTAGGAAGGTGCGCCTAGTAGTTAATTTTCCAAAGAACTAAGGCGAGCTGGATTTGAACAACCTATGTGTTAGAAACAATATTTCAAACGATTGCTGGTTGTAGCCAAGTTTAAGAAGATGTTAAGTCCATAAAAGTTTGTTTAAAGAGATGAAAATTTAATATAAGGTTCTAAGATTTGAAATGTGTGAATCTAAAAAATATATATCTATCAATGTTAAGTTGTGAATGATGCATAGGAGGTAAAGTACTTAATTTCAACTACGAACGCAATCCAACATCTAGAAGTACACTCGCATTCATCTTTCACCGGTAGCATTTGTGTTTTCAAGCATATATAGTCACCTTGTAGAACCAGAAGTAGAGGGACAAAAGTTGCCTCACAAGCACATGGTTCATTAGGTGTGGAAGCAATAGTCAAAAACCCAGAGTGTTCAATTCAAGAATCATTGACAAGGAGGAGTTTGTTATCATTGTCGCAACTACCTACAAGAAAGACCCATGGATGAAAACTTTTAATGGATTATTCATAGAACCATGTTGTGACTTTAGAAAAATATCTCAAAGTTATACGATAAAAAGTAATGGATAGGAAGGCAATGGACCAAATATGAAAAAATTAAAAGAAAGAGAAGCAAGAAAAATCAGTTAAATTTTTTTATAATAGTGATTGTAGCTGCAAAAACAATTGAAAGGGAATTTGCAAAACAATATTGAACAAGTTTCATCTTAATTTGGTCATCCACAATAGTACAAAGAAGTAGAGGATAACTATTTCACTTCAATTTCAAGGAAGGGATGAGAGCTCACCCTGATGGATATAAAGGTATCAATTTAAGTGAAACACCAAATGCCCAAAATCAGGCCCAATAGCAAGCTAGTGTTCAAATGCAACAAAGAAAGCCACATTAGCAACATCCCTACAACACACTCAGATAAACAATTGAAATTAAGAAAGCAGGGAAGGGAGTGAGGTCTGTTGTTCAATGAAATAGACAATGATGACAAAAAACATAAGGGGTTGGAAGAGAAAGAAAAAATAATAATAGTCAAGGTTTGCATTTTTTTACAACAATGTGAGAGCTAGATCATTAAGAACACCAGAGTTACAACTTATAATTGAATATCAAGAGGAATAGTAGGTGATTAGGTTCGAAGCTTAAAAATAATGACAATTGATTAGGTTCCAAACTCAAAAGGAATGGTAGTTAATCAAGTTCCAAGCTCAAAGAGTAGAAGTTGAGGTTCAAAATTCAAGAGGAGAAATAGGTGATCAAGTTCCAAGTTCAAGAGGAATAACAACTAATCAACATCCAAGTTCAAGAGGATCAATAATTGAAGTTTGAAGCTCAAGAAGAATGGTAGTCAATTAAGTTCAAAGCTCAAAATGAGTAGTGGTTGATCAACATCCAAGCTCAAGAAAAACAATAGTTAAGGTTTAAAGCTTAAGAAGAGCAATAGTCGATCAAGTTGAAAGCTCAAAAGGAATAGTAATTGAGGTTTGAAGTTTAAGAGAAGTGGTAGTAAGAATTCAAGTTTAAAGCCTAAGATGAACAATAGTTGATCAATATCCAAGCTCAAGAGGACCAACAACAAATTAACTTCCAAGCTAAGAAATAGAAGTAAAAAATAAAAATGACAAACAAAGAAAGAAAAATGTGAAACATAAGTAAAAAGTGAGAGATAAAAACAACAAGTGAGAGATAGAAATGACAAGCAAGAAAAAAAAAAACAAAAAATGAGAGACGCAAGTGACATGTGTTTTATTTTTTGTTGTTAACCATCGTAGTGGCAAACCAAGACTTTCAAGTTGACTTTTCAAGAAACAAAAGATGCATGTGAAAGACATAAGTGAGAAATGAAAGATAGAAGCAAAAAATGAAAGACAGAAATGAGAAGCTAAACACAAAAGTAAAAAGCAAAACAAAAAAACGAAAAGTAAGAAAAAGAAGCAAGAGACAAAAACAAGAAGTGAAAAATTGAAACAAGAGATAAAAGCGAGAATCAAGAGACAAAAGCGAAAACCAAGAAACAAAAGCGAGAATCAAAAGTGAAAAGCAAGAAATAGAAACAAGAAGTAAGAGTCAAAAGTGAAAGCCAGAAGTGAAAAACAAAAGACAAAAGCAAAAAGTGAGAGACAAAAGTGAGAAACAAGAGCCAAGCAAAAGATAGAAATGAAAAACGAGAGATAGAAGTGAAAGACATAAATGAAAAACAAGAGCCAAATAAGAGCCAAAAGTGAGAAGTGAAAGACAAAAACAACAACCATAAGCAAGAAGTGAGAGCCAAATAAGAACCATAAGTGAAAAGGGAGAGACCCAAACCCTTAAACGACTAGCCCTAAACCCTAAACCTATACCTATAACTTGTAACCTTAAAGTTGAAAATAAAAAAGGTATTGGGAGATACCTTTCCCAATTTTCAACTTCATAAATTTATGAGAACCTTAATGGTTTTGAATGGGGGTGGTTTTCATTGGGATGAAAATGATTGATCAAATTTTCAATTTGATTTTCACCTTATCTAAGAATTGATGGGTTTCAACTTGAGAATTAGACTAAAAACCTTATTAGTTTTCATGTTGCCCTTAAAAACCACCCCACTGGTTCAAACCACTGTTGGGTGGGTATCATGTGGTTAATATTCTTATTTGGACCTTTCATGGTATCACTTTGAATGATATCTTAATTGAAAACTTGATCATTGGTTTTCATTTGTGTGAGAGTAGATGGTGAGAATTAGCTCAAAGGAAAAAAAAATTAAATATTGAAACTTGGTGGAAATAAAATCCCTTTCTTTAAGTCAAGTTCTCAAGAGACTGTGTACTTTAGGTAGTAGATTGAAACAAGTAATAAGTCAAAATTAAATAGTAGGTCTAAACCCTCTCACAAAAAAATAATAATGGGTTTGTGAAAATCATCAAATGATAGTTGGCTTTTTTCAAGTTTATGAGAATCGACATTGTGAGAGTTGGTTCAAATTCTTTAAAAATATTAATATGTTGTCTTGGTGTATAATTTTTTTGGAAAAGTTATAAAGTGAAAAGTGAAACCTTTTGTATATTATTTTGTGAAAACTAAATTTAATGGGTATCAAAAAATTTGATACCTAGCCAACCTTGGCTCAAACTAATGTTGTCCGGCTATCCAATTTATGGACAAAACTTCGGATATGAATAAAGAATATTTTCAGTTCTAAAAAAGAAGATGGATATGTATATTTAAAATCCCACATATTATCATATATAAATAATTATGTATTAAAAATAATTCCCTTTGCCAATTATGAGTAGATGATTATTGAATGTTAAAAATTCATGGATATGCATAAAGTATATGTACTACCAATTTGTCACTTTTCACTTAGAATGCCGACCAAGGCTAAAAGTTTTGAGTCTAAAGGGTGAATGCACAATTAAGTGTTTCAATATTGGCAAGAATTACATTTCCTATGAATCCATACAAAAGTTTTTAAAATGATTCAAATGGACATGGTTTTTACTTTTTTAAATGTTATTATTCTAATATTTGAATAATACATCTTTAATCACTTAAAAACGTTCCCAAATTTATGTGAAAATTTGTATTTAATGTAGTTGATGTCATTTTTAGTTTGGAAGTTCTAAAAAGAAAACCTGCAAAGGTTTTAGAATAATGCCCCATCTAAAACTTTCAACAAATATGCTTTTGGAACAAAAATATTGAAAAACAAACAAAATTTAGAACTCATAGAGACTTATGAAAATATGGTCAAATTTTAACCATTCAAAAGTCTTTAACTATTGAACAATTAAAGTTTTCAAATAAAAGATTCCTCATATGAATTTATCTTATATTACATCATATATTGAGTTCCAATAAATTTGGAATGTGAATCAAAATAATTTTTTTCATTTTGTGATGTTCCTATTAGATAATTAGTCCATGTTTTTCAACTTCAAAAGTTCATTATTACTAACAAATGAGTTTTTTATCAATAAATAACCACACAATTTTTTTCATAATGAATTTGTTAGTATAAATTCAAAACTTAATTAATAAATCTAAGGATATATTAATTATCATATGTATTTAAATAAAAGGTACCTAGGAAAAAAAACACCATTTTGTCACAATAGTGACACACTCGATTGTGCATCTACCTTGAATGCATATCCTCCAAACCTTAAAAAATCACAAACCCTAAATTTTTTTCTTAGATATAGTTATAAAATTTTTGGTTATGTATACCTCCCATACATAGATAGTATATTCTTTTTATTCAAATTTTCACAACCTGGTGAAAAAAAAGGGCTAGCGAATGTAACCAAGGATTTATTTTTTAAATGCAAAAAATTCACCATATGTTGATGGAACAAATCTAAAAGTCCCCAGGTTTAGACAATGAGTTTTTATAAATCGTCAAAACTACGCAAGATTGCCAAAAAAATACAATGTCCCTCTAAAATAATCAACATTTACAGTAGAACCTGTCTAAATTAATACTGCCTAAATTAATAACATGTGATAATTAATATGTGCGGTCCAGTCCCAAGTCAGGCCCCATACATTTATTAATAAACCTCCAAAAGTTAATAATTGGTACTCCATAGGTGGTCCCGAAATTTTTTATATTGATAACCATTATGGCAGACATAGATTTGACACAAATTTTTCTACATTTGGGCAGCTAAACCTTGGAGAAATACTCCGAGATTGGCTTCTGAACGAGCTTGCTAGACCTCATAATGTTGATCTTGTCCTTGACTGTTTGGATGCCAACAAACATTTCATGGTCGACGATGTCTTGCTGCATCCAGAACTGCTACAACAAACTTGCACACTGCAGTGCTTCAGTTGCCTTCACAGGAATGGATTCTTGATTGTCATCGGCCTCCACTTCATCTTCCGGCACAGGATTGGTGGAGAGGTCTTGCACAATTTCCTCTTGAATCAGAACATAAGCAACTTCGCGCTCAGCAGGATAGTCGATGGGATTGCGAATATCCATTGGGTTCTGGTACCGAAGCTCTTGAACCTGCTCTTCGAGGTCCTTGATCACCTCAGGGTCAATAAGCGGCTCTTCTGGGACCGGTGTCACATCAGCATCGGTGGTGCGAATTCGGCAATGGCGAAAGCAATTGCGAATTGTTTCTGGCTTCACATCCATGCTCCAAGCTGCAACAACAATGTGCATAGCCTCGAGGATGTCGATCTTCTCGGGGTCTGCTACCTTATCCTGAAGGCGCTAAATGAGGAGGCGATTGAAACGGCGCCGATAGTAAGCCTTGAGGCTTCGGATAATTCCTACATCGCAAGGCTGAATCTTCGAGGTCGTGTTTGGTGGCAGATAGAACACGGTTGTGTTGCGAAGTGTAACAATAGATGCGAGCTACATTAACGGGATATGTGCGTTGCAGTTGTCCATAATCAAAAGAACATTACGCCCTGCCATCCGTGCATCAAACCCTTTCAGCCATTCGAGAAAGATGATTTGTGTCATCTAGGCCTTCGGGTTACTTCGGTACTTGCATCCAAAGCTGTCTCAATTGATGTTTTTGAAGCAGCAAGGGTTTTCGTATTTGCCAATGACAAGAAGTGGAAGCTTGTCCGAGCAATCAGCATTGCAGCACACATCCAGCGTGAAACGCTCCTTGTTCTGTTTGCGTCCTTCAAGCTGCTTTGTGGCCAAGGAATTGTCCGCCTGTTGAGATGTCATGTGTTAGTGAAAGTAAGTCGATGGTTTGGCAGTGGGCATACAGTATCATGCTGCACTTACCTACATTCTGTAAAATAATCCAGTTTCATCCATGTTGTAGATGTCACGCCGCTCATACTGATCCAGAGTCAAACGAATCTGCGGCAAGCTCTCTTCAATCATAGCCATGTTGGTTGATCCAGACTCCCCAAAGTGGCTGTAGGACTTGATGCCATGGCGATTTTTGAATGCCTCCAGCCACCCATTTGAGAACTGAAAGGCCCCGTGGCCAGGGTAGAGCTCGGCAAGGAAGTACGCAACCTTCTCTTTGGTGAGGTCACCTGACATATTGACTTGGTCCTGGTATGTGAGGAACCACCGGTACAGAGCTGTCTCCATCAGTGGGTACTTCACGGTCCGCTGCCGCTTTGCCGCTCGGTTCACATCCTCCTTCTTGGCAAGGATTTCAGCCGAGCGTTTGAGCGTCAAAGAAATTGTTCCTTGACTGACATAAACGTTATGCGTCTCCTGAAGCCACGTGATCAAGTATGCTTGCGTGAGCGATGGATGCTTTTTCTTGTGCTCACAAAGAGCTATCCGAACCTCGTTGGTCATGTTCGTATTGGTGGACCTCTTTGAAGCCATTGTGTTGTGGTTCTGGTTGTGGTTGCAGTTGTGGTTGTGGGTTGCTGCTATCCCAACGTGAACACCATGACTTGCAAATGTTACAAATGGCGCGAGCAGATAATTATTTAATGACCCTCTCTTTATTAATATCCTGTCTAAATTAATATAGAACCCCCAGTCCCGACAGTATTAACTTAGTCAGGTTCTACTGTACTACTAATTAATGCTAGAGATCCTAGCCAGTACACTTACTTTAAAATTTTGAAAAAATAAAAATGTATACATAACTAGATATATGCATCAATTATCTTTGGATATAAATATGCATTTGGTTAATGGAAGTGTCTTCCTTCCATCCATGGACATCAATGATTCAAAATCAATGGTCAATATGTATTTGGAGGATATGTATAATTTATTTTTTTGAATTGATGCAATTTTAGGATATGCATTAATGCATAACTGATAATTATGCATATACATAACCGGCCGACCTTGTATAACCGAACAATTTTGGTTCAAACCAATGTTGGCCAAGTACTTGGATTGTTGGTTAGGAATTGAGAGTTCCAAATTTGGGAACCCAAAACCTAATTAGAACTTGTTTCAAGTTTTGAAATTTGGTGGGAAGATGGTAACTCAAATTGGGTCAGACTTGACCCCTTGTTCTTGATTTGTGTTCAATTGGAATTAGACATGGGGTTTGGTAACAAATTTCCAAAGCAATTGGAACCAAATACTTTGTTTTTTAAAAATCTAGTTTCGGTTTCAAATTAGGGTTTACGTTTTTTGCGGGCTAGAGTGCAAAGTTTTTGAAGGTTCGAAATAAGGTAAAATTGGGCCTCTATAAGGATTACAAGTTAGAAGAGGTCATTCAAGGTGTTAAATACAATTTTGGAAACCTTAGACATGGAACCACATGCCAATGATCAAAATTTTAAAAGTTTTGATCCTTTTGAAACATTTAGTGTGGATTAGGGCTTCAAGTTTAGAATGGGCTAGTTTGTATTAGTTTAAGATTATAAAGATGTTATAATAATTCTTTTTTCATTGAAATATTATTTTATTTATTATTTATACATTATTCATTTTGATATTTTGGATGGTGGAACCGGAATTAGGTGTTAAGGAATCAAAAACCAAAATGCAGACTTGGATTTCAGGATTCAGCACAAAAGGGGAGCACAAGCTGAACCTTTGCAAGTTCAAGGGGTTCTTACCACTGCGCATAAAAGTTGCTAGAGTTCATGTACATGATGTCACAGTTATCACCACCCTTACTTTCTGTTGATAATTTTCACACTCATTGCACTTTGCCCAGAGAGAGTTTTAACAGCTCCACATTCATATCTAAGCATTTCACAAAGTCATTTCATACCAGATATTCACTCGCTTCTGTAAGGATATATGCATGTAACTGTGCTTCAGTCATCTCAAGCAAAGCCAGCCTGCAATCAATTTCAGCAGAAAGACAATCCAGGTCCTATGGTAAAGAATAGACCTATCCTGACACAAAGAAATAGAAGGTAAGGGTGACATTGCAAGAGAAGAATGCGCAGTATTCCCACCAAGGTTGGTAAAACATGGCACTCTTAATAGCTTTGAAATTTGTGACCTGCTTGAAAAAAGGAGTGGAAGAAATAATTAGAGCTTTTGAGCCCTTCGTCTTTCTGGTGGAATCAAGTTTGAACAAGGAATTCAAGTATAGATTGACAAAGTTACCTGCAATATTATAAGTCTGCATCTGTGAATGATAGGATGCTCCATGATGGTCTAGTAATTTGGGTCCATTTCGAGAAGACTGTCAATGGTATGTTGCAGATGACAAATTCCAAAATGCTGCAATGTATAGGAGGCACAAAGGATTGACGAATTGGCAGACGCAGCAGCAGACATCATACTGGGTTCTTAATGACCTGGAGTGTCAGAGCAGACTGCCTCCTCAGCTGGAGCTGCTGCTTTTGCTGCAGAGGAATCCAGGCCAAGTGCTTCAAGAATAGCCACATTGGTGAGGTGGTCAGCAAAATGCTCCTGACGGAAATCACGTAGCATCTCACCCCCCTTAGCAAAGATAAATGTGCCTCCAAGTTGCCTGTAGGACAATGACCAAGAATCCCATAAAAATTAACATAAATCAGCAGGCATCATTGCAATTTACTTTTAGTCTAAAAGTCTTGCTGGTTTTCCTCAATGCTAAACTTGCACCGTTTCTGTGACAAATGTGAAAAAGAACAGATTCTTGGTTGATTTCTTCAAGCCGCACGTACATAGCTATGTCCTTTGGTCTCTCCAACCAAAGTACATGTCTCTTTCACCCTAACAGCTGCTGCCTGAGCATTGTAAACACATTCTAACCTGGGTTCAACATTATTCCACAGACTCAATGCCCTTACAGCTGCACATTTTGATTTACTTGCTGACTCCGTAATCCTCAAGACCTAAAGCTTGGAGCATTTGATTCCACAGACACTTGCAAGGTGAGAATGACTTGTAACTGCATGATACTTGCTATCCATGCAACAGATAACAGTTCAGAGTGTTACAAACCTGCCATCACCCTTCATGTTGCCTGGTGTGTCCTTGGTCTTCTTCCATCCATCTTTCACAGCTTGATTGGTGAGCAGCATCTTGACTGTACCCAATATGCCCACTGATTTTATGTCTAGTGCCTTGTGGATCTTCTTCCCATTGTCTATGTACAACTCACCCTTCCAGAAACCCCCCTGTTGGAACTCCTCCAAACCCAGCTTCTCAATACCTTCACCCAAGGCCACACAGTGCTCAGTCAAATTCAGGGGCTAAATTGTTTCAAAAGAAAAAAGAACCTTGTCGCCTTACTTGCTGGACATTACCATGAAAACTCAACAATTCATATGTGCCTTACCAACTCCAACTATTCGAACACCACTGGCCTCCAACTGAGGGAAGATTTTCCCCATTTCCACAGCAGCGCCACGGCAAAGCTGACATCCAAATCTCCTTAGGACATGAACAATCACAGGCTGCACACATACAATAGCATGTACTTTATGACCAACCTTCATAGCCTTCCAGAAAGCCATACTGGAAGGGCCAATCCTCCAAGAACCCCTCCACTTGTTGAAGAGCAAAATCCCCCATATGATCTTCCACATGTAAGGTCAGCCTGAACACTACTAGTCCTCTGCTTTCTGAATTAAGTCTGGAACATATGAACTGGAGGAAAGTTTGAGCTGGGACATTACACTCAAACCTATATTCTTCTCAGATTGCTAAACTGAGCTTGTGGATACCTAGGAATGTATATGTCTTTTTTGATGTCAAAGAGATGAATTTATTTGTAGAACAAAATGTGGATGCAAGCTAGATATTACCCAAAATACAGACTTGCCACCAGTTGAGTTAATCCTTATGGTCACTCTGTCTTATGAAACATATTATGCGACTGAGCAAATACACAAAGAATGGACAAGCTGAAGTGCATGACTTGGGACACATTTGATATGGGGGACAGAATGCAGACTTTACAGTGAGGGGGAAATTTCTTTGCTTTTGAAAATGGAGGAAGCATGTGCATACCTGATCCTGCCAGAATGAACTCAATTTCACATTCTTGGCATCACCAGGGCCTACAATTCTTTCGACTTCAACGTCCCCTATCGTCTTTGCCACAGTAAAAGTACCTTGCTCTGTCCCCATTCTGCATGCACATGTCAGATCGTGAGTCATGTACTTAACTTTGTGACGTCCTTACTTCCCACTGACTTTATCAGCTCCAGCCTGTGATCCCTTCCTCAGAGCTAAAAAACATCGTAATACATCACACAAACCAAGTTCTGAATTTCCCTTTCTTTCTTCTTTAGGACTCAGAACCAGAATGATAATACTCCTCCTTACACCACCTTCTAAAACCCAGATTTGAACTTCTTATTTGCAGATGTTTCGACACTAATCCTCCCAAACCCATACGTAGCACTCAAACCTCCCAAAATGAAACATCAGCTGAGAGTTTTCGAGCACACATCTCTGGTTTCCTTCCAGTGTATAACATGCGGCTCTCGAGTCTCATCGCAGTTTTCCTGACTTCTATTACAAGTTTGTTACCGCAAGCTCGTCTTGTTTTGGAAAAGAACAAAAGTTTCTCAGACACACCGATTCGCTTCTAAAATTTTTGGTTCCAAAAGATGATGCATAGAAGATGTAACATGCTCCCAAAAAGGTCGTATACCACACACGAGCGGGCCTTCTCCTCTCATTCATCGCATGACATGTTAAAGAACAACGACAAACAGGTTGTCTAAGACTAAGCCGGGCTACAAAGAGCAAGTTCCAATATAAAACCGAGAAAATTCATAGCATTGCACACTCATAACAACAACAACAAATCCTTCAACGAATTCTCCATATTACCGTATACTCAAACACTCAATCTTTGACAACAAAAGACATATAGAACAACAGTAGTTTGCAAACCTAGAAGTCGCAACGAGCTATTATTCCGATTCGCTTCTAAATTTTGTTTCCAGAGAGGTGATGCAGACAAGATGTAGCATGTGCTCCCAAAAGGATCCAATAACAGAGAAGAGCGCCGGGCCTTCTCAACTCTGACAAATGTTAGAGAACAACAATAAACGGGCTGTCTAAAACCACGCAGCCTGGCTACGAAGAGCAAGTTCCAACATAAAACCGAGAAAATTCATACCAATTGTGCACAAAAATTACAACAACGACAGCAGTTCAACTCCGTCAACGAAATTCTCTTTCTCGATCTGTTATCGTACACTCAAGTTCACTCAAATCTTTGAAAACATGAGAAAAATTGAAAAAACAAAACCGACAACGCACTTCCAGAAAGTCACAACAACACTTAAATATTGTCATCATCATCATCATCATCAAAGTACATAAAATCAGAGCTTCTTGATCCGGTTCTCACTCACCTCCGAAGCTTGCAAGCGTGAAGGGCGACCTCAGAATCAGGAAGCGGCGCGGTTGCGAAGCAGACCAACAAGTGCGTGCGTGCGACGCGCAGCAACAGCAAACAAACAAACAGAACTTAGGGAAACACAGATACTTGAAGACTTGGCGGGGGGTTACTAATTTCTTTGCCCGAGATGCCTGCCCGAGATACCCACAGAGAGCGGGCAAAGCTCACTACTCGGGCATTTCGGGCAAAGTAATTATTAGTGGAAAAAAAAAACCCTCACAGGAATTTGTTTTCAAATTCTACTTTGCTTTTGCAAAATAATTATTCCCTGAAAAGGGAGTCATGTAGCCTAATCAGCGGGGGTTTTTTTTTGCCCTTTTTTCTTCTTTTTTTAATTAAAAAAATAAATTGTGAGGTAGGTAGGTTGGTGATCATTCAAAGGAGGACTTAGCCAAAATTTGGCTATAGGTTAGAGAGGAAAGTAGAAAAGTATAGGAAATCCTGGTATGTATATGTTGGTGACATGCTAGAATCTTTTGTATAAATATGGTGAATTCAAAAAAACAATTCCTCATAATGTGCGACAATGTGAAAGAAAAAAATTCCAAAAAAGCCTTTATACTTATTGCAAGGGATTTTTTTTATGTCCACAAGAGGAGGAATTTGTCAAATTTGGCTACAAGTCAGAGAGGAAAGTCAAAATTAAAAAAAAGAATCCTGCTATATTTTGGCTACTGGAACCTAATGTCTAAATATGGCGATTTTCATACTAGTTACTTTGGTGCATTTTTCACAAAAATTCTTTGCATGATGAGTCACACTGAATTTGTTTTTGGTCACCAAGTGCCAAAAATTTGCCCACCCAAAAAAAAAAGAAAAAAACACACTTCACAAAGAAAAAGCCTATCTCAAAAAACGAGGGGCCTAAATTTCTCTTTTTCAAATGAGTTTCATACCCAGTTTTTAGATTCACCTTCTTATCAGATACTTGTGATTTCACTTGGCCCTGGGTTCCACTTCTGCTTATAAAATTCTTCACAAAATCAAATATTGTGAGCACCAATCAAAGCCTGAAGTGGTTATACCTTGGTTCACTAAATGGGTACCTAAAAATTTCTCATTTGCTTTCTTATTTCATTCACCCTATTGGAAATTTGCAACAAGGCTTTGAACACCAAACTAGAGTCCAAAGACAAAGTGACTTTCAAGATGAACTTCAATATGTCAATTAATCACATGATATATATATATAAATAAATAAATAACAAAGCATAGACATTATTGTGATATAGCATGTTATAATATGAAGTAAGAACTGGACTTAGAAATTTTCCTTTCCATTCATAGGTATACCTGAATTATACCTGAGTTTAGTTTTTTTCCCTTTTGTATTTATAGCAGCCACTCTATATATATATAATTTAAACTTTTCCTTTGCATTCCCAGGTATACTTTACTTAAATTTGTCCTTTGTGTTTATTTATGGGGGGTATACCTAACAAAGCAGAACCCTTCTCTTCAGTGTTTTTTAAAGGAATTTTTGTTTCTAGTCAAAGTGGCCATTGGTGGTGTGTTTCGACAGGTTTATTGTCTTCTCTCTTCTTCTTTTTCTGGCGATAAGTTCGTTTTCATTTTGCATTTCACTGTGATGGGCATTCTAACAAATGTATTTCATATAACGCATTCACAAAAAAAATTACATTGAAGAATAGCCTTTATACTTATTGCAAGGCTTCTTATTGCAAAAAAATAGCCTTGGTGGCAATCATCCATAGAAAGATGTAGAAAAAAGGATCATCATCTCTAAGAAGATTTAGCCAAACATGGCTATAAACCATACGCAAAATACAAAACTTTAATCATCCTTCTATATTTCTGGCTACACATGGAAAACCAAATATAGAAATCTGACAGACTTTTATTATTTTTTCCCCTTGCCTTCTTGTGATTGAAAAACTTCAAAATCACTAACTTTTATAATAATTTCTAATTTTTAATTTCTCTTTCTGGCTAATTTTTTCAATAAAAAAAACAGTTGCTTCTCTCAGCTTATCAAATATCTTAAATTTTTTCCTTTATATTTAAATATATAGCTCATATGTTGAACTTTGTTCTTTAATCTTATGAGACATCTGAGTGCAAAACCACCTTCTTCTGCCAATGCTTTACAGCAAGTTGTTTTCGTTGAGGTTTTCATTAACACTTGATTGTTAAAGAATGAGTGTTCAGTGTTCATCCTTTTGCTGTACAGTTTTAAGTGGTGTGTCGTGGCCAAAGCAATGGCCGTAGAGTGCCAAGTCACAACTTAGAGCATCTCTATCCCAAAACTGTAAAACAACTCCTTTGCTTTAATATAGAAGAGTGTTTAATGATCACTGTCACCACCCACAGCCGTCATAAGAGTTCCTTTAAACACTCAAAGACCATTTATGTCTTTACATCTGAGTTGGAATGATACCTGCAAAATGGACATCAATACGGGAGCAAAGCAGGGTTCACGCTATCGTGCTGCAAAGATTTAATGAAAAGGGGTGTTTGCAGGTGTGCGGTGGAGATGCTCCTAGTTTTCGCAGATTGATGTGGTGGAAGCATGGCCTTAAATTTTGTGCAAATTCTTTCACAAGTATGTGTTCAGTGCTTGGTCTTCCACCACCACATTGCTTTTACTTTTTGGTGTTTTGAGGATTGGATATGACTAAAACATAGGTTTTAAATCAATTCACAAATTCGATGCTTTATTCAAGATAGCTACTCCAGCAGTAAAGGAGGAAGGGTATATTGTGCTAATATCATAAGGAGAAATGGAACTCAGGTCTCACACATGCCCAGCTTTCCACTAGCTTCTTTATTTTCATTTTCCAAAAAATTCTTGCCATGTGCAGAATACCCATGCAAGCCGTCTCTACTTTGTGTAGAGACATTCCACTCAACATGGTTCAAAACAATTCATTCTCCTTTACCTTCCACTTCAGATGCTTCAAAACGATTCATTCTCTTTTACCTTCAAGTGAACTTTTTTCAAAGAACAAATTTTTGAAAAGGAAAATGAAGATTTTTTTCAAATTGTCTGTTTATTTTTATTTTCATAATGGAACCTTCAAAATTAATTAATTATTCAATAAGCATGTGCTGAAGATGCCCTTGTACTACCTAGTTCATATCAATTATCAAAAGAATTAAGACTACTTATCAGCGTTGGGTGGTTAGTTGTGCATGTAAATGGTTTAGGACTTACATTCCAAGTAAGTGTAAATTCCATAATGAAATTTATTTACAATTCGTGGAAGTGTAAGTGTTTAATGTTCATGTGTGTTTGTGTAAGTGTAAATGTAAATATAAAATTGTGTAAATTTATTTTATGTTGTGTAAAACAATGTAAATGTAAAAATAAACACATTCATATGGTTTTACATGACCACATAAAATAGTGCAAGTGTAAAACAAATATATTTATTTGATTTTACACAGTCGTGTAAAATAGTGTAAGTATAATGTAAAAAATGTGATTTCTACTTGGGGAGGGGAGGATTTCATAATATTTTGATGATAGACCAACCAAATGGCCCATTGCAATATATATATAAAATCAAAACATTTGTGCTTTGGGATAGACCACAACTAATTTAATTCATTAATATGAATCACAATAAATGTAATAAATACCTGAGCTCTTATAAAAGTTGCAATAAATAGTACTAGTAATAAAAGTTATACTCAAGCAACGGTGGGGAAAAATGTTTATTTACAATATTTCTTAGAATAACACCACCATTATCCCATATTGGTAGAAAATGCTAATGTTTGGGGAGTATCAAAGTATCATCATTTTTTGTGAAAGACAAATCAAAATGGTTCAATGTAAAAATAAATAAAAATTGAGTTGTGAAATGCACCCACAACCAATTAATATAGATTTGTAACAAGATATTGTCATTAAAGGTATATAATATATTCACTTACACGCCCCAAAACATTTACACGGGGTTGTGTAAATGTATTTGACAAACATTTACATTGCCCTATGTAGCCTCGTATAGGTGTAAGTGTAAAAATTTCAGATGTGTAAATGTAAATGATTTAAATTTATGTGGGATTTACACTGTGTATATATAATTATTGGCAATTACACACATGACATTAGTGATTACTTGGTTTTGTCAATAAGAGCCCTCAATTCTAATTATTAAGTACGTTCATGGTTAGGGTATAGAAAAGGAATGTCACAACCCAAAATCATTCTCAAAACATTATTTTGAATGACCACTACACTTATGAAATAATTTATTTGGTAGATTTTATTTTTCATTAGATATTCACATACTTTTTGATTAAAATGGTGATGATTCTTCTTTTTTTTGAATGATTAAAACATGTTTTTAAGTGTTTTGAAATATGGTTTAGGAACCACATGTTCCAATGTGTAATTTTATCAAAAAAAATTCAACAAAACTAGCAATATTTGTTCAAATTGCTCCATATTTTGACCACAAATAGAATAAAATATGTTCTATATGATGGCACAAATTTTTAGTATGATAAGTCACCAAATTGTGTGGAATTGATATTAAAATCTTGAATTTTTTCATATAATAGATGTGTTAATAAAGAAAATCAAAATAATTTCGTTAATTACAAATTTACATTCCAAAGGTTTGGAAAGAAGTATAGGAGATATGGGTGCAAAAACCAAGACAATATTTGATGTTTTAATAGGGTTTTAACACTCCAAATGAGAGTATGTCATTTTGGAATGTCAAAGTAGTCTTGCATTCCTTTTTTATTTATGCTTGAACAAAACATTCAAAAAAAAATTCAATTGATTTGAATTATTTGTTATAACATTTGTTGGTCAAAACTTAAAACATACATATCCCCCTTTCATTTAGCATTTCAAAACATTCATTTGCTAAGTCTTTGTTTTAGGACTCAAAACATAGGACATGGACGTCATGGTTCTTGTTATGGTACCTTAATCATGAATGCACCCTACCCAAAATTGAATTGAAATTGAGTTTAATTTTAGGAAAGTAGAATCAAAATTGAATTAAAAACCAGATCCAATTTAGGAATTGAAATCAAAATTGGATTGAAATTTACAATGAAAACCAAAAAATTTGAAAAATATTTTTTTGGGGTGAAGTAAAATGGTCTCCAATCAAATGTTAACCAATAAGTAACCATTAGGGCCCATCCATAGTTGGGTTACCAAAAAAAGGGAAAAAAGACTTACAGAATTTCTTAAATTATTTTTTACACATAACATTTATATGAAACAAACTTAAGTGAAAAAAATTGAATAATCCAATATAAGATATTTCATTTGTTAATGGTGATTTTCACATTCATACATAATTGTGTATGAATATTTTGATTTAACGCCAAAAATGCAAAAAATCCCAAAAATTCCCAAAATGAGTTTCAATGGGCAACCAAACATGTTTTTTAGCAAAATTATTTCCTACACATGCGACCTACATCTAAAGCTAGACATTTTGAACCCATTGAACATAATTTTTAATCAAATGGTTTAAAAATGAGTCCTTTGCCTTACCACCCTTTCCTTCAAAATTTCAAGACTTTGAAATTTTTGTATGATTTTGTTTTTCATCAAGTTCATCCAATGAACATGTGCTTTCATAGAAGGGGGCATGTTTTTGTTATACAAAAAAATTGAAATCAATCATATGATTTTATGCCTTCCTTTTGATTACTTAAAAAAAAGTACTTTAAACATTTGATTCCTTTAGTTTATAGGACTCAAAATGACATTTTACATAGTATCCAAATTATTTTTGAATATTTTTATTAATTTCAAAAGACGTCATTTTATCTATTACCATACAACAATCCATTACATTTATAATAATGTAAGATAAACAAAAATCCAAAGTTGTCTTTTATAATCTTTTTTCAATTAGACATTCATTTTTGGTACCCCAATCGTGAATATACCCATTACTTTCAAACAAGTTATTCAAAATTCAAATCAAGTCTAATTTTTTAAATTAGAACCAAAATTGAATCATCCCATGTGCAACCAATGTGCATCTTATTACCAAACATGTTAGATGGTATTCATGAGTAGGAACTCTCTTATCACAAAACATTATGAACTTTATTTTAAACATGTTCACTTACATAAACACAAACATATGTGCATAAATGCAAACTAGAATTTTTTTTGCCTAGAACATGTAATGTTTGTTCATAAAAAAAGATGTGTTCACAATTAGGATTATGTCAATGGATGGCCATTATTCAAACCTAGGATGCATCTATTAACTCTTAGGGCACCACACTTTGGGGAGGAAGGGAAGCAAGTTTCAACTCTTATCACACTTGTCGCATTTTTTTCATAGTAGTTTCCAAGGTTGGAATTCCATGGTCATTGAAATTGTCATTGTATGTTTGTTTTTATGCTCATGTTGTTCATGATCTTCTTGTCAAATTATTCTTGCAAGATCAAGTTCATGGTAGTGGTCTTGCTCATATTTTTAGCTTCACGTGATCTTGTTTATTCAACTTTAAATTCACATTGAAACTACTATTCATCTTGGTTTTTTGGTGAGGTTTGAGTTGTTGATCTTGGTGTTTGTCTTGGTCTTTTGGTGATGCTTGAATTATTTCTTTTGATGTTTATATTTGTTTTCTTTTAGCCTTTAAGCTAATAATCTTGGTGTTTGTCCTACTTTTATGGTGGTGCTTGTGATGTTGATTTTGGTGTTTATATCTTCCAACGATTTTCAAGGTTCAACCACATTGGTGGTCTAACTTTAAAACAATTTTTTTTTTTTAGTTCAAACCTTCCCCCTTCCCCCCTCCCATGTTTGGAAGTTTTTAAATAAGGTCTTACATGCATGTTTAGATGTGTTTTGCAACTTGCATTTTCAATTTCATTCTTTGTCATGCATCTTGCACATTTTTTTGTGTCTCCTTTTGCTACACACTAGAACTATTGCCAACATTCACAACTTGGAAACCTTGAGCATAAATTTGGAAGCTTGTTTGGAAGGTCATGTGAAAGTTATCACCATAATCTCTCACTTGACCATGATGTTAGGAACTTTACTTGTTGTTGGTTGTACATGCATTATTGAGTTGCTCACTTAATTATCGTCAAAGATTTTTGTATGCATTTTAATTGTTTTTCTTCTTTGCTCCTTAACTTCTTTTGTAGCCTCCCTTTCCAATGCCTTTTGCCACATAATGCTTAGGTATTTAGATGAAATAACCATGTATGACTAGTTATAATCTACCAACAATTAACTACCCTTGATTTTCCTTATTGACAATTGTGGCAAAGATAATAAGTTTGCAAATTCTAAGGCCTCTTGTTTCAAGTTTGCATTTAATTAATCATTGTATCTTCTAGTTAGTAAGTGTTTATCGCTAAATTTGGGGAGTCATCAAATTCATCACTAAGGCCTCATCCATGGGTGTTGTGTAGGTGTTTGCATCAATAGGGTTGGGTGACATTTCTACATAGTCCTAGTGTTGTGGTGGTGAAGGTGAACAATGGCCTTCATGTTCTTCATGTTGAAGTGGTCTTGCATCTTGCAAAAGTTGCCAACTACCATCCAAGAAACCTTCACCTTTTTAAGCTTGCTCATCATCTTTTTCCAAATATGCATATTCATCCTCCCTTGTCCTAATAGTTGTGAAGACCTCACTTGGGCTTGTCTTTTCATCCGTAGCCTTTGTGTTTAGTTGCCAAATCCCCATGACCCCGAATCCTAGCACAAATTTTTTTTGACAAAGCTTAGCGGGGGTATGTGGACATGATTAATTTTGGAATGTGAACACATAACAAATGTGAACACAAAAGAAACAATCACCAAACAAAGGTAGGGGCTTAGATGTTCACATTTAGTTTTAGTTTTTACATCTCACACTCATTTCCAATGTGTGAACACATGCTATATTGAAAATGAACAAAACAAAAAAAAACCATCACCAAACATAGAAGGGACCCTTGAGGTTCATTTTTTGCTTTTTCAGTTTTTACACCCCACACCCATTTCCAGAAGGTGGGGAGGGCCATATGTGAACATGCTATTTTGAGAGCAAATAAAAAGAAAATCCATCACCAAACCTAAAGGGGGACCCTTGATGTTCACTTTTTCTTTACATTTTTAAACCCCACACCCATTTCCAAAAGGTGGGAGAGTCATATGTGAAGAGGCTATTTCAAAAAGTGAACCAAAAAAAGAACTCATCACCAAATACAGGCCCCTCCTCTTATGTTCACTTTTGTTTACATTCACACCCATGACCAAGGATGAGTTTGAGGGAGAAGTGTGAACAGCCTTTTCTTTTTGGAAAGTGTGTAGAAGAAAACCCCTCACCAAACAAACAAGGGTGCACTACCATCCATGGTTTTTTTTCTTTTTCCAAGTATCCAAACCCATGTCCATCACCAATCATGGGAGAGACATCCATGTTCATTTTCTCTCTTACTTTTGACACAGCCCAATTCTATTCATCTCTCCTATTAATTAGATGAGGTGCCTTTCAAGTTCTTTTTTTTTTTGGCAACAAGCTAATTTGATTGGCCCATTACTCAAAAAAATGAAACTATGGAGGCTCCCCAAAATAGAAGGTTCTATTTTGAAGTTTACCCATACCACATGAGGGCTTTTAGTAGACAATCAAACCCATACAAGGTTGATGATAGTAGCATGGGTTATGTTTTGGTTATGGCTGGTTCTAGCTTTAGAAGAGAACCTACTATACTGGTTTCAGCTTTTTATTTATTAATTAATTACAAAAACAATTGATACAAGCTCTGGTTGTGGTTCAAGCTTTAAGTAAGATTTTTTACTTTATTTTATTTTGGGGGGAGGGGGGAGGGTATTGATAAGTTTGGCAACAAGCCTCAAACCCTAACTACTGACTAGGGTAGCTTATTGTCCTCACAGAGCATGAGGAGAAGGGTCCAGTTGGTATTGAAGGATTAAGTCTTATTATTGCAAAATCTAAATGGCTCAGGTAGTAAATTACATCATAAACATCAAGTGCTAAAATTCAGTATTTATCATAAATGTTTTAATTGAAATTATGTGTTGATGATGTTTGTGATGCAAATCAAATAGAAGAATTTACCTCAAACTTTGTAAATGTTTTAATTGAAATTATGTTTGATGACGTTTATGATGCAAATCAAATAGAAGCATTTGCCTCAAACTTTGCTTTGGCATTTATTTTGCAAACATCAGACCAACAGATCATCGGCATGATGAATGTGCAAATGAGGTCATCTGGTGTGGGAATTCAGCCAGCACCTCAAGCACATGTAAATGTGAATAATGAAAAACCACGGGATCAATACATATCACTTGGATATTGAACAGATCATGCATGAGTCATTTGAAAATGGAGTTGCTAGTAATTACTGTAGTTGGATTGATCATGTTGCTGCAGCTTGTTGTTGTAAGTTTTGCCATTTTCAATTAGAGCCTTGACAGTTGGTAGGGCATAAGGGTCACCCTCCTCCAATACTTTGAGCACACTCCCACCTCCTGTGAAGAGGTAATACTTGGAGCTCTCCAGTGCAGCATGATACAATCCTGGATGCAAACTATTCCCCAATCACAATTGTCCCACACCCACAATTCCAATTCATCAGTTCATGGACTCTCTACATTGTCCTAACAAGCCTTCTCTACTATTCAATGTACTCATGGACTGATTTGAAATCAAAGCACCTGAAAGGTAGGATTTAGGTATTATCCTACAGTTTTCAATTGGGTCACCAGAGTGTCCGAAGTTGTAATAATTGTGTAAAGATAACTTGGGTAGTCTGCTATTTCACAACATTCAAGATATGGACCTTGTTCAAGGATGTTGATTAATGTTAATTACCTTTTAAACTCCTGTAGAGTATCTCCACCACCAAAGAACTTTAGGGCAGAGCGGTTACGGTCAATGGTAGCATCCATTTGGCTGGTGCCATGCCAGAATGTTGGCATGAAACCCATCACAGCATTCACAAATATGGTGCTGGCTGAGTCCAGCGCATCTAAGACTTCTTTTGTTTCAAACGAAGCTGGGTGTATATCCACAACATACTTATACTGTTGCCCTGCTGCAAAATCCTGCATCACCCCAACTCCAGAGTGTTTTGTTTATGATACTAAATAGCCAAAGAATTTTTAGATTTGCTTAGCCTATCAAACTTCTCAAGGAAAGACCCTTGTCTCACCACTACGGAGAGCCACATACATGCCAACATTTTAACTGGCAATCTGTAATCCATCCCTGATATGCAACCAGCTGCCATGGACTATTCTTCCACTTCCCCGGGCTGATTAACAACCAGAATGGTCTGAGTGGGCAGATTATAATCTTGTAACGGCTCAACTGTCTGTGTCAGAATTGGAACATTCCAGAACAGTCCACACCAGCTAGGTTACTTTCTGGTATGGGCCAGGTCTTGGCCTATTCCAGAGTAGATAACAGTGTGGCTTACAAACACTTTCATCTTCCAAGTTGCATTGCCATTGATTTCAACTCTGAATGAAGAAAAGAGACGAACCATTTGGCCTCCATGAAAATAACTTCAGGCAGGAGTTTGAAAACAATTATTTGGTTCAAAGAAACCATTATCTTAGTTCCCAAATAGAGGACAAGTGAAAAGAACAAAGTTTTGATTGACAATTTACCTTTGTGTTTATTGTCCGGAAGCGCCCTTCAAAGCGCCCTTCCAGTGTCTCAGTTTCAACCAGTAAAGGAAGCTCCACAATTTTCTGGTCAGTTTTATCCTGCTCAACCAGGCCCCTTGCCAACTCTATATCTGAATCCTGCATCAAAAGAAAACAACAATCAATATCAATTGTCAACAATTTTGGTGATCCTCAGCCAAGTATGACAGCTAAGGTGCTTGTCTGTGCAGAATCAGCCCTACCCATTCTCTAGCATGAAGTGCACTGGCTGAATCAGCTGGGCCTCACCCACATAGGGCCCACTCTCCTAGGTTAAGAGCTAACATACAAGAATTGGCCAAAGTTTGCCCGCTCAGCTTGGTGTATCAATTCTGTATGGGCAAGTGGTGAGGCCTATTTAGTCCCCCAAAAAAAGTCTCTACAAAAAAAGAATAACACACAAGTGATCTGAAAAGGTTTGGAAATTTAGTACCCACTTGAGAATATAGTGTTCATGATCAGTCAAAGTTTCCTTGTACACAAGGTTACAGAAAACGCTTGGAGAAATTTCCTGAGTGTATTCAGGCAGCTCCTTATATTACTGAATAATCCCCCTTAAAAATAGAGGGTATCTTAGACCTACTCCTTAGTTAGTGGGAGTGATCTTATGCCTACAAATAGGCATAAGATCCCTTCTACTCCTAAACAATAAGATAAAATCCCTAGCACTCCTCGTGATCTTCTTATCTTTAAACTTTAGGCTTATGATAAGGTTTAGGGTTTAGGTATCAATAAGAACTTGTTCCAACATTTATTTTGCAAAAGAAAATTTAGAGTGCACACACACTACGGTACCTCCACACCCTGGATTTTGATGTTGTACTTGGCACAGAGAAACGTGTTGTAAATGATTCCACCCAGAAGTAGCTTGTCCACTTTCTTGTAAATTTCTGCCAGAGGCCCAATTTTGGTGTCATACTTAGCACCCGCCACCACTGCCACGAAAGGTCTCTTTGGACTCAAGATCTCCTTCACATGGAACAGCTCATCCTGCACCGAAAAAAAAAAAATGGCAAAGCTCAGGCTCTCATGTGATGCCTCCTGAATCATGCCGGAAATTACATAATATTTTTCAAACCCTCTCATGTATCCCAAGAAACTCAGAAATTATAGAGCTACGTGATAATTCAATTCAAGAACCTGGAAAGAATCTTAACATTCCAGGAAAAAGATTGATCATCATGAACCCACAAGAAGAAGGTCTCCTAAAGATTATCATTCAGGAACTCACAACAAGAAGCTCTGCCTAAGATCAGCATTCATGAACTCACAAGAAGCTCCTCTGCCCAAGATCATGATTCATGAACCCACAAGAAAGCTCTGGTAAAGATTAGCTGCCATGAACCCACAAGAAGAAGAAGCTCTGAGCTATGTAAAATAGAGGACCTGAAGGCAAAGACCGGCATACGACGGCAGATATCTGGTGATGTGGGTAGTGGAAGCATGAGCTTGCCATGAGCCGAATGCATCGTTCACAAACACGTCCGCTAAACCTGCCAATTGCACCACAAATCTCTCCATCTTCTCCCCTTTGTCCTCCTCCCCCTGCACATTCAAAGCTCACTCCAGCACCCATTGATTGCATCAGCTGATGAGTACACAGACAGAGACAGAGAGACAGAGATTTGTGTGGAGCTGCAGGAGATAGGGATCTAGTACTGTACCGCAAACCAACGAGTGTTGGGCAAGTAGATGCCGGCGATTTTGCGGCTGCGCAAGTCTTGGATGAGCCAGTTGATGGACGTGTCGATGTCTAAGATCCCTTCCTTCTCCGTTGCATGGAACTGCGGCACCGCGAACTTGATCCGCAGCTTGCGTTGCATGTATGCCACCACAGCATCCACCGAGTCCTCGTCTTTCTTGATCGTCAGCGTCTTCGTCTTCTTATCGAATGGACGCCCAATATGCGTCATTATGATCGGCCTGCAAGCAACCCACCCACCCAACACACAAGGAAAAACTTGTCAGCTGCATTCAGTTCTCAGTACAACACAAAAGCTTTCAAGAGGATTCTTCTACGACGGACGTGATCAATCACACAGCAACCTAATGGAAAGAGACCCTTAGTACGTGTTGTACCTTCCACCGCGCTCAATGATGTTGTACATGGTCGCCAGAGTTACGTCGATCCGGTACTGGTCCAAAATCTTTCCTGCAAGAACAAAGAAGATCATGCAAAGCTTAAATATATCCTCAGAATGCAAAATTGCATCACAATCCCACAATAGGTAGAGTGATCCGATCGACGCGGTCATCGGTCCCTGAAACGAGTGGTACCTTTCTTGACGACGTTATGATCAACTCGGAGAAGAACCACTTTGTCTCGCAGGTCAGCATGTTGCAGAAGAGGAAGACGCTCATCTAGTAGCGCGGGATCCCTGCAACCTTCTTCCACACTATAGCCCACCTTCATCCCTATCTGATCCCCTGGAATGTAAGGCGCCATGATTATGATGATGATTTTGATGACGGTGTCCTGCGGATGTTGCACGACGTAGCTGCTACAGTTATGAACTCTTCCTCCTCACAGTGCTCCACTCCCAAATGCTTGTTCTCTCACACCACCATACTAAACTCAGAGCTCTCTCTCTCTCTCTCTCTCCGACACTCTCTCTTACTCAAATCTCTCACAAGACTTCTCCTCAAACACACACACACACACACACACAAACTGACGATTGCAGCAAAAGCACAAAATACAGTTAAACCTGAAACCTGACAAAAATTCCCCTTGAATGCTAAAGATTTCTCAGACAACCCATCTTCTTCTTCTTCTTCTTCTTCGTCTTGTGTGTGTGTTTGTGTTTTTGTCTGTGTGAGAAGAGCTGGAGCAAGTCTAGTGCTATGAGCTGCTAGCAACTGTAGAAACTATGCACAAGGAGATTTTTGCGCTCTGAAAATGAGAACTGAACATGTGAGATCTTGTGGTAGCACCGTTTTTGTATTCCAAATTTGGGCATGCTCAACAACATCCAGTGTGCTAATCCAATGCAAATCCTGACCCAAATCCAGCACACTCTCAACAGTTAACATGTGCTGTGCTAAATTCCAATTCATAAATTTCTTGACCCACAATGTTCAGCACTTCCAACTTGGTGTGATACCTAACCCAATTCAAATTCTCACCCAAATTCAGCACTCCTTGAGCAGTTACATTTGTGTGCTAATCCCAATTTCTGACCCAAATTCATAGTGCACTCTCAGCACGGTATAATGCTACCTAGTCCAATTACAAAATTTGAACCAAACTCAGCACTCTCAGCATGGTGTGTAGCTACTCCAAATTTTGACCAAACCTCTTCTTGTGTGAAGGGAATTCCCAGTCAAATCCTTCACTAGGTAGGTACTTTCACTAATGTCTAGTAAGCCTTCCTCCCACGCCAACCCACCCTCCCCCACAATAAATTAAATTAAATTAAATTTATTTAGTAAAAAAATCACAGTTTGATCACCTAGTGACCATAGAAAGAAACTTCCAAATCAAAGTACAAGCGTTACCATACTAAAGAAATCCTTGAAGGACTAAGAGTGTGATATCTCAAATGTTCCCAATTTTGGATGAATTTGATGTGCTACTTTTTTCAAGGACCAAAAATGAGAAATTATGGCTTTGAGGTGAATATTTCTTGGATTTCATTCACTTTTTAATGGTGAGAAAATTTGTTAAGTTCCCCTAATTAATGTCCAAGCTTGAGAATCAGCTTGGAAACAAAAACTTTAGAAGAATTTGAGAGACCCAAAGTAAGAGCTTGGAAATTTTTATTAGAGAACTTTTTAAGATGGTGAAATTATAAACAAAAGAGCTTGAAATATTAAGCCATGAGTGGAGTAGGAGAAGAATTGGACAATTTGGAGTAAATCCAATCACCAGCTCACCAGAAGGAGTTGCACCATCTAATTTTGGATGTTGAACTGAACTTCAGTTCAACATCCAAAATTAGATGGTGCAACTCCTTTTGGTGAGCTGGTGATTGGATTTAAAGTTGTTTAGCACCCCCAGAACTAACTAGGGAGAAGGTGGAGATGTGGCACTAGAAGAGAGGTAGGAGCTATGGTTAATAACTTTGTAATGAAAACAAATTATTAGTCCACCAATGGGTTTAGGGTTGGGGGGGCAGCAAATAAAGTTTTTCACATTAATATTTTACCAATCTATTAACCTCTAGGAGATGAAAATGGTATTAAAAGAGCCTTGGGTGAACCAGCACCTACATTGGTACCTTGGTAAAAACCTAAAAAACCCTAATGCTTTTGAGGTTAGTACTAAACTCAACCCAACTTTTGAACTTTTAGACCTTTCTAACACTCCACTTTCTAAAAAGCTTTACTTTTTTTTGGGGGGTCAAAATGGAGGCACCCAAAGTAGTGAAAACTATTGATAATATTCATTATTCAATATTCTGAACTCAATATTTTACCACCCAAAAGTACAGCGTAAGCAAAGTAGTCAAATATGTCCTACAAGCTTCCAAAAACACATGATATAGGAATTCACCATTTTGTGAGAGACACCGTCAAGAAGCTCTGCTTCCATCTCTATGCCATTTCTTCTGGTCATGGAACTTATTGTGAACCTTCCGAGTTTCAACCATTATTCGGCTGGCACTCATGTACACGACTCCTCTATGCATCTAGTCTTAAAAGGTGGGTGGGAGATGTTTAGTTTGTTGGATGAGTACCTAGTATGCCGTGGATGGAAGGATTTGGAACCAAAATCTCATAACAATTGATGTTGAATTTGCACTTGTTGAGTGCACGGAAGTACAACCATTTTCCTTGTGTCCTTACACAAATTTAAGGTGTTTTTCAGATCTACTTATGCTGGTCCCTGTTTTTTTATTTCTTTTGTAATTGGGAATAGGAGATGATGCTTACACCAAAGCATGACATTAGTCCCATGTGATTCCAAGTTTTGTTTTTTAATGGGGAAGAGAGGCAAGGTTTGTTTTTTAAATTAATATGGACACCATAACTAAGTAGGGTGGGTTATAGGGTTTTTAGTTTTTAATTTTCTCTACTTTCAATCATAAAACATGTTTAGGGATTTAGGATTCATAACCTACCTGAATGAAATTCCAAACATCTGGGCAGGTTATTAAAATTTGAAAACTCAATGCTCAACTGGTAGATTTTATTTTTTTTAATGAAAAATCACTAACCAGCTGGTAGGTTATAATAACCAGGTTGATAACCAGGTGTTTTCTCGAGATCAACACTGGTTTAACCTGTACACCAGAAAAACCTATGTTGGCCTCCTATACAGGCCTGTGCCCAGTGTAAAGGGTCCTTTATACCGGGCATGGAACATGGAAGGACTTACATGCAATACTAGTCGGGTACAATTTCACAAAATATCAAAATTTGTCACCAAAAATATCATTGGATGGAAGTTGGAACTAGTTAGGTAATGTGAATGCAAATTTCTCCATTTGATCAAAGAAGCAACTTAGAGAAAAGGACTACAGCTAGTTCTCTTGGCAAAATTTATTCTTCAAGTGAAATTTCACAAGTTTGTGAAATTTTTAATGGATAACAATGAGAGAGAGAGAGAGAGAAAAAAAAGCAGCTTTGGCGAAGTCACATCCAGGTACAAGCCAGAATCAACCATACCTTGCCTGCTCTAGTACCTTAAGATCAGCCTTCGTTGGCCAAGGCAAGGATATTGTGTATAGATTCATTATGGAGTATAGTAGCTTAAGGGATTCTGGCCCCTACTAAGTAGTATATCTATTTTGATTCGAGGATTTTTGAAAGACGATATTTTGGCTTGTGTTGAATTTTCATAATTCTTCTTTTGTATTAAGATACTTTTTAATGTAAATGGCAAGGCCACCGTGTGACACACCCCGCTCTTTTCATTGGTGGAAGTTCATAAAACGACAAGATTAAAGTTTTAAAACTTGAAAACAAAGTGATTTTGGAGGTTTTCAATTGTGATAAGTGAGGGAAAAATATGAAATTTTTGTCAGATTTCCATATTTGGATTTTAGTTTGTAGCCAAAAAGATAGTTTAAGATTATTAAAGATTTGGTTCTTCATATGCAGTTTACAGCCAGATTTGGCTAAATCTTCTTAAGGATGATTACCACTTTTTTTTTTACATCTTCCTACGGATGGATGACCGTCAATTTGGCTACAAACAAAAATTCCTTTTGAAAAAATACTGCTTCACATCAGTCATCATCCAAGGTAGTAAAGCCAAGGTGGAAGTGGGAGCCAGAGAGTCTGTTCACATGCACAGGAAAATGTCCGCTCAACCGCAAAAGTTATCTGACAGCTGAGCTTCTACTCCACTCATAGGTCGAAGTGCAAGTCAATTTACATATCCCCTCCGCTCACCAAGTCCACTCAGCTCTATCAAGAACTATCGGTTGGAGGGGCAGTAAACAAGCTGTTGGAGGATGAAAATGAGATGGCTGAATGGTGAAGGAACAAAGTGCAACCTTG
>Ga0209208_10000432_pt1 | contig 53952 bp, 37 predicted proteins | sample S1TSphfallax_3_FD_187694 | JGI IMG/M metagenome (GOLD analysis project Ga0209208, IMG submission 187694) | Host-associated microbial communities from peat moss isolated from Minnesota, USA - S1T2_Fd - Sphagnum fallax MG (SPAdes) (version 2) | ecosystem: Host-associated > Plants > Peat moss >... | reverse complement strand
TGGTACTCTCTATCTCAAGGGGAGATGTTGGGTTCAAATTTGGCCTGAGACATGCAAAACAAAGCTTAATAATGTTGTTTTTGCAGAACATGAAAATTCGCACAATTGCAAGGAGCCTAGTGATGGTTCAGCTAGGCTCCTTATCCCCTATTTGTTAAGCCTAGGAAAGTTTTGTTTCATGTCAATGGAAGAAGATTTGGACTTCTTTCATTTCTTTATTATCAACTGTGTAATATGATATGAACAGGACTTCTCTCAAAAGCAGAATTCTCCTAGGTGTTGGACAAACATGGAAGTTGTCAGATAAGAGCGATTTGAAACACAAATTATGGTCAAGGTACCTTCTGTTCCTGCAAGAAACAAAAGGTATAACAATGGCATGCAATGAGTTGGCCAATTTTGCAGTACCACAAATTTCGAGTTTTTGGCATTTTATCAAGTGCATGGCATGATTCAATGGTTGGTTAACTATGTTTCTGATATTGCTGGCTAGTTCAAATCTTAGCACTTCTCACATAGACATACCATTGTCTCTTTCTGTTATGCCACTGGAATTTCAAATTCTACTCACACAAAGCTTTCTTTTGTTTGGCTAAATTTAGCAAGTTGATTTTTTTAATATAAAAGGCTAAGAATATGTGTTTTATTTATTTTTGTTATCTAGTTGCCAAATTTTTTGAGTTGTTTTCTAAAATATCACCAGATTTCTTTGTTGGGTTCTAGCTATAGTGAAAATGTGAAGGAATCTTAAATTTTCTTATTTTCATATCTTGTTTATAATCAAATTTGGCTAAATTGTATTATGGCTGATCACCTATTCTCAGCTACATCACAGGTATGAAAAGAAAAACCATGCAGCATAGCAACTTCCATTACATTTCTCCCTTCAATTGTATTCACAATCACCTCATAGCTTTGCAAGTCAATGCATTGATTGAAACGAAGTTGTGAGTGTCACCAAAAGGTCACATTTGTGAGTCAGCTGTGAATCACCAAAAGGTGAACCTATGTTCTTTTAAAGTTCGGTACAAAGTTGATTTTATCTTTTCATTTGAAATGTTCTAGTCAATTTTCTCAACATTAATTATGTACAAATTTCCAACCTAGTCGGAGCTCTCCAACAGAAAGTGCTTCATGTCCATGCAACAAGAAACATAATGTCATTTAGTTTTTCATTACCTTACTATTATCTCAATGTACTGTATGACAACATGCCTATAGAAAGAGATGCTGACTTAAGAGTTCATTGCCATTAGTTGAACTTGCCTCAAGGTATGAGAGTATTACAACTAAAATGTACATTTGTTTCTCCAACTAGGTATATAACGAAAAAAGACTTTGCAACAACCAATGCATGATAGGTTGGTCTGGATGGTTGCAATGGGAATGAATGCTACGCTCAAATGGTGTAAAAAACTAGCCTTGCTTGCCTTGTAGCCACATTAATAGGGTGAATGAATGATAGGCTCAAGGATGTAAATTTTATTGACATTTGCTTTGTTGTGCACACTAATTGGCCTTAGATAACCCATAAACTTACTATTTACATGTAATCCACCTTGTAAGCAACATTGTTTTGACCCTAGCATGGAACCTATGACCTATAAGCTTGGAATTTTTAAAAATTAATCAACAAAAGCAAGGACTCTATATGGCGACATCTAGCAATGTTGTGCCATGTATGTCAAGCTCAATTGCCACTTCATTTCCTTTCACTCACTTGGGTTTTACGTAGCCCTAGATCCATTTTGCCATAACCCAAGTCACCATTGCTACTCTGCCATTTTGGACCTAGATTTCATTTGCATATGCTCATCATTGTTCATAGTTTTTATTCTGTTGATCTCTAGTTCAGTCACGATATATGTATTTTAGATTGCACTTGGAAGTTTTCAATTGTGCACATTACAATGTGTTTGGGCAATGAGGGCCCAAATGGTGTTAGGGGAAGTCACTAAAGACTTATGTATATTTTCTAAGACACTTAAAATGAAAGGGTATTTTTTTATGCTATGAAATAATGAAATATTGAAAGAAAATTTTATTAAAATTAAATATATTTAAAATATATTCTAGATGTATTTTCATAATTGATTTTAGGCACTCTATTTACTTTTAAGTGCATTTTAAATTTTATTTCTTAATGAATTAGTTGCAACCTTTATTTTTGGAATGCCATTTGGAAAGAATATATGCAAGTGACTTTGAAAAATAATGGGGTGGTGCTTTGATGGCAAAACCCATTGGCTTACTAAATGTTTTAGTGGTTGGGGCTAAGAGCTTGTGCTAAAGGTGGTAGTGATTGAATAATGAGAAGCCAAGGTTCACATGTGTCAAGTAGGATGTGAATGCCAATAGTTATGATCAAGGCTCAAACTTGAACTTGAAGTTTATGAATTTAATTTGAAGCTTGCATTTCATTTCTTTTTCTTACTTGCTTGTTCATCTTCATCTTTTGGATGATTTTGTTCAAGTTTGTTTGCATGTGGTGTGTGCCGTACAAAGTGTAGGTCCAGACCCAAAGTTTACAATATTTATTGTTTCTTGCATGTGTCATGTATTTGTCTTCCCAATCCACTTCCACCATGCCTCCTCTGTCAATCCCCGAGGACTTTAAATTCAAGCCAATTTTTCGTATTGTTGAAGATGTATAAATGGATCCTAAATTGCTTGTTTTCTAAACTATCGACATGGCTTCTACTTCTAAAGAACCTCTAATTCCAAGCATATTCATATTTTGAAGCCTAATAATGAATAAAAAATGATGATGTTCAAGTATAAAATATTTTCAAAATAGATGGGCTTCATGTTTTCCTTAGGTAGAGTTCATATGAGATCCACATTAGGTTCATTGTGCAATTTGTTCAAAAGCAGAAAGGAAGGAGAAAATTCACTTGCTTAAAGTCAATAGTTTGCTTAATCATGCAAGTAGGCATAAAGCTAACTTGGTTCTTTGTCCATGCATAGAAGTTGGTTCTTTCTATTTCAATTGTAATAACCAACATGCATGGAATGAAAAAGTTTACACTATTTCTAATTGTCTTTTGATTATGGATCTTGTTATCAATACTATTACAAAACCATGTAGTAATAGTTTTTAATGCCCCTAGCATTGTGATTACAATAACATATGTGACAATTGAATTAGTTTTCCAAAATGATTTATGGGGATAATTTTTGTTCATTTCGTCCCCCTTCAAAAATAAATATGTTTAATACGATTAAGTTGCATTCTCTTTTAATCATATTAGATATTATCATTTATAAATACTAAATTATGACAAGACTAGAATTGTATTTCAACAAGATTGCAACATGATTACAACTAGTGATGATAGCTTACTAAGAACTAATCTTGGCCATCCATGATCATCAATGATTGGATTCAATAATTCTTTGTCAATGATGACCGGGTTTCAAATGAAAATGTTCTTAATAATATGTTGACAATAGTTGACATCCTTATGAATGTGTGGTGCATTGGTTAAGGACTTGATTTGTCCTTGTGGAGGTGAAGGCTTCAACTCCTCATACTTGCAACTTATATAAGTACATGTTTAAGAATATAGGATAATTAGGTAGCTAACTAAACTAGGCATTCTTTCCTATCTACTATTTTTAAGAATTTTAAATGATTAATAAATAATTTTGAAAACATAATCTTGACTTTTTTCAGTTAAAATAAAGAAGTCACACTAACAAACACTTGTTAAGTTTTTAATCAAAATAGATATGATTTAAGGTGCACACAACTAGACACTAAGTCATGTTCAATTGACTAGATTATTAGTATAAATGTTCATCTTACCTATCATAAATGATTGGTATTTTTTTACTATATAATTAGCACATATGGGGTCCAAATTTTAATTTGATTTTCAAAAATTATAATAGACAACTTAAAAGACACAATCTATAGTGTGCAAAGGTTCCCCATGACAAAAGAAAATTTTTCTAGATTAAAAGAATCGTTGGGTCTACACAATTCAAAAGAAAACTCAAACTACATATGATATCAAAAGTAGAAACACATAAGATTTTCATTTATTTTGAATTATTCTAAAAATCACATATAAATGATTTAGGCTTCAAAACTAAACTAAGTTATAAGAACCATGAATATGAAATTGATTAATAGTCATGCCTTTACAAATGTACACCAATAATTTTATAGATTTTTCTTTTAAACCTTTATTTGATGTGAAAGCACAATTAGGTGGATTGTTTGGATTGTCAACATTGTAGTTTTTTTAAATTATGGATGAACTTAAAATGTAAAATCATATCAATCATTAAAATTTTCAACTCTTTCCTTATCCATGTTGCAATAGATTTTAGTGAAAATGTTATTAAAAATTATGGATGAGTTTTAAGAAAAGAATGGACTTATTGTGTACTTTGAAATGAAAACATTATGTTTGTCACACATAGAAAATGAGAAATGTGAATTCAAAAAATATGTCATAGTAATATCAAAATAAAATAGGCCACCATAAAATGAATAATTTAATTGTAAGATGCATTGAAATTTTTCCAATACAATTTTTTTTCACATTTAAAATTTTAACTAGTCATGATTCTCATCATTTTTTTCAATTGGTATTCCATTTCACATTGAAATTTTTAAAATTTTCTCTAAATTTCTTAACCAATCACATGTTTAAAGATATTTATAGCATGGTCTATGAATATTTGTGGCCAAAACCATAGGGGATAATTATAGGATTTATAGTTTGATAAGTATTTTAAATGCAAATATTGTAGCCAATGTAAGATGTGGATTCTTTAAAATGTCAAACATGAGCCACCTAACCATGTTTTTACCCTTTGATGATAATTACCATTTTTTATTAATTAAAAAATCCACTTTATTCTTGCCCAAATACATTTTCAATGTAAAAACATTTTACAACCTTTATCATCTTGAAGAAACCATTTCCACTTTTTCCAAACAATGTGAAGAGAAAAAAGGTATAATTCTTTTTGAAAATTAAAATCTTAAATACATTTCGAAATAAAATTGCATGCCATACTTATCAAGTACCAAATGTAAATAAATGTAGGGTTGTGACTTTTTTTGTTTATTTTAATAATAAAGGTACAAGAATGTGAAAAAAGGTTAAAGTTTCATTTAGTCTATGATCAATTTGAATTGGCGGATTCATAAGCTGGCAAGTTGAATTTGAATGAAGCCCAAATGAGGGAAGTTTCAAGTTGGGTGAAAATCTCAAAATGTTTACACCTTGAATGTTGTTGATTATGTTGTAGTTTTGAATGAGTTTGTTTTAAATAATTTTTTAAATATCAATATTTAAATAAATATTTTTATCTTTATGTTAATATAGGATGTCAAATATTTGATGATTGTAATCAAATATTAAAAAATAACTTGCCAAATAATTATGTATATTAAAAAATTAAATAATCATAAAGTGAATGAGAACTAAAAAAACTAAAAATTACCACAATGTGTATCTTAAAATGTTTCTTAAAATATACATGGAGTGGCCTCCATAGGATTATCATAGCATAATATACTAAGGAACATTTCAAAATCATATGATCTTGAAAATAAATAAAATTGATGGGGAAGATTGTTCATCATGGTTGCCTTTTTCCATGTGTAAACTTTTCATTAAAAATTGTATGTTTTAAGCATTTTGTTGCAAAATGATGTTTCAAGGCCCTATAAATCAAAATAATATTTTTTTGAACAATTAAATCAATAGAATTGGGATACTCTTCTTTGAGTTTACAAAATATGCGAGTAAAAATATAAGGTGCCATATATTGATTGTTGGGTAAATTTTATAATTTAATTAGTTCAAGTAGGATCATTACCTTTATTATGAAAATAAAAATATAATTAATATATGGTAAGTGTTAATCCTTAGTATTAAAAAAAATGTAGACAAAATATAAGGCACTATGTTTTTAAATATATAATTACTAATTATTAATAGGCTCAATTAATAGGTTATTAAAGTGAATTAATATCAAAAAAATGAATTAATTAGTTGTCATAAGTGAAATAGTAATGGAATGGAACATTAGGAGGAAAAGATTATGATTGAGCTATGGATTTAGGTGTGGTGAAAATCGTGTAGACTATACATGTGAATTATACTAATAAATTGTATATAAAATGTTCTTTTCAAACTCATGAGCTTTTATATTCTTTTACCCTAGAATCTCATATGTCTAAATTATAATGGAAATTGATTCAAGCTCAACCAAACTTTTTTAATTCCATGGTTACTAAAAACTAAAAAATTAAATGAAGATAGGCTATTGAAATTGGATGCAAAAAATATATAAATAAATATAGGGTAGTCAAGAAATAAACATATTAAAAAATTATATAACAATAGGGTGGGGGAAAAAAAATCTCACCTAATACCCCCACCGGCCCCACCCTATTGAATTAAATCATTCATATGTGCACTAACTTCACAACATAATGATACATCAGGGCATAAACCATCATTTATTATAAATTTTCATTACAAAATATTTTAAAATATCCACCATGATGCATTAAATTTGAATAAATCCTAAAATGATCAAATTGTGACAATATTTTGTTTACATTATAACATGCATCCACCTTTTTCATTTGTTAGCCATAGGTCAAACAATGACAAAGTTCTTTGAACCCATTTGAAAGATTTGTTGACCATTCATAAGGTCATTGAACACACACCCAAAAATAATTATAGATATATTATGCAAATTGGGGTATTATTCTACATCCATCAATAATTTGTTGTTACGATCCATTAAAAAAAATTCATTGCTATAATTTTTTTTCTACAAGTGCAAACAATGTGACAACACTAAACAATGTCTCTTGGATTTCTATTTACATGTATGTTATTACCGTCATTCTTAATGGAATTCCAAATTTGTTTAATTCATTAAATAAACTTGGTTGCGTTGGTCCTATCAAAACTCAATTTTGTGGCTTGCTTGGAGGCCCTTCTTCACATTATGTTAGTTTTATTTTGTCCACTCATCTAAAAAGTACCTTTAGTTTTAAAAGTTGTGTGGCATGCTCATTAAAAAATGAAAGAAATTGTTCAAAAATGTGAAAATGATATGGATCAATATGTTGTCTCATGCAAAGCATGTTATGGAATAATAAATTCACAAGTTGCAATTACAAAAATACATGTTAATATTCCAAATAATAGCATTCATCACAAACTTACTAGGCTTCATAGGTTTGTACAAATTTTGTGTGAAAATCTAGTTTCCATAGGTTTGTACAAAAATTGCATGCATTTCATGTTATGGTTAATATGGATGATATTTGTACATATTCAATATTTTAAGTATTCACATAGATGAAACTTTTTTTTAAAATGACAGACGTGAATGTTCATGTTTAATACATAAAAATTGCATAATTTCATGCGAAATTACATCAAGATAATTACACACATTTAGTTTAAATGTAAATTGTACATCTTTCACATCAAGACATCATAAGTATAAAAAACACGTCATTTATATAAAAGTAATATATATATTATTTCTGCCATTTTTTACATTTTAAGCCCATAAATTTTGCACAAACTGCATATTGTTTTATATTTTTTGCACAAATTATATTGAAATTTTGTGATATTGAAAGTTTGTGATGCTGCTAATGTAAAAGTCCATGGGATGTCTATGTAATTGGGCAACAATTAAATTAAATATGTTGATTTCAACCAATTGTTTTATACAAATGAAAACTAATACAAATACTGATTCAAACCACCTTAGATATCATTATTTTTATATGTGTGTGCACAAATTTAACATAAAATCTACATGGTTTTCAACATGATATGGATTTTGTTAAAAATTATTGTTTCAAATCACCAAAAATAATCAATAAAAAATAACATACATGCACTACAAAGAAATCATGACACTTTTCAAGTGGAAAAATCAATGAAAAAGACCCCCCATTTTGGTTTTTTGCCCCCCTTCCCAACTTGACCAAAATGACATTTTGGACAAGTCAATTTGGACCCTTCAATTTTGACTAATGTCTTTTTGAACAAGAGGTCATGGACAAGTCAAAATTACCAACTGTCAATTTAACCATTAGTCAATTAGGCCATCATTATTTATGATCCAAGGTAGTCCATGTGTCATCATAATGTTATGTTTTTAAATGTAATATGGCATCATATGTCATAATAGGGAATGTAGGTAAACACCTAATTAAATCATATGTATACAAAAAATTGCACATCTTTTTGAATTTTTTTAGCTATTTATACATGTAATATTGGCTAGTTATTGTTAGAGATTTTTTTAACCTATATAAAACTATAGTGGCAAAGAGAAGAAAGGACACATTTCTTTACATCTTTTGGACATCATTTTGGAATATTATCTTTAACATCTTTTGAAACATTTTTGAAGATTCTTTATGTTTTACAATCTTGGAAATTTATTTCATTTTTGAATATACCCAGGGTTGATAATTAAATTTCTGAGTTTTGCGAATTTTGAAAGACATCTTATAAAAATGTTTGTGAACATTTCTCATGATCTTTTGAGTTTTACAACTTTAAAGTTCACTTGAATACAAACATGGTGGTTGTAATTAGAATTTGAAATTGTTTTAAGAATATGTTACAAAAGTTTTTTTAAAATTTTAAATAGAAACATGATACATCAAAACCTGCTAACAATGTTTCCTAAAATATATAAGGAATAACCTTCCCAGATAGCACACATGAATTAATAACAAACCATAGTGACAATTCATTATAAACACAACCTAGCCTAACTCATGCTAACTAGGTAGCTTAAGCTAGGTGAATAGGTTAGGTAGCTATGTTAAGCTAAGTAGGTACTGAGGTCTTGTTAATAGTCTAACCAGCTATGTTGGCTAAGTAGTTTAAACCTACCTAATAGGTTAGTTAAATATGCTAAGTATATAGCCTTGGCCTAGGCCCAGTTAAGGTCAAATCAACATGGCTGATTTGATTAAACCTGGGCCATCTTGACACCTATTTTATTTTGTTTGTCCTTGTTGACTAGATGTTTGAATTGATACCTAGCCAAAAAGGTTGTTTTAATCATATGTACTAGTGAAAAATTAGACATGTTTTTCATGCCATAGCTTCAAATCAAGGTGGACATCACCTTCAATTAATGCGAACACTTTAATCAAATTGAACCTTCTAAAAAATCATATTTCCTTGTAATGATAATACAATTGACACATGTGTGAAATTTGTGAAATTAAGTGTTTCAAATGGGTATATTATTTAATTAAATTTGAGTCCGTAACAAGTGTAATATTAATGATTGGACCATTTTGAAGTTCATGTTTTTCTTTTGGTGAGTTGTACTATCTTTAATGTTCATTTTAAATGTCCATAGCCTTTTAAAATATATGTATTATGGATAAAAATACCTACATCATACAGATGTAGTTGACTTAATAATTTCAAATTAAGTCCCTTATATGATAACTCCACTTTTTTAAGTACATTTTCCCCATTTGAATCACACACAAATTGTAGAATATGCCATTGTTACATCTATTTCGGTCCATTCAACATTGCATTAGCCCAATGTTTGAGTGTTTGAGTGCCCTATTTATTTGAATGTCTCCTATTTAACTGTTTATACATTGTCCATTATGTTTGAATGTCTATTGTCCAAGATGCATTGTCCACTATTTAAATGTTTGTCCACTATTTAGTGTTTAGGGGTCCATTGTCCACAATTTACAATTTGATTCTAGAGAGTTGAAAGTTGAATGTGTGTGTATAAATGTATTTTAGTGTGTGCGTGCTATTGAATGTGTTTGAATTTGTTTGTAATATGCATGTCCATTGTTTAAATTTACTTGTGTTTAATATGTATGTGCATCAATCATTCAATCTATATATATTTGAATGTGTACATGTATTTGAGTCTGTGTTGTGTGCCCCAACTTTTGACTCAGAGATAATCATGACCTAGTAATGAGCAAGACCTCTTTTCATGTATGTTAAAGAAATTTGTGCACACTGATAGCTCCCTAGTCCATCACCATAAAGCTCCATTATACATAGGCTCCATAACCATATTTAATATTTTCCTTCATAAATCTTTCTAGCCTTTGTTTCTATAAATTTGAATATCAACGTGCCAACTTGTAATTTTATTTTTTCTTTCACATAGCCAATTTTTTATTTATTCAAACTTTGTTTAACCAAAAGTTCCACACTTCAACATTTGCAATATTGTCAAATATGCATGATAATTGCATTTGTAAGAGCCACTCCTTCGAAGTTTCAAAAACCTTCATTAAAAAAAAGGATCCCTTGGAAGATCAAGGTCTCTAGAAGATGGTGACACTTTTTGAACATACTAATATCACCAACTACTGTTTGTTATGTAGCAATATGATCTAGTATATTGCTGGTGACTAACTGGCTCCCTAGTTGTAGTGGAATTATAGAGCATCAATGGAAGGTGAAAATGAAACATTTGTTGTCCTTGAGAGCTAGGCCCATTGATTTTGAACTATTACTTACTCATCTTTGCACTTGAAGTACACAGATCAGTGTTTTTCTTGGCAATTTTGTGATGTAGCCAAAGTGATCATCTTCCATACCAAGATTTAGCCAAATTTGGCTATAAACAAGCTATAAGGCCAAAAACATTTAAACATCTTTCTGTATCTTTGGCTACCAACTACAGATATCTGTCTAATTTTTCCTTTTTTTCAAATTCTGGCAATTGAAAGTCTCAATTTTGCATTTATAAATTATAATTTCACTTTTTGGCAAAATCGAAACAATGACAGAGATTGCATTTACCAGGTTTGCACCACAAAATAGGTTTCCAAAAACCTGCCTGCAATCTTCATGATCTTGATCTTCTATGTTGTTGCTGATGGTAGTTTTTGAGTGTTAAATGTGATTGTACCTCACCTAGGTGAAGAGGACCCCTTATATCAAGGCACAAATTGAACCTTGCCATTGCACCAGATTTAATCAGTTGACATCTTTTAAAGACAACAATCTGCATGGATTTGAACCAAACAATAGTAGTTATACAGGAAACATGTAGATTTTGATGGTCATATACACACCTTTCAAACCAATACATGTGAACTTTACTGGCCCAATCTCGGTTAGTTGCAATGTTGAATACTCTCAACTTCAAATGAACTCCCTCCCTTTGTTTCAATTGACTGAAATTTGCATTGATCAATGTTTGACTAAACCACAAAACTTGAGGTTTGTGCTTTAGCATGAACTGAACCTGCATGCATCTCAACCAATCTCTAATTGTGAACAAGGTTTTTCCACAAGAGTCATCCTGCTTCAAGATTATTGTCCCCATATCCCACTGTGAGGAATTTTCACTATTTTGAGAAAAAAATTCAAAAAGCATGCTTTTTCAGTGGAACTGAAAGACAAGGTGGACGATGGAAGAATGAAGGGAGTAGAACCCTAAACCCTAAACCCTAAACCCTAAAATTCCTGGGGTCTAATCTTAAGTTCTGTAAACCATCCATCAATGAGACAGAATGGTCAAGCTGGGCTTCAAGTCCAATATAAAAAATATTATATTGATAAAAAACCAAAACATGGGAAATGCTACAAGAACAAGACTCCAAGAACAATGCCTGAACTGACATAGTTCCAAGATTGAGATCAAAGTGACAAAAAGCACCCCCTTCAGTAATTTTTCACAGGTACTTGCTCAACCCTAAACCCCTTGCTCAATTCCCACCGCCCCAAAAAGAGGGAATCCTTGAGACTACAGAGTTACTGTTTCTGGACTTTTGTTGTCCAACATGTCTCTGTAAGCAAAAATAGCATAACCCCATGCTGCAGCTTTCCTTCAGGCCCCCTTCCTATGTTGAGCGTACATACTTCACATGGCATCCACAACCTGAAACTTCAATAAAAAAAGTAAAAGAAGCACTAAAATATGATCACACATACTATTCTGCAACCATATAATAGTTGTTTTGAAGACCAAATTCTCACATCACCAGTAAGCTAGGCAGGAACAAACACCATCCTCAAAGTAATGAAAGTGATAATTTTCATCCCTACCTACAATTGCTCTCAACTATTTTTGGCATTGGATTTTGTGGAAGTGTTGCAGTAAGTACATACCCTCAGATTCCTGAAAATCCAGAGTGGAGCACCAACAGATGTGTTGATAAGCCCAAATGCAATAACCAGTTTCTCACTATAGTTGCAGAGACAGAACAATTATCCTTCTTCATCCACATCATGCAACAAATTTTTTGTATCTGGCACATACCTTGCATGATGCATCGATCCTGACAATTTCTTCAGTTCTGCATGGATTCTATTAACCTGAGATTGGTCTTGATCATCTACCACAAATGTATGCACAACGTTAGTCACTTCACTCAGGTCTGACAAGCACCTGGCTGTTTTTTCACACCTCAAGTTCCTTTTTCTACCATCGCACATGCTACTAAGATCCCAGTTGCTAGCAGCAGCATAGATGTATGATAGTAACACAGAGCCTGCTGCATTCTCAGGGTTTGCTTCAAGCACTTGTTTTGTGATCAATTATCCCATCTCCACTTTACTATGGATTCTGCAAGCACCCAGCAAAGCCCTCCATATAGTTGCACTTGGCTTATACAGCATCACCTTAACCATATCCTCAGCCAGCATGGCCAAGAAGGTCAACCATGCAATTGCAATGTCCATGTATTGCAGATTTACTGTGAGCTAAGCCCATGGAATCAAGTAGCCCTGGGTTTCATCCACAAGGCCAACATGGCTACTTGAGCTGATAGAAGACAAACAGAAAAGTCAATGACATTGTCAGGAGCTTTACACCTCCCTTGCACATCTGCCTGAAATCTTCAATTGCTTCCTTAGCATTGCTAATTCAAGGCAAATATCCTCTAAGCATGGTATTCCAAGAAATTGTATTCTGTCAGGGCATCTCATTAAATACTCTATGTGCATCTTCCATGCTCTCACATTTCAGAGACAAGTGAACAAGGCTATTTCCCAGAAATAAATCTAATTCACAACTTCATTGAACGATCTGTTGATGAGCATAACTGCCCTCTTCAAGTGCAACTACACTGGTCTATGCAGTTAATATCCCCACAAAAGTCAGACATTCTGGTGGCACACCTTTGTGTTGCATTTGTCGAAATATTTCCAATGCCTTCTGCAATTGCCCACATTTCACATATCCAAATATCATTACAGTGCAAGACACCATATCATGTAAGGGCATGTCATTCAATGCACTCAAAGCTCCTCTATACTCCACATTTGACATACATGTCAATGAAGCAAGACATTTGACTTGCAACCACTTTGAATGGTCTGTTTATAAACACAACTCCTCCCTTCAAGGGCCGAGACACTGGCACAGGCATTCAGGATCCATATGAAAGTGACAGGGTTGGGCTATACATGTTCTTGTTGCATTCAAGTTGGAAATAGTTCTCGTGCTTCCTGTCCATGCCCACACTCCACATGTCCCAATTTAGTAACATTCTAAGAGACTGCACTGCATGAGGGCATCCTCTTGGATAGCCTCAAATTAGCATCCCCCATGCTCCCACATTTGGTATACATGTCAACAAGGCTACTTCCAACAAAGACATCTGACTCACAACCACTTTGAATGTCTGTTTATGAACACCCCTGCTGTTTCCAAGTGCTCATAAGCTAGCACATGCATTAAGCACCTGAACAAAAGTGAATTTCTTAGGAGCCATGCCTTAACTCGCACTGTAGTTGTTTGGAAAAGCTGCATTGCCTTCTCAGACTTGACATATTCTGCACAGTCTATTTCTTACATGCTAAGAATGTTTAACTGTACTGTGCCAGCAGCCATCTCAGCTTCCACCCATATGGGGCCAGAGTGAACCAGCCCCCATGTCTGCACCAGTTGGCCGTTCTGTCCATAGGATGGCCTGGATGATTCGCCTCTTTTTCATTCACCTCTTTACCTTACATTAACCAACATTCTATCACAGTCAATCTTTTTTGGCTGCTGACCTTTGACCATTTTTTTTTCATTGCCAATTTCTTCCCAACCCTGACCTCCATTCTACCCACCCACCTAGCTACTATACTGACCTAAATCTTAGCCCTGCCTACTAACTAACAATTAATCCTTTACTTACCTTGGCAAAACTCTTATCTCCTCTTGACTAAACTTATATATCTTACTGGCTAACTTCTATTTTTTGCCGAAACCTATATTTCTTATTGGCTAAACTTCTATCTCTTGGCTAAACCTATATTTTTTCTTGGTGAAACTTATATTTACTAGCTAAATTTCTATCTCTTAGTTAAACTTATATATCTTACTAGATAACTTTTATTTCTTGGCTAAACCTATATTTTTTATTGGTTAAACTTCTATCTTTTGGCTAAATCTATATATCTTATTGGCTAACTTCTATTTCTTGGTTAAACCTATATTTTTTCTTGGTTAAATTTCTATCTCATGGCTAAACCTATATTTCTTCTTAGTTAAACTTTTATTTCTTGGCTAAACTTCTATCTCTTGGCTAAACCTATATTTTTTCTTGATTAAATTTATAATTTTTAGCTAAACTTCTATTTCTTGGCTAAACCTATATTTCTTCTTGGTTAAACTTATATTTTTTGGCCAAATTTCTATCTCTTAGCTAAACCTATATTTCTTATTGGTTAAACTTATATTTCTTGGCTAAAGTACTTTTTCTTGGCTAAACCTATATATTTTACTGGTTAAACTTCTCTCTCTCGGCAAAACCTATATTGTTTTTGGTTAAACTTACATTCTTGGCTAAACTTATATCCCTTGGCAAATCATATATATCTTCTTAGTTAAACTTATTTCTCTTAATTAAACCTATATTTTTTTTTGGTTAAATTTGTATATTTTGGCTAAACCTATATTTATTCTTAGTTAAACTTCTATTTTTCGGCAAACTCTATATATCTTATCGATTAAACTTCTACCTAATTCCTACTCCATAAATTAACTAAGAAAAATAAATACATTTTTCAGTAATGCCACTTTAACTATTTGCAAAACATGTACTTATTGGCAAAACCTACCTACCCACACGTCATTATACCTACCTATGCACTTGCAAATTATGGACTTCAATTGCAAAAATTATAATGTAAAATGTGGGTATTGCAATTGCGAGAACTTTTTTTGGCGCAGTCTTCTACCTCCACTTTGGACCATTTAATGCAAGATGTACTTAATTTAATTAAAGAATAGGCTTGATAAATTTAGAGTTAAAAAGACATCAACCATTTATGAATATTTTCAAAAAAACTAATACTAATCAAAATCAATCCTAGGTTGGATTTTGGGGGGAAAATTTGGCCAAATCTTCACATACAAATACTTGCAACAAGATTCATTTTATCTACTTTACTACCAAATAAACTTTTACTTCATTCATTTATTTTTTCTTTTCATTGTGTTTCAATTTTAATTCATCACTCATTCTTAAAAGATTATTTTGTATGGCATTTGTGTATGTTTATATAGTTATTAATTTTTAGGACATTTACCATTTTTTTTTTTAGTTTTATATTTAAAATTTTGGGGTAATTAGTTTTAAACTTTAAGGCTAATGCTTCCATTCATTATAACTTTTAATTGATTAACTTTAAAATTCAAAGCATAGTTGTTATAAATGTTTTTTATATTCCATTTATAGTTTTGTTTGTATAATCATTAGGTTGAGAGCATTTACCATTAGGATTATTTAAGGTTTTAAGTTTAAGGTTTAATGAAATGTGTGTTGATTTATTTAGGTTGTGTTTTCAAATCAAGATATAACTCCTTTGAATGTGATATCATCTTTTAACATCAACGGTATGATTTTTTTCTTAATCATTTTCTTATGTTTTCTTATTGTTTTGTTCTTAATTTAAGCAAATTCATTTCTTTGGATGGTTTTAATATGGTCATCAAATTCCACTAAAAATGTTCCATGTTTGATATATGGATTTAGCATTTTGGCCTCCCATAAATAGTGTGAATTTAAGGTCATAATACTAATATTACATTTTTCCACCCACATATAGTGTGCATCTTTAAATTGTTATGCAGGTATTGCATTTCCCTCTCCCTTATATAGTGTGGATTAGGGTTATAATGTGGGTATTGCACTTTGCCCCCACATACAAGTGTGCATCTTTAAATTGTCATGTAGGTATTGCATTTTTTTTTCCATAGATAGTGTAGTTTGTTAATTATCATGTGGGTATTACATTTAAATTATCCATAGATAATATGGATTTGAAATTTACCATTATGGCCATAAACCATATCATATGTTCTCCATACTTAACATTTAAATTATTATGTGCATGATTGTATAGGGTTTAGATGAGGGATACAAATTAAGTACTTAAAACATGTACATTTGCATTAGTATTGAATATGACAATTAACATGTAATTCAATAGATTACAAATATAAAGTTTTGGACATCAATATCAATTTATTGTTTTTGTACCAATCAACTCAAAGCATAGTTTCAAACATGGGTTGTGCTTCAAAATTTCAATATATTGATATTCAAAACCTAAAGAAATGATTCTTTAACAACATGGACTTGGTGTGGAAAAAAGATGTTCAACATGGAGGGGCACATATAATTGACATTGAGTGTGCATACATCCCACATGCACAAATCTTGGAATTTTTAAACGGTGAACGAAGCCATGAAGACTCCCCAATGGAATGGAACATTTATAAGTAGGTACCTTCACAAGAATATGTAAAAATGTCAAGAATCCAAAACCACCTTGGCCATATTTGGTATGATGTTCTATTATTCACTTTTGTTATATGGAACTTGTTTTTTAACCTCATATTGTACCAAATTTAGGTCTTAAATCGATTTCACATTTTATAGGTATGCATGTGGGTATGGGCCGGAAAATAATCATGGAGACCCAAATCACCATCAATCCATTAAATAAGGTTGTTTAGCTCAATTTTCGATTATGTGATTGTACACACAACCTAAGGTGGTGGAAATAATCTTCTACCATACTTCATACATAGGCCAATGGTGAGCTTGTGCATGGCAAACATGACCTTGATTCCTTTATGCAACCATTTTTTTTTGCCACACAAATGTCACAAGCCTTCAAGGACCACATTAGGACTTAATTGGGTTTAAGTTACACCATCAAACAAATATATGATAAACATAAGGCAATATGGTGGGCTAAAATCAATGCAAGAGAAACAATGACAAGGGATGATTTCATTAGACAACAAGACATTGCTTATTTGGATCGTAAACACACAAAAAAAAGTTGGTAGTTACACAAAAATTCGACCATTTCCCTTCGCACATGGGCATTTAGTCATCTAGATGATGTGTTTTATTTTCAAGATGCAAGTGAAGATAATGGGATTCATGTCCCATTCACAATAAGGATACAAACCCCATCTTAATTGCAAGACATGGTTTCATTAAGTGATAATGGGGCAATTTCAATGGATGCCACCTCCAACATTAATGATGTGAAATTTCATTTGTTCACATTGATGGTATTTGATGCACATCGCATCGAGTGCTAGTTGCATGGATTGTTACAAGTCGTTAAACATGCGATGATTTGGTGGAATGGCTAACTCCTTTGAAAACAAAACTTTTAAAGAATAACCTTAAATGAAAACCTTCATGTTTCATCATTGATGATGTTCCACAAGAGTTACAAGCATTGTGGTGAGTTTTATTTTCATTCTACCTTTTTTTCAAACTTTTATGTACATGAAACCATTTCAAATTTTCATCCCACATTTCCCATTATAAATAATGTTATAAATTGAAATAAAAATAATTTGATATTCTATGCATGGTTAGGATTGTGTGGGGTGACAATCAAGTGCCCATTTACCTTTACATGTGGCATGTCTTAAAGGCTTGAAGCTTACGTTTAATGGAAAAAATCAAAAACAATGAAGTGCAACATGTAATATTGGATGACCTTCACACCGTCATGTACATGCCCATTGAACCAAGTGAAAGCATTGAAACTTTCATGACTCATGAAAGAAATAAGATCATTGAAAGCTTCACCCAACATTCACCTTGTGATTCATGGATTCGATATTTTTGGACCTATTATTTTCAAGTTGGTATGTGAATTAATTCTCAATCCATTATTGTTGTTCCACCATGTTGTGCATATCCAAAAATATTCATTCTTTGAATTAAGGTAAAAATACCAATGGTGGATTTAGCAATCCCATGTGGCCGCAAAATGCAATACCCACATTAAGGCCTTAATCCACACTATATGTGGGAGCATTAAATGTAACACTTGCATGGCAATTTAAAGATGCACATTATATGTGGGGGCAAAGTGTAATACTCAAATTATGACCCTAATCCACACTATATGTGGGAGCCCTAAATGCAATACCTCCATGACAATTTAAAGATACACACTGTATATGGGGGAAAATGTAATATCCACATTATGACCCTAATCCATACTATATATGGTAGAGGGAAATGCAATACCTACATGACAATTTATGGATGCACATTGCATCTTATTGTAGATTTGTGAATGGTGGGGCTTTAATGAATGCCACATTTAGACCAAGACACACAAACATCAATTGAATCTTACCATGTGGCATTGAAACGTTGGTTCTCTTTGGAAACAAAAGGGTTTCGAGGTCAACGAATTGATTGGTTAGTGTGGAGACTCACAACAACAGTTACAAGACATTACATCCATACAACTAAAATGAAGAAATGCGAGTTCATAAAAAATAAAGTTGTGGAATACATTGTGAAAACGAGTTTTGAGAAGGTCACATTGATCCTTCACACCAATATCATGCATGAGATAGATAATTCGAACGAAACTAGCCATGCATGGATGGTATGAAACCAACAACATCTGAATATGACATATAAGGTCCCACTTCCTTTCACCAAGTATGTTTGTTGCACATGTGAATGGGTGTTGCATGGAAACTTGTGTAAAAATCAAGTTGCCATTTTTCTTACATGTACTAATCTTACTAAAGAAAATATCATTCAATATTGTGGGACATGGTATGGATCTGATCATGGAGGTTTTGCTACCATGTTTACAAACCTTACCTATTTGCAGATTTATGACAATGAATCTGATGATGAAAAGGCCAATGAATATCATTCTGAAAAACCATGGGTTGTTGATATGTGCAAGTTTATGAAACCAAATGATACCTCCCCCAATGTGGAAAAAGAAAAAGATCACAACCAACCTTCAAGTTCATCCACCCCCACAGAAAAAATGCTTGCTTGAATGGGTGACATAATGCAAAAAATCATCAATGAGGTCAAAGAAGGTGGGGTTCAACTCATAAACCACACCACATCATTGTTGTGTGTAATGTACAAGGTATTCACCTTTCCAAGGCGAATGAAGTCATGCATCTCAACATGGTATTTCATTGTGTCAACGATGGATTTGGTAATTCAGTGCACCAAATGAAGGATTGGCATGGGATGATGTTAGAACATGGAAATATCCATAAGAAGAGGGCTCATGAGTAGAAAAAACACAAACTTGTTTGTACCTATCCCCCATTTTAATTTTATATTATTAAAATGTGCATCATATTATAATTATGTCAAAGAATAAATTATTTATGTGTTAATGCGGTGATTTTTGTATCAATGAACATATAGGGTTTTAAAGTTAAAGTTACATTGTTAAGGCTATATAAAAAATATCTTCTAAAACTCCCAAACAAGAATATTTCACTCAAACATCATATAAAGGTGGGTATTGCAAGTCAATTGTGCAATAATCACTAGGTCAATATACAAATAATGCTTACCCACCTTGTTTCTCGTGGCGTTTAATTAATATTGCATGAATTTATTACAAGGTTTAAGGTATATCATAGTTAAAGGTTCGAGCATTAACACAATTATTGCATATAATTTCATATCTTTTGTCAGCATTAATTACATCAAATGAAGATATTGCAAATTCCTTACTCTTTCCACAAGGGGATTTGACCATTTAATGTGGGTATTGTCCTACCTTTTTCATTAGAATGATGATTTGCTTTAGTTATAAATATCATTTGGATATTTTTTAGTGCATTCGGTCCATTAAATGTAGGTATTTCATTTGGTAAACAAGATCCCCCTAAGTAAACCTAGGTGATGAAAGACTAAGTTTTTGCAATACTTGCATAATAAATTATTATTAACCAAAAGGGGGCTTTTGGTGAGGATACACAATATAGATTTATGTAGGTATAATGATAAACTTACTATGATAGATTGGTAATATTACATTATAATAATAAAAGCAAATTTGCCTTAATGATCACTTTAACATTCATTACAAAAGATGTAGGTATTGCAAATTAAGGTTTGGAAAAATTAGGACATGCCCACAATCAATGCTTACACCTAAAGATGAAGGTATTGATAATTGGTTATTTTTTAACATAGGTATCTTTTGGATCTGTCCTATTGATTTTATACACTAAATGCAAGTACTGCATTTGGTAAACAAGATGATCTTACATGACCTTAGAAGATGAGGGAATATATTTTTGCATTATGGGATCAAGGGGGGTTACATAACATAGATTTACCTAGCTATTGCAATTTGGGATTTAACATAGGGTAATAGGGTATAGTATTACAAATTGAAAACTTTAACCCTCATCATGTAGACATTACAACCTAATGGATGCATAGGTTTACATTTGAAAAACTAAATAAACCTATATAATGAACTTTAAAAATGTTGAGTTAAAACCTTTGTATCTAACAAAAAATCCTTACATTGACCCTAAATTAAACAAACAAAAAAATAATTGGTTGCATAATTTTAATGGTGGAACTTTTTTAAAAATTTAGAACTAAGTGTTAAACCTAATTTTAGAATTATTTTTTCATGACCTTAAATTATGTAAAGACTATCAACTTTAGACCTAATTTGGGGGGGGGACCCCAACCAATGGGAAAGTTTTCTTATCATTCATAAATGCTTTAGCATGGCCACAAAATGTGCTAACCCTATTAAATGAAGGTATTGTTCATTTGGTTTGTAGTAAATATAATCCATTCATAATGGATGGGGGTATTGTGTGTAACATGCCATAAGATAAACCCAAAATCTACAAATCCCAAAATTAGAAGTCAAAATAAAAACAAATGGATTGATACAAAAATGTTCAAGTAACCACACTACAAAAGGATGGTGACAAAAATATATCATGCTAAATTAATCTATAGTGGCTTAGTACAAAATGGTGCATATGTGCATTAAGGTTATGTCTATAATTATTCCTCCAAGGAGGATGAACTAGAAAAAATGCCCATACTAGTGCGATACTTTGTTGTAGCTTCTACAACTTTTGTTGCATGGTGATGAGTAAATAATTGACGATGCTCAAGTGCAAGTCAAATTACATTCCAATGTTAAGATGCAAACTATGTTTTTAAAAGTATATATAAGTATGGAAATATACTGCCCATGAATGATTTCAGAATCGTGATACTTGGATATTACATCCATTTCTTTGATTCACTTACGTTTATTAGACTACAATGTCTAATTCCGAGCCCCCCATGCAACTTTCAAAGGTTTTGCATAAGTAACTTTGCTTGCCCAAATTATCTCAACAAGGTTTTCATCATTTTCAAGGCGTGCCCATGCACTTTGTGGGATGAACCCCACCCCCAATGCTGGAATCCCAATGATGCCCAACAAGATTTTGAAGGCTAAACCCAACAAAGGACGTTTAACCTATTCCATTTGTTGCGTTTGGGCTTGGAGTTCATCCATTTCTAACTCTGCTTTCATTTTCATTCTATCAAAAGGTTTATTTTCATTATGCTTTTCCCTTGCATGTGGGTTGTTCAAAATTTGAGCATTCATAGCATGGTGATTTTGTTGCCTTGGTCCCCCAACATGAGTAGAAGGACAACCATATTTACCTACATCCATGCGAAGCCCGTGTTTATCCAAGAAAATGTTGTCCAAGAAAATCACTTTATGGGGTGGTGGTGCAATGGTTAAGGACTTGACTCTCAATGTGGACGTGAGGAGTTCAAGTCCCTGCACTTGCAACCTAGGTTACCTTAGCTATTTAAATGACCTAATTAAGTAGCCTAGGTTGCAAAAGCTACTAAACCACTTGACTAAGCTACTTGGCCTAACCTAGGGGCCTAACCTAGGGGGCTTGGTCTAGCTAGGGGATTTGAAACAAAACAAATAAGAAGATCAAAACACAAAAAAGATTGGTGGAACTTATTATTGTCAGTTGACAACACTAATTATTGTCCAAATGTTGACAAAGTAGCCATTTAGCCACATAAGTGTTAGTGCATCCATTGATCTTGCACTTCCACCTTGACTTTTCATGCACCTAATCTACATCTTCCATTGCATGATTTGGTGGTACTTCTACTTGATCACTTTCATGTGAAGCCACCGAAGCCCCTACAAGAATAACATTCAAAATCAAACCAAAAAAATAATCCTTAAGAATGATGAAAGTATTACAAATAAGCCAACAATAAAAACTTATAAAATTTGAAGGTATTGCAAATAGACCAGCAAGAAAACCCTACACAATATGAAGGTATTACAAACTAGAAAAATAAACATTAAATACAAAGAGGGCATTGCAAATAGGCTAGCAATGAAAACCTTCAAACGATGAGGATATTGCTTGGAAAAAATTGGGCAAAAAAATACCTCATCCCCATTTTCAAATAGAGAATGAAGATGGGGTTTAGGGTTTGGATTGGGATTTTTTATTTGTAATGTGTTGCATTACACTTTTTTAAACCTTATCATGTGAAACGTATCATCCATCACAACAAATTTACTTTCAAGAATAGGAGTGGGATTAAGGTTTACCTTCAAAAGTAGGAGTTCAAATGATAATTCTTTGTTCCACTTCAATTTCCTCTTCATGTGCTACAACATTCACTCGTTGATTATTAGTAGTCACCTTTCTTTGGTGTTTAAATTTCTTCTAAGGATGTGCCATCCTACAACAAAAACACTCAAATCTTTAAACAACAATCAATCCAAAAAAGAAAAATAAAAGCTTGAATCTTTGCAACAATATGATTGCCACCACTACCCAAGAACTTCAAGCTCCCTTAAACAAACAATTACAAACAACATATAAAAAGGGATAGTAACATATTTTTTCCAACTTGCTACAACTTTTTTATACAAAAACAACAACTTGAAACAAGAAGAATTGCAAATATAAATGTTCCCAATATCAATAATAATAAATATTTTTCATTATATTTAAAGGTTTAAAACCCCTATAGCTTAAAAGTTTTAGTTTTGATTAAAAGTAAATAATATAGTCTAATTATAAAAAATTCATATGAAAAAGTTTGTTGATTTAAGTCATGTGCCAATTGTAATTAATTTTAAATCATGATTATGAATCCAACAATTCATTCACATATAAAGGTGATACAAGTTAAACTTTAGGATTTGTATTGTATCTTGTCCTACCTTTTATTGTGTACAAAAGAGGTTTATTCATTATATAATGAGATTAGATCAAAATGTGATAAAATAAGCATGTGATTTGTTCCAAAATATCATATTTAAGAAAAAAATTGAACTTCTTGAATAATTTGTGTCTTGAATAAGTTAGAGATCATTTCAATTTGAATAATATTGACATTTCAAAATTACAACCCTAAATTTAGACAATACCTAAAATTACATCCTCTTCATAAAGTCATAAACCCTATATAATCACCTTGTTTAAGCAAAACATATGACCATTGTGAGAATGTTTTGGCCCAAGGTTTCCAAAAACAAATTTGACACTTATTTGAAGATTTTACCACATTTGTAAAATATATAAAATCTAAGATTGCATGTTCTTTAAATTAAAATTTTAAATTAATAAATATATACTAAATATATGTAAACAAGCAACTCATCGCATAATGGCTCTACCCATTGTTATATGTCAAGCAAATGAACATTATAGGAAATGAAATCGTGGGACATGGTCAGGCAATTTAAATGGAAAATGAATAGGTTTATGATCTATCCAAAAAGACTTTATCATTCCTAATACGCATTGTTCCAATGGATTATTTGACCAAAAATGTGATCTAGTTGTGAACCATATATTGTTGTGCTTTCTTGAAATTGAAGTTGCATTTTACTGATAGTCATAAATTCAAATAAATGTCTTACTTCTAAAGTTTGTTTTTTGAATACATCCACATTAAAATCCCCTAAAACAGCTATTGGACAAATAGTGGGAAATTTTGATATTAATTCTTGAAGTGTAGATTAAAAAAATTGTTAAAAATTAAAGATGGGGGCTTATAAATTGCAATGATGTGAATTGCTAGACAAGTGTTAGTATCAAAGGATGCAACTATGAATTTTGATCTAGAAATAGTTACAAATTCACAATAATCAAATACAATATTTATATCATACAATAACACGGTTCCTTGGCTTTTGTATGTAACAATTGATTTGTATTTTGAATGATTTGAATATTGATGAGAAGATTTATTTTGAATTTTGACTTTAGTTTCATTCAAACATAGAATATGAGATGTCTGCAAATTGTGATTTGTTTCAATATTTTGAAATGAAGTGATAGAGATCTTATGTTCAATGATTGAATTATTGTGTGTGTTTGTCTAAAAGGTTGCAAATATGGTATGCACAATTGCCATTGAGTTGTTGTTTTTAAACATTGCATTTCATTTAAACAAATTTGTCAACTTTAAAGTTTGCCTCAACTAAAAGTGCAAGTAAATACAAGTTTTCTTTTTCTCTTACATGAGATAATGATGTGTAATCTAGTCCATGATGATGTATTCCATTGGGATCAAATGCTAAAAAAAACAAGAGTTAAACCTTGAGATTGATGAATTGTACATGCTATAGCTAGTTGTATTAGGTATTGAGTACATGTGATTAAATGACTTGAATTTGCTCCAACTTGTATGGCTTTAGAAATTAGTTATATCAATGTCCATGTTTCATGAATGTGGGTTGTGTACAAATGTCAATTTTGCATTCTAATTATAGATCCAGCTTTAGGATTATTAAAACCAATCCATATAAGGGATTCATTACTTTCCAACTTGATGGGATATTGAAAAACCCCATTAGCTCCATTGAATAATTTGTCATGATTGGCATAATCCCAACACATAGTTCTATTAACATTCCAATTTTGATTTGGATTTTGGAATGCAAACCTACTATTTGTGATGGGCCATTCTTTCATTTGGAATGTTTGGGGCATGTGTCATGGTGTTGGTCATCAACATCAAAAACATATTCTTGTCCTTTCTTGTTTTGAAAAATGAAATAATTCTTTTCTTTTGTTGATTTATTTATGTAGTACATGTAAGGGAAATTTAAATCATTTGGAGGTGGACGTAAGTAGGTGTGATTTAGTAATGTAATGTTTGCAAGATTATGGGTTACAATTCAAAATCTATTGAGGACTTGAATAAATTGGTCATTAGTTTGACGCATGACCTAAGTGAATTCAAAACAACAAATGCAATCTAGCAAGAAATTAATTGCCAAGGCATCAATGTTATCAAACTTTCTTTGGAACACCCAATTATTTCAAACGTGGTGTTTGATATAAATCACCAGATATTATGGCATCCATATTTCCAAAAAAATGATTATGTGTATGTTTGATGGATCTAAGACAGAGGTTGATAAAAAATAAATCTACTACCTATAAGAGAAACTTCATCTAACACCATAAGTTGTAGTTCATCATAAGTTTTCAATAAGGAATCAAGCCTTTCTACTAACAAAAATTGTAAATGTTTGCAATTTTATGGAAGCCTTTGTCCTCAATGGATAGTAATGCCATCAATATTGAATGCCACTTTGCCTATGTACACCATTAAAATTGCCTTTTGCTTCAAGGGATTAGAACCAAGTTTTCTATTGTATGCAATTTTAGGGAAAAATAAAAATAAAAATATATTTAGTGACATATGTGGTCACATTTCATTGGTGGTACAGTGCTACTAACTAGAAAAAAATCAGTTTTGGACTCTGTGGAGGTAGGTAAACCTAGATCTGATTTAGAACCTGACTCACTTAAGAATTTATTCATAAAGAACTGGGAATCAGGGGTCTTGAAATGTGAAGAACTGGGTCTGGAACTGGACCAGAGGTTCTATAATATATTCTTTAAAATCCTTGAACCATAACCGGGGGTTCTTTCACAAAAGAAAAGTTCTAAGTTGGGAACCAGGCCCAGAGGTTCTCTTCAAAACTAAGAACCAGCCAACACAGAAAATAACCAATGAGCGATGTTAAGCGTGCAAATATTTTTTATAGGCGTGTATGTAATAAGAGCATCTCCACCCCAAAATTGTAAACAACTCCTTTATGTTAAAATGTGATAGTGTTAATGATCACTGTCCCCAGCCACAAACGTCATAAAAGTCCCTTTAAACAGTCAAAAGACCATTTATATCTTTACATCTGGACGAGTAATAGTCACTGTCCAAATCCATAGTGGAAAAAAGATTTTAAAGGGGTTAAAATGACCGCTGCAAAATGGACATCAATACAGGAGCGCAGCAGGGTAGCACGCTATCGTGCTGCAAGATTTAATGAAAAGGAGTGTTTGCAGGTATGGGTGTAGAGATGCCGTAAGGACACCATACAGAAAATTCTCTAAAATATGGCATATCACACCCCATAATTGCCCATCGAATACGAAGTCAAAATTTTGACCGGTTTTTTCTGTTTCCGTCGGCATGCCATCTAGTCCACACGGTGTGGTTTTTCCTCCACTCAAGAGTCAGGTAGGCACTAGGGTGTAATAACTAAACTGGCCTCAAGTACAGGGCAGCTTTTCCATATACAAAGTTTCGGAGCCTTCCTCTTTTGTTTTCTTTTTCTTCCTTTTGCTTTCCTCTTACATCACCATCTCCAATTCCTGGCTCCTTCGCCAGCAGCCATGGCATCTTGTCCATACCGTGTAGTTTTCCCTTCTGTCAAGAGTGGGGTAGGGTGTAATGCATAAAAGTGCTGCTGGCATCTTGTCCATACCGTGTAGTTTTCCCTCCTGTCAAGAGTGGGGCAGGGTGTAATGCATAAAAGTCTAAAGTAAACGCTGGCTCTTAATTATACACAGTTTCTGAGACTTCCTTGCTGCTTTCCTTCTACCGTCACAGTCTACAATTCCTCCCATCATCGGCAATAGTACACTCGGCATCTTGTTGACTTGTGCACCCGTTATGGAGCTCTTTGACAGAAATGCTCTGAACCTGCAGTACCTTACAACTGCAAAACTCACCGTCTTCCGGCTAATACTCACACCCGGCTGCTCCGTCTCTTGGATCTAAAGCTTGTTTGCAAATCAGGTTTGCCCAGAATGGGTCCTCTTTCTATTTACGTTTTGTGTCTCGCTTTTTAGAGAGTGATCAACCCCTCCACGGACTAGTTTCGTGAACGTGAGATTATTGTAACTAGTGGGTACCCGTTAATTGCTTCAACCAATTAATAACGCACGCACGCTCTCAGGACCTGGATTTCAGGACCTCGATATTTGGCTCTCAGGACCTAGGTTTCAGGACCTCAACGCGAGGTTTCAGGACCTGGCTCTCAGGACCTGGGTTTCAGGCCCTCAACGCGAGGTTTCAGGACCTGACTCTCAGGACCTGGGTTTCAGGCCCTCAACGCGAGGTTTCAGGACCTGACTCTCAGGACCTGGGTTTCAGGACCTCGAAAGCTCTCCATCCTACGGTCGTCTTATTTTTTTCCCGTCACTTTTCTCTGCGTCCAGTGGTCACAGACACAGATAGCCTCTGCATTTTAATTCACCGGCAGGACCGGTTCTGCCATAGAAAATGCAGGCCGGTTCTACCGGTGAATTAAAACGCAGAACTGTCGCGTCGGACAGACGCACACACGGACCACCGCACCGGTTCGGACCGCCACCGGTTCGGACCGCCACCGGTTCTGCCATAGAAAATGCAGGCCATGCCGGTTCTGCCGGTGAATTAAAATGCAGAACTGTCGGGTCGGACAGACGCATGGACGTAGTGAGTTTATATATAAGATTATATTTTAAAATTATAATCGAATTGAATTAATATAAAAAGCATAAAGTTATATTATTAAATTTTATTTTATTATAATTACTTGGTTATAATGACTAATTATTTACATGAATTCATTGTAAATTAATTTTTATAAATGAAATTTTATTAATAATTACATTAAATCTTGGCCATGACACATGGTGCTTTTGTGTATAACAATTAAAAAAAATCAGCAAAAGATGACGATGAACACAAATCCTGGCGGCTCATTGTCGTCTTTTGCACTTGATGAAAAAAATCAAGAGACGATGACGAGTCGACAGGCTCATCTTTTTTTGCACTTGATGAAAAAAATCAAGAGACGATGACAAGTCGACATGCTCATCTTCTTTTGCACCTGAGAAAAAACCAAGAGATGACAATGAGCTGAGATTCTCCTAGCTTGTCGTCATTTTCTACATTTGGGAAATGATGACGATGAGTCTTTTGCATTTGAGAAAAAAATCAAGAAATGACGATAAGCCTCTTGGTTTGTTGTCATCTACTACACTTGAAAAAAACAACAAAAAGATGATGATGAGCCTTCTAGCTCGTCGTCATTTTTTACACTTGAGAAAAAACCAAGAAATGACGACGAGCCTCTCAGCTCATTGTCACCTACTACACCTGAGGAAAAAAAAACAAAGAAATGATGATGTCGTCATCTTCTACACCTGACAGACAAACCAAGAAATGACGACAAACTTCTGGATTCATCATCTATTACACTTGAGAAGAAAAACAAAGAGATGACAATGATCCTTTTGGCTCGTTGTCATCTTCTACACTTGAGAAAAAAAACAAGAAGATGACGATGAGCCAGGAGATTCGTTTGCACTTGAGAAAAAGACTAAGAAACGTTAGTTGCATTCCTTGTTCTCTCCCTGCATTTTTCAGCAGTTGAAGAAAGCCAAAAAAATGCAGATTGTTGTGGTTATATTGTGGGGTGCCTGTAATTGCCTAATAGATTGATAGGGAGAGCTTTGAGTGACCTCCATGAACAAGCATGAACAAGAAAACATCTTATTATGTAAAGAAAGAGAAGTCACTGGCACTGGAAAAACTGGTAGAGAAAGTCAGGGCATGAGAGAAATTTCTTCTCTAAAGAAGAATAAAGAAAGAAGAAACAACTTTTTTTACTTAAGTGGTTGTCGCTTTTTTTTCCCCTTATTTTTGAACTGGTGCAGTCATGGGGGCTGGTCACTCCAGGCCCCATATGTAATGTGTGCACATGTGAGCTACAAACAAGCAAGTCTTGTTGGAATGAATTCTGCATATAACAGTCAGTTTCCATCCAAACTACTAACGATGTTTCTAAAGCCTCAGTCTTTGGACATACATAGTTTGACATGACCTAATATGATAGGTGCAACACACCAATACGTCATTTTATATTGAAAGGGATGAAACCACATATGAATCACGGCCCATCACTGCAAGAAAACCCAAATTCTGTTGTAGTGAGACAACCACACCGTAATATCACGTCAAGGCCTTAACTTCTCTCAAGACTATGGCAATTTATGGAGAGTGGCAATTTAACAACAGAACCAGTTTTCTGATTTTCCGAGAACAGCAATCATGATAATTAAGAGCACTCTGAAAACTGGCCTTATTGTGATGATATACTTATCAGAAGTTAAGTATGAAAGGCCTTATTGTCTTCTTGTGTTTCTCCCTATGGCAAGAAAGTGAACAAAGAAGCTTTATTCATTGAAATATACCATATGGCAGCCATTAGAGTTTTCCTTTCAGTAGACTGAACTGAAAGCTACAGCGTCAAGATGATTACTTCGCTAGTTTGGAGCTTTCATACATGTTATTCAAAATCTTACATATCTCCTCGCACAGAACCTGCCACTCCTCCGGGTGCTGAAGATTCGCGTCTGGGTGGTAGTGGCAAATGGCTGAGCGCAGCATCTGTTTCGTGAGCCCTTCTTCTTTCAGCATGACATCTCGCACCTTTTTGGGATCCGGGTTGGGATGGTTCTTATAAATGTACAACAGAAATTCAAGCCCACCTTTTTTGGCTTCTTGGTTCAATTTCTTTAGTTCCTTTTCCATCCCCTTCTTTGTCGGTGCCCACTTCTGCTCGTGTGCCCGCTCTTCGTTTCTCACTACTTGCTCTTGGTATTCTGCATGCTTGGCGCAAGTGTACTTATACCACCTCGACCTGCCGATTCGTGGCAACATCACAGTCAGCGCAAGCTTTGTCGCCTGGTAATGGAATTTCGAAGCTCTGACGGTGTCTTTCAGGACATCAGAGAACACGCGGCCTAATTGGCTCGTGGCAATCGCCTCGCCTTCGATATCGCGCTCGTGCGTCAGCAACACGGCGCTACGGTAAAAGTCCACAGCTTGCATTGCAAGCTCCATGTTGACCTCCTCCTCATCGAACAACGCTTTTTCGAGCACCTGGTCTCCTGTCCGGATTGCCTGCATGGACTCACACACAAAGATTTGGAGCTGTGCCCGCTCCTGAAGCTCCTCAATTTCCGGGAACAGGGCGTTCGCCGTGTGTTGGCCATGACAATTTACAGAGAAGCTTTTAGCCTTGCGGAGGAATTGCAAACAATCATGCATGGAGGCAAGGCAACCTCTGAAATCTCTTATTTCATCTTCATCGTTGCCCAGCTTCAAGATCCCTTGCTGGAATAGCTCCTCCGCTAGCCGTAGGTGCGCAATGACTGCTGCCTCGCACCGGACACGGCTCTTATCGAGGGCGAGGTCGAAGCTGTCGCACAGCCATCGCAACAAGGGCGCCGACGATAGCCCCAACACACGCGTCTGCTCCACTACCCACTCCACCAAACCCAAAAGAACCCCATGCAAATGCTCCAGCCATGCTTCGGGTCTATCGGCACTCTTGCCCTCACGCAGTGCCTCCAAGAGATGCTTTACGGCGATTAGCAACCTTGGCTTCAAACACGCAAGCTTGCTCGAATCACCTGCAGCCCCTTCCTCCATGGCGTCCTTGAACTGGAATTTGCCCCACATCACATGTAACATCCCCAGGTTCTTAAAGCACGCCGCGCGTTCCGCGGCAGTGTGGCTTCAGCCGAGCGCGTCCATGTATTGCTGGCACACCAGCACGAGCTTCCTCCTACGCACCGGCGCCGCGAAGACGCACGAGCACTCTGAGAGCTGCTTGTACTCTGCGTTCCCCTTTGCCCGCAGCTGATCGCACTTGCTGCTTGCCATCTTTTCCGCAACGCAAGGTTTATCCTTGGATCTGAAATCACAGACTTGATTTCACTTGAATCTCCTGACACAGAGCGAAATGTAACCTATCTCAACGAGTATCAATGCCCGCGTCGACCATCTATAAACACTAACCAGCCGTCAACCGAAACCAATTCCAGCCGCGATCTCTGTGAAAGAAGAGCGTCTCACCTGCCGACAGCTTCGAATACCACTTGCGAAGACTCTGAAAGAAAATAGTACCTATGAGTGAGGATATTAAAACCCTACGGTGCAGGCCACAGTGAACCGGCACCCACCAGCGCACCCTGAAGGACGAATAGTAAGTGGTCAGGAAACAGTTTCTGTTGGGTTCCAGTTTCCAAGCCAACCAACGTGGTTAGCTCAGTTGCTTTTTAGGAGAAGGTGTCACCGAAAAGAAAAGGGAAATACTTTCTACCTGAGTAAACCGTGAGTAAACCCCTAGTGCTGGACAAACAGACTTGTTGTGTATTGCTGAAGTCTTGAAGTAGCAACACTTGCTTCAAGTATTATTTTTTCATCAAATTCCTTGCTGAAGTCTTGAAACAACAACACTTGCTTCAAGTATTATTTCTTCATCAATTTCCTTGTTGAAGTCTTGAAACAACAACACTTGCTTCAAGTATTATTTCTTCATCAAATTCCTTATAGACGTTTAAATTTTATTGTTTTAATTCTATGGACCACAAGGGATCAATTTCTTTCTTGATTTCCTCTCAAGGAGTCAACCGGTTGCTTCATCGAAGTGACAGTTCATACCCTAACAATAGGAATCCCACAAATACTAACTTGACTACTTCACATGGTTCCTCTCAGAGATTCAAGGCAAGATCGGTGAGTGTAATCTATTCTACTCTCTAATATCCCCTTGTTCCCAAACCCCCGAAGCTCCCACAATGTAGTAGGTATTTTCTTGTCAGGATGAAACACATTGCACACTTAGCTCAAGATCCTCAAAGCCATCAAACATGAGCTACCACAACAACCACTCCAAAAATCTTTGACACACTCATTGTTTCCCTTGTGTGAATACCTAAAAAATGCAAGACCTTTAGACCTCTTCCTAACATTTTTGGCACAACAAAAGTTCAAGGTCAAGGTTCTTATGAACCAACAATCTTAATCAAGTTCAATCCCTAGCTAATTATAATACCAAAATCTAAATCCACTCCACACTTACTAGTTATCCTAAAAGTCTAGCAACTTAGCTTCCTTTTTTCACCAAAATTCACACCCCTATTTTCTTTAGCCAGCATCATATATACTTCTCCACTCTTCATCCCTTTGTTCCCCAAAAATCTCCATGCCAATCCCCTTGTAGAACCATGATTCACACAACTCATGAAGAGTTTTCATTGAGGAGCCGAGATTGCGCTCCATCACTAAAACCAGCTCACCAAGATCCCCTTGTAATAACGTGCAAAACAACAAAAGAAACCAAAACAGAAACAAACCAAAAAACAACTTCGTCAGCACCCTTGAAACATCACGTCGCCAGCAATTCAACCACATAGTTAAATTAGGGTTTGTAGCCTTCATCCATAGAAAACATCTGACATTGTTTTTAGGTTACAAAGGCCTTGAGTGCCTTCCAGAAATATTAAACGCTCGTGAAACCATGTCACCCATCCTTTTTTGAGATCTGAAATGAGATCTTAAGAGCTAGACATTAGGACAAATCTCTAGATGAGCATAATATTTGCTTGGGTTCTTCTTTAATTTTCAATAATTTACACGACATTTCCATGCAATATGACAAAATGTTGTGGTCACTCAACTAGCACGTATTTGCAGTGAACATTGAATGAGGATGTTCACATATGGAAAATATTAAATCGGCCAAAGAAATTGATTAATGGTCACATATGCATGTTACAAATCTCTCGCATGTAACATGTGAACCCTTGCCATGATATCCATGGGATGTAAATTTTCCACCATCACATAATCCCATTTCACCATCCCATGAATGTATCACATAACTTGGAGTCATTTCAAACCCTACTCTTGTGCATCAAGATTACCATGAATCCCAAACTTACTACAAGTCTTGGAACCTAAACCCTAATGCAACGTAACAATTCTTCACTTGTGTACCATCTCCATCGCCATCCTTGTACAAGTTTCACACAATCATTAGTGGCTTTATTGCACATTAATAATTTGGCTTTTGTCTTTAAGAGAGTTTAATTCATATACATCAAGTTTATTAAAATGTTGGTTGAATTATTGTGAGCAATTTTGGCAAAGGGTGTGGAGTTAAAGTTTGAGTGCAAAATGATGTGCTCCCAATTCCTTGAGGGACTCAAATGTGAATCCAAACAAAAAACAATAGAAGAATAAGGAATCGAGGCACGCTCCCTGGCTTACGACACTTTGGAGGGGTAGAGGGGCATGTTAGAGTTTCGAGATGGGATTAGGAAGAATTGACAAGCTTCAATTACTCGCACAAACCTGCATAAAACCAACGCAGGGTGGTTAGTGCAGAGTTAAAACACTTTTGGTACTAAGACGAACCACAGGCAACTCGGACTCACAAGATTCAACACGGCCCGAACTTGGGGGAAGCCACCACCTTCCCCCTTATAGTATATTTTTTGCCTCTCCACGAGAGCCACATTCAAATGGCATTTTGTCCCGGGACTCCCAAATGGGAGTCCCGAAATCGCCAAAATTGGGACTCCTGTAAATTTGGGGGCCCATAACTTCATGTGCAAACCTTGGATTGAGATGAGGTTTGAATCAAAGTTGTAGGCCTTGTCAAGAGCTTTCCAACAATATGTCGCATGTTGCCTGCACGCAAGTAAATTGAGTCAATTCCTAACTTTTAATGGTCGGGAATCAAATTGCCAATTTGACTTTTGGCCTTTCTTTTGTCCATAACTTATGTTTCAAATGTCCAAATGGGTCATGCAAGCCCATTTTAGACATCTACGTTTTATTAGCTTTCTAATGATATAAAGAGCTCTTCAATCCATTGGGTTTTGACCCCTAAAATTTCTCTTTGAACATTTGGGAATGCACCAGGACTCTAACTCCCAATGTGGGAGTTGCCTTGGGAGTGTGAGGGTTTATTCCCTCACACTCTCTTACACTCCTGGGAGCATGCAGCATGACTCCCGAGCTTCCTTCTTGGCCCGCAACCTTGTAACCCCTTGCCTTGGTCGCAAGCCCAAGGTTAGGGTTGTGACAAAAACCTACAACTTTCAAGCTCAAGATTAGTGCTCAAGTAAGTTTTGTGCTTTTTGTTAGAATCCACGACTGCAAAATATTTGTAGATGCACCTTTATATACCGGACAATGTTTTATTAAGGTGTTCATGGATGGCATGGAGACCTTCAACAAAGAAACTTCCTATAACAACAAATCGTTAGTAAAAAAGCTAAAATGATCAAGATGATGTTACAACATCATCTTGATCATTTATACAATGCATATGATTAGAGACAAATGGATGTTCATCTTACCATGTTTTTTGGTTGTTTGAAGATAAAGAAACAACAAAAAGAGGTTGTTGTGTTAGGTTGCATCGGAACCCGATATTCTTGTTGGAATTGGTAAACCATTAACACCCAAGTTGCTAATTTCTATTTGAAATTTGTTGTTGTTAATATGAATGTTAGGTCTTCTGATGGTTGAAAACAATAATGTTGGAGAACCTAAAACTCAATCAATAATTGAATCTATTAAAGGTTTAGCATGCTACTTTGTCACCTTAGGATACAAGAAATGCATTGAGCAATTTGTGATTCCAAAGTTCTATAATGAGCTCAAATTAGTGTCTTTAGTTATCATAGTAACAAAAAAATTGGTTGTCAAAATTTTCATGTTGAATTTCCATTTACATGATTTATAGAGTAGCAGAAAAAATAATCCCTATGTTAAATTACAACTATCAATAGTGAGAAAGTAACAAAAGGATGACAAGATATTTGCATATATTGTGGTGGAAAGTGGCCTAGCAAACTGAGAATTCTAGAACATTGGCATAATAGTTGCAAAAATGTACTTTCTATCTAGATTTATGTAAACAAGTGCGATTGCATGTCTACCCTAACTTCAAATCTACAGCGGCAACAAAGAAGTTGAAGTAAATTTTAATTGGTGAAAAGGATTTACCTTTAAAAACCTAGACATGAATTAATGAAGAGCAAGATGGGCAACTTGTAGCAGATAAATGCATTATGCAGGTGTGTCAACTCAAAGAGCCCCTTGTTAGGTTTCATGCAAAACATCATAGCTACACTACACTAACACATCAAATGAAAATGGCATTGTTGACATCGAGCAAAAAGGATGTTCAACTACACATAAGTGAATCTTTAAGGATGTTGAATTGGTTACTAGATTTGACGAAAAGAGGTTGAAAAGGCAAACGTTAGGGTCTAACACTAAGAAATCTAAAAGACAATGTTCCCAACCACAAATTAAGAAGGTGGATGGGGATGTCATAACCCTATCTAATAACATTGTTGAACAAAAGAGTGGAGAAACATTAACACCAATTTTTATATCCCCATAATAGTTGCACATTAAAAAATCCACTTTTTGGTGTCACAAGGGCAATTTTAAGGGCAAGGACTGCTAAGTTTGATATAATATGTGTTGGGATCTGATTGAAAATTATTAAAGGGATTCATTTAACTAATCTATAACACTTGTAGAATCAAATTTAAAAATTTGAAAATAAAATGTCATTACAAGTTAAACTTTTTAAATAATGTAAAACAATCTTTTGTCACAGTCCATAGAAAACTTTATGGAATTTTATTACATAATAAACATGTGTGAAATGTTGATTATTTTCCCTTAATATGATTGTGAAGATATTAATATAATGCTAAAAGAAAGGCTTACAAACAAGTTTAATTTTCTAACTTATCAAATGTCCGTAAGATTTTCAATAGTCAATAAAGTCCATGATAAACTAAAATGGAAAAATTGAAAATTGTTGTTTTGTAAAAATGACATTATTACCCTGCATAACATTTATCAATTAGAAATATTTTAAAAACGATCTATAAAAAAAACCCATATCATGGAGCTTTGCAAAATTAGAACATATCTTGTAAAGTTTTTGTTTCTAACTTTTCCCTTAGTTGAACAAATCGAAACATGTGTTGCAATGTAGAAACTTATAAGTTTAAGGTTTAGGTATTCCATTTGCCTCATACTTTCATTTATGGACAATTTTACATTCACAAAACACCAAAAATTCAAATTAAAAAATCTAAAAAAATAAAATTATGGACCACATGTGCCATTTTTGGTCGACCTTAATGTGCATTCACCTTTGAAGACCAAACACTAATTGGATGGCACATTAATGGAGTCACAGTTGAAGCCCTTGTGGAAGACTGTTGGGGGGGACAAGTTATAGGAATACCTTGTAACATCCCATTTAAAGTTCTATGTACATTTTAACAAGTTCCGACCACTCAAGACAAGAACAAGTACAATACCTCAAAGTATTGCTACATTGTCAAATTTACCAACAAAAATATTGTGGCTCAAATCTCCTATGCCACTAAGATTTGATGGTGATATTGGGCTGACAACAAGCTATGACCATGAACTATCAAAAGGCTTGAAAGGTGGTCTTAGCAATCTTGGATGTTCATTGTCAGTAAAATCAATACCATAATCTTGTTCCAATCAAATCAAACAAATATTGGATGCAGAACTACTAAAACACAAATGCCATTTCCAAATTCAACATACTAGTATTATGATGTTCAAAGATGTATGGGGTCATGTAAATTGGAGTAGAACATACCCAAGTCAATTCTTCCATGGCAAACACCTTTTGTGTTGTAAAATATGCCACATGCACATGAGAGCATAAATAACAAAATTAGGATAATATAATTTATGTTTGCTAGATGCAAACCAATAGCAAGTACAGTAATGAAGACAAAATTACTACAAAAAGGTTGTTAACATCTTACATGGTATAGGTTCTTGGCATTTGTACCAATTTGAATAGGGATGTTAAGCAAGTTTGCTTCATGGCATTGGTGATTCAGAAATTTGCTAACATTGTCATATCTTGTTCCATCCAAGCACAAAACCTTTTCATCATTTAACAAGTTTTTCATGTTTTCATTAGCATTTTCAAGTATGTTATAGGCATGCTTGTTACATTTGACATACACTTGGTTGTGATGTGCCATCTTAGAATTCATAATGATCTCTCCAATAAATTCAAAGATGAAAGAACCAATTTTGAATATCCTCCAAAGTCCTTATTCCCATCCTTTTCCTACTGATGTCTAATAAACTTGGCCCAACAATTTCCCTTTTCATACTACATTTGAAAACATTAAAAAAATCCATAAAAAATAATATGATAAGTATTATCCTACAATTACACCAAATCTCCTAACTACCAAAATCATATTATTTACACATACAAAAAGAATCAAATTCATATAATCAAAGTACATTGCATAGTATGAAATTTTCATACTTGTAGACAAAGTTGGATCCCTTTTTGCATAACTTTGTTTGCACAATCAACGAGACAACCACATTTGTTGGAGCATTCTTATATGAATGTTCATTGTTGCAAGGCTTATCATGTACAAGTGCGCTAAAAGGCATGAAATTAAGGTATTGAAACCATGCTCAACTTTAGAGTTTTATATCTAAAACATCATTTTGAAAGCACAAATGTACCTTAACCAAAACTTATGCGTGCAAATGCCCACTCTTAGTATATGCAAATTAACCTCCATATTTAATTGCACATTTACAACCAATAACAAGAGCCATGTTGTTATGGTTTTCATAATTTGTGTCAAACTCATCACATTGTAATTTATGGCGAACTTTAACTGTGAAATACAATGAACTTTGTACTTCATCATGTACACAAAGTCTATAGGTAATGAGATAATTATTACATCATTAATCCTAAAGGTATGGGCATTACTTTTTGCCCACTTGAAATGTCTAAGCAACAATCTATTGAGTCCTGATGCTAAGCAAAACACTACTACATAGTTTATTGCAAATCAAAATCACAATCAAACTTTGATCACACCTCTAAATCCAAATTGATGAAACAATTAGAAAAAAAAATCAATCAAAAAGAGTGAATTAGTTTTGCAACAAAAAAATGTGGTGCAACCCACAGTGTTAATACAATATAAACATAGGCATAACCAAAAGACAGATATGCCCATAAATAAGTAGACTATACATTATTCAGTATGCACATATTGGTAGCAAATCAAACATAATCAAAATTATTTGTTTTAAACCCTTCAAAGGTATTTCTTATATTGACTTACAATTCAAAGTCTTTTTTTTCTTTGAATTTTCCTTCCTAGAAGCATGTTCAAGAGAAGTAAATGAACCACAGGTAATCCTTGGCTCAAACTTGTGTTCATGGTATCTGTTAAGGGAATCATCGACCTCCTAATGGGTAAGAACCTTACGCCCATCATTTGTGGTGGTTATGGATGCACCTTTGATGCACCCCCAAACTCCTTGATGGACCCAACTATGAGTCCAAAGATGAAGACAGCGGGAGGAAAGGGAGTTGAGGCACGCTCTCTAGTCCATGACATTTCGGGGGTAGAGGGGTGTGCTAGGGCTCTGGGATGGGGACTAGGAAGATTGACAAACAACTTAATTATTCACACAAACCTGTACAAACCAAACAACAAGTTGGTTAGTGCGTAGCTGGAACACCTTTGGTGCATGGACAAGCCACAAGTAGACACGGACACACAAGATTCACCACGGCCCAGACTTGGGGGAAGCCACCACATTCCCCCTTATAGTATACTCTATGCATGGCCATGGGCCAACACCCAAATGTCATTTTGTCCCAGCACTCCCAAGTGGAAGTCCCGAAATTCCCAAAATTGGGACTCTTGCAACTTTGGAGGCCTGTAACTTTGTGTGCAGACCTCCGATTGAGGTGAGGCTTGAAGCAAAGTTATAGCCTTTGTCGAGATCTTTTCAATAGTATATAACACGTCATTTGCACACAAGGAAATTGAAGCAATTCCTAACTTTTAGTGGCCGACCCTTCTTTTGGCCATAACTTGTGTTTGAAATGTCCAAATGGGTCATGCAAGCCCATTTTAGGCATCTACGTTGCAAGAGATTTTCAATGATATAAAAAACTCTACAATACAATAATTTTTGACCCCTAAAATTACTCTTTGAAGATTTAAAAGTCCATCGGGACTCCAATTCCCAAAGTGGGAGCTCATTTGGGAGTGTGAGGGTTCATTCCCTTACACTCTCCTACACTCCCGGGAACATGAAATGTGATTCTTGGGCTTCCCTCTTGGCCCACACCCTTGCAAGCCCTTGCCTTGGTCGCAAGCCCAAGGTTAGGGTTGCAACAACTTTTTTGTACAAAATCAACATGTTTTATGTATTTGCAAACAACCCTAGTTATTTGACCTCCTTTGCTAGACCTTGGTGACTCAACACTAAACTTGACAATGTTGGACTCAAAGTCTTTTGTAACTAACTATAAACTCTCTTACCCCACTTCAATTATTTTCATTACCTCAAGGTCATGATCCTTATGTAAACATCTAATAGGTTCAAATTGCTTATTGGGTGTTTCTTTTCTGGTAGGATGGAGTGGGGACGTAACATCACTATCATAGACAATTATTTTTCACACTAATGTTTATTGTGGAATATCCAGCTCAAGGTTAGTAAAAGGTACCCCCTCTACTATAGTTGTCACTTGATTTCAAAGGCAATGTGTCCTTAAGGCCATTAGATTCCTAACTCTTAAAAATGTAGCTTCTCTGGCCTAACTCACCAACTTTTAACCCAAATGCCACCCCTCCCACAATTAAGATTTCAACATCCAATTCTATATCATTCAACAAATTCATAAAAATAGTTAGCTTCCAAGATAAAGTTTGTTTTTGTTGCTTTTGTTCAGAAGAAGGCTGTGACATGCAAAAGCTTCTTTTCTTTTCTTAAGATTGCCAATTTGGCTTGGTTAGCATCACCCACAGATGGGGTCCATGTGCATGCAGAAATTGGATCTATAGATGTTTTTTAAAATGATCCTACATAATAATAGTCCATATAAAAGGAAAAGTTAATCCCCTATGAACATAACAAACCAAATTTTAAATAAACCTATATGACATTCAAATACAACACTAAGAGTAAAATGTAGCATCATAAGCAACAAAAAACATGGTACTCCAAAATTATGGACCGAAAGTATTATAATTTGATGTACAACCAACAAATTGAATTTTATGTGAACCTAGGAATTAGAGGAATAATATATCTATGTTAAACAAAGGCAAAAGGCAAAATATGAACATTGTTTTAAATGTATTAATAAAGAGTGCAAAATATGTAAAGTACAAAAAAGATTTGACTAACACATTGCAATACAACAACAAAGTATGATAAGTATCAAATTTGCAAAACAATATATAAAACATTCAAATTGCATACTAAGATATTAGAGTAAGAATATTATTAGGTATAGAAGGATGTTGCTAGACAAAGTTTACATAATGCAAAAAAATAGAACACCAGTGTGGTAAATATCAACATTGAATCTAATAAGTATCAACATCTACAAAAGAGTACATAAAATGCACATAATGCATGTATTGAAATTAGTTAAAGAATACTATTAATACATGTAAGGAAGTAGCTAATAACCACCAAGTTTACATAGTACAAAAAATTGAACAATTTCATACATTAGTACAATAACAATATGGTATATATCAACATGTACAAAATAAGTTTAAAAAATAAAACATGCATACTTTGTGAAACAAAATGTTGCATTCTTGGTAAAAATGAATATTTAATGCATTAGATGCATTATGTGGCCAGGATATAGTGCAAAATCTATTCCATTGCATCACATAATGCATTTAAATAAAACCTCATTGTGATAAGACTTTCAAAAACTCCTTAAAGTGCCATAGTGTTGTGATGACCAAACATACCTTGTAGACCCATATACATGTGTTGCTATTTTGACACATTGCAGCACACAAAATATAAACCTATATGCTTTTCAAACTAGAGGCTTTCTAATTCATGGCCAATGTGTTCTGCTATTTACTATAAAACCAAAAGGTACTTTAATACATTGAATCCAATAATAGTCTTAGGCCATCAGATTATTACCACATATATAAAAGATTATTTTCTATCTATAACATTAATGTGGAAAATCAAAATGAATACAAAATAGTAGAGAACTTACCAACATTTGGGCAATGTGCCAATGTTGTTTGCATCCACACGTTGAGTTGATGCAAGTGAGCCTCCTCACAACCTTCAGACAACTCTTTCTCCACCATCTCCTTATCAAATTTTCTAATTCCCAAATTCTTACACCATTCATGAGACATCATGGTCTTACAATGCATGTCAGCACACCGATTATTCTATTTGAAATGCATCAAAACACACTCATGATGATACATATGCCAACAAATAAAAATGATTGTATCAATGTGCTAGAATCCTTATGTCATTTCCAAGAAACTTGGCATTGACTCAGATTTGGCTTTGAGATTGCACATGGGATGAGAGTGGAAAATTAAGTTTATACCCTTCTTCATGAGAGCAAATGCTACTCTTTCAAAGAAAAGTATTGTAGGTCACAAAAAGCCTTCCTTTGTTCAAGATCTTTTAGCCCAATTTCCTATAAATCAAGTTAGGTTCTGAGCTTTTTGTATTGAGCTTCATGTTTTATGTTCATATTCTCGAAATAGTTCTCTTAAATCCTCTGAGCAATCAAGGCATCATATTCCAACTTCAATTTTTCTTGAATTTTTTGTATGGGTGTAAGTGTGAAAATAATACCAAATTGTAGAGATTCAAAGGACTCTTTAGGATTAATTAAAGACCCTTCACCAACATGGCTAGAGTTGTACTTTGAATCTTGTTGGCATTTTTCATTTTCCAATTGGCACATTTTTTCCATTTCTTCAAAGAGACTTGCTTACACAAACTCCATCAACATGTGCATTATCCAAGTTTGGTCTAAAAGTTTTTACTTCTCTTTCTAGGCACATTGCAACTTAGAAGCTTCCAACTCCATTGAGGCCGCTTGCAACAATTGAGCCACCTCAAAGCCTAACTTCAAATTCCATTCCTTGTTTAGCAATAATTGTTCAACACCTTGTAGTGTTTCTACTATCTCATATTTAGTTACTTTTGAGTCAAACTCCCCTTCAAGTTGGGGTTCACATTTCACTAAAGCACCATTTAGCCCCTTCATATCTTTCCTTTGATTATGCATTTTCTCCCATCGCTTGAAGAACTTGGAGTGTTGGTTAGTGTTGGTCTCCTCAATAAATGCTACCCAACTAACATCTTTGCTAAATTTCTTTTCTAGTTTAATCCCTAATGCAAATTCCTTTACAATAAGCTTGGAACTTGGCACTTTTGCCTTTCCATAGCACAATGGCCAAATGTGTTCCACTTTAGATTTGATGGCAAGATTACAACACTCCATGTATCAAAAACTTGAATGTGGTGTTGTTTTGCCATATATCTCCACAAGTTTCTCATTTGATACTTCACGTCTAGCTTTAAGTCTGTGAGGATTATTCCTTGTCCCATTCAAGCTTATTTTCACAAAATATTGAAAAACCTTTTGTGGAAGGGGTGTCTTCAACCTCTCCATTTTTGCTTCTAACTTTGATTTAATGTTTTTGCTCTTACTCTTTGACTCTCTAGGCTTAATGTCCATAAGGGTCTCTTCATTCTTTGAACCCTCTTCTTCATAATCTTCATCCATACTTCTTGACCTCATGCCGATGCTTAACAAGAAAAACCAAAATAAAACTACAAATTCAAATGGATTTACAAAACACTTGAAAACAAAATGCACAAATGCAATACCCTAAAAATAGAATGCACAATTCTAGTACCCAAAAAACCTAAAACCTTGATGCTTATGCAACTATTGTAGCTACAACTCAAGATTGTTGCATGTCTTTAAAAAACACACAAAACAATTGAACTAGGTGTTGTTGTTGGAAGAAAAAAATATTGAACAAGGTCATGTATCTAGAACTTGGTCTTCCAACAACAACTTTGAAAGATCTTGGTGTACTATAGTAGAAGAATTTTGAACTATGCAACAATAATTGTGTTGGGAAGGAGAAACAAATGCAAACACTCTTGAATAAAAATGATGCATTACAAAACAAAGAAGGCAATACAAATGCATCCACAAAAAAATGTTAATGCTATTGTTATTGCAACAAGAGAAAGCTCAAGGTTGCAACTCTTAGAGGAATGTGGGGAATGGAGAACGTACGAATCTGCTGAACTAAACAAACTATAATTGTGTCAAATCTACACAACTAACATGCATACACATAAGGTTTAGTTCAATAATAATGTTTTCACCTTAACACTGCTTGAAAAATGTTCATGATGTTCTTATAAATTGCTTGGACAACAATTAGATTCCATCAACAAAAGGCCTAGGACAAATGTGCATAACAAAGAACCTAAAAATAACTATTGTCTAACTATAATTCTTACTTTTAACTATGTACATGTTCTAGAGTACTAAACAAACAAAAACACCTACAAACATCAAATTTTAATCTATTATAACTTCACAAATAGGAAGACGACCACAAAGATGACCTAGTTGTTTCTTTCTATGGGATTTACAACAAAGACTTGAATTGTTAGTAAATGAACTCAACCTGTAGATATGCCTGAAAAATATTTACTTTCAAAGGTTCAAGCTTGATTTGTTTTGAAAAATACGTTATTACCTTTCGACTATAGGAGGCGGGATGAAATGTTTTGCTCATAAAAAATGTTCATGAAGTGAACTAAACTTCCATTCAACTTCAAAGTTCATAAAAAGCCCTCAATTATTGACATTTTTTTGAAAACATAAACCTTCAATAACATTTCATCAAAATACGAACAAGCTTCTACATACATTCACACAAAAAAACTAATGCACAAAACATTTGTGCAATAAAACGATGACAAATTAGGTCTTTTAATTTTGTGTCCAATAACATCATGATTATTCTACCTAATTAACATTATTGAAGGCCAAAAATAATATTGACAACTTGTAAGCACCCACAATCATAGATTCAAATCAATGGATAGGGTTAGTTTTAGATGTAAAAGGTTTTGCTTTCGAAAAGTAATGCATTTTGTGTATTTTTAACACCTTTGTTTTTGACACAAAGTGTCTACATTGTACCGTGGAAATACCCTAGGTAATAGTTTTTGGTCAATGCAATGAAGTTGTTCCATCTTGTTGATAAGTTGGTTTTATTCCATCTATGAATCATTGGGTACCAAATCCATGTTTGGGATTGGTTATGAACTTTGTAAACCAACAGAAATTACTTTGGGTGTAGGTACATTTGTCATGGGGTATGAAATATCTAGGAGTTGCTGATGGCCATTGGTGTCATGTGGAGACAACTTCATCAAATTGTTGAACAGGTTCATGATTACCACCATTGTGGTTATTCATTGCATGGGGTTGGGTTGATGTTTGTGGTGTCACTTGGTGAATGGTTAAAAATATGGTTAAGTCCCTTTATACAATTGGTTCGACTACAACTTGATGTTGTTCATTAGCTTGTATTCACTATGCTACATCCATGTTTGGTGCATTCATTGGTTCATTTCCTGCAAGTTGCACTTGTTCGTTTTGTATTTGTGCAAATTCTAACATAGGTTGATGTGTGACCTATTTTAACTATTTTCTAAGACTTCTAATGATTAGTTTTGACATTTCTTGAAATCAACAAGTTCTAGGAAAGCCCTTGATTATTTTTTAACTTAAAATTAAAACGACCCTTCCTAGTAGTTAGGAATTTGTGAAAAGAATATTTTATAAATTGGGTGCTTGGTTTCTTTCAAAAACTTTACATTAACCTCACCCTATATCCTAATGCTTTCAAAATAAATTAAGAAACAATAACTGTGATCCTAAAAATTACACAAAACACAATATCTCTATTGTCATTAACTATTGAGGTTCAATGTTGGGAGCATTAACATGTTGAATACCTTCAATTTGAGAACGTTGTTATTTTAATAATTGTATTATCTTGGGAACAAATTGCTCTAGTGAAACCATCTCTAGTTGCCTTCGAAAGCCTTTTGTAATTACTCTTGACATATTTAAACATGTAAAAATATTAATCCCTCAAAATCTACTTAATCAATAGGTTATTGTATTAAAAAACCAATTGGGTTTTTTTCAAAAGCAACACGATAAATATAAAAAAATCTAAGAATAACTAATATTTAAACAACTAAAACTATATCAAGAAACAAACAAGATCCTAATAAAATTATTTTAAAAATAATTATAGAAAATTGTACATCAAACTTTTTCGTACAAATTTATTCTAAAACCAAAGATTGTAAACGTGAATGTTTACAATTCTATTCCTCCACAAATTGTTCATAGTACCAAAGATTAAAATGTTTGTGCTTCAATTTTGTTCCATTGCATGGTTGCCAAATGTTAAAGGTTCTTTTCTATGCCCTCAAATTACACAAAACTATTTGTTATATTCAAAATTTTACTTGCATACAAACATCAACATGTATGTTCTAACTTAAATATGAGAATAAGAAAACAAATTAGAAACATGAAAATGCTCATATTTACAAAATGCACAAATGTTACAAGAAAGATCAAAATTAGATCTAAGAAAACTTTTTCAAATTCTTCTCAAATCATAATGATCATTTTCTTGTTAAACATCAACTATTTATACCAAAACATAGTGTTATTTCAATTTAAAGAATCACTAGTCGACACAATAGTCTAGTGGTTCAAAATCAAACTAGAATGGCTACCAGCCACATTCTATCAACATACCAATTAACATAATAGACATGTTATTGGTTATACAAGACTAGTTATTTTTATTGAATTCTCAAAATGATACGCCTCACCAATTACCCATTGGTAACAACTAGTTATTATAAAAATCAATACACAATTTAGGGTTAACATTTTGCCAAACAACAAATATTGCCAATTCCAAGGAAAAAAAAAACTCTTTCAAACTTAATGTAGGTGTAAATAAAAAAACTCAATTTATAAATTTTCAAAAGCTACATCCTTTTTGTATTAAAAACTTGGTGAAAAACAAACAAAAAATGGAAAGAATCTATTGTAGATAGTCGTCACAAATGTCAAGAACTTGAAAAGAAAGACTTTGGAGACTTCATGCGAAGGCTCTAAGTTTCTACTTTATGTCATAACAATGTCCAAAGTGAGATGTTGAGCTTGGTGCTTTCGATTTGTAAAAATGTGCACTGTAAGTCACACTTGGTTGAATGTGGGTGCATGTGAGACACATGGGATTGTGAAGGTGCAATAATTGTGTTATCACTTACATAACTTGTAAAATTAAACTTAATTGTTTTTTGGCATTTTAATTAAACTTATTTTTTACAGGTGACCTTTTTTCAATTCACATTTCTGTGCAGGGCCATACTAAGCACATTTATGGACCCAATATGAATTAGAACAATATATCAAAATATGAAATTAATATAGTTTAATGAGATTACCATAATTTACCAGGAAATTAATTAACCTATTCTAATTATTTCAAGTTACAGTATCACCAAAAAAAATCTCATTTTGTCCTTGTGTTAATATATTACACTACTTAAATAAATAATCCTAAAAACATGTAAAATGAATTCATATAAATAAAATGAGTTGAACATTATAACTTTTATATGCAATTGTAAATGGAACGAATTAAAAAATAGGCTTCTGTAAACTAATTTAGCCTAACTACCATTAAAGTTACAGTAAAAAATCACTACCTGAAATTACCACTGTTTTTATCGAGTTTTGTGATGTAGCCACATTCGCAATCATCCAGAAGAGGAAATGTTTTGGTTACATTTTAGAGAGTAAAGTAAAAGAAGGCACTCTTTTTTCTCAATAATAATTTGTATGAGTCACAGAGGTTTTTTATCTGCAAGTGGAAAAAATTCTCCAAAGAAAAACACATTGGACATTACATAAGTGAATTACTAGAATAACATTACCAAAACCAAATTAACATAATTTATTTACCATTAGCTACATAATGAATTAAAAAATTCCCTGAAAAATGAAGGACCATACATAAAGTGAATTGGGATTACCAACCTTCCATCAAAATAATGGTAGAACTTAAATTACCCAAACAAATTACCCTCGTACCTTGGCCAGTTTGACATTAATCATATTATTTTCAGAAATGTTGAAATTTTCAAAAATTATTTCTTCCAAATCACAAACTATTGTGAAGGAAATATTTGAATCTTTACGAATATTTCATTTGTTGAAATGAATATTTGAAAATAAATAAATTATTCAACATACATTTGTTGAAATGGCCAAGGTATTACGATATCATTGTAGATAATGACTATAAATTTCAGAATGCAACTATGACAATGCCCATGATAAAATTGACCCTAATTACTGTGACTAAAAGAGAAATGATCATATTTAGCCTAGTTATTGCAGTTGTACAATCATAAAAGATTCCCGTAATTAATTTATCATAATTACCATGAGCAAATAGACATAAGTACAAAATGCAGATTGCTCTCCACTCAGGGCATTCCTCTATACATAAAGCCCCCCTCCTTTTTCACCTCATTTCCTCTACTGAATTTCTAGTGGATTTTTACATGGGATAAAGCCCTCAGTCGATAGCATTGCCAAAATCAGGCTTGCACTTGGCTACAAGGTTCATTTTAGGATCTTTTGTTAGGAGCCAAAGTGACTAACATCCATAAAAATGAGTAAAACAAGGGACGATCATCCCTAAGAAGATTCAAACCAAATCTGGCTATAATTCAGATACAAAGTACACATTTTTAATGATTCTTTTATATTTTTGGCTACACGCTGTAAGCGCATTACAAAAATCTGGCGATATTTACTATTTTTTTTTCTCACTTCTGGCCATTGACAACCTCCAAAATCACTTAATTTTTGAGTTTTTCTTTTTAAATTTTTCTGTTTGGAAAAATCTCGCCAGAAAATAAAAAGTCTTGTCTCGTGTACCCTTATTTTGATAGTGCCCTTGACGTAGGGCTTTACCCTACATGTAAGGTTCTGTCAGGTCCTAATACTGTTGACAAGACCTTATGATTTCATAAGACAGGTCTCAGGACCTATAGAATTTTGTAAGCGTCCTATTTTTCTAAAAAGAGAAAAAAGCGCAGGGAAAAGGATCTACTTTCAGATGCTTCTCCTACACTGACAACACTACATTGTCACAACACAGGTTTTAGAGAGGTTTTAGGGTACCGGGGTTCTAGAGCGTTACAGGGCAATTGCAAGTGGAGGAATCCTCAGGGTGACAAACACGGAGCACTAGTACCCAGCAGAGCACATCGAATAGGAACAAAGGCGGCACTCAAAGATAAAGAAAGTTGTAAGGTTTCTTGTGTTGTTCCTCTCTCTCTCTCTACCGCCTTCATGTCACAGCAGGTGTGTTTTGTTTGCTGAAAACTCTTGACCTGATTACAGTGATGCCTTCCCAAGGCACATCGAAGGATTGGACACAATCTATGCAAGATGCAATAATACTTCAATCTTGTCTTTCTTTCTAATCGCAGTACGTAATTTCGATAGGAAGTTTTTCTGCAGCTCCTGGAGGTGAGAGAGAGAGAGACTGTGGCGGGAGTTCTTTTCGGATCCTTCGCAATGGGGGGATTACAAACCAGAGAAGGTAACTGAATATCAATCCTGTCAGAGTTCACATGTCAATGCAGCCCTAGCTCTTGTCGGTGTCAATCTTGTTGCGCTCTCTTTGATTGCTATCCTGTCATGGTCCAGGTTTTGGCAGGAATTCTTTGCACTGGCGGGATAGCAGTAGTAGGCTGGAGAAAGTAAGCAAAATGCAATTTGCCGTGGCAAAATTTTCTCGCTAATGCAGAAGATCATTGTGGCTTTCCCTCTTCATATGGTAGCATTTACACCTGGGATGTAGAGAATCACATGGTTGATCCGTTTGATCTTTTGGTATCTTTTGAACCCAGGACGGTTGGGGTCTCTGCTTTGTCTCTGGGGAGAGACACGGCTCTGTAGAAGATCAGGTCACACTTATCTTTCACGTGCATGATTCAGCATGGTTTTGACAGAAGTCACAGTGCTGATCGTCACTTTTGTGTCTCCAAACGACTGTCTTTGACTCACTTGCAGGTATGCTGGGAAGCTTCTAATAAGATACTTCTGTTGTAGAGTACAAGTTGCGCATTCAAAGCAATCTTTCTGCAGCTGTCTCTTTTGTTTAGGCTTGCAATTCTTGCCCTTGTTCTTTGAATGTACCATTGGAAGTGGGATAGAAACAATGCTACATCTTGTTTGGTGACGATTGTTTCCATATTGTGCTGATGGAAAGCCTGTTGCCATGAAGAAATGCTGAGCAATTCCTGTGTGCAATTTATATGGACTCTGTTGCCATCTGTGTGCAATGATCCCACAGACACTGCTCAAGGCTTTGGGTTGATTGCCCAAAGCACTCAGATGAGATGCACTGAAGCCAATTAGCCTGAGCCAAGGGTTCTCATTTGCTCAATCTTGCAGGTTTTCTGTCTCATGCACACATTCATGTGTTGCAATTCTACTGTACCTCAGGATTGCAGAAGTTCCTCCCACAATTGTGCATTGATTTTTCTCAAATTATGTACAAGCACCAGTGATGTCAAAGCATATAAATTGAGCCTTTGCAGGAGTATTTGTGCACTGAGGTAGCTTGCCTACCCAGCCTGCTGTAGGCACAGATTTTATACTGTCATGCTAATCTGAGGTGTTGTGTGCTACTTCCCTGCTCCTTCTAGCTCTATTGGTTTGGGATGATTCTGTTAGTGCAAGAAGATAGAACTCAGATTCTGATGGGGACTTGGTGGTTTTAGAACTTGGAATGGCAGAACAGGAAAACACACAAGACACAGAATAAGCACATACAACTTATACACATGTGTATTATCTTGCTTCTCGTGGTCTTGTTTTAGGCCACAATTGGAGCAATTGGAGCAATTTCTTCCATCTGAGACAAGCAGATTGTTAAGAGCTTCTTTGTTGCAATTGTGAAGAAGCTCCTTGAAGCCACCATGGAGACAGCTACTTCAGCCTCTCCACTCAGGTAGAGGGTGCAGGCCAAATGTAGGTGGATGCACCAAACCCAAAAAAAAGTGCCACCTCACAGAGATAATTACATTATGTTTTTTTTGTTATTAAGGATGAAGATCAATAGTGGATTTCTGGTTGTATATTCATTTGAGTAGTTTCATTAGGTCTGAGGTGGTAACTGCTGTAAGATAGTATGACTTGATCAGCCAAGGGCATTTCTGGAAGAAAATGTCAGAATCATGGACAAGCTCAGAGAAATGCAATAGTTAGTTCTGAATGGTATGTCAAAGGAGTGGTCTAGCTGTTTTAGTAAATATTAAAAGGCTGCAAGATTGCTTAACCCACATCAGTAAGCCTGCCAGAAATTCCTGAAATCAACAGTGCAGCCTGTCATCGATGCCCCAAAACCCTAAAATCAGCAGTGCAGTTTGGAGTCATCTGAAGACTTATGAGCCCTTATAGATGGGGTATTTATATTCTGTTGGTTCCTAGAGCTGAACCAAACCAAACTGAATCGTTCAAAGTGCTCATACTTGAGGACACTAAATTTAGTTGGAGCTACTTGTTGAGGGCAATGCGCATCTTAGAGTTTTGAGCATGGATCTGTATGGCAAAGGACTTAGATTGTTAGGATTTACAGTTGGTAATTGAATTCTTTTTACACATGTCATTTCTCATCAGGTGTGTTTCTATGGATCTTGCATTGTCCCTTGAAGGCCTGGACCTGAGACACAGCATGCTATTCACTACAATCAAGCCTGTTTTACATGTGTGCCTTGCAGGTGAATTTAACATCAAGGTCTGTCCTTTGTGAGCACTCTCATAAGGCTATGACTGCACTCATTGTCCTGTTACCTTCAAAGTATTGTTGGGGAACTTTCTCTACATATTCCATCTCATAATATGTATGTTTATCACATAGCCCTGGTGTCATTGAGGTTCCTAGTCATCTCAATTGCAGACATATGTCCCTAATTGTCATGCAGGATGTAGAAGAGAGAGAACCCCTGCAAACCTGAAGTAGTGTATGAACTTTAATGTGTATAATTGAGCTTCCCCAATTAGTGTTTCAGCCACTAGCAACTTAGATGTGGTACACTGTTAAGGGAAATCCTATCTCAATCAGCAGAGTAGGCTTTTTCTCAAGGTAACTCTGATTTATGGTGTTTGTCTCTGTAGGACAATGGTGGGGGTCGATTATGTTCCTATGCACCATCTAACAAACTGATTAACAAATATCCACAAGTGGCAAACTTATGTCATGTCTTATTGCCTACAACAAACAAGTAGTGGTCTTCCAGTTATTAAAAGTATCAGTTTCTATTATAAATGTCTACCCAGAGTCTACCAGGACTGCTGTCCTAATGTTGGTCCCAGCAATGGAGTTAGGACATTGGCGTTGGGCAGATGAGTGTCTCACATGGAGAGTCTTCTGCTGTGCAGAACTTTTTACTCTAGGTTTTCATGTAGCAATGAGTATGGTATTTTTTGCCTTTGTAAGAAGGATCATTGCAGTCGTTCAAAACCATTTCAATGGGTTTAGGGGTAAACCTGGAGGGGAGACCCACTGACAGATTGAGATCACTCCATTGTGATTTATCTACAGTTTGTAGGTACAAACATATGCCAGGTCAAGAATCCATTGCTTACAGTTGGTCAGTGCCTTTAGATTCAACAGTGGGAAGATACAATAATTTGTGTCCCTGAAGTCAGAGGAGATTCAAGAGACTCTACTGACATCTTTGTGCACTATGCATCCATACACTGAACTGCCTCAAAATACCTGTATGTTGAATTCTGCAAGGAGAAGGATAATATAAGAGCATAACTTATTTCCAGTGCAGCAAAGCAATAATTCAACAGTCAGCAAAGAAGGAAAGAAATTAATGAGCTTTGCATAAGCAAGAGACATAACACAAACATGCACATATGGTGACCAAAAGCCCTTGAAGTCTCTAAAAGTCCAATGAAGAATTGTCTTTAGAGTGCTGAAAACTTTAATGGTTCAAATGTGCAGGTAAAGAATTGAAGTCAACTACCACAACAAAGGAATTCAAGAATCTGCATGGCAACTAGTGTTTGCAGTGCATTGGGAAGAAGTGAGATGGCATGCACCAATGTGAGTGCAAGTGAAAGACATGCGAGGATTCACAAAATAACCTGACCAATAAAAATACAAAATATGGAATGGATGGCAGGTGTGAAAAATATACTGAGATTCCAGCAGAAGGCACATCCACAACCTTTGAAGATTGATCTGTTTCAGCAATGTCATTGCAGCTTGCAAGATACACAACTTTGGCCTCTAACTTCACAAACAAAAAATCCAAAGAGAAAAGAAAAGTACTGTTCTTGGTTTTACTTCTCTTAGTTTTCTTTATCTCAGAATCCTCTTTAAAGATACTGGACCAAATTCCCTAAACTTTAGTAATTTTAATGCAACAATAGTGAGAGCATAATCACTTCAATATGCCATAGGAACAATCACAATCACTACTAAAATCTTCAGGTCCTTTATAGAGGCTCAAGCTCTTAGCAATTTCTCTGTAATAAACCCTAAACCATCTGAATATCGATAGTCATCTTTAAACAGCATGTGAAAACTTGCCCAACCTACATAAACCAACATAAATCTGGTTGGATTATTCTCCACTTATAATTAGTCAAAGCAAATTCAAGTTCCAGTTTATTTTCCCAATTCTCAAGAAAGAAATGATTATGATCTCTTGACTTTGGTTAAGCTTTTGTATAAACACAAACCTCAAAACAACGGCATCAACCCTCATTTGACAGATTCAGCAATGCACACCCAAACCTCCAAATATTACAGTATACTACAAGTAGACATCCTACCATATAAAAGAACCAAGTTCAGCATTGAATATAGACTTCTGCCATCACCAATAATCCATGCAAGAACAAACACCATCCTCAAAGTGATGGAATCGATTTGCATCCCTTACTAAAATTGCTCTCCCAACTATCTTGGATATGAACTTTGTGGAAGTGTGGCAGTCACCACATACCTGCAGATTCTTGAAAATGCGGAGCAGAGTACCAGGAGGTGTGCTGATGAGACCAAATGCAATAGCTAGTTTTTCACTATGGTGACACGAATGAAACACCTTATCTTCTTCCTCCACATCACACAGCACAAATTTTGTATCTGGTACATACCCCATGACATGCATCTGACCTAACAATCTCTTGAGTTCTGCATGTATTTCAATCATCTGCGGATGGGCTTGATCATTAACCACAAAGTAATGCACCTCATTATTCACTTCAATCCAAGTGCGACCTGGATGTTTCTTCACACCTCTTTCCTTTCTCAGCTGTTGAACATTCTCACTGAGATCCCACTTGCCAGCAGCAGCATAGATGTTTGATAGCAGCACATAGACTCCAGCATTTTCAGGATCCACTTCAAGAACTTGTTTTGCAACATATTCTCCCATGTCCATGTTAC
>Ga0209208_10000431_pt1 | contig 54008 bp, 38 predicted proteins | sample S1TSphfallax_3_FD_187694 | JGI IMG/M metagenome (GOLD analysis project Ga0209208, IMG submission 187694) | Host-associated microbial communities from peat moss isolated from Minnesota, USA - S1T2_Fd - Sphagnum fallax MG (SPAdes) (version 2) | ecosystem: Host-associated > Plants > Peat moss >... | reverse complement strand
CACCAATAACCATTAATAAAATAAGCACCAATAGCCATTAATAAAATAAGCACCAATAGCCATTAATAAAATAAGCACCAATAACCATTAATAAAATAAGCACCAATAGCCATTAATAAAATAAGCATCAATAGCCATTAATAAAATAAGCACCAATAGCCATTAATAAAATAACCACCAATATCCATTAATAAAATAACCACCAATATCCATTAATAGAATAATCATCAATATCCATTAATAGAATAATCATCAATAACCATTAATAAAATAATCATCAATAACCATTAATAGAATAATCAGCAATGCCCATAAATAGAATAATCAGCAATAACCATTAATAAATAACCATCAATAGCCATTAATAGAATAACAACCAATAACCATTAATAAAAAAGCCACCAATAGCCATTAATAGAATAACAACCAATAACCATTAATAAAATAACCACCAATATCCATTAATAAAATAACCACCAATATCCATTAATAGAATAATCATCAATAACCATTAATAGAATAATCAACAATGCCTATAAATAGAATAATCAGCAATAACCATTAATAAATAACCATCAATAGCCATTAATAGAATAACAACCAATAACCATTAATAAAAAAGCCACCAATAGCCATTAATAGAATAACAACCAATAACCATTAATAAAAAAGCCACCAATAGCCATTAATAGAATAACAACCAATAACCATTAATAAAATAACCACCAATATCCATAAATAAAATAACCATCAATAGTCATCAATAGAATAACCACCAATAAAATAGCCATCAATAGCCATTAATAAAATAGTTGCCAATAACCATTAATAAAGTAACCACCAATAGCCATTAATAAAATAGTTGCTGATAACCATTAATAAAGTAGCCACCAATAGCCATTAATAAAATAATTGCCAATAACCATTAATAAAATAAACACTAATAAAATAATGAGCAATAGTTGTTAATAGAATAACCACCAATAAAATAAGCAGCAATAGCCATTAATAAAATAACCACCGATAAAATAACCAGTAATAACCATTAATAGAATAATCACCGATAAAATAACAAGCAATAGCCATTAATAAAATAACCACTGATAAAATAACCAGCAATAACCATTAATAGAATAACCACCGATAAAATAACCAACAATAGCCATTAATAGAATAACCACCGATAAAATAACCAGTAATAACCATTAATAGAATAACCACTGATAAAATAACCAGTAATAGCCATTAATTGAATAACCACTGATAAAATAACCAGCAATAGCCATTAATTGAATAACCACCGATAAAATAACCATGAATAGTCATTAATTGAATAACCACCAATATAATAACTAGTAATAGCCATTAATTGAATAACCACCAATAGCCACCAATAGAATAGGTACCAATAACCATTAATAACCATCAATAGCCCTAACAAAATAATAACTAATAGCCATATATTATAATTGCTTAGGATTGCCGAAAATAATCTAGGGTGAAATAATTTATAATAGACAAAAGTAACTTAAGTTGAAATAGCCTATAATAACCTAGAATTGTCAATAATAACATAAGGTGAAATAACCTTCAATAGCCAAAAATAACTTTTAATAGCTACAAGTAGCCTAAACTGAAATAATTTACAATAGCCAAAAACTTACAATAACTAAAAATAACTTAAGGTGAAATAAGTTAAAAAAACCAAAAGTAACTTAGAATAACCAAAAGTAGCTTAGGATCAAATAGGCAAAATTAACAAAAAGTAATTGAGAATAATCGTAAATAACCATAAATAATGTAAGGTGAAATAATTTAAATTAATGAAAAATAGTCATATAATAATTGAAAATAGCTCAACATAAGTAATATTATTATATTAATAAAACATTATCCATTTATTAAATTTCTTTTTTTTCAAAAGAATGGTCATTGAAATGTTATTGAATAATGATATTCCATTTTCTTTTTGTTCAAATGATTTCAAACTTTCAAAAAGAAATAAATGTAATTATGTACATTATTGAAATTTTTTAAAAAGTAAACTCGAATCATTTCATTTGAACAAAATTTCAATAAAAAATGAATTTTCAAAGTTTATGTTTTTATAATGTTTAAAATGAAGTATTTGATTAATAGAATGTAATATAACATATTATCACAACAAGTGGGGTGGCTTGATGGTAAGGGTGTTTGCCTTTAATCCAAAGGTCAAAGGATCAAACCTCATGAGTGGTGTTTTGTGTGGTCAACAATGGTATGTTGATTGAATATTACTTTATCGAATTCCTAGAATAGGTGTTTAGGTTGATTATGTGGCCTACCTAGGCTAGGTTTTAAACCTAGCTTAGGTGGTGACACGCGTCAATAAATCATAGGTTAAAAAATTATGAAATTATCAATAATATTATATATTACATAATTAAATTCTAATTGATTTCCATGTTGGTTAATTAATTAACTAGCAAATGAATGGTTTGGTAAATTTTTATTTCACTGGAGAGTAACCTTGTTTCACTACAGACTAGTGAAACAATTCATTGTCCGTAACAACTTGTCCCCGTTCACTAAGGGGTTAAAGAATTTCACTAGGTAAAAATGTTCAAAGTCACTCAACATCTAGTGAAACCTAAAGTGAACTAGGACACATTTCCTAATAGTGTATTTGTATAGTCCAAAAAAACAAACATCATATAAAAGGTTAAAATATGTTGGCCACCATCTAGTCTAGATTGCCAATTTCCATCCCAACCTTTGTACATGGCTTCTTCCACACGTATCTTAAGGTTGTAATTACTTTGCTAACCACCGACCTATCCATTGGACATTGGTACATTCAACCCATCAAATATCTAAACAAAATTCACAAAAATAGGCTAATTTTTTTACAAATAGCTAAATGAGGTTTTTTGTATCCATAGAAGAGATTAAATGGATCTTCATTGTGCCTTTGATAGGATCACAACCATACAAAAGAGATACCCTATCCACATCTTCAACCTGAAAATGCAAAAAAATTCTAATTAGTGGTTTTCATAAACCAGAATATGATGACTCAGGCCTATTTGATAAACATGCACATAAGAATGCAACCACTTCTTTAGCATTTTGTAATTTCACAACATTAGGCTTGAGTTGTTATCTTCCAAGGAACCTTTTGATGACAACCCTAGCCCCGTCATGGGGACCTTTCCCATGACCACTCTTGGAAAAAATCAACACATCTTGCAACCCATGGTCATGTTTGGATACTTTGACACAAAATACCCTGGTTTGCTACTCTTAAATTAATATGCACAACCATCATTCCACACCCAGTGCCATTGTGGTGCATATCCATGGTCCACCATGTATTGCCAATGTAATTTGAAATAATGTTGAACAAATTCAGAATCATTTTTCTTATCATTAGAAATGTAAAAATGGTTTTCGTGAGGATCCATGAATATTCATCATATGGATATGGGGTAAGATTCCATGAGAAACAAATGTGTACCAGTATTGACATCTGATATGTATGCCAATGCATACTTTGGATTTCATTTTGCACTCCAAATCCATAATTTTTATCAAAATCTACTACAGAAACCACAATATTAGCTAGTTCAAGGATTTCATGCAATGTTTCAAATGTTTATCCTACCACCTTGCTACAAAGTTATGCCTTACAAAGTGCTAAAAATTTTGTTTAAGATAATCAACAAATTCATCATATGACGTAGTTTTATAAACAAAGGTTAGCTTCTTTAGTGGCCTACCAAACCTTGCCATGGTGGTTTCAAGAGCATAACACCTCCATTGTACCATATTAGAATTAAATCCAATAATTTCCTTGGGACAAAATGGCAAAATGCATACCCCACATCTAGAGTAATCCCCAAACAAACATTTGTGCTTGTGCCATTCATCAAACTCTCCTTTTGGGCACACTATTGCTTCCCAAAATTGAGTGATGCCCTTGTATAAGTTATATGAAACTTTGCAAGGTTGGCCATCAAGACCACAAACATCACAAAAACACTCGCACATATGGTTTCCATGGACAATGTTGTTGGTCCTCATCAAATTTGGGGCAACCCTCAATTCTTCCAATTTGGTGTGGTATATACAACAACATATGTTCCTATCCTTCAATGGCTTGCCAAAAAATGGTTTCAACGACTCAAATAACCTCTGCTATGAACTTTGTGATATGCTATTTGGAATCTTAGAAAAGAAATCACTTTGCACATGATGATGCATAGAACAATGGTTTAATACATTCACATATGTCATGTTAACAATTCTTGTTACTTACACAACACAACATATAATGGTCCACCTATATAGTATATGCAAATGCCCATAAAATTCATTCATGTGAACAAATAAACCATGTAGATTCCATCCAAAATAAAATAAAATAAAATACATTAAAATTTGGGAAAAAACCATCCAAATGCAAAATAATATAATAAATTCCTAACAAACTCTGTTTATAAATAAATGAAGACATAGGACTTTAAGTAGACTCCACCCAAAAATAAATGAAGACAAAGTATTTTAAGGAGATTCCATCCATAAGTGCATAAGCTTAGGCTTCCAATAGATTGTATCCAGAAGTGAATATGTGCATCAAGCTTCCAACAAACTCCATCCATAAGTAAATATATGCATTAAGCTTCCAATACACTCCATCCATATGCAAATATATGCATCAGGCTTCCAACAGACTCCATACACCAATAAATAAACACATTAAACTTCAATTAAACTCCATCCATAAATGAATACATACATTGGATTCCAATTACAGTCCAATCACAAACAAATAAGTATAATAGACTCCATTTAGATTCCATCAATGAACATATGAATACATTTCAAGTTAAGCAGAATCCATACACCAATAAATAAGTGGATTAAACTCCAATAAGACTCCATCCACAAGTTAATAAGTACATTAGGTTCCATTCAGATTCCATCAATGAACATATGAATACATCTCAAGTGAAGCAAAATCCATACGCTAATAAATAAGCGCATTAGACTCTAGTAGGATTTTATTCACAAGTAAAATAATACATTAAGCTTCCAACAAACTCCATCCATCACTAAATAAACTACATAAAACCTTGGCTGAATCCATACACCAACAAATAAGTACATTAGACTCAAGAAAGACTCCATCCATGAAAATATAAATACATCAAGTGAAGGTAAAATATCTTTAACAATATAAATACATCAATAGTGTACCATTATACCATTTCTTCCATTGCAGTCCTTAGTAGGTATTATAACTTACATAGAAACCATGGCAATAGTTCAATGTAAGTCACATCACATAAAGAATAAACTTAGAAATTACATAAAACATCAATTATATGATAGTTCAAGTATCAATCAAAGATGTTCACAAATGATGAAAACATCACACATAATTCTGTAGTATATCAACAATGTCAAGATATAACCCAACAAGTACCAACTCCACATTTCTATCATTATTTGCAAGTCACAAGTCAAATATGCAATGTAGATAAGGTAGATGCATACCTAGGTTTCCATTAAAAAGTGAGTAGGCTTTTCATCAAATATTCCAACTTCCAATCTCTTCTTGGTCACATCGTTCTTATTGGGATTGATTCGAGTTTTTATTGCCCACCAATTCACAACAATATTTCTTATTACATGTGGATTGTCATCATTTCCTTTTTTCCTCATTGAAAGTGTCCATAATGGTACCTCAGTGTCACATGTAACAACTTGATGCACTATTGCTTTTGATATGTTTTGATGGTGGACACCAAGCATTCTAGCCATGGCAATGAAGATGATGCCATTGCATTTATTGCCGTTGTCAAAATGCAATGTTTGGCAGCAAGTTTAATAGCATAATTGGCATGCTTTGTTTCCACCAAGGAAGTACACACCCCAACAACTAACTCTTGGGTTGCTACAACAATTTTTGGAGGTAGAAAGGAATCAAACATATTTAATTGCAATAAGTTACTTGTAAGAACTTTTTCCACGACTAACTTTATGTTTTTTAGTCTAGGGTAGATTTCCAAGCCATGATGGCTGCACTCCACTATTCTAGAAGCAATTCTTTTCAACTCTCACTCACCCATGACCACCTTTGTGCTTTCATTTTGGCACAAAAGCCATACCCACAACCTTTGTTCTTCAAGCTTCACGACATTTTCATTGTTGAAGATTTTGTGATGCTTTCTTGATGACCTCATCTTGTGGAGGCCTTCTATTAGCCTCCCTTTTGGACTTCAATTTTGGATTACCCATGTGGATACACACCAAAAGTCTACCATTAAGTTGGAACTTCAAAAAACTTAGAAATGCACAACTATAGCTTCCTTGAACATACGCATCAATTTGATTTTAAAAGCTTCACAAGTATAAGGGAATAGTCATGTACAAACCCTTAGAAGTTAACATATTAAGTTAAAACAAATTTCTGCAATACAACATATGCTACCAATATTCGAGTAGACACATCAAAAGGTGTCAACATAAAAAATTGCTAGTTTCTAAATATTATAAGCAAGTTTTTGAAGTTGCCACATAGGTGAAGTTTAGTGCACCAAATTTCAAACAAATGCATCTAAAGGCTTTCAAAACTTAAATTCTGAACACAATCTTAATGTTAATAAGAAAAAATAATAATTCTGCAAATGACATTCAAACCAAGTTTTTTGAAATCAACAACTTGAGGGTTTAGTGGATACCAAACTTCAAGTAGACAAAATTTCAAGGACTTACAATATGTAAAATGGTGGATTCAGATTTGCATTGTTAGTGCAAATGAAACAAATTCATCAACCCAAATACAAACTAATATTCTTAAATTACTAAAGAGGGGAAAATTAGTGAACCTACTATCAAGCAAACACATCTAAAGGCTTTTAGATAGAACTTTTTAGAGCATGTTTACAATCTCAAAGTACATGAAAAAAAGTAATTAGAATGGAATTACAAACCCACCTAGATGTTGAAAGGTGTGAGATAATACAAGTAGGTTCCTTGTTATGCCAACCTTGGATATCAAGGGAATGCTACAAGAGCAGCGGGTTGAATTTATACACATAAAGATCAACCACTTCAAAAAACACATTAAAACAACTTGAAAAAAAAATTACTAGTAGATTTGTAGTAAGATAAAGGTTGAGATTAATGAAGAAACTTATTGAGTTCTACACCTTTTCCTTGAGGACTCCCAAGCTCCTACTTTGGGTGACTTGGCCTTTTAAGATGCCATTCCTTTTCACATGTCATTGTCCTTACTATTTAAAAATTATTGCACATGTGAATAACAAGTTATAGACCAAATCATCCCACCTTCATTAAAAACACTAAAGATTGTTTTTAAACAAGAGACATTAGAAAATTAAATTCTAATCATGTACAAAGGGATCATGATCTCAAAACTGGTGAAGATATTACACCCAAGCGCACATCGCAAATCATAAGAATAGATCAGTGCAATTCTTGTAAGCATTCAAGATCTTCTCTTTAGGATGGGTTCCACAATTTCAATTGTTTTTCCTTTTCATGTGAACCCTAATTGATATGTTTGGATCTAATGTTGTAAGAACTCTAATTCATGCATTTGCATAATACACAAAATCAACCAACTGTCATCAATAAACATAGGAGACCATCTTAAAATGAAATTCAACCAAAAAATGCAAGGGCGAAGAGTTTGGTCAAGAAAATGTAAGGGGTATTACACCATGCCCTTAAGTTTGAAGCTTTGTAATAATTTGAATGCACAACCCTACATGCTCTTTCAAGAAATCAAATCAAGTGTTTTTTTAAAAATGTCTATGCTTCCTTATTTGTCAATGGACAGATCCCCACAAAATAAATTTGACCTGTGTCATTGACAAACTTGAAAAACCCATAATGTAACAAACATACCAATTCAAACAAAAGAACTAAACAAAACATCACGTACAAAGCTCAAAACGTCAAGAAGGCAAACCCTAAACCCTAACCTTATAACTTAATCGTCGATTCATATGTTTTGTTGATGTGGCAACATACATAACATTTTTCTTTTTACTATTGTTCTGTAAAAGTCCATCTTTTTTACCATTTGATTATGCAAAACCCTCCCAAAGCTTCTTTCTTACATCTTTAGTGAAAATAGATCTTGGAAAACATAATTTTGGAAAGGTGATGGACTTTGCAAAATTTGAGGAAATTTGAGGTCATAAATTTAAATGAAAAAATAAAAAATTTGTCATCTTACTATTTTTTTGGGATCTTAAGCTTCACATGTTTTCAAAACATCATTTCCTAAGGTTTCAAGAGGAACCATCAACTCCATTATAAGTAATGAGTCCATAAAGTTTTGCATATGGATTGTGACAAGGCATTTACTTGATTTTCAAAATCCACTTTTCATTCAATATTAATTTTTTTGGTGTAATTTTTTCAAAATTAAAAGAAGGAAGAAGTTAACTTCACTAATTTGAGTCCCTTTTGTTGATGGGGTTAACTTGCATTCTAATACATATTTTAATATGTGAACAACCCAAAAAAAACTACCTTTGTGACATGCAAAAAAGTCCATTGTAGTATGCTTTTACCCAATGGCAAGATAGAGATTCGTGGTAAACCACAATTGCAGTGACAACAGAGGAGCAACTAGACCAAGCTAATAAGTACAACCTATGGTGGTGTAGGACAACAAGATTAATTTGTTATATATATATGTCATGTATATAAGGATTAAGAATAAGAAATGAAACATATAATTTTAAGTGTAATACTCTTTTGATGTAGTTGTATAACAATTTTTAATATGGGTCAATTGTATAGTCAAAGCCATGGTTTAAACACTTCACATAAAAAGTTTTAAAATAACCTAAACTAATAAAAAATATTCACACCACTAAGAATCCACTACATTCCCCATAGTGAAGTGAAATTATGGTCGAAGTGGTCCACCAATAGTCACAGCCTAGTGGTTTCAACTATCCATGCCATTAAAAATCCACTATGTTACATAGTGGGGTGGAATTGTAGTGGATCTATGATGGAGTGGTTCACTAATAGCCATGGTTCAATGTATTCAATGAAGGTGTAGTGGTTTTGGTGAGGTCCAATCCACTAATTTCAATTTAGGTGCAAGTGTGTAGAGGAAAGGGGACAAGTTTTGTAGTAGTGGTCCTTATTTTCATTGTTTTGCCAACCATTGTTTCTACTATGTATAAACTTTTATTTCAACACTAGGTACCATAGTTTTTAAACTTCATAAACTACAAAAGGGATGTTTTACCATATATGGATTTTGCACCTTATTGAATTTGTTGTTGATGTGTATGCTTGGTTTTAACCATTGGAGGCAGTTGTTGGCAAGGGGAGAAAGCAATTATTTCAAGATGGTTGTGAAGACAACCTACAAACAAGTCAACAACTATGTTATCCAACAATCAATGTTGATGACAAAATGGACATGAGTATGAAAGGAAAAATCAACTATACTTCTGTGCTATTGAATTGTGGAGTTTAGGGTTAGAAAATTATCCCAAGGACTGAGAAGCTAAAAGATTGTGTTGCGTGGATTCATCAAGAAGTTGTTGCAAGAAAGGAAAGTGGGGGATCTGTGTTTGAAAAAGAATATGACATTGAAGGTATTACGTTAACATAACTATTGATATGCAAGAGATGTTGGACCAAAAAGAAAATCAAAGATATGACCTAGTAGTCTTTATTTCATTTGATCTTGTTGCAGGACAAGGGTAGTGGTAAGGGCAGTAGCAATGGTAGGGGGACAATTCTAGTAGCAATAATGTTACCAAGTGTAGTAGTAATAGGGGCAGCACTAAAGCAGTGTAAGGGGAGCAGCTATTGCTGAATTCTTTCCTGAGAATGCTTGGCATTTATGGGTTGTCTCAATTTTAACTCAAAGTATGAGGTTTTGATTAGACTAATATCTAAATTCTATAATTTTTCTTACACTTTTATGTGGACTTGTGACATTGTAGTTGGATGCAACTTTGTTGCACAAAGCTACATTGTAATGTGGTCATATGGGTAGCATTTTTGAATGCATCATGTTGATGAACAGTGAGCCACATGTGATTCTTGCATTGCTTGTTAGTTTTAAGAAGACCTTGATGGCTTAGAGGTTGATTATGTTGGAACAATTGAGGAGATTTTGGAGGTGGATTTTAGAAGCTTCAAGACCTTGGTATTAAAGGTGCAATGGTTCTGCAACACCGCTTGACTGGAAGATTGCTTGTTTTGCTCAATTGACACCTCCAAAAATTTTGGGGACAGTTGCATGAGTGACCAGCCCTTTGTATTTCTGAATGAGGTTGAATAAGTTTTTCTTGCAAAAGATAGACTTAACCCCGAAAGAAGTTTTGTTTTGCAAGACAATTCAAAATGCCATACAATCTTCGACAAGCTTTTGAAGGGTCCTAGGGCATGGATTGATAGTAGTGAAGTGGTCGGCCTTCTTGCCAATGATCGAGCCCCCAAGTCCCCACCAACCAATGAAGGGCTTGAACTTGTATAAGAAGAAGAAGATGTCAAGATGATGCCCTAGAGGATGAGGATGAAAGGGAAACAGGAGGGGCATTGACATTGAGTTGAACTGAAATTGAGCATCTAATGTGGGATGAGCATGAAGACTCTGATGATGGATGAGTCCAATGAACAAGGCATGTGCCTAATGTGCATTGTGGTTTAATGGTGTCTAGAAATCAATTGTCCATTCCTTTTGTTAATCTGAACTGTTTTTTGGTTGCTCTGCCACAGGGCTTTGGATACATTTTATTGAGCAGTGAGATGGTGAGGTGCAAGATGTAACTCTACACCTTGTGTGTGTTTGATACTGATAAGAAAATAGGTATTGGGTTACAACCAAGCCCAGCTGAACCTCCTGGGATTCACCAAGGATTTGGGAGCTTATTTTGGCATTGTGGCAGGACTTGCAATCAACATAATAGCCATCTGGGGATTCTTGAGCTTGGGCTCCATCCAAAGTCTTGTGGGCTATGGTGTGCTCTGGATGGTTCTCAGTGGCAGAATTTCACCACCACCATACTGGCTGGTGAGCAAGAAAGAAAGAAAGAAAGAAAGAAACTTGAAAGAAATTGCTCAGATATATGTTGTGCAGCAGCAGCAGCAGCAGCAGCTATGTCTCTTCTTGTTTTTGTTTTAGACCTCAGCCTGCAGGCTGATCCACCAACTCTGAAGCCATATTCATCATGTCTTTGATTCTCTTGTCCCTGCAGTGATCAACTGCAATTGGGCACTTGCAGCTTTCTACGCTGATTTGCAGTAATGGGTTGTTGTTTTTTGTGGTTTTGCAGCTTTCATTTGAGGCTGATTTGCAGTGATGGGTTGTGGTGTTTTTTGATCTGCCAATTTCAGATCTGCATGTTGCTTGTAGTTGGGTCCAACAACATCACATGGTTGGACACAGGAAACATAGTCACAAACATGAAGAATTTTCCACACAGAAGAGGGACAATGACAGGGATCCTCAAGTGTTGCTTTGGTTTCAGCAGTGCCATCTACAATCTTGTCTATGCCATTATCTTCCACAACTAGAGCCTGGAGTCAGTCCTCCTACTGGCTGCAGTTGGAACCAGCTGTGTACAGTTTGCTTGCTCCCCCCTTCATTCAGCTCATCTCCCTGGCATAACTGAGTGATTCTGAGTGTGTCTAACAGATATAACTGAGCAGTGTGCACACTCAGAATCATGTTGAACTGATGAAAGCAGTGAGCAGCAAGAGCTATGGTAACCATCAGTGCTTTGCACTGGCAAGTCATTATGATTCAATCTTCTTCAACAACAGTTCCTCCAAGTTGGCCCTTCTGGCTGGATCAGTTGTTCAATTTGTGATCCACCCTTGGGTTTTTTGATCTGTCTTGCATTGCTTTTCACATCTACTAAGGCTTTTTACTGTTACGCAGTCTTGGAATTTGGGGATATTGCTCTGAAATAGAACTTTGCTCATGTGCAAGTAAGTACCCACAGTCCTGTGAACTATCCCATTTTGCAGGTTGCTGATCAAGTAGCACAAGGGAAGCGGAAAGCAGGAGCTATAATTGTGAGACCACATGGGCACCATGCAGAGGCTGATGCAGCAATGGGCTTCTGCCTCTTTAAGAATGTTGCTGTGTGCACACTCAGCATCATATGGTCAATAGACATATGGTCTGTTGCTCCTTGTATCTATTGAGGGAGGAGAGCCTGGGACAGTTCTGTTTCTTATGTAAATGGCTGCTTGTTTAGCATGGGATTTTCTGAGTTAGCTATTGTGGCATTTCTTTGAGTTGTATTTGTGCAGGAATTTAACAGTTCTTTCTGCCCCATTCAGAGAACAATTTACTGTTGCTGACATGAGATGTTGCTATTTAATCCTTTTCTATAGTATCCAGAGTTGGTTGTATTGTTGTCATTTGCTATCTTCAAAGCAGTAAGTGTATCTCATGAAGAAAGTCAGCTTCAGCTAAGTCCATGCCTGGTCAAAACATTGGTGTTGAGCATGCATAGCTCTGAACCCATGTACCTGATAAATATTTTTTGCCATTGCTACAGGCTTGGGAATTTCTGTACCATTTCTCTGAAGTTATTGGGCAATAGTTTCTTCCTACCTTCAAAGACTTGGAAGCAGGACTTAGTGATATGGGGCTGGTGGTTCCAAGCAATGGGTTGCCAAAGACTGATGATGGAAATTGCAATTTCTTGCCAAAATTAGAGGATGACAGGGTACAAAACAAAGAGGGGTTGTCAGAGATTGGGGATGAAGGTCAAACTGGTGTGGCCATATTGGGGGAACACTTGAGCCAAAGTGGAGTTGAAGAGCAGGCAGATATGCAGCTCATCGTGCCTGGGAAATTCGACAAATTGAGCTTTTGTGGGGGTGGAGAGACTGGTGAGCCTGCTGAAACTGGTTTGAGGTAGCAGGATATAGAGGGAAAGAGGGGAGATGGTTCTGATGTGATGACTGCAGTTGGGAGTGTGCAACCAACAGCTCAAATGTGCATGGCTGAAGCAAATGTTGGTGAAAGTGCACAAGTACATGGGAAGGAATTGGGCAGAGGTGCTGGAGCTACAACGTCCTTGAATAGTGAATTGGACCACAATGTTGTCACTATGGCTCATGCACATATACCTTTGCTAAAGTTTCTGCTTGCAGATATGCAACACAGGGTTTTGGGTGCTCCAACTGGCGGCAGGTGTCAAGATTCAAAGAAAAGGGGGAAAAACTTTGTGAATGAAACAGTGCCTATGACACCAGAGTTTGAGGGTGATCTACCTGTGAATGAGGTGACATGGCCTGAACTTGCTCATCCATTATGGAGCATGAATTCGTGTAAGAAGCGCAGGGTGGCCTCACATTCCATATTGCTCCGGTTTGTTTCCTGCGTCAAAGAACGTGTACGACGATGTCGGAGTACTAATTGCAGTAGACAGAAGACGGCGCCGTGATCCGCTAGCAGGTGCTGTAAGTCGAGCTCGATCGTGATGTCGTAGCAGTTGGTAATACTCGGTACTTCACTCCCGCGGCCATGAAGCAGCAGCTAGGTGATCGTCTCCGTAACGCGCTTTCATTATCTCCCTGGCACTTGCAGAGTATTTGTGCACAGTTCGCAAGCTCATGAAACTACCCATCACGGAAGAATCGTGATCGTCGCCGCTACTTCCACCTGCTGCAGTACCGCCGGTAGCCGCACAACCGATCAGAACCACCCCGGAAGAAGAACCACTGCAGATGAGAACAGCTAGAATTAGCAGCTGCCTGCATATTGACAGCAATCCATGAATCGTCTCTGCAGCTTGCAGTATCTTCTTGGACTCGAATCTCGAATGCATCCTGTTGAAATAAGGATTCTGCTTCCGAGTTCAACAAATAGAGCAAGAAAATTTCCCGAGGTTCAACTCTTCTGAAAAGACTTCCTGGTTGCTTGTCTGTAACAAGCTGCTCCGAAGCTAGAATCTGCTTGTGCTGTTTGTAAAACAGCAAACACCGGCGGTCACCACATGAGAACCCACAAAGCAGCAGCTTGTGCAATTTGCAAAACTGCCACAAACACAAGTGCCATCAAAACCCACAAAGTCTGTAGAACAGTAGTTTGCAAACAACAACACCACCAGCAGCACAAAAGGGTTCCACAAAGCCCACTGCAACTATGTAAATAAACACATACATTGCAACAAGGACCAGGTCCAAGGATTCCCATTAGGCTACTGTGTAACTGTGATCAGAGCTTATGGAGTACAGTAGCTGACATCACAGCAGCTAAATGGAAAGAGACCCTTTTACCCCACCCCCACCTTCAAACCATTTACCAAGAAGGAGCACCGACAAAGTCCATGAATATGAATGACATTAAGAAGTCCAAAAGAAAATCTCAACATCTACATTATATGATCACATATGTAGATACCTTGGTGCAAATGAATAATGTCTTCAACAAGAATCTGTCTAAATGAGCATATGTTCATTGATTGTTCCTCTTGCAACAATGAAGAACATATCAAATCTTAAAATTGAAGAAAATACAAATTCAAAAGCAATTGCATACATGGTCATATGCAACCTATTCTTATGAAATGGGGTCAGCTAGCAGCCTATCGTCCATAAAAGGGCTATCCAAAGAGGCTGTACAAGCATGCATCACAGCCTAAAAGATGCTTATATGAATCTCCATAGAACTTTCTAAAAAATATCGTTTGAAATAATTTTAAAAAGTGACTGGCTATTTTCTACTTGATCCGGTATTTCAACATCCCAATTATCAAGATAGAAAGAAAATGATTAAGAAGAGAGGAGGAAAGTGTACTAACCAAAATGGATGATTTAAATGATATTGAAAATTTTGTAGAAAACTCAAACATTTTAATGAATTTCAAATTTCAAATAGTTCTTTGCACGATTGGGCTCTATGGTGAGCGTCCCGTTCACACTTGGAGCAGTTACATAGTTCTATTTACTCTTGGGTCAATGTGTCACAGGCCACTGTAATGAATCCCTTATCCTAAGTCTTAAAGTCAACATTTTTCATGAAGAGAAAATAAAAATCTGCTCGAATGATCACCCAATTGAGTTGTACCAAATTGGATCTAAAGCTTAAAAATAGTTCAACTAATAAAGTCTACTGAAAATGATCATCTAATGCAGGGATCTTAAGCTCAATATCATGAACAAAAATATGATGAGATGATGGGTCAATTGGGTTGTGCCAAATTGAACTTGAACTTTGAAGGTAAAAACTTGCTTCTACCAAATAATTATACTTGGAATGATGAGCACACTGGCCGATTCTAATAAGATCAACTTCATGAACAAAACAGGCACAAAAGACTGAAGTGTGACATAATTTCGTCGAATCTCGGAAGCAGCAGTGTACACAATTGTCACCTTGTGGTGTTTAGTCTATTTGTGTGGTTGTGGTGTCAATTTGGAAGAACAATCTCTTTAAGTTGGATTTTAAACTCCAGTTCCTCGCATCACTAAAAGGAAATGCATGAGTCCTCTCAATTTCCAATGGTCATTTTTTATTCAATTCTAGGCTCCATTTCACTTTAAAAAGAGCATGAAATCCTGGGGTATTGGAATATTGGTCATATTGGGCCGCACTGAAAGCACCCACCAGTGCACCAATTTGGATGGATGGTGATTGGATACCCAGATTTTTTTTCATTGGTTCCTATCCTTGTGCTAACTACCTTTGTTAGCATAGATACACATTTTTAAAAATATTTCCTCAGCCCTTCTGTTCCTTTGTAACCTTTTAAATTTTAAGATTTTTTTTCTTTCAACTTTGATCACACTGACCTACTTACAACCATCTTACCTTTACATACCAATAACAACCCCATCACTTTGACATCCATGTTGACGACTCACCTACCTACCTGGGTAAAGAGTTCTATTATTCTATGCTTACCCGCCTACCTAAAACAACCTATTGGCATCTACCTATCTACACACAAATTACATGATGTTGTGATCAACCAAATGAGGGTATTGCAATAACATTAGGTAAATACTCCCTCCCTCCAAATGACCTACCTACCCAACAACTACATGATGTTCAAATTTGATTGATGAGAGTATTGCAACATCAAGTAGTTAATATATTGACAACCCTCACCTGCTTGCTTACTACCCATTGACACGAGCTGATCTAAATGGCCCCACCTAGGTACTTATTTGATAGCTGTTCCTACAGTCTAACGATCTCTTCGTCTTACCCCCACAATATCTGTAAGAAACATAATCCACCTATTGAAGAAAAAACTCTTTGACATCCATTGAAGTTCCTTTCAACCCCTCACACATATATATAACAAACTTTGAATGTGGGTATTGCAATAGGTGCACATATACAATGATGATATCTATGTGAAATGCAAATATTGCTTGGAATTGGTGACTTTTTGGTTGTTAAAGTACATATTTCACCTTCATTTTACTACATTTATTAGATAAAATACGAATATACATATTTGATTTTCCTACCCAAACAAGCTAGGGGGACCCTAAGATATAATGAAAAGGGATGAATTTAAAGGTAAGGAAATGTGCCAAACATTTATGTTATTAGTATTATTATTTTTGCAAATCATTCTCTTGTTATTATTCCATTGTTGAACAATGTTGGACCCTTAAAGTTGAACAACACCATTAAGCCTTAAAGGTCACATTTATTGCAAATGATGGGGACTATGAATTATGTGATTATGGATTATTAATCAACACATTTTATTTAATGTAATTTTTGGGGGAAATTGGTTGTTTCTTTAAAGGTCCCAACATAACATAAATTCTTGCATTTTGATGTCAAGGAGTTTGAAAGTAGTGTTGGAATATAAAATTCCATAGGTTATAAGTGGGTATTTTTGACTTTTAAAGTATTTTGAGTGTGGGTAGTAGGTTATACTACAAAAAAATTGCAAATAAAAAATTAGATTAACAACTAGTTTCAAGTCATAATTATCACATGCAACTTACATGAAATTTTCATCAATCCAAACCACTTTAGGTGACATCATCATTTATGCCTACTTTTACAACTCAACAATGTAGTTACATTATTTATATTTATTTAAATACTTAATATTTAGATATTAGAAAATTATTATATTTATATTATTGTTAATTTCATCAAGTTCAACTTATACCATGTTGACATTTGTCATTACATAGGTTAGGATTTAAAATATAGTTTAAATTGCTAGGTTGATCAACTATTGCGTATACCAAAGGTTACATAGTAGGCATCTAACCTAGGTTGGTCACATAGGTAGGGAATATTCGATCAACATCCCAATGTTGACTACAACCCATATCATTTGCGGGAATTGATTTTTGAATCCCAAGGATGGAGATCAACAACTCCTTTACCACCAACTCAACTCACTTGTTGTGTCAAAAAAATAATGTGCATTTTATTTACCCTACTTCATTTAAAACATTAAACAAAAATTTATTTTTGATCTTTGATATCTTATTTAAATTTTGTCCAAATGACAAGATTAAAATTAAAATTTCTTTCAATAATGTATTTTCCTTTAAATATATATATATTGATTTCAAAGAAAATATTTGAATTTCATTATTGAATATAATTTCAACAACCATTCCGTGTAAAAAACAATTCAATCACATGATTCATCAATGGATAAGATATATATATATAAAACCTTCATTTGCTTCTAAATATTATCATAATTTTACCAATAAGATTTAATTTAAATTAATGCCATATAATTAATTGATTTTATGGAGCTATAAATTTTATTACATTTACACATGTAATAGTTTATTTTTACTTAAAATTATGATAAAAAATTTGTGTGAAAATAAATTATGTTTTTTCACATTTCAAACCTCTATTTGATTTATAAAATTATATTCTATGATTTTGCTTATAATATATCATAATTGCACCAAAAAAATGTAATTTAGATTTATGATATATAACCGATTTATTATATAATGTTTATGAATGGGTCATAAATTACATTGCTTACCTAGTTAAATAATTAATTTAAAAAAATCACATATCAACATGATAAAATACCTACTACTTAACCCACATACATATATGACCTACTAGCTATTTACTACCTTACAATTTACAACTTAGTAATTGATTAATACCTAGCTTAATTAATTAATTAAACATAACATTATTTTATTCAACACAATGAAATACCTACTATTGATTAGTTTACTTACCTACTATTTAACCACATACATATTACCTATTACTTAGCACTAATTCTACCATTATAGCCATGGGTCTTCTAAAATTTTCACAAACCCACCAAATCTTACTACACATTTGATGATTAGTTCATTGAAAAAAGTTAAAGGAAAATAATTAGAACATTAAATCCAACAATTTCATTGGTCAACTCATTTATTTTTCACATTTAGTTACATGCATATTTGTGACTAACATTTTTAGTCACAAATCAAGTTGAAAAGATGCCACATGGTGTCCAATAATCTATGAACCACTTTCCAAGTTGTAGAAACAACTACATTTTTCATCTATTTTCGGATGTTAGTAAAAATGGCTAATATAAGTGTATTTTTCATCTTCGTTTTCATCCAAATTGACATTAGTTGCAAGAATAAGTTGCATATGCAACTACAAACCATTTTGTAATTGTTTATGTGATTACAAATCATGTTTATCAAATACCACAAAAGATAATTATATCTTTAGTTGCAAAAATGGTTGATTTGGACAAAAGTCACAAACACATGGGTTGGAATGGATAGAATTCCTTCTAGTGTTATAATCTTAGATTTTTACAATCAATGTTTTTTACTAAAGAGTTTTTTACCTTAGTCCTTTGCAAAATTGATTATTTCTCATGCAATTGTTGTTCAATTTCAAAATTCTTTTAGTAAAATCAAAACCCAAAATTTAATTTAATTTTTTAATTTTAATTTCTCAACTTTCATGTTAATCATTGAACACAATTTAAAATGATTGCCATACTTTTAAAATATCACAAAAAAAACTTAACAATTGTAGTTTGTAATTTTCAAGGATTCCTAACACTCTTTTAACTCCTATTAACATGTTTTGACCTTTTGGTACATGGTTACACAACATGTTAATGTCAAAAAGTACACAAAATCTAATGATATGAATATAATAAGTACCATTCACACACAAACCCCAACCTTTTCACATATACAACTTGTCGTTTGTTTTTGGGGCTAAAATATTATGTACCCAATTGACCATCTATAATACGAAGTGGAGGATCAATGTGTCAACCTCTAGAAATGGTAAAGTAACACCCAATAATAAACATGATATGATGCCAATAGAAAGGAATTCTTGTGGCATGGTTTTATTATGATGAAAAGTCATCCCAGCACCAAACTTGACAATATTTTGAATTGTAAAATCATTGCTTCCATTAAAACTTAAGACCATAATGTAATCATTTCTCTAGTATTATAAAATAATGTTCAAACTAGAAAACATTGAGATTAAAATTTAAAAATCCAAAAAAAAAACATTTTTCAACAACTTACATTTGGGTAGGTTCTACAAATTTTCTAGTAGCTACTTCCTTTGCTCAAATGATATTAAACTTTCTTATAACATGTTCTATATTCCAACACTTTTTTTTGACAAATTTAATGCAACCATTATGCCTTTTGGATGCCTCTTCAAGCCTTGTTTATTTACACCTTCCCAAATGCGCAAGAAGAAAAATTGTTGTTTAGAATTGCTTTTTAGTTACAAATGACATTTTTTAATTACTAAAATTGGTTAGAATCAATAGTTTTTCTTCTAGTGATAGTTGATTCAACACATTGCATTTTATACCTAACAACATTGATGCACATTCATTACAAAATTCTAAGGAATTACAAATGGATAGAAAGGAATCACTACCAATCACCTAAATTGTGGCAAATCATGCAACATCTCTTATGACTTTTCAATGTGGGTTCATTTGTGTAAGTCATTGTTGCCCATGTGGATAAAACCAACATATTTCAATTGTACAACATTTGCACCATGATTCCCCAAGAGATTCCATGTTTTGTAAATGTCTATTGACACATGAATTCAACAAATGTCCAATCCAAGGCTTTCAAAGAAGGCTATGGGTTCATTTGTTTATTAACAAGGCAAGAAAAAATGTTGTGAAAAGATATTTCAAAAACTTTAAATGTAAAAAAAATACAATGTTGTAAACTTACCTATAAAGAACACATGCAGTGCAAAACTTACAAATGTACAAATGTCAAATTACTTTCAAAAGAAAATGAAAAAACTTTAAGATTTTTTTTCAAAAGCTATTGAAACAAAATGTAAAAATGACAAAGAGTTTTTACGACTTAATAATAGTTCAATGGGTCAAAACAAAGTCACGAGTTGTGAGAGGGAACAAGACTTTGGGCGTAAGAAATAGAGTTGCGAGCCATGGGAAGGAGCATGTTGGATTTTGTAATAGTGGTAGTAAGGCAAGAATTCAACTTGCACCAAAATCACTTTCATTTTCATGCATCTTTACAATATGAAACAACCTAACACAAAAAAAAAAACAAAAAAACAAACAAAACATCTTGTTTCCTTTCTTTAAAACATTGGACCTCTTGAAAACCAAAAAAATATTGAAATTAAAAACAATGTTCCAATTTTTCAACCCCAATTTTTTTTTGGAACTCCTTTGCTATATATAAAACAAAGTAATTTTTTTTTTCAAAGATTAACCTCCCACATGAACTTGCAAAACAAAACAAAAAATACTACAACCAAAAGAAGGAAAAAAAATTTGATCCCCTTACTCAGTGCACATTTTGTGAGAAAAGGAACCAAAAAATAAAATGATGAGAAAACCTTCCTAGGATAGATGTTGAGTAAGGAGAATTAAAAAATGGCAAAACAAAGAAAAATCTTGATGATGACAAGAAAAAAATAAAATAAAGGGAGGAATAAAAAAATATAAAGCAAAAAGACAAAGTGCAAAAGTGAAACAAAATACTTGAAATAAAACTTACAATCATGATATCTAGGATTTTAATAAAGTTTCAACCTCCAACATTGTGTGGCCTGACCTCTTTGTTTCACATAAAAGCTTGAAATCATACCTTACACAATGTCAAAATGTGTATTTCATGACTAGCATATTCAACACGACTATGTTTTAGTTCTAATAATGTGGTCATATGTCCTTAGTTGTAATTATGCGTTTATTCATCATTGTGATTACATTGTGATTACATGACTATTATTGTGATTGTATTGTTCTTACATGACTACATGTTAATCTATGCATACCTAGTTTATAGGCTAAGCTTTAGGGTTACTTAACTACCTAGTAAGGTAGGCTAAGGTAGCTACCATTACATACTTAGGTTCAATTGCCCATCTATCTATTTCCTACCCTCCTACTACATACTTACCTACACTAAACTACCTATGTCCATAGGCTACCTACCTAGGCTAGGCTACCTATTTACACAAGCTACATAGGCTAATTTATTTAACCACCTATTCCTACCATCCAACCTACTTAGGCTATACCTAGGTACCTACCTATTTGATCTTACCCTCCTACCTACTTATGTAAGTACACTTGCAAAAAAATTCAAAACATTCATATATTATATGTTAACAAAAGACCACACCTTAAGAAAATGTGGTTCATTGATTAATGACTTAGTTGTACTTATGACTGAGGCAAGGTCAAATTCAATTCCTCATATTTGCAACCTAAGTATAGTTGCAATAGAATCGCAAGCTATAAGAAGGAACAAATTAAGTTCAAAATGTGGGCCATGGGAGGAGCAATTTAGATCACACATTTTAGTAGCAACAAGATAACAACTTGAATTGCATTGGAATCGCCCTCATTTTTGGGCACTTTTGCAACTTGAAACAATCTTATTCTTTTTTAAAACATTAAAAAGAAACAAACAAAGCACCTTACTTCTTTTCATACAAACACCATACTTCTTGAGAACTCAAAAAGGAAAGAAACAAAATACTCCACCTTGCCAACCCCAAAGAGTTTTTAATTTTTCAGCTATATTGTTAAGAAAAAATAAAAATAAAAAGATAAAACCCCCAGCAACAACTTGCAAAAAAAAATAGAAAATATTGTAATATTTGGGCATCTTTGGCACTAAATATATTATTTTCGATATTGTTGAAATTTTTAGAAAGCAATCAGATTCAAACCCACACCGTGTACACTAAACTCACATAAAATTGAATTAATCAAACTAAAATTACAACAAGTAGTTTATGAGAACAATTGTAATTTTGTTGTATTTATTCATTATATTTCAAAATTTTCAAAATCAAAAAACTATAGTGCCGAATTAAAAACTTCAAATTATATTAATTATTTCGTAATATTATGCCAATGTTGGCAAGGTACTATAGTACTACTATAACCAAAAGAAAAAAAACACATTTTCCCTTCATTGGGCAAGTTTTGTGCACAAAAGAAAAGAAACAAAAAACACTCCTAAGACAACAATTGAACAAGGGGAAAAAAACAAGGAAATGACAAAATTAAAAAAAAAACAAATAAAATGATAACAAAATAAAAGGAAAGTAAAATGAAAAGCAAAAAAAATCAAAATGCAAAACCGAAACAAAATACTTGAAATAAAACTTCTAATTGCAATGTCCAAGAATCCAATGAATCTTCAACTTCCAATGTTGTGTGGGAACCTCTATCCATTCAAACAAAAAATTGAAATAAAACCTTAGTAGTATAAAAATGTGATTATGTTGGTTTCAAAGTTGAATATCATCACCACTTTCTCTTCTCTTTCCTCCTACTCCCTTTCTTTGTTCTAAAAACATCATGCCTTTTAAAATTACAATTCACACATCTTGCTGCATCAACTTAAAAAAAATTAGAGTAAAAATAAAGGTGTGTGAAAGTAAATATAAGTAAAAAGTTAAAGGTATAGGAACGTTTTTAGGGCATTTGCAAGTATCTACAAGGCTATGGGTGCATTAAATGAAGATTTATATAACCTCCTTAACACTATAGGAAAAGGAGTAATGTCGTCATTGTTTTTTTTAAATGAACTAATGTGACTTGTGCCATTAAACACATATTATAATAGTAAACCTTCTTTAGCATAAATTTGGATTTACTAAGTTTTCAAAGACAAAAATTGATCAAAATTTCATATTTCCTAGACTTTAGGTCAAAACATTATGAAATCATGTCTATTAAATCCTACTCATTAAAGGCTTTCAACAAGATGAAAAACACACCCCAACTTTTTAAACCTATATCTGAAATTCAATTTTCATTTTCATTTTAGTGGAGTTTTAGATTTTTGTCAAATTTTTATGAAGAAAAAAATTTAGAATTCAATATTTCCTACCAATGTTTTTTTTTGTGGCAAAATTTCACAATTTGATGATTTTTTTCTTAAATGAAGAAAAAAAAGAAAAAATGATCATTTTTGGAATTTGTTTCACCATTTTTTGAACTAAAAAAAACTAAATTAACTAGATTTAAACCTAGGCACTTCTTAGGTCACCACTTGTACCAACATTTTTGTAAAAAATTTATAGCCCATTTAAGAAGATCATTATTTAATGTTAATTAATATCAGGGATATTTGCTAATGGACCTAAGTTTGAGGAATTTTGTAAAAACATATCTTTTACATCTTAGGTAAAAAATTTACAAAATCACCTCTAATAAATCCTACCCAATAACACCAATTTAATGGGCCCCAACTTCTTTAGCCTCAATCTAAAATTTCATTTTTATTTTTCATTAAAATGGATTTTTGATTTGTTACAAAATTTCTAGTGACAAACATTATTCAAAATTCAATATTTCCTACGTGCACCTTAAGTCTTAAAATGACAAAATACCTACCTTAAATCCTACTCATTGAAAGTTGAAAAACATCAAGAAATGTGCCCCAACTTTTATAGCCTAGGTTTGAAATCCAAGTTTCCATATTTAATCAAATGGAATTTTCATTTGTTCTTATTTTTCAATACAAACATTATTCAAATTTTAATATCTCATGCACCTTGGGTTTAAAAATCACAAAATGGTGCCTACAACAAGTTTTTAATTGTACAATTGACATTTACAACTAAAATTTCAATAGTTGTGTAAATCAAGTTGTAAATGACTATAGTTGCAAAAGACATCATGACATTATTAATGTCAAGTTGAATGCATGAATGAATAGACCAATATTGGTGTCACAATGGATAATTCATGAATTAAGGAACCACTTGATGTGTAACCATTATTAAGGTTTAGTCATGTCTAATCCAAATTTGATGTGTAACCATTGTTTAGGTTTAATTATGTCTAATTCCAAATTTTATGAATGCTCAATAAATTCATACTAAAATGTTTTTAATATATCGATATAACATTTGGATAAATTTGAAAAATAATCCAATGAATATAAAAGTTCGAAAAATGTTGTTTAAGCATTGTAACCAACATTTTACAATGTTAAAAAACATTGTTTGATCATTATTTAAGCACTATTTAAGCATTGTTAATCTAGTTCCAAATTGTCACATAAGTTTTCTTGGGACTATTTAAACATTGATTAAAGACTACATAAAGTGCATGTTGGCTCCTTAATATGTGTGGTAAATATTGATATTCTAACATTACATTTCATTTTGGAATTTTGTATTTAACATGTTATTTTCAAACATACAAAATCTATTTAATAATAATTATAAAAACAAAAAGTAGAAATCAACAAAAAAATACATCACAGAATACAAATTTGCACAATTATTGCTTTTGCAATGATTTGAAAACATAATCAGACCATATCATATTGGGTAAAAATTGAAAACATGAAAAAAAAATGATATTGTAATATTAATGTTCTTCTCCATCACAACTATTTTAAAACTTTAACATGAGCTTTTCTATATGTCAAAATTACCTCCTCTTTTCTAAATCATAATTTCCTCACGTTCTAATGTCTAGCCCTCTATAAAACTTCTTCAAAATTCTTCCTCAAGTTCCCGCTAGAAACTTTAATTTGAATCAATCTTCATAAGTCCTAATCCACTTAACCAACATAGTGTTGCTACACCTTTGACCATCTTGTTAGATGTTGATTTTACCTTTGTTTAGTTGGTCCAATAGGGACAACACAATTTTTTCCTTAACAATGTGAATGTACCCCAATGCAATTTTCTACAAGTTTTTTTTTGTTCAAAACCATTTTAGGTCTACCACAATCAATATTCTACCTAATAGACATTGGTTTTAAGTTATCAAAGGCTACAAATGAAAGATGTATATGTTATCAACATTGTAAATTAATCACCTTAAATAAAGTGAATGGACTTTTGAAATGGTAACATATGGATTAATTACATAACTATGGGTTTACAAAAGGACCTTTTTTAATCATTTTGTTTGAAAATGTTTATTAAAGACTCAATCACTATAAGAAATCTTATCCATTTCAACCCCATGTTTGTGATAATTAATGCGATTAATGGTAAATCCATTAATTTTGTGATTACAATTGTTGTAGTCTTACATGTCCTCAAGTTGTAAGCATTTTTTGTTCCAAATGCAATTACAATTTAGCACTTGGGTAGGTGCACAAATGGGTGGACCAATTTGCCACAAATCCAAAGTCCCCTATTTATTCAAAATCTTGGTCAAATTTTGGAAATTACAACTAATTTTCATTGACTTCCTCCATATTTTTTCCATGTCATTAATGGCTCATCTATAATTTCTCTTTCTTTAAGCATGTAGGCAAAAATACCATAAAACACTTCTTCTTCCAATATGATATGGACTTATAAAAAAATGTTCTTAATTAGCCCATTCAAATGTCCATAAGTATAATCCTAGAATTCAATTATTATTATTTTTTTACCCTTAGCTTATTTATTATGATATCTTACTAATTTCAAGTCCTTAACACACACCCCAACAATCAATGATCATATCATGATCCACATAGAAATGGCAGTTAGAGTTTTAAGTTCAAAATTTCATGGTTTTTATGATTTTTTAAAATTTGTAAAATGATTTTGTGCATTAGGTAGATATTAATGTTAAGATCTTTAAACCAAGTTAAAGCAACATTGCAATGGCAACCACAAGGTAGAATTGTCTTACATGACACTCAAATTGGTCCACCCATTTATGCATGCACCCACTTGTTAATTTGTAGTTGTAGATGTGATTTTCACTAATACAAAACTAGGGTCTAATCCATTGGCCTAAATTGATATATGGGGTTGTAAAAGTGAAATAATTTTACCCCACCTTAATCATTTCACCTTTATTTTAGAAACTTTATGTTAAAGTTATGTCAATATGGGGTCATTATGTAATCATCATGTTTCATGATTGATTGAAAAGGAGTTGAAGTAATTCATTACTATAGATAGGTTTGTTTGATGATGATACTAAATAGGTTGTAAGTAATTAGGGAAAGATAGGTAAGTAGATCTATAGGTAGTTATGTTGTATATAAACAAATAGGTATCCCCTAGCTGGCTTACATAGCCCATTGGTAGGTGTATATTGTTGTCCCTAGAGGTAGGCTTTAAGTTGCCTATGTTGCCCTTCATTATGCCCTAGGTAACCTAAGTAGCCCTTAGATAAGACATAACTCTTAAGTAGCTTTAGGTAGCTTACATAGCTTTACCCTAACCAATGATAACTTTTAGTTAGGCCTATATGTTGTCCCTGAATAGGCCTTAAGTAGCCTATGTAACCCTTATGTAAGCTTATATTTTCAATAGCATAGGTAGCTCCTAGGTAGATCCATATGTAGCTTATGTACACCTTAAGTAGGCTGCATAGCCCCTAAGGTCGCCTATAATAGGCTTGCATACCTTTTAAAGTAGCCTACATAGTTCAAATATTGAAATAAATATAACCTTAGTATTACTTCAAGTCCCTACCAAGTTAACAAGCAAGTATTAGTGTGAGGCGGGTATGATTCCATGTCCTTACCATGTAGGTATTGGTGTGAGGTTAGTATTGCCTCAACCCTTACTAGTTTGGTTGGTTTTTGGACATTAAAATCAATACCAACCTATATACACTAATAGAAATCAATGTGATTTAATTGACCAAAAAAAACCAAAATGGATAGGTGTCAAAAAGGCCATCCCATCATTTTGGACAAGTTGATTTCAAAATGGTTGTTGTGACTAGGGTGGTCTTCTTTTACTATATAAAAAAAAAAGGATAGTGGACCATTTGATTAGTTAAATTTTTGCCCAAACGAAAATCATTTATTTTTTACTATCAAAAAAATATTTTGTGGTAAGTAGGTAGGTCATAAAAAGGAAAGCATGTAGGTTGAAGCCTAGCCTAACCTATCAAACCTATTTAGCCTATCCTACTTAGCTGTAATCACAATCCAACAAGCCGAAAAGGGTGTTTGATTGTAAATGAAACAATTCAAATTTAGAGAACTATTTATATTTTTCCATTTAAATTAGAGTCCAAATGTGATGAAGAAATTTGAAATCTTTCTTTTGAAAATTTGTGGGATTTTTCCAAAATGAAAGAATATTGTGACAGATTTTTCCCCTTCTATTTTTGTTGTTTGCATTTTGGCAAAATTGCCAAAGAAACATTTGTGGGTGGATCTGTTCAAATAATTTTAGGCAGAGTTAGCCTGTCATCAGTTGCAAGCTAGAGCAATGTGGCCTGGAAACGATTTAGCAGTAATGAGAATATAGGTACACACTAGAGTTACAGGCCAGTGCACACACCAAATCAATTGAGCTTATTTGTTTAACTGGGATTGTGAAGGCATTCTTGCAATGCACAAAATACAACCCACAACAATAATAAAAAAAGTAGTTCAAAAGCTTTTATTGAACTTTTGCTCAAAAGTTGAACAATTTGTGACATTCAAAACCAAAAACTTGTGTTTCAAAATGAACTTGAAAAATGTGACATACTTAATATGCAATCATCAGAATAATTTGAAGAGCCTTGAAAGAAAGATCATAGTTGATAATTCAAATTTTAAGATGTATATTAGCCAAAGAAACAAAGCCAAGTACTTGGTCAGGAAACCATGTTTCAGTGGTGTTCACAGCAATGAAAGGTATAAGAGGAAACCTAAAAGCAACAGACAGATTATACGAGATGGAAGCACAAATTCCATGACACCTGCAGATCGTGGTGGAGCTGGTGGAGCTGATAGTGGTGGAGCTGGTGGACCTGATAGTTGTGGAGCTGTAGAAGGCCCAGTTGAAGGTGAGGGCGGGGTAGAAAAGGTTGGAGTTGAGACAGGTGCAAAGATGGGTGCAGGTGCTGGTCCAGATCCTGTAATATCATCAAAGCCTGCACACATGACCCAAAATGATAAAATTTCAGCAAGCATCATACATCACACCTGGAAGTTTGAGAAAACAAAATGTCAGTCAAATGTCAAGCCCAAGCAAGTTTGAGAAAAATTTATGCATGTCAAATGCCAAGCTCAACTTCAAGGCTCTTCCCAAAGCAGGATGATCCTATCAAATGCTCAACAATTTAATTAATTTAGCACAACTAAATTGTTACACTACTACATCAGTGCTTAACACTATTGAATCTAAAGTTATACATGTAAAAACTGGTGTGCAGAAACACTCCTTGAGAATAAACACAAACAAGTGGAAACCCTATTCACACTAAATTGAATTCCAACAACAAATAATTACAAAAACACTACAGTTCTGCAACAAATACTTCATAGGCTACTTTTGAAAATAAGAGAGTAAAAATAAAGCTTCCACTAAGCTGATTTCATTCCAAGAGTACTGGGAATAATTGGTTATGGACAATCTGCTGATTGGTATGTCCAAATCCAAAATCATTCAATTTTTCAGATTTTTGCAAATCACCCTAAGAAAATGTGATAATAGCTTGTGTCAATGAGAATGTGCACACTAAGAGTGTACCAATTGGGCAAAAATCACTTACAGGTTGATAAATTCCAGCCTAGCAACTGATCTTCCTGGTTGAAGGTGAAAGAGTACTCATACATGGAAAGCACTGTATGCCATGACAAACTACCATCATCAGTCCCTCAACATTGTAAGAGGTGCAACAAATACTGCAACTCAAAAAACAGGTTTTCTGTTTCACAAGGACTGGACAAGATCAGTTACATTGTTTTAAAAATGACATTAGTTCAAAATAAGGTATTCCTTTAATTTACTTTGGAGGTAGATTAACTGGAAAGAGTAATAATAGAATAAGAATAGATCTATTGACCTTCATCCCATTTACAATAAATTAGGTAGCAAAATAAGAACCCTCTGATCCATAAGAGGTGCCCAATAATTGCATACACAAAGAGTGACCTCCTCCTCAAGAAGAAAGCTAGGACCATTCTCAGATAGGTGGGTCTGAAATACTCACACCCAATGATGATCTCTGGCAATGTACTGTTTTGAATTCCAAGACAGAATCCAGAAATTTGAGTCTGCAAAATAGAAAATTACAGACAGTGTTCAATCAAACAATTTGCAAAACCCCATCTGATCTCAATAAGAGTAAAGACTGGGTTTAGGTTCAATGGGGTTTCTACATTTTCAAAAACTAGTGGGTTCAGGAGGTTTTTTTGGGTTTAATGGGGTTGCTGCTGCTACCTTTGCAAAAACACACTGGGTTTATGAGGATTTAGGGTTTAATAGGGTTGCTACATTTCGTACATGAATTCAAGAGTATGAATTTCTTCTTCAACAATTGGTTCTTTTTCTTAACACGATGGTGATGATGGATGCAGCAGCCAACAAATCATGAAGAAATTACAGAAAAGTTGGTTTTTGCAACATTGAAATTGCAAAATTACCTGACTGCTAATTTCCACGAATCCAGATGACTCGAAGGTTTCGCCATTTGGAAAGATGAACTTCACGATAGGGATCTCACTCGTGGGATTGCTGCAGCAGCAGCAATTTGCACAAACCCAACAACACAGTCCCCATTTCAAGATCAGTGAGTGCAAATATGATTTCAATCAAAACCCACCAAAGAAGAATCGCTTGTCTGCTGCACTGATCACAAAGAATCCAACAAGAAGTTTTCACAAGAACAACTTGTTGCAAACATGAAATACAATGCCAATGTCTGTGTCGATCTGATCTCTCAGCAGCAGCGAAATACAACAAATTCCTAGTAGTATACATAAGTGTGATGATCTTGATGACTTACGTTGTTGCGAAACAAAGATCAAGATCAAGAGATCCGAGACCAAGTGTAGTCAAATTGAGATGTGGTAATTTGATGAGCGACCTACACTGCAGAAACACCCAAAAGAAAAACCCAAAACCACAGGAAACGAGTTCCAGGATTATAAATTTATTCTTGAAGCTCGCGCTTTCCCTAAAACCTGTGTGGAACCCACTGTGGAAACCCTGAAGCCTAACTCTCTGGTGACCCGCAGGATGGTCTCGTAGCTAGAGACCAGCACCAGCTCATCAACAAAAACATCAATGACAATCACGAGCTGCTGCCTTCGAGCGTTTGCTGAGATCTCAGCATGTGACCTAGAGCTAGGATCAGGTTGTAAGATTGCAGCTTGACAAGAAGAAGAAGAAGATCCCAAGACTCACAGTGTTCGCAAACTGAGTGTAGATGGCGGATGGTAAGTAAGTGTAGTACACCAGAGTGTCGAAGCTGGCGTTCAGTCCTACGGGAATACTTTCGTTTCCGACCTCCAGCGCCGTGATCTGCACCAGATTCTCCTGGCTGTAGCAACAACAACAACAACCAGGTTTTGCATTGGCAGTTCTGATCGGTTCAGGATTTCATCATGAGTGGGAACTTCGAACTTGCCGGCAGATCAATAGCAGACTTGCAGCAGCAGCAGGTAGAAATTGATCCCATGAAGACTTGCTTGCTAGCTACATGAACAAAGTTCTTCGAGCGGCGGGGGCCCTGGGGCAAAACTCCGAAGTTCACGAGAAAAAAAAATTTCTCACCTTGAATTGCTTACGAATGGAGTGGTGTGCTGAGTGATGGGTCCCTTGTCTCCGAAAGCAATCCTGCCTGTTCCAGTGATGTTGTTGCAGATGGAGAAAGAATCCGGCAGCCCCAGTTCTCTTCGCAGTGTGCTTGGAACGGAAATCTCTCCCGTTCCCAGACCCAGAACGCCGTCCAGACCAACAGTCCCGTTCAGAAAGTCACCTGTCTGAGTCTGCCCACATCTGCATCCCCAACAAAAGCCCCAAACAACCAACAAGATTTGATCAGCAAACTGCACGCGTCGTTTCTACTAGAAGAAAGAAAGAATCATGATCTGCAGCAGGTGAATGAAGAAGAAGAATAAGCTTTCTTGCAGGCCTACCCAAAAACAACCGGGACACTGACTGGTTCTCCACCATACTCCGGGATGAAGTACAGATTGTCCTCCACTAAAAAACCAGAACTGTTATTGTCGGAGTAAAAACTGCTTTGTGTGTAAGGGCATGATTGCTGCTGCGACCCATTATAAGATGCTGCTGCGCATGTAGTTTGGTTGATGCTGCAAAGCGGGTTGCTGCAATTCACTGGTTGCGAAGTCACAGATGAGTTCGGCGAATATGTATTCCCTACGTTCTGCGGCCCATAACACACATCATGCATCTTGATCACTTATACTTCAGCAAGAATATAATATCCCAAGGAGGAGCAACTTCTTACAGCAGCAAGCAAGCAAGATCAAGACTCCCCGATGGGTCTTCTGCATATCTAAGAACTTCTGATCTAATAGTAAGTCCGGATTACAGCTCTGGCGGAGCAAGAACAGCAGCTTCAGCTTCAATGGAAGTCTTACAGAGAGGGGAGCACATTGCCGGCATTCACAGGGGACCCAGAGCAGATCGCTGGCAGTATCCAACGCTACGACGTAATATGCGGGTGGAGTTCCGATGTCGATAATTGCGTAGAAGAAACTACAGTCACATGAACAACAAGAACACAAATGCAAAGAACTGGAGAATCAGTCCCCAAAATGGCGATCAAAATGTTTAAATTGCAAGCGAGATCTTCAGAGTACAGACTTCTATCGACATAATTGGACTTGCAGCGCAGGTGGCCTCACTTTCCAGATTCTACAGTTTCGTTTCCTTCGAAGAACGTGTACGCCGTAGTACTGCTTGCAGTAGACAGAAGATGTCGCCGTGATCCGCTAGCAGCTGCTGCAAGTCGAGCTCCATCCTGATTTCGTAGCAGCTGGTAATATTCAATGCTTCCCTGTACAGGCCATGAAGCAGCTGGATGATCGTCTCCGTAACGCTCTAGCATAATCTCCCTCGCACTTTCAGAGTATTTGTGCACAGTTCGCAAGCTCGTGAAACTACCCATCACGGAAGAATCATCGCTGCTTCGACCTGCAGCACAACCGATCAAAACCCCGGAGGAACCGCTGCAAATAATGAGCAGTGCAGCTAGAAGCAGCTGCTGTCTGCAGCACATGAACAACTGTAGCAATCCACGAAGAAGATTCCCTGCAGCTTGGAGCAGCATCAGATTCTTAGACTCGATTCTCGACTGCATCCTGTCGAAGAATTGATTACTCTTCTGATCTGAACAAATGGAGAAATTTTTTAAAGTTCCAAATCCTCTTGGACGAGCTTCAAACTCTTCTGCAAGATCGTAGTTAGACTAATGTTTGTAACAAGCAAATACCGGCGGTGACCACAAAGCAGCAGCTTCTACAATTTGCAAAACTGCCCACAGACACAAAGTGCAACCAGAACCCACAAAGCCTCTACAACTGCAGATTGCAAACGACGACGACAACAACAACAACAAAAACGTCACTACCAAAACCTGCAGCCACAAAACTTGTGAAGTTTACAGACAACAAACACAACCACCACTACCACCACCACAAAGCTGATTTATGGTACTTACAGCAAACAACAAAAATCCCACAAAGCTCTTGAAGTTAAATCTATTGGATGCAAAGTTCAGAGCAAGTGCTGATATGAAAAACAAAACACCCCAAAACATTTACAACACATTGTGAACACAAGTGTGATTTGCTGGTGGGTGAACACTGGCCACTAGTATGGTTTGGAGCTCAATTTGTTGTTTCCAACCGATTTTTAAGAGTGTGCTTTTGAAGAAGGTACAATAGAGAATCAACTACTTTTGGGCAGTGCTTGAAATTTTGGTGTTCCAAAAATTGGGTAGCATGGCAGTTTCTTCAAAGAAAATTCTTTCTCCTTCCCCCCAACAATTTATTTTAATTGGGGTATGGATTTGGATTTCTAACAAATTATACATAACTTCTTCTTATTAATAGCATCGCAAATCATGCAAAACTCACAAATTAAATTAGTGTTTTCAAGTTTTTTACTATCTTATTGTTTTTTTTCTATTTAATCAGGCTATTGAACAGTTCAAGTTATCTGCAAAGAATTTTTTTACATAATTTTTATCTAACCAGAGTTTTTACACAGAGCTCACAAAATTAGTTTCTTTTTAATTACAAAATTTTAGGGTTTTCTCGTCAAAAATGTTTTTTTTTCAATTTTGTCAATTTGGTGGACTGGTGATCAGAATGAACCAATTTGGCTAGAGGTCATACAAACCAGAAAACAGTTTTTGGAATCCTGCCTAGTTGACATACAGGAATGCAACAGGTAAAAAGTTCGACTTCTAACCTTTTTGTTCCTCAAAATGTGGCAAATATTCAAAAGAATCCCTTTGTACAAATACGCAAAGGATCTTTCTTTTTGTCATCACAATCAAAAATTCTCCAAACAAAAAGCACTGGTTACAATGGTGGGTATCTGGTTTTTTTGAAAAATCCTATAAATCCACAAGTTTTGTGCATGGAGTTATTTTACATACTAATAAGAACATGTAAAATAACTTGGCAAACTTACACAACGCTCACAAGATTGGTATGTTTTAACTTACTATGTTAGACCGCAAGTTTCTGTTCAAAAATCCTATTGACAAACAGGTTTTGTGCAAAGAGTTGTTCTCCATACTATTATTGTTCTGGAAAAATACACAATCTTATATATAAATTCACTACGTTTGTTTGTGACGGAGCTCAAGTTCGTCATAGAAGGCCGATCGGGCCCGGTCCGGCACTCTCGGATTTTCACCGATGGGGCTCGTCGCGAGGAGTGCTGGGTCAGATCCGTCACAGAAGGCCAACCGGGTCCAGCCCGGCACCTCCTAAGGCTGTGACAAAGCCCGGTGTAAAAGAGTTATGTGTGTTTGACAGGGGAGGGCAGCGGTGGCGAGGGTGAAAGTCTCACGAGTGAGTAGTGTAAGTTGCTTGCTTTGCTCCAGAGGGCAAAGGTTGCTTGAAAGTGAGAATGGTGAACAGCACGAACCCCTGGGGAGAAAGAGAATTTAAAGAGGAAAAGTGTTGCAGTAATGAGGTCGGCCAACAACGGATTTCATGGGGGACTTTTCAAAAACAATAAATTATAAATAAAAAAAAAACTTCTTTGTGCCTTTGTGTGTCTCTCTCTTGGTTTAAAGAAACTGAAGGACTTCACAGTGTCCGAAGGTCATGGGTACCCACTAGTGTATAATTTCATGCAGCAAAGTCTATTTTCTTGTGAATGGATTCAGTTTTGTCAGTCCAGCAGCAGCATACATCATGTGCATTTATTTTCGATAGAATTTCTGTGAATCAGACCAGCTTGATTGTAAATAATTCGAGGTTTTGATCTAACATCAATATGGCACTTGATCTCTTTGACATGGGGACCTTGTTGGATTTGTGCAACTACAGCAATTCAAGTATTGAGATCCCTTCTGTGAACTTCACCTTTCCAAATGCTGCAGTCTTAGAGACTGATGGTGGAGCCATTCCACTTGTGAACGAGGTATTGTTGCAATTCTGATGTCACCAAAAAATAAAAATTAAATTCCTCAATTTTGTTCATGGCTTCTTGGCTGCTGCACCTATCATCGTCATTTGCATCAGAAACACGACCAATTGTTGGAGACATTATTCATGCACTTGAATTCATCCAGGAATATGCAGTAGCAACCCAGTTAAACCCTAAACCCGAAACCCACTGTGTTTTGCAAATGTAGCAACCCCATCAAGCCGAAAACCCACTTAATTTTGCAAATGTAGCAACCCCATTAACCCTGAAATCCACTGGTTTTTGCAATTGTAGCAACCCCATTGGACGCCAAACCCACTGGTTTTGCAACGTAGCACCCCATCAAACCCTAAACCCTCTGTGTTTTGCTCCTAGTCAGATGAGAGAGGGTTTTGATGATTGTCTGATTGAACTGTATCTGGTTGTAGTTTTCTATTTTGCAGAATAACGCATTTGCTGGATTCTGCCTCGGAATTCGTAACAGTTCATTGCCAGAGATTCGTATTGGATGTGAGTATTTCAGACCTACCTAACTGAGAATGGTCCCAGCCTTCTTGAGGAGGAGGTCACCCTTTGTGTATGCATTTATTCGGTACATCTGATAGAGCAGAGGGTTATTATATTGCTACTGAATTTATAATAAATCTGGGATGAATGTCAATAGATCTATTCTTATTTATCTATAGATATGGTTAAATTTTGGCAATTGATAAAAATTTAAAATCAGGGTTTTCCATGGTCTAATTCATTTCATTTTATTTTCTATGGTTATATTTACCTCCAAACAAAATTAACCAACTACCTATTTTGAACTGATGATGGTAGTTCTTTTGTTGTCATGGCATGCAGTGACTTCCATGTTTGGCTACTCTTTCACCTTCAACCAGCAAGATAAGTTGCTAGGCTGGATTCAGTCAACCTGTAAGTGATTTTTGCCCAAGCTGTACACTCTTACTGTGCAAATTCTGTGACATAAACTATTGTCACAATTTCTTAGGATGCTTGCTAAAATGTTGAAATATGATGCTAGCTGAAATTTTATCAGTTTTGGTCATGTATGCAGGCTACAATGATATTACAACATCTGCACCAGCACCAGCACCCATCTTTGCACCTGTCTCAACCCCAACCTCATCTACCCCACCCGCACCAACACCACCTTCATCTGCCCCACCCGCACCAACACCACCTTCACCTGCCCCAACATCACCATCACCTCCTTCATTGTCGCCTCTACTCTCACCTTCAACTGGGCCTCCTACAGCTCCATCACCATCTGCAAGTGTCATGGAATTTGTGCTTCCATCTCCTATAATCGCTCTGCCCCTTTTAGGGTTCCTCTTATACCTTTCCTTGCTTTGAACAACGCCATAACAACGTTTCCTGACCAAGTACTTGGCATTTGTTCTTTTTCATCTTTTTAAAAAAGAATCCTTTGTATAGGTTAAAACCGGATTTTTTAAAATTGGCAAAAATGAAAATATTCTCCCGAAAGTAATTGATGCCTACAGATTTCCAGGAATATATGCAAGATGCTTGAGGCAAGCCGCTTGGTGAAAGATATTAAGTTTTACTAAGATTCTAATACCCGATGAGGACACATGTTTGTTTCGTCACAAAATGAAGCCTAAAATTGAAGTGAAAAATGACTGTTCCAAGTTGAGAGGACACATGCACTGATTGTTTTCCCACAAATTTTGTGGGTTTTCTGACAAAAATATTGTGAAACTATCGGAGTTCTTTTTCCTATTGAAAATTTGACTAAAATTTAGTTTTTGGGGGTGAAAAACTCGCAAATTGTTTAATATAAATTTTTTTTAAAAAACCCCTTGGATGCATGCTCGTGTTTGGTGAGGAAATGGAGCCAAAAAGCAGAAGAAAAATGACTTTTCCAAATGGAGAGCTAAGGTGATGCAGTAGGAGGTAGTAAGCTCAAAAGTCAACACCCCCACAAAGAATTCATGAAACTCCACAACTCAACAATCAGGAACAATGCTCATTCAGAGATTCCATGAAAGTATGCCACACTTTATGCAGGCGGCTAGCATGAAGAGCACATTTTATCTTCACCACATTGACCTTAAGAATCCCCAGTTTGCTGATTCCTTTCATTCTGAGTAGAAGACTTCTTCAGTAGAAGCAAGTTTTTACCAGTGTTGTGTGTGTAAGTGTCAATAGCTGGAGTGTAAATCACTCACTTGTTTCAACCTTTTACACTTACACATATATTGTTGTGATGTATATATATATATATATTTTAACATTTTCACAAGGTCAGTGTAAATATTTATCAGATACATTTACATGATTTTGTGTAAATGTTTTGAGCTCTGTAAATATAAATGTGTAATGCTCAATTATTTGTGAAGTCACAATGTCTTTGGGCCTCCTTTAACCTTTAAACCCTTGTTTTAGTGGTATTTGTAAAATAAGGAAATTTTATTAAATTTGAGTATGAAATATTGAAACTTGGCATTTAATACACAAGTTTCGAGAATAATTGTAGTAGTTATACATGTAGCAGCAATGAAAAATATGTAGTAGTAGTGAGGCTCTAAGGAAAAATGAAAAACAAGGTGAAAGTTAAGTTTATCACAAAAATTGATGGTTTTTTTTTTTGTTCTCCTCACTTTTTGAATGTTAATTTATATTATTTTGGATCTTTTTCTGGAATTTCATCCTGTTTATGATCAAACTCAGGTATCTAATGTTGTGTTTAAGTTATTTTATGGATAATTTTATTATATACCCTTAATTATCATATCTTTTACAAATCCATGTTAATTAGTTGTGAGTGCATGTTTTGATGATTTGTTTTATTGCAATGGACTATTTGGTTGGCCTATCATCAAAAACATTATGAAATACCCCCTCCCCAAGTAAAAGTCACATTTTAAACAATTTTTTACATGTTTCTTTGCTTTACACAGTCATATAAAATCATATACATGTATTTATTTTACATGACATAACATAAATTTATACAATTTTACATTTACACATTTTTTGTTTTACATTTACTTTTACATGAACATAAATGAATATATATTAAAAATATTACACTTACACATGGTGTAAATCCCAAACCATTTACATGCACAACATTGGTTTTTACTAGTGTTGTCCATATATAAAGATTTGAGGCCTTTTCCAAGTTATCTATATGGAATATTTTTCAAAGCTTTATAACATAAATATTTGCATTAAAAAAACACATACAGGTGTGGGTAGAGAGCTCCCCATTGGGTGTAGCTCACATAAAAACTGAATTTTAAGTGCGTGGGTGATTCTAGGCCAAATTGATACCAGGATATGGTAAATGGTATCATGACTTGAAATTTTGTCATATGAAGACTTTTGGGCGCATCCACACAATAGTTATCATGTTGGTAAATGTTTTTTACTTTTTGTACTCATATTTTACAACCCTATTGGATAGGTGAATATTTCCAACTTTCTAATTTTAACCCTAAGCAATTGGTATATATTGTTCCCAAGACACATAATATTTATTAGTGTTGGGTAAAGCCTCCAGGTGGGGCATTCCTGGAATAAGGGGCCGTATGATAAGGCAATCAACTAGTTGGTCCCTTATGGGACCTGGAGTGGAGGTAGGCCTAACGCGGTCTTTTATTGACTACGTCGGTCTCTCTCTCAAGTAGAGTAGCACTGCTCCTGCAGGACTACTTACCCCTTTCCCTACTATGTAAGTGGATGTAAGGATTGGAAGTATGTAAGTGCTTACTTACCAATGTAGGTAGGTAAGGCACATGTTGGGCTACTACCTGGACACAAAGACCTGATCCAATTTGTTTAGAGTAATCGGAGGGCACATTACACAACATATTTTTCCTCTTTTGTTTGTGCGGGCATTTCAAAATCCTTTAACTAGTGAACAAGTTTTAAGAGAATATTCAGAGAGCCTCAATCCTCTAAAACTCTTTGTAAGCCATTCTTCGGCCAGCTTGAACAACAAACCCATGTTCCTTCCATTCACCTACAGCAATGACAACAGGAACAATTAAAAGAATGAGAAAATAATTATGGACTGAAAAATATCTTTACTTTGAAGGTGTTTTAAATGATGCCACGTGGCGCCCTGAAAATTCAGATTGTGTTTTGAGGCCTCAGGCCTACCTCCACTAAAAAATTAAAGCCAAAGAAAAATGAGTCAAAAAGAAGCTTTCAAATAGTCATCCCTATCCAAAGGAATCCATCATGAGCAAGTGCACTACAAGATGTGAGAATCTGCATTTTTCCTGAGTGGCTTAAAATGGCCAAAATGTTATGGTAAAAATAAGGGTCCGAAAAATAATAAGGAAAACAAGTGATATATATATTCGAGATTCCACTGAATTACCACTAGGTACATGATAATACGAAAGGTTGGATTGCCACATGAAAACTCATGTCATGCAAATACATTCATCATTTTGCGGATATTTCATGGCAAGGTCGGGGTTTATTAGCTACTCTATGACTAACATGTGTAGATAGCCACGGGCCGCTGTCAAAACAGTTAACATTCTGTCTTTGAGTTGTTTGAACTTTGTGCCTATGCAATGAGAAATTTGAACCAAGGTCTTGCATTATTTGTGTCAATATTGTATTGGTGCTTTTTAAACAAGCCTCAGCCCTTTAAGACTTCTTAACCTTTAGTTCTGATTTTTTAAATGATTTAAATGCGTGGACATTCAAAGATTTAACAAGAATGGGAACATTCAATATAACTAGAATTTGGTGGACAACATCCTCTATGCATTAGGCTGCAACATTGACCCATTTTATATTATTTTTTGCAATGAAATTTATGATTACTTTCACCGTATTTACATTTCATTTTTCTTCTCATAGCCAGTACTTGCTATTTTGATGAGCCAAACCAGCATGAACCAAACTGATATGTTTTGACTTCTCTTCATCCAATTTTAATGAGCCAAACTGGCTTAAGATGAGCTAAGGGGCATTTTGTATTCCAGCTTAATAAAACAACCATGCTACCAGAAGATCCAATTCCCTACCCAAAACCCATAAAGCACTAGTGGAAATTTTCTAGTGTTAGATAAATTTTATGGAACATAATTTCCCTCCCAAGGATTGGGAATTCCTGGTTAGGTTGGGTTTTTCTGTTTTCCAGAAGGTTCTTTCATTTTTTTAATTTCCCATTCCTTAGATTGAAAAGAAAGTTTTAGATCATTTGACCAAACCTCCACACCACAACATTGTATTGCAATGCAAAGAAGACCATAGAGTCACAAGTTGTAAGCATGGCAATTGTTGAAAGCAAAAAACTAACTCTGAAAGCTTGTGTAAAATGGAACATTGGAAGAGGAAAAAATGTCAAGTGCAATTTTCACTCCAAATTAATAAAGTTGAAGCTACAAAGCTTCCCACAAAAACAAGAAGAGCCTTGTTCTGCATTAGCAAAGCTTCACACTACAAATCAACAAAGCTGAAATTACAAAGCTTCCCACAAAAACAAGAAGAGCCTTGTTCTGCATTAGCAAAGCTTCACACTACAAATCAGCAAAGCTGAAATTACAAAGCTTCCCACAAAACAAGAAGAGCCTTTGTAACCAAAGTATGAGTGACGCATACTAGGTTGACTTATAATCACTCAAGAAAGACATATTTTTGTGCTATGGATAGATTTCTATTAATTTCCCACTTCTATTCCTTTTTACTCTCATTTTCCCCAACCCAAGGACACCCCACTAAGGCTTATGGCACTAACTCAAGTACATGCCCTACTATATATATTAAAGAGAGGTTCAAACAAGGTCCCCATTCAACATGCATACTTATCCCTCTACATGCCCCTATCTCTACAACTCAGACTTCCTTCTGTTTGTCATCAACCTTAGCATCAACCCTTTATAGAATCTATTACTAACAAGAACATATTGCCTACCATAGTGTAATCACTAGTGCAACAGAAATCAAATGCAACAACTACAAATCTTGACCAACTCCACCTATACTCTTTTGAAAAATGGAACAAGAAAAAAAAAAGATATGTTTTACCATCTTTTCAAATCCCCTTCTTATCCTACCTTCCAACGTTTTATTTTCCATACCTCCATTCAATGCCACAACTTCCTTAGCCATCCATTTTTTGTTGTCGATTTGTTCCACATAATCCACAAACAAACAAAGTTTCCTACCCATGCTCACAAGTCTCTTTTAAATAGTCATTACAACTGCTAACAAACAGTGATGAAATAATTTCCATTATTAGCATGTAGAAAGTTGATGGCCATTCAAAACAAAACCAAAACCTTAAAAACTTGTTATGTTCACATGAAGAAAATATTCAATGGACTTCTTGTCTGGTCACATATGTAACCCCTCCCTTTTTCTAAAAAAATTGAGTCCTTTAGCTTCTTCAATCCTATAGAACATGATAGATTTGTAGGTCCCTATGTGATCTTTCCCATTGATGCCCATTAGCACCTTTAATGATGCATACTTTGCTGCCTTCTTCAAAATCAAAATTTCCATTCCCATCTACATGTCCAACAAACTAGTATGGACCTTACCAACTCAAAATTAAAGCTTTCTTCTTCCCTAACTTCTTCATTTTAACCATTGTTTGTCTAACAACCAACCCTTCAAAGGTTTGCTTCCCTTTCTAAATAGCATAGATCTTTCTTTGCTTCTTTTGTGCTTGCTCTACATTGAACAAAACATTTTCATGGATGCTTGCTATCAACTTCATCTTTTGGAAAAATTGATCTATAGTAGTTTTTGCATCAACAATGTCATCAATCATAGCAGTTAGGTAATGTAGGTAGTTATCAACCCTAAAATGTGGTGTGCGCCCAATCATTATCATGAAGGGAGAAAATTTAGTGCTCGCCTAAATCTTGCATCTATATCCAAACATGACTTTGGCCAATTTCTCATCCCAACAATCCATATTGTATGGTGTTGCAAAGAGCATGGTGATGCCATGCCTAATGGTTTTGATCAAACATTGAGCCATCCCATTACACTAAGGCCATTGGGGTGTTGTATGTTGATGGTGGATACCATAGTCCTTACACATAACATCAAATTCTACTACCCATTCCCCTCAATTATTAATCAACACAAACTTGGGAACTTTGTATGTACATATCACATCATCCTCTAGAAATTTGGCTACTGTTTTAGCACCATAGTCAACAATAGCCTTTGCCTCACACCATTTTGAGTAGTGATTGATGGCAACCAAAATATATTTATTTCTTGATTTGGTTTCAAGGAATGATCCTACAGTATCCATAGCAACCTTATAAAATAGTTCACAAATAGGTATACTTTTCAACTCTTCATCTTCAGAGTGAATGTTGCCCACTTTTCTCACCATTTGGCACTACTGGCACATTTTCACAACTGTTTTTACATCTTCCATCGTATTATGCCAAAAGTATCTCTTGTAGATTTCAACCAATGTCCTTTGTTCTCCAAAATGGCCCAAGTTTTCATGCATTTGGATTATCAATGCCATTCTTTCCTCTAGTTTAAGCAAACAACCCCTTGAAATAAAGCCTTTGATCCTACCAATGATAATTTATTATTCTCTTCCTTGCTTTCTTGCTCTCCTCAAGATCAATTATTTCCAACAGTGTGCCTTCATGCAACAACTTCATACATGTTATGTCCTTCCAGATGTCAATGTCTTTTGTGCCCATCCAACATTCTTCCTCCTCATCAAAGTTTGTGTGAACCAAGTCGTGTTCATCAAATTCAAGCAATTCTTGAGCTACCAACACCAACTCTAGTTATTATTGTTTGTCATAATATTGAAGTAACTTTCTTTTTAGTGTTTGCTTCTCATTAGTATTCTCCAGACTCTCACCTCCTTTAGTATTTGCTACTTCAATCTCCTCCACATGCGAAACAAGCTTCTTATGTTGATTTACTTTTGGTGCAACATCAAGCATATAGAGTTGATGATTCCTAGAATAACACTAGTGGTTGATGCCAAAATAACATTCATGATGTTGTGAAAACCTTTTTACATGTATCTTGAAACCAAGCCACTCTAAATCCTTGCCAGTCTGTATAGAGCAGATCTAATCTCTTGCCCTAGGTGTGTCAGCTTGTGTACTCCCAATATCCTAGATTTCCTCACTGAAGTCATCATCATCCATGGTTGGACCCACTAGATTTCTGCTCAAGGCATCAACATTCATATGTTTGAGTCCTAATCAATGCAATATCTTGAAACTGAAATCCTGCAACATATCAATCCACCTACCTCTCCTACCATGCAAATTTAATACTGTCACTATCTACTCAAGTGTTTTGTGATTTGTTCTTAGAATAAAATGGTTCCTATGCAAGTATTGTCTAAAATGCATAATGCCCTAGGTCAGTGCATAGCATTCCCCTTCTATGGGGTGGAACTTCCTTTGTGCTATCATCAAACTCTTGTTGGCATAAGCCAACACCTTTTCAAGCTTACCCTCTTTTTGTGACAAGATGGCTCCAACACCTTTTAGTGACCAATCAACATCAAGGCAAAATTGTTTCTTGTAATTAGGCCGTATAAACATAGGAGTATCAACAAGTGCCCTTTTTAGAGCTTCAAATGTTTGTTGACATCCCAAATCCCATACAAAGTCAACGTCCCTTTTTATCAACTTAAACAACGGAACAACTAGTCTGAATAACCTTGAATATGATTCCAATAGTACCCAATTAAGCCTAGAAAAGACCTAATGTTGGTAACTATCTTTAGTTCCAAGAAACACAAAATTGGATCAATTTTTCTAGGGTCTAGTTTGGTACCTTCGTTGCTAACCATATGACCCAGAAAGGTGATTTTTTTACTGCAAAACAACATTTACTTGGGTTTAATTTCAGGTTCATCTCCCTGAGCTTAAGAAACACAACATCCATATGTTGAAGATGTTTCTCCCAACTCTCATTATGCACATTGAAATCATCAACAAATACTTTCAAGAATTTGTCCCCGAACTCCTTAAAGATTTCTGACATTATCTTGGTAAAAGTGTTCGTTGCATTTTTAAAACCAAACAACATAATCATCTAGTCATACAACCCAATCTTAGTGATTAATGTTGTATTCTTCATATTTTCAAATGCCATTCAAATTTGCTAGAAACCAAACTGCAAATCCAATCTAGTGAACCAATGGATTTTCCCAGCTCACATCATTAACAAGAGGCATTAGAAATGAGCCTAGTGGGTTTGCATGTTAAGTGGTTGATAATCTCCATAAAAACGCCTACTCCCATCTTTTTTTATTAAAGTGATGCAACATGCGTACTTAGAATTGCTAGGTTTCATCTTGCCCAAATCCATCAAAATATCAATTTGTCTTTTTACTTTTGCCTCCTCCCAATAGGACAATTGTTCAGGGGATACCTTGCAAGGTGGGAACCCCTATGTATCCACATCATGATCTCCAATGGTGCAATAGCCAAATTCACCTTTGTTCCAAGCAAAACATCTTGGTAACATCCAGCACCTTCCGTAGTTGTTTCTTTTCCTTATCCAAGTTAAGATCAACCTAGATTTTCGAACATATTTCCTTCCATCTTGTCCTTACCTCATTACTATCAGATCTTGTCAACTTGTTGCTGGAATTATTATGGACATCACCACCTTCTGTTTCATGAATTTGTAACAACACTAGAATTTCTTCACAATTGGAAGACTCAAACATGGCCTATCTTCTTCTTTTTGCATCTAAAACCCACTTAAGCCAATTAACATAATCATTTGCATCTAATATTTTTTCTTCCATAAACCCATCAACCCATTCTTGCAATATTAGTTGTAGAATATGTTGTGGTCCTTTTAACATGACCAAATTTTCAAACTCAATACCTAAAACTCACTTTCATCACCAATTTGTTCAACCTGGTGAAACCCTTCATCACAATGCTCATTATTATCCATATCAGTGTCTAAATTTGAAACAGAGACATCCACTCCCCTAGGTATGGTGGAATTGTACTGATATGGAATTTTGATAGTTAGTTTAGAGTCATCAATGATATGTGTGTTCTCCAAGGCAATAGTGACATCATGCATTATAGTTGTTAAACTCATGTTCTGCAGCATATTCACCATAGTTAATGGTAATACCTCCACATTGGTTCCTGTACCATGCCTCATTTAGATCAAACCTTGCTCCACATCCACGATTACACCAATTTTTATCAAAAAATCCAATCCAAGCAATATGTCATAGTTGTCAATGTATATCACCATAAAGGTCATGGTACAATGTACACCTCCAACTTTCACAAATACTTCATCAATTTTCCCCATGACTTGTGTTATGACTCTAGACACAGTTTTGTAGGCCTCAAATCCAATGACCAAATGCATTATGCCCAACTCTCTAACTATTATAGCAACCATAATGAACATGGATGCTCCAGTATCTACGAGTCCTTCAGCCACATAATTATTTATTTCTACAAGCAAATGGAGAGTCTTGCTTCGATGTGTCTTGTTGATACAAGAATTTTCTGATTGTTGGAGATGTTGAAACCATAGATACTTGGTTGTCCATTGTTTCTAAATTTCTCTTACGTTTAGCCAATTTCATTAGACTCTCAACATGTTTAAATTCTCCTGGGATCATAAGAATTGTCTCCATAGGTGAAAGAAAAATTTTCCTTTTAATGAAGTGGGAGAGAATCTTAGACCTGATTGAGGTGTCCCCATTTATTCATGTCCTTTCTCCTATAGTTTCAGGAGTCTGCACAGTTCCACTCAATGCCACTTCTATAGGCATCCTTCTTCTAAAAATTCCCATGTAAGAAAAGACATTTTCAATTCCGCAGAGCTTGTTAAATTGTTGCATGGTTATTTCCTCATCATTTAGCAATACCTCCAAAAACTTTGTTGCTCCAAAATGGGACTTCCCAGTCTTAGGTTTCTTCCAACACCTGTCCTCCGAATGACCTAACCCTGAACAGAAAGAACATTTTATCCCACAATTTTGACTCCTATGAAACATACCACACTTGGCACATTTTGGTTGTGGCTCATTTAATCTCGGACAGGTGGTGGCTAAATGGTCTCCTCATTTGCAAATCTAACATCCTCCGAACATTCTAAAAGAAGATGGTGCATCCGAATTGGGCACATTCCTCATGAAGAAATTGATGAATGTGTTGTTCAAAGTAATGACATGTTTCTCCATCATGGTTTTTGAAATTCCTTCTTCTTGTTCCTCTTCCTTTAGAGGTTCATATGGTGTTTTTCCAAGCTCTTCCAACACCCTTTCAAGTTCTGTTGCATCTCCCATTAATTCTTCAATATCCATAAAGTCTTTACCACGCATAACTTCTAAATTTTTGGCCTCAACTTGGCCAGAAATCTTTTTCTTTCCTTGGCATCCTATATCCTACCTCTTTGAAATAGCTTATCAAAAAGTTCAAAGTATTTTTGAACCTTTTCCTTGGGCTCTTATTTGATGGCATCAAGTTTCATTCTAATGTCATTAGCATCAACATCCCCATATTTTTGTATTATTAGAATTTGTAATTTAGTCCAATCAATTAGTGATGGGTGCAACCTCCTGAACCATTCCTAAACCCGCCCTCTTAAATTCAGTTTTGTAGTTTTGAAGAGTTTGTCTACATTCAAATCTTGCACCTCTACAACCATTATGAGCCTTTCTGCCTAATCATTGACATCCTCATGGTCTTGCCCCCAAAATAATTCATCCATACCCTACATACTAGTCATTTTGCAACTTCCAACTTTAATCTAAAATTGTTAAGTCATATGTTGCACATTCATTGTTCCATTTTTTTTTAACAAATGCCTACCCACATTCTATTGCAACCTACCTTGCTGCTACAACTAGTATTTGTGTCCCTTGAATATTTCTAACCTAGCCTAATAAATTCAAAACAATAAAACTACTGCACAATTTTCTTTCAAATCTATGTCTTTAGGTATCAAAATACCTTCAATTCAAAAAATAAACACATTCCTCATCCCTTTTTATCCTCCTACATTTCAGTTGAATTAAAGGACCTAGGATTATTGAAATATAAATGGTACTCAATAGATTGTATGATGACCCACTCCCATTTATGAGACCCTACCTTGGCCTTCAGCCACATCGTTGTTCTGGAAAAAAAACCAACATGGATAATACTAATGGCAACCTCCCTACTTTTGCTTCATAGGTGTCAAAACCATTCATTTTTAGATATGAAAACCTTAAATTTCATGATCATTGAACCTACTTATGGTTCCCATGAAACTCCTTCATCAAATTCCAAGATGCCATGTGATAACCTTCATCCTCAAAAATTGTTATTTACCATTTGAGTATTAGACCAAAAATTCAAATTGATCTACCTCATCTACTAATCATAAAGGCATGATATCAGATGGTAGGATGGAGAAATTTTATTCATCTATGGATTCTAGTTGGTACTTCCACCTTTGCTTTAAATCCTACCATATTCTCCAACTTATGATGCGAGATCTTGATCCAATGTGCTCCACCCTAAAAACATTATCTCCAATCTGAAACAAGTCTTTTACACCATGTATGTAAAATCTGACAAAGTGGTTAAGTGAAGCAAAAAACTAAGGAATCCAAATGTCTCCTATTATAGGTGTACTATTATGCCTTTCAAGAACTGAAGATGAAACTCTATGCAAGTTATGAGGTGTAGTGATATTGCCTCTGTAACTTTGAGGTTGACTCCCATTCCTTGCTCCATTTCTTATATTTACCCAAACTTGAATGTGTGTATAAAAACCATTATGAGTTATTTCTACTACAACATCCCCAATCTGAGCTTCATCAAGATTTGCACCTACAAGTATCATTATGCCAAATCCCAACAAACGTAGAATTAGGGCTTTTATTTGAAGTCCATCCTACCTTTTTGGATAATTGAACCTAACAACTAACTATTGTTCATGAATTTCTTGTGTAACATCATCTATCCTAATCTCATATACATTAAATGGTGACATACTATCCTTTGTGTCATCATAATCCAACTACATATGACCTTAAAGAATGTCACAGACTTGACCTGCTTTGATACCAAAAAAAGAATGTATAAAGAAAACCTCTTGGACACAAAAGACTCACAATGGATATACAAATCCTGGGAACCAATTCCTACAACTTACATCTTTAAGACTGCCAACCTGGCACTATTAGAATCTCTTGGTGTTACTGTTCTATCAAAACAAAATTCAACATTATGGTCTAAATCTCCAATTAGCACATACTTGGTAATCTCTTACTAACTTGTTATAGTGGTAGCAATTAGTTTACTGCCAAATACAAATCCACACATTATGAATCCAAAATCTAATGAAGTATGGCTTGAGGTCAGAACCCTCAATGTTCAGTCAGTCCATATGAGCTGCTAAACCTTTTCCTACATATGCAACAATGCAAAAGAACATTTGACCCAATCTTCAAAACATCTTGATTTATAGGTATGGACCAAAGTATGAATGACACATACCAGGTTAACTTATAACCACTCAAGAAAGACAAATTTTTGTGCAGAAATCAGCTATGGATAGATTTCTATTAATTTCCAACTTATGTTCCTCTTTACTCTCATTCTGCCCAACCCAAGGACACCCCATTGAGGCTTTTGGCACTCACTTAGGTACATGCCTTACTATATGGATTAAAAAGAGGTTCAAACAAGGTCCCCATTCAACTTGCATACTTGTCCCTCTACATGCCCCTATCTATACAACTCGGACTTCCTTCTGTTCACCATCAACCCTTAGCATCAACCCCTTATAGAATCTATTACTAATAAAAACATATTGCCTACCATAGTGTAGTCATTAATGTAGCAGAAATCAGATGCAACAACTACAAATCTCGACCAGCTCCACCTATCCTCTTCTGAAAAAATGGAACAAGAAAGAAGAAAGACTTGCTTTACCATCTTCTCAAATCCCCTTCTTATCCTACCTTCCAATGTCTTACTTTCCATACCTCCATTCAATGTCATGACTTCCTTAGCCATCCATTATTTGTTGTCGATTTGTTCCACATAATACACAAACAAACAAAGCTTCCTTCCCATGCTCACAAGTCTCCTTGAAACAATCATTACAGCTGCTAACAAACAATGGCGAAATAATTTCCACCATTAGCATGTAGAAAGTTGAGGGCCACTCAAAACAAAACCAAAACCCTAAAAAGTTGTTGTGTTCACATGAGAAAAATATCCAACTGACTTCCTATCCGGTCACACCTTGTTCTGCATTAGCAAAGCTTTGCACTGCAAATGCTCTGCTCAACTACAACAAGGCTTGGGTGCAAGAAGAGCACTGTTCTGCTCTAGTAGAACTTTGTGCTACAATCACTCTGCTAATCCCAGAGTTAGTTTCCAACCATTTCTTTACATTGGGTGAAGCTCTTGCATGAGGGAATTACAAAATGGGTGACACCCGTAGGTCACACCATCACAACACCTTAAACAGGCCTTTATTCTGGTAATTCCTACATCCGTGAGCTTTACCTTACAGATTCAATCAGTGTTTCTTTGTTGGCTAATTTTCGCACTGTATTGACACAAAAAAAACCATTGCATATCTGGCAAAGGATTTTAAAGAAAAAATGCACCAAAGTTGCCAGATTTTGAGAAAATATTATTTGGATTTGTCATATTTAGACAGTAGGATCAAGCAAGTGGCCAAAACGTAGAGAGGATTCTCAAAAATTTCTACTTTCCTCTCAGACCTGTGGCCAAATTTGGCCAATTCCTCTTGTGGATGATGGCCACCCTCAGCATACATTTTCAAGCTGCCCTGCCTGGTGAAGTGCTTAATCCCCTTGGGACATAGTAACCAAGGATGGCCACTGTGGTTACATCGCAAAGAAAAAAAATACCCTGCATTCATTCCTTAAGATTTCAGAATTTTCACTTGTAAGTCAAAAAGGGATGTTTTATTGTTGCATTTGATATATGTATCCCCAGCAACAAAAGACAAAGACATTTCTTTGGACACAAAGATTTTTTTCAAGTACCCTTTTCACCGCACCTACCAGCTAGGAAGGAAGCAAGAAAGAAATTGTACCAATCGACAAGGCTCCCACACTCCAATGGTTCACCATTCCTTCTCACAACAAGTCGAACTTAGCCTGTTCCAAAAAGTTAATCAAAGACTTTGCTTGCAGTTCCAAATTGTCAAATATGAGTTACATCCTTTATCAGACACCTCCTCCAACCTCTTTGCACCCCCACAAAAGCAACGAGGCTAGGCCATTAGGCCCTTTAAGTTTATCAAGTCAATAGCAAACTTTGCCCCTCAACTGGGAAGTCGGAATTTTATTAGCCTTATTCAACCAGACAAGATGGTTACCATCCAAGCACTATCTTCCAATCTCTAGGAATACATGTCTTCTGTACCCATGATAACACTAAGTCTATGACATCACAAAATTCATTCCTTACCCTCTTCAAATTCTTCCATCATACTGTTCCTTAATCAGTAGTCAACAGATACACAAGATATCTATTCGTACATTGGGTTTCTTAGAAATTCTGTTCAGGATCACCATTTTCAACTGAATTTACTGTTTGATTCAAATTAGTTAAACTTGATACGAAAGGCATGGATCAAACAGGTGCAACAAATTCAACACATCACCAGCACGAACTGGTGCTGTCAGGGTCTCTTTCTGTTGCCCCACTATGGACTAGGTAACCAGCGAGAGCAGTGAGACTATTCACAGTAACCAGCACTCTTGAGTTGGTTACCAGACATAACTGTTTGTATGAGAGCACCAAGTTTACTGGTTATTGGACATAGAGGAGGCTGAGTTATGAGATTCAACAAACTAGTTACCAGGATTGTGCAGAAGGCACTTGGATTCATGATATAACCAGGGAGCTCTCATCCTATGGTGTATTTTGACGTTATCAACAATCACTTAAGATCACAGATTTTGCTCCAACAGTAACTTTTTGTCACATTTTTTCAACTATACCAAGAACCACCTGGCTTCTCCGCAGATCTATGGAACTAATTTTTACCTTGGATCAAAAGAGGTTGGAATATTGGAAAAGACAATGGATGAACCAGAACTTAGAACCTTGTTGCAATCATTTTTTCATATGATAGTTTTTTGAGGGAAATATGAAGCAACTTTACATTCTAGACAACTGGCATAACCAACCTTGCTTCTCTTACTAGTACCAGAACCTGGTTTCTATTCTTTTCTACAGTGGTGCCAGTTTTCTGGGTAAGGCAGAAATACCTTTCAAAAGACTAAACAAGCAAGCTGTGCTTTAGTAGAGTGGCCATTTTTTGCATTTTTCTCAGTTCTATATAACAATCATATTTACATTATTTCCAACCTTGAACAATGTTATGTGGGTGGAACCAGACCAAGTTTTCAAACCAGACAAAGAATAGAATTGTTCTTTGAGGAACCAAGCCAATACTAGAATCAAACTTTACATGTTTGAAGAACCAGGCTTGAAACCTCAATTCAATCAATATCAGAAATGTAGCCATACCCAAAGCCTAAAGCAAAGAGTAAATATTACTTGTTTTTACACATTTTCCATTGAATCACAATAGTGGGCATCATGTTTCCATTCACAATGATCAGGGGCACTAGAGTGTGCAAGGAAAGGGTATCAACCCAGAGATAGGGTAGGGTTAGGGCTGTCATCTTCTGGTTGCAAATCTGTTCTTTCTCTTTTTCTTCCCTTTTTTAGCTTCTGCATGTAAAACGCAATGCAGTGGTAAGTATTTATTTTCTTCACCACAGTTCTGTTATTATTTTGTTTCAAGAATTTTTCTTTGTCAGAGCCCACATATAAGAGGATTCTAGGATCTGCACTCTTTTCCTGTTTTGGCTTATTTTCTGGCATCATAACAGTCACAAACTTGCAATTGCACATTATCAATTGATTAGTTCTTGCAAGTTACTACCCCTAAAAAAGGGAGCAGACTTCATCGTCTGTTTTTTTACCCAAGTGGACATTGCTACAAGGTGTTTCAGCTTTGTCACCAGTGATCATTGCAATTGTTATCATCAATATTGCAACGCTGCAAGGTCCAATTTCCTTGTCAGTGTTGCAAATGTAGTTGTAACTTCTTGTTAGTGTAGTATTACAATTTGGGTCTGATGCTGAGCATCTTCCTCCAAACATTTATCAAGGATCAGTCAGAGAAAACAAAAGGCAGCATAGATGGGTTTTTGTCTCTTCACATTCTATGATCCTGCTCCTTCATAAAGTGCATGCAGTTTGTACCAAGGTTGCATAATTACACCTCAGAAATTTAACAGGTATGGTTTTCCTTCATTTGCTTGAGAAGCTGATTCCACCTTCATTCACTGCAATCAGTCAATATAAATGTATAACACACTTGATGCAGTGGAACTGAATTCAAACAGGCAGGACTATGCTGTCTTCAAAAATGACAAATCAATGCAGACCACTGTAAGGGACCCACATGCAAAGCAGGACTAAAAGAATAAGAAAAAAAGAATAGGAAAGAGGGGATTCTTAAGCTGCCTTTTTTGTTTGCTTTACTCTTCCTTTGCAGACTCCTCCTGAGTTGCCCTTTTTGCTCTTCTTTTGACAGACCCATCCTTGACCACTTCTGCCTTTCTGTCACTCTCTCGATTAACAGCAGCAGCAGCATTTCCCTTCTGGACAGGTCGTTTTGGTGCAAATAACAGATTGAAGGCCCAAACAGACACCACTGTGCCCACCATAGGCCCAATCCAGTACACTGCAAAATGCTCCCATGATGTATGTTTATTGCTCACAAATGCCCATGCAAAGGCCTGCCCCATCACCCATCCAAAGTCACCAAATTCATCAGTATTTCTGGCTGTGTTTTTTTCAAAGCATATCACCTCATAATGAGCTGTCATCAACAGTAGAGGAGAAATCTTCAATCTACAACTTTCAGTCTGAAGTTGAACCACAGAAAGAAATCTGAGCTAAAAGAAGAATCAACTGCCTCATCAGAAGCCATCGGTGTCACTCAAGGAAACTATAACAGGATCCTTGAAAGATATGCAAACAGAACATGAACTGTCAATTACTAACCAAAACTATTCTCAATGAATCTCTTGCAGGTGGTTGTAGGCTTCTACTAGAGTTGTCTGGATGAAACCCTAACCACGATAAGCTTGCAACATGACAATAACATGAAACAGAGTGAAAAGGGAAAAAAAAGAAGCTCTTACGTTAGCTGGGTTCATTGCAGGACCCGTGTATGCTCCTCCTGCCATCACCAGGATTATGGTAGCCACAACAATTATTCCTGTCTTTACACTCGGGCTACGTGGACCTCTCAAAATGGCCCACAACACTGTGAGAGTGAGTGCAAAAGTCAACACCGCTTCTGCTAGCAACCCTATTGAGAGAGGCACTTTCAGCTTGGGGCCACCCAACGTATGTGAGTAATTTTTGGGCATCACCTCCAGTATAGCCAATGCTCCAGCCACAGCCCCAATCATCTGCACTCATGCATTATACCTCTAATGAGAATCAAGAAATCTCCATACCCATCTAACAAATTTCCACTAGCATTTTAGGCATCAATCAATCACCCACATACTTTTGGTTTTCCATGTAAGGCTTTGAATACTTCAAACATTGCAATTCAGCTCTCTCTCTGTATATTCTTCTGCAACTGGACCCTGTCACTTTCAATGTCATCAGAGCTACTACTAAAATGGTTCACATGATCAATCCTGCAAAGTTGCAAAGAATTGGCAAAAATTCTTCTGGAAAGATATGCTTCAAGTCCAGAAGATCCACAGAGGATACACATATTGTATACATATATATCATCAAAGTGGGTACCATACCTGGGCTGGCATGCGAATACCAAGAGAGAAAAGGGTGTCCTTGCTGACTCCAGCATAGGCAAAAGCCACCAGCGAAGTGGGGTTCCAGCTTGCACCTCCAAGTGCTTTTCCCAGCGCAGAAAACACGAAGATCAGGAGCGTAACGAGTGCCAGGACCACGTACAGCTTCCCAGAGCCTCCTTGAAGTCCAATAATTGGCGCCAGTGCCGATGACACAGCCCCTAATGAGGCCATGGAAAACACCCAAAGGAATGTAATGGAAGCATCCGCCGCAGCTCTTGTTGCCAAACCCATCCCCCCTACTACTACAACAAAAAACAAAAGAGATAAAAATCCAACACCACCACCACCACCCCCCCCCCCCCC
>Ga0209208_10000430_pt1 | contig 54015 bp, 42 predicted proteins | sample S1TSphfallax_3_FD_187694 | JGI IMG/M metagenome (GOLD analysis project Ga0209208, IMG submission 187694) | Host-associated microbial communities from peat moss isolated from Minnesota, USA - S1T2_Fd - Sphagnum fallax MG (SPAdes) (version 2) | ecosystem: Host-associated > Plants > Peat moss >... | reverse complement strand
CTGCCCCCTCCTAACCCAAGTGTCATGTACTTATTGTTTTGTTCGGTGATGATTGAGTTGGGAGACATGCAATAGACTCGAGGGTTAATTATGAAGCGTAGCATAAATTCCTTCCTGGATGAGATCATTCTTCATCCTTCTGTTCCCATCCGCTTGTTTTTTGGATGGATCTTGTTTTTCTTCTTTCTCCTAAATTGGGGTGCTGCTGGCTAGATGGATGAAGTTTTCTCCTTCATGTTGGTTAGATGGATGAGATTCTCTTCATGCACGTTTTGATCAAAGATGGATTGATAGATGGGATGAAACGTTTTCTCCGTCACATTGGATCGATGGATTGATATTTTCTCCATCACATTGGATAGATGAATGAATTTTTCTCCCTCACATTGGATGGAAAGATTAAGTTGTAGTCCATCACGTTAGATAGATGGATGATTTTTTTTCTCCAGCATGATGGATGGATGGATGATTTTTTTCTCCATAATTTTGGATACATGGATTTTCTTTTTCTCCATCACATTTTGGATTGGAAAGATAAATTGTTGTCCATCACGTTAGATGGATTGGAGGAATTTTTCGTCGATCATCAGTTGATGGATGGATGGATGGATGGCTGAGTTTTTCTCCATCAATTTGGATGGATGAATCTTTTCTCCATCATCTTGGATGGATGTTCTCGTCTGCCGCTGTGCGTTCTTTGTTCTCTCTCTCTCTCTCTCTCTCTGCTTCCGCTGTTGTCTCGTTTGTGTGTGGCCGTTCACTGCCGTGAAATTATATTTTGCAACGTCTTTGATGCAAGCTTGCCGAAGATCTGCCATTGTTTATTGTTGTTTGTTGCTGTTTTCTTCTCCCTCACCCCGCTTTCTTTTCTTTTTGTTCGAAAATTCTCATTTGTTTCCGTTTTGGAGCAGCCATCGTTGGAGGCCTTTTTTTGTCAGTTTTTTAAAGCGGAGTGGAGAAAGAACCACAAGAGTTTGTGTTGTTGCAAGGGAAGAACAGCAACAACAACAAGGAGAACAAGGAGAACAATGTACATTGTCCTTTCTTTGTCTCCTATGTGTGAGGAGCTGCTGCTGTTCAGGAGCAAACCTGCTACGGATGATGAGTCTGGAGGCAAGCAGGTGAGGTGAAGGACAAAATCCTGTGGTGTTGTGTCATCTGCAGCAGTCATGACTCAAACTGGTGACATTGCTGCTGACTACTGCATTGCCGTTTCAAGGAGGACTGGAAGCGACTTCTTGGCTTCAGTCTGAGTGGAGACAGCAGCAGCAGCAGCAGCAGTGGTTGTGGTGGTGGGGGGTTTGTCAAGCGTAAGAGGAGGATCCTCAGTTGTCGAGAAGGCCGTGAATGGGAATTACGAGCGGTAGCCAACCGATGGCACAGACATGGTTCCCATCGCATCAGCTCAGCAGCGGACTGTATGTGTCAGGGCATCGGGATCCCAGCAAGGAGAAGGGGAGCACAATCAGCGTGCCACAGACTCCTTACACGGGAGGGGATGTGAGGAAGTCAGGAGAGCTGGGAAAGATGGCCGGTCTCATACACTCCGCGTCGTTGAAGTCAGGGAGCAGCAGTAGCAGAGTCGAGGGAGGAACAGTAGCTGCCTCTTCGACTCACTCAGGTCCTCTCTCCTCTAATGCCGCCACTTCCACTCGCTCACCGCTCTCGACTTCAGGGCCTCTCAGCTCTGCGGGAGTTCCTTGGCATCATAGCAAATCCATGGGCTCGCAATCCGGCCCTATCACAGCTGGAGGAGGAGGAGGAACCAGAGCCTTGGGAAGATCAACCTCCGGCCCTCTTACTCGACAACAGCAAGTCGCTGAGACAGGAGCTGTGAAATCCTCTGGCGGAGCTTCTTCTTTCTCTGGTCCTCTATCGCCTGCTGTGCTGCCAGCAACAGGGCTCATAACCTCATCTCCTCTCGCAGCAGGCAGCAGGGCAGTACGAGTATCAGGGTCACAAGACAATGTGATGGCCACAAGGCAAATTTGTGATGGGACGCCAGCCTTGAAGGCAATGTATCATGCAGTTCAGATCCCCCCCATCAACCCAGCCATCAGCAACCTCAGTAACAATGCTCGGACCTCAAGCTCCTCATTCAGGAAGAGATTTCCTAAAGTGATTCTATGGATAGTCATACCCTTGTTTGCCATGGGGTTTATTGCAGGAGCTTTCATTGTTGCAGCAGTGCAGAACCCCATTCTGTTGATTGTGGTGGCAAGTCTCTTAGGGCTGCTGCTACTGTTCCTCACGTGGAATTCTTTCTGGGGTCATCATTCCATCACCAGTTTCATTGCCACTTTTCCTGAGTCTGAGCTTGGCACCGCCAAGGATGGCCAGTTTGTGAAGGTCACTGGGGTATGTAAGTTCATCTTTTGAAACAATTCCTTGAAGTTCTTTCTTGCAAGTCTCTATCTTCTGTAACTGTCTTGTCGAAAACTATACAAGACCTTGTGCGAGGATTCTTGGAAGGAACTGAGAGTTAGTAGCAAAAGCTTCCTGTAACCCTAATGCATAGCTTTGACATGCAAATGGGTAGATGTCGAATCAGTCCTCAAGTACTAAAAACATGTTTTTTGAAGAAGAGATTGCTCAACAAGGCAAGTGTGTGTTGCTAATGATGCAGGTGGTGACATGTGGGAGTGTTCCTCTGGAATCATCATACCAGAAGGTGAATCGTTGTATATACACATCCACAGTTCTATATCAATGTAAATGTTTCTTTGTAAGACCTGGAGCTTCAAAACAGCACCAGTGCTGTAGCTGGGGTTTGCGGCATGTGGAGGTGAGACTTACAGGTGGCCCTTGAATTTGCTATGGCAAATTAGTAGGTTGACTGCAGCAATCTGTTTTGTTATCCGAGTTATACTTCATAGACTTTTTGCATTTTTCATGATCTGTCTGTGTTTCCATCTCTGGGCTTACTCTACCTTCTGACTTTTGAGGATGTGATCTGCTGATTCATCACTGAAGCACCACTGATTCTTTCCTGCAGCGATTTGTTGTCGACTTTTACATCTCAGATCTTCAGACTGGTACAAGAGCTCTAGTAAAATCTGGCTGTGGAGCGTCTGTGACTCCATATGTGGATGAAAGTGTGATTCTGGATGTTAACCCGAAGAATAAGGAGCAGCCTGCAGATTTCATTCGCTGGTTGTCTCAGCGGAACCTTTCAGCAGATGAAAGAGTTATGCAGTTAAGAGAAGGGTAAGAATATTGTCTTTTTACAGGATCACATCGTGCTTTATGGAATCTGTTGTAGTTTGAGTGGTCTATGACTTTGGCTTCATCACACAAATTTTTATCCAGAAGTGTTGCAGATCTGGTTATTGCAACCTTCTAACCATGGCATTTTTGCACATTTATCTGAAAGTTTCTTCTTCATCCTTTTTGATAATGTTTGCACTTTCCTACAGGCATGTGAAAGAAGGGAGTACAGTGACAGTAATGGGGGTGTTGCAACGGCATGAGAACGTGTTGATGATTGTGCCCCCTCCAGGGCCTGTGTCAACAGGCTGTCAATGGAGCAAGGCTTTGCTGCCAGGAAGCATGGAGGGTCTCATAATGAGGTGTCAGGAAGTCAATAAGGTTGATGGAATACCTTTGTGAATCACTGATTGGCACTTAACTTCTTTTGTTTAATCCTTAGACACAATGCATGTTTCTGCATGAGATGTAGTAATTTTAAAGAAGTCTGCAGTGATGAAATTTCAACGATCTCTTAACTGGTGAGAGGACATAGCCACAGTACAAGATCTCTTTGCTGGTCTTTGTGCTTGGCAATGGATCCTGGGGACCTCTTCTTCCAGTATTTGATCCACTGATGGTCATTTTGCATAGCAAAGCAATTTGATGCCACTGCTACAACCATGCAAACCACAGTTCATATTTCTGAGTGGTGGCAGGGGAACCTTGCATCATCCTGTGGCTTCTTATATTCATATAGTAGAGAATTTCGTAGGTGTTGAAACATCTACAAGAAAAGCTGTGATTTTGCATGCTATAGGTCAGAAGAGAGTGAACTTACTAATCAAGAAGTGCTAATTAGAGACTTGCTGAGGCTAGAAGGTGTTTTCTCTCAGTACATTCAGAACTCCTACAGCAAGGGAGCCAGGATCTGGTTAGTTAGCCCAAGAGCAGGGGGAACATCTCTTAGCTTTTGCTAGACCTGTGCTAGGTGATCTGAGATTGCAGGATTCTGCACCTGGGAAAACTCTCTCTCTTCACTTCCAGTTGTTTCTTAGGTGATGGAGCAGGGCAAGGTGAAAGGTTGCTTTGCTTTGACACCAAATCTGTAAAATTTGAGTGCCAAATTAACTAGAAAATATACAGCTTGTAAGCCTGCATTCTAAGGTCTTGTGGAGTTTGTTGCAAACATACAGGGTATGTATGCATAAACACTTCCATGAGTAGCTTTTCCATATTCACTTTCCTAATGAGCTAGTGAGCTATCCATTCATCAAGTCTTGAAATTTTAGGAAGATCCTCAGCATCAGTTCAGTCAACTTCGTTTAGTTTTGCTGGAATTCAGAGAATAGACACCTTCAACATGGCGTTGTGAAGTTTTTGTCTAGAATACATAGTTTTTCCACTTTAGTGGACCATTGGTTTCTAAGTGACACTCATAAATCAAGGACAGCACTTATTCTTGTCATATTACTTCTGGTCTTGCAGGAACTGAGAGAATGGTTACATTCAAATTGTTGTTGAGTTTCCTCTAAAATCTCAGTAGACATTTATGCATTCAGTTTGGTGTGTGACTTGCTTGGAGTTTTAGGTTGTATATGCCTTAGCCACCTGGGAAAAATGCATTGAACAAGCACTGTTGGTGTTCCATGTACTACTCAAGTGCCACTCACTTTGATCCATACATATGGGGTTTTCAGAGCTAAAACAAGAGGAGAAAACTACCTGATCACCAGCAGCCATTCTTGAATCAAATTGATGTAACCTCACCCCCATTCTCACCTTCATCCAACCTCTGCTGTTTCTTGAGATTTGTGGACCTGCCTACAACAAAAAGTTGTCCCTGCAAGTATCAGGAAAACTTTAACACGTGATGCTGGCTACCTCAACAAAACCTAGAATAGAAGGAGAAGACCAGAAACCCAAGAAGAAAGAGCAACAAAAGAGGAGGAAAAAAAGCAAAGAGAAGGAGAAACCCAACAGAGAAAGAATGCAAGGAAAGAGAGAGAAACAAGATGGAGAACTTTTCAGACAAGATCTTAAGAGGACAAAGCAGGCTTTAAAATGCCCCCCACTTAGGACTGACAAACCCTTGAACTAATATTCCTGAAGAATTCAAAGGTGGAAAAACCAAAAATGCATAAAACCTCTCCCTCATTTCTCACATTGCATACACATCATCCAGACAGAGAATGGTTACCCTAGTCCATATAATGCTAACATAGCAGAACTAGTAAATCAAGAAAATCATCATTTTAGCACTAGGTGTCAATGATGCTAATCCCTGTAGGAAAGAACCCTTTCGTTTCTGTGCAGCTCCTCGTGAATCTGAAGAAAATTGCTTGGCACTGAATCTAAGGGAAAGCGGATTCATCTCACTTCCATGCCTTGAGGCTGGTTACAGTCAAAGCCTACTAAGACTTCACCTCAGGAATTCAAAAAGTTTTTATGTAGAGCAGCAGTGGCCGTTTACATCACTTAAAACGAAGAAAAAATGAGGAAGATGCAGGGTACAGAAATAGGGCTTCTGATGAGCGGGTTCAAAAACCCTGTGATTTAGTAACACTCTTCTTCAGTGCTTATTTGCAGGTGATCTCTTTTCTTCAGTGCTCCTTTCCGTTACAAGTTTTGTACGTCTTCGCTTATTAAGATCGTTGAACAAGGAGAAACAATGAGGATGTAGAGGGTCGTGAAGCGGTCGCTTCGTTCATTAGACACCACGTTTTAGGCGCGCTTTGCTGTATATTCTTCGTTCCTACTTCGACTCATAAACTTCATCATTATCCTTGGCCTCTAGTGCAAAAATTCTTATTTCTTGAATCTTTCTTCGCGTTGGACTACCTTCTCAAAGCTGTTCTTCATGTTTATTCTCTTTGTTGATTATGTCTGGTGGCATTTTAAGTTCTTGAAGCCACAATGCGAAGGAACAACGTCAAGAGACCAATAAAATGGTGAAATTTCTTCCTCTGCTCTCGTAGCAGAGAGCAGAATCATCAGATGCACACTATCGAACATGTGACGTGATAGCCTCAGGGTGTGTAACAATGGAAACATCCTCAGCCACGAATGGCTTCAATGAAATCCGCTAATTTTAGTCATCATCGGCTTCTTCCAGCTTCAAATACTGCAACACATACTCAACAACAGAGGATACCAGACTCAAAAACAAAAAAAACCAAAGCGTACAGAATGCCAAAGCCTCAGATATCCAAGGAAGGTTTAAAGCAGCATCAGTTCTCAAGCCCGGCTGGGCGAAAACTTTAGGCGGCCACTGCGAATGTTTGAGAAACAAGCCTTAACAGAGTATCATCCTTGACCCCGGCAGTACTTGCACAATACACAGCTCAAAGACAAATACTCGGATTCAGACTTCAAAGCTGCAGACGACAAACAACATCACGCTAGATCAGAGCAGACAATTCACAGGAAACGATTTACCAGAAACTCACGATATGTTCTTGAAAAGCGACCCTGCTTACAGAGCAAGCAATGGAAGATGGAGACTCTGAAGGAGAGAAGCAAAAATATATAGGAGCAGACTTTGGCGAGGAACGGAGCTTTCCTTAGGGTTAGGGTTAGGGTTTGGAAATACCGTAAACAGCTTACGCGGATCGGGCCGTCGAAGTGATAGGACGTTTCCTTAGGGTTAGGGTTAGGGTTTGAGCCGCTGTCATCACCTCCCTGCATTATGGATCATGCACCACCATTCATTGATTGCTTTCCGAGTAGCGATGATGGGTCGTAAAATCTGAAGCAATTTTATAGAAAATTGGACACCGTTGAATTGACAAGAAGTGTTGGAGCACATGTACAATCTCATGAGGTAGTGAATGAGAGAGTTCTTGCTGGCTCTTGGGAGTCCGGTTTTCTTCAACACCTGCAAAGGGTTGAAGAATCGTATGCTTATCGCAACTGGTGCTTTCTAGTGAAAGAAGGCATCGTTCCTGGCCATCGTGTCTGATATCGACTCATTTCGGTGTGTAGTAGGGTTTGGACAAAATTGGAACCAAACAAATGGCGGCAACGGCCACTCAGCAAGTGCGGGAGTGGACTGGATTGCAACAGTTTCCTGTTGCAACACAAACAGCGCTAATCAACATACTTGGCAAGCTGCGGCAGCAGAATGTAGACAGTTTGACGGTGGTTGTCATGGGGAAAGGAGGGGTTGGGAAAAGCTCGACTGTCAATTCTCTAGTTGGTGAAAGAGTGGCAGTTGTAAGCGCATTCCAGTCGGAGACCACAAGGCCGCTCCAATGTTCGCGTGCAAGAGCCGGCTTTACTCTCAACATCATCGATACCCCGGGCTTGGTGGAAGGAGGATGCGTAAATGATCAAGCGGTGGATATCATCCGAAGGTTCCTTCTGAACAAAACCATTGATGTCATGTTGTATGTCGACCGGCTTGATGGTTATCGTGTGGACAACCTCGACAAGCAAGTTATGAGGGCCATCACCCGATGCTTTGGTTCTCAAATCTGGCGCATTGGAATTGTTGTTCTTACCCATGCACAGCTCTCGCCAGCTGATGGTGTGGAATATCTCGAGTTTGTATCCAAAAGATCAGCAGCTTTACAGGAAGCAATCCGACAATCTGCAAGTTTGAAGAAGAGTGACAAAGAAGTCCCCATATGTTTGGTGGAGAACAGTGGACGGTGCAATGTCAATTCCGGAGGGGAGAAGATTCTTCCAAATGAAACTGTCTGGCTCATTAGCTTGGTGGAGCGCATAGTCGAGCTAGCTACTAGTGAGAACAAGTCCATTTTGGTCGACAAGAAGCTGATTGATGGTCCTGACGCAAATCGGCGGGGCAAGCTTTGGATCCCTCTTGTACTGCTAGCCCAATTTCTCTTGATTGTTTGGCCAATCCGCAAGGCCATACAGAGAGACTTAGAGGAGGAGAAACAGCATCGACCTCAGTGGGAGATCAGGGCTGAAGAGTTTCGTCGCAGCTCAGGAATCCTTGAAGATGATCGTGCTGATGAGCAGGCCATTACAGAAGCTCTTCAACAAGATGACATTGCCTTGGACCAATTGAATGATTTTGATGATGACGATGATGATATATATGACTAGTATCATCATCTTCTCTGCACACAAAGACGCAGTAGTGGGGTTATGATTCCTGACTGAATCCCTCGACTTGTGTGGAAAACAAAATAGAAGACCAAGTGGTGACCTGCTGGGATGTAGTAACTTGCACACAACCAAACAGCCACTGATAGGATGAGGGCAGATTGTTTGATTGAAGTTTTGCTCAGTTTGTGTAGCCTAGGAGCATGGAAGAGAAGATGGTTGGAATCAAGAGGCATTCAGAGAAGTAGAGCCATAGGATTTGCAAGAGCATCCATGTCTGTTGACATAGATTGGCAGTGTAATTTGACAAACCAATGTGATGAAACACATTTGGAGCGCCTTTTTTTTCCTTCAATAAGAGACAAACAAGAGCTTACTGTTTTGTCTTCAGCATGTTGCAGAGTTGTGATGTTGTATGGAAGTGTATTTTATGCTCTGCAGTGCGGTACCTCATTTTCACTTCTGGCAATTGAACAGTTGAGCATCATCACACAACTCATTTGGTATTCTCATGGCAGGGCATATCAAAAGAGGAAACTGTGTGTATTGTATTTTGTGCAGGTTGTTTGTTGAGGAATGCTAAGCAGGTGTGTCCTGTGACAACTGAGTCTGTGAGGTTGCAAGAAGATGACAGATTGTGTGTGATGGAGACGCTACATGAAGGTATATTGTTACACCACCAACATCAGGTAACCCCATGGAATGTTGTTTTGTAAAAATTGCATGAATGTTGCTGATTTTGTTTGAGGCATGATGCCAGATGCTTCAGAAGATCAAGCAAATATAGGGTTCAGAGGACTGTCCCCTTGATTCTGCTCAAATATGTATCTCATTTCAACTTTTAAACTGCTGGAAGTGCAGGTGAAAGAAGGTGCTAGAACCTCCCCTGATTCAGATCTCACACTTTTTCTGTTAATTGGCACAGATGTTGTGGGCTCCTTCAAGTGAGATCTAATTGTGAAGTATTGGTTGGGTGTCAAGATTGCTGAAGACTGGATTGTTTCCCTCTTTCACTACATGTCAGGTCATCTTTTCACCTGCTTGGATGACACAAGCTTTCTTGCACTGCTACTCCCTCTGCATCCAATGTTCTCAAATTTGGAGCTGTGTTTGGGACAATGCAAAAGTTATGGAAAATTTCATTGTTGTTTGATGTTTCTCAAGCCTCCGAATAAGATTGCAACAGGACCATATATACAAAAGAGTTATCTTCAAAATCACCATGTCTTCAGGTCTTTAGTTTGAACCTCAAATTCCTGTTTTATACCCTGTTGGGGAGTGAAACCAGAAAGTAATCTCAATTGGGTACCATTTAGTGATTGGAGGTGTTTGATCATTTTGTAAATGTATCATGGAAGGGGGATAATACAATACACTTGAAGATCAGAAATCTATCTTGCAAATGTTGAGAGTAAATTCTAGCTATTTTTGAGGGTATGTTTACAGATTGGCAAAGATTCTTGGGCAACTGGCTATCTGCTACCAAATCCCCTGATGTTTGAGTAGTAGACCTTCATGTTATTTGAGCAGGTCTTTAAAGTGCAAATGCAGGTGTACCAAATCCATAGGGGGCATAAACTGACTTTGTAGTTCCTAAGACAGATGTGACCCATGAAGAAATTTACCACAAGATTTATAGAAGGCATTGACAAATACAAGTGGCCAACTAGATGGAGATCCAAGAGCTCTCATATCATATTCTATGTTTTGCACATCATCCTTACATTCAAGTGAACCAAGTTAGGGAAGATTTCAACCAACGTCAGCAAACCATGAAGAAATGTCAATGGATTGATGTAGGAATCCACATACCAATTGCAGAAGTCATTTACAATATAACACACCAGACATCATTAGGAATTCATGAGCAAAAGTATGCACTTAGAGTCTGTGACAAAAAACTTACACTAAATGTCGTTTAGAGGAGCTATTTTGCATCTGCCAATTCCTGTGTTATTATTGGGTTGCTAGACCTAATTGACTACCTAGATCATGTGATTTCTTTTTCTATGCAGTTCAGTGTGATTTACCCACCATGTATGTAACACCTCCAGTGTACCCTAAGATTGTGCAATGGCACCCACCCTATGCCTTTGGAAACTCTACTGCATGCATTACAACACCTGCACATAGTTTTATGAAATGCTCCTAGACTTCCATAGCTACCACACGCAGTTATTTATGGGGAAAGAAAATCTACCTCGCCAAACCTTACACAACTTAGATCACCCACTCTTCACTTGGGGCAAGAGTCACTACGCAGGCAAGTAGCTTTTGTTAATATCTACACTAGTATATACTGAGGGGTGGAGGTATCACTACAGTATCAATATCATAGCACCCTCCATTTTCAAAATTATGGGCTGAGGGGTGACTAGAATATCAAACCTAGTGTATGTATTTTTTTTAAGTGCTTATCACTGTCATCGAAAGTAACCATAAAGTTCTAGATAACACAGACAAAGACTCCATTGAGAAGGTGCACTTGTTGTGGGGCCCATGAGGACAATCCTGAAGTACCTATAGGGAAGCAATGCCTGAGCTCCATACACAGGCCATGATGCATATTGCCCAGGCCGACAAATGGTTTGTTCCTTCTGATGAGTGCGTAATTCTGCCCAATGCTGCCCATCAGTAGAGCCCTGCCATGCCAATCAGAATTAAAACCATTCAACAAATATTTCCTAGACTCTCGTATCAGGTGAAGATGCAAATGTATACCACTGCAAAAGAATGACTTAGACACAGGCAAAGTAATTTCAGTCTCGCTTTTGTTCTTTGGTTGCCATTCCTACCTTGGAATTTTGTATAAGAAATGCTTTGCACAGAACACTCTTGATTGTTCAGGGGTACTTTACATCTTCAGCCATTAGTGGATAGGATCCATCCAAGCCCTTGTGGAGAACTGTTGACCTCCAAAGATAGAAGATCAGAACAGGAAAAAGAGTTTTACTTGGAGGCTCCAAGTGCGCATGAAATTTGAGGAGCCATCATGTCGCACAGTGTAGTAGTTGCAAATGAGCTGCACAGGACCCAACTTGTGAGGAACTGGACTTCGCAGATGAGGAAACACAAAGTACCACATGGGACTTTGAATCTATTTTACCATAACAGTGGCCTCAGGGATACAAACTCACCTGATGATCCTCTCCCAAATCAACTTTCCACCAAGCTGAGGTTCCTCCACCTTCATTACAAGGTCCTGCAATTGAAGTACCCTATATAAAGAAAAACCAGAAAGATCCAGTTAAGAGACTTTGGACATGTCCCAATGATAACTGTAGTGAGCAGCCTCAGAGATGACACCTAAAGTGGGGTGTGGAGTTCTCACAATATTCAAGCTCTATATGACAAATCACCCTGTTGGAGCACAGTCATGGGAATCCACTGACTGGCTACTGTAGAGTAGTGAAAAATAGACAATTGCCTACCTGGTAATTGCGAGAAACTAGAGCCTTAGGATCAGTGAAGCGTGAGGGCGGGCTGCTTGCTGAAACTACCAACTTCTGCACAACAGGTTCACCAACATAAAGACAAAGATAAGTTTACACCAATAAAAGTTCGGTCACATGTGATCACACACCACTGGCATTAGTGATAACAACATGAAACTTTAGGACTAACTAAATTAGAACAGTAAAAGTTCAGAAATATTAACCAACGGTGAATAAACATTACAGTTAGGGTTAGGGCATGCCAGGGGAATTAGGTCCTCAATATGATACGACCTAAAATAAGCATACACACAATTCAAGGGTGAGCAGCTAGATTGCAGGTAAGGAGGAACCTTTATTAGAGCTGGATTCATCCATGGGTGGACTCCATAAGAAGTGCCAGTGTAGTAGAACACACCATTGCAATCTCCATCACAAATATACAGCAGCTCCTTGTAAGTTGAAGGACGACGGCTGAAGCGTTGATTGTTTTGAGGAAACTTCACCATGCGACCTTGGGTACGCAGGCCAAGACTTTTACAGAATCCCCTACATCAAGCATATAAGTGGCATTCAAAATCAGCCAAAGCTTTCATACTTAAGAATTCTATGAGTAGAGAGACATATTTTAAACAAATTGCCTGATGTCCAACTATCATCTCTGAACATCCTTCAACAAATCCATTCAATTCCCACTGCAGGCTGCCTACTGTACAATTTCCCCAATGAAATTTCTATTGATTGTATGTATATTCCTATGCATCTCTGACTGCATCCATGTGATAAGAACCACCAGATACAATATTCCAAGATCCACAATCTGCTTTAAAATGATTGTTGTCTGAGGAAGTGATTAAAACATTTTATTCAATAAACTTGATAACTTACTTTTGCTGACATGAAGATGTCAAATCCTGACTCAGATACTCAATTGCTTCTGTTGCCTGTCCCAGAAATTCTTCATCAATAAGCTGCAGAAATCTAGTTCACAGACAAGTGTCCATAATATTGAATTCCATGCAATGTAAAACATGAACATGAGTGAGGATGCACAAACCCACCAGCTCTTTCAAGGATGGAATGAGCTTGCTAAGAGTGCAAAGATCAGAGTTTTGTAACTGCAGCAGTACCAACAGCTGTTAGTCTTAAACTGCCAGATACCTCCACACTGCAGGACTTAAATATTATCAATGCATTACCAGACATCCTTTCAATGGAACTCAGGCCTTGGACATGCAAGTGCCAGTGAAAATATTCCTTAAGTATCTCCTCATAAGCCACTCAAAACCAAAAATGACATCTCCTTGGACTGAGGAAGAAAGAAGCTGGCCCACCATCTCCAAAACTGGAAGGGATATAAATGGGAAGTGCACAAGAGGTAGCAAGGACTCCAAGTCTTCCTCTCGCTGCCCAAACAAATGATCTTGCTCCAAGTTGTTGGCATGGCAGTTGGCATCATCCCAGCCATGTATTTCATCTCTGTTGGCAGCCCATAACATAACAGCATCCAAAACTTTGTCTTCGGATGTAACACATAAATCTGGATGCTGCCACTCCACCCAAAAATTGTTATGATTTCAACAATCATGAACTCTCAGAAGCTTGAAGCCATAGATGTAACAGCAAATTTTCATGTAACACAAGAATGAAATGTCCTGGGGTTTGCTTTCATGTGTGAGAAGGAAACCTGCAAAATTCGAAGAAGGCATGATACTTCAAGCCCCCGAAACTCTGTGGCTGGGGGGACAATGCAATAGTCAAAATGGCGGGCACAGCATTCCTCACATGCATCTCTCAACACCTGACAAGAAGGCATGGAAGCCGCCACCTGCAGTATGGCGCAGGCTGAGTCCTGTGGCAACACAATAGCAGAACCATACTGAGTCACTCTAAATGCAACCCTGGAATCTAAATACAGGTCAGAAATTTTACCAATGAAGGAAAGCACAGTTTGGCTCAAGACTCTATGCTTCATTGATCACAAGAAGCATGAAGATGAAAATGTGTCTACAGAAGAAATTCTGTGAATGCTATTTTGTAAGTTCAACAAGCACATGTTGCTGTAGTTTAAGCTTAGGGGCAGGCACACAGTAGCTTTTCCTTCCACTGAAAAGACATTTTGTGCTCTAGCATCAAGCTGATAACCTAAAGGATAACTCATACCACCTTGCAAGTGATTGTGGTTTTAATTCAATATTAGCTCATGCTGTGTTATCCATAATGGCCAAGACTACTATAAGAAACTCATCCGAAGTTGTGGAACAATAGGGGCTTCCAAGTCCTTCGAGCAAGACTGGGCAACTAAGTTGCCCCCATTCTGACAGTTGTAACATATCCACCTTTGCGAAGGAGAAAGTAGCCCTAAAAAGTGAAGAAAAACTCAGCCATGCTTGGTCAGTAGACTTTGCATCATTCTTATCATCTTATTTTGCTCTTCTGATGATAGTGATGCGATGTACACAAGCAGGTATGGAACAGCAGACACCACAAGCATCCAATAAGCCAACAAACACAATGACTGACAGGTGTGGTTGGAAAATATAATTGGGGATCCAATCAAAATTCCAATCCTATTATAGCAATACTCTCACCACACCCATAAGACATATTTTAGAGCATCAGATGACTGCAAATCACTACCTCAGTAAGGCAATCCAGAAGGGACATGCAACACTCTTGTTGAAGAAGTTCAATTGCAAACTGATCAGCAAGCAGCAACAAAGGTAGCAAAAGACACCCAGCATTGTCCTTCTCATCCAGCTCAAGGTGGCCACAGTACATAAATTGCAGCATCACCATCAACAGCTCAGGGGGTACATCCCTGATGACCACCTCTCCAATACTGCTTTCGCACATGCCATTTGTGAACATCTGTGCAATTGGTAATCACTGAACTTCTGTCAGATATTATCACTTGGATGTCTTAAAAAGTGCTCACTGCAGCTAAATAGCAGAAACACACAAACGCATCCTGCCATCATCAACATATGAATCAGATTTAGTTGGTGTTTGAATGCTTCCTTTGATCAATAGCAAACTTCTGTTCAAATACTGACCAAAATTTTACTGCAAGAAGAGTTAGAAACCCTAATAGATTTGCTCTGGAAAGATGAACAGATGAGATTGTCAGACTTCTTGTTGTGAATGCTTGAAACAAAGACCAACTTGCGACCTAGGACACTCCAACCAATTTAAGACCAAGGCAATAAATCTGCAAGGGATGGCAACCAGTCAAACAAAAGAGTTAACAATGAGCAGACCACTTGAATAAGGCAATTTCAAGTTGACAAAGAACATCTTCAATTGGATTTAAAGGAGATAACCTTTCTAAATGGGACACTCCATGCACTGAGAACAAGTTTATGAGCTTGAAACACCTTGCCATGACTCTCCACAATAATATCCACATCACTGAACTCCCCACTCTCCAGAAGCTGCATCAATCGAGATCCATCAAAGGGCAGATTGATGGGAAATGCAGGCCTTTTCTCAAGAAATGCAACAGAGCTATTGTAGATTAGCTCTACTTTGGGATCCAACTGAGCACCCTTTGCTCCATAATCTTCTTCTCCTTTGAATGCCATTTTAAGTTCCTCACATTGTGATGCAAGTATTTTGAGGCCAAACTCCTCTGCAAGCTCTTGAAGTGGAACCAATTCAGATTCACAGACCTGAATCAATGGAGACACACAGACCAATGTGGACATCAGCTGCATGCTCAGGATTTTCAAACACTGTGTCTCCTTCCATACATATCTATGAGATTACAGAGAAAAATCCACAATAACACTTTTAAAGTAAACCTTCTGCACCCTGAACATATCCTTTGAGAACACCACTGTTGACAACATGGCTACAGTCCATGCACCTTAGCCCCTGAAAAACAAATATATGCATTATGGCTCTATATACATCAAGCTTCCTACAACTGTGGATGGACAGTAGTGGTACCTGTGTATGTCCTGTATACATGTACTGAAGGAAAGAGTGCAAGACAGAGTAGTCAACAGAAGGTAACCAAATAACATCTTCAGATGACATGGTGAATCTGGTACACCATGAAGCTAGAAGAACTCGATGAGCTGGCACAACTTGCCTTGCAGGTCCAACCACAAACTGTATATCTGCAAATTCAGCAGACTCCAGAAAGGGGGCTAAACCACCAGAAACCCCTTGAAGGTCAAAGGGACTACCTAGTGATGTCCCAATGACTCGTGCTGGTGGCAGCACCCGAATGTTGCGGTATCCCACATGCTTATCCCAGCTACTCAGGCCAACATACTTCACCTTGCAGTTAGGATTAGTATCAGACCATTCATATAAAACATGGTTCCCAGGCTCGCCTTTTCCAACAGTGATTCTCCCATCCAAAATGCTTATCCAATAGCGCTCAAAGCTGGATGGACAGAGCACAATGCCTGCCATGTCAACTACAGTTTGACCATCAACCAGCATCTTAAGTCGCCGATTACGGTGGCTGCCCAGGATAACTGTATAGTTTGGGCCCAGGTCTGTGCGGTAGTGTTTGCATCCTGTATGCACAAAATTTTGATGAGTTCTAACATTTGGACTTATATGTTAAGCTTTGGAGCACAAAGGGTTTAGGCTCCCATGAACATGATGGAATCACCATTATCTTCACAAGATCAAACTCACCAAACTCAGCACAATGTCCTAATATTTACATTCTCACAAATGCAGTATTGGAGACACCAGAAAATTGCTACTTAACTCAAGGCAAGCATCCAGCAAGAATGGAGGTGGGAGAAAAAGCAATATACAATCTGGGTTACAGAAGTCATTTCTTCAGCCAGATATAGACCTCAATGTCCTGCATCTCCCCACTGTCTCTTTGCAACTTACTTCAAGCAAGTTTCACTATCTGTACAAGGAATGCTACTTTATGTTCACAGATTAGGTGTCAATCATGGAGTTCAACAGAAGTTACTTGGATTTCTTTCCATTGCTCTGAGCTGATTGGACTGAAGTTGATAAAAATAGAGCAGGGATCCAAGAATGGACTCCCTTGAGTGGCTGGAACTTCAAGTCTCTGGATTCTCTGGACAACCTAGGTCGGCCTCCAGCAGTTAATGGTGACAAATGCACAATCTATGTTCAAAGGGGGGCTCTTGAGACAGAATAATTACCTGGATGTTCTTTGAAGACAACAGTCACATCGTTGTCTGCACGTGCCTCGAAAGCCACGCATCCCCTCCCTGCCTCCGCAAACCGCAGCTCATCTCCCATCAGCCATGTACAATCGAACGGCGGCACCACTAATACATTGTCCCCAGACATCTTTTTCTTCTGTTACAGAAGGACGCTTTCGAAGAAAGCTCTACTCCAGTTCCGCAAGGCATCTGGTCCCTAACCCGCTGAATGTTGTGGGAAACCAAATACCGTCTTTTCTTTTCCTAACAGAAAGACTCAAACAGCACACACTATCTCTGGCAAGCTTATCCGTTGCATTAACCACATATACAGGCAACGATGTGGCACATTTCCAATTGTTTCAGAATTATACAAAGTTCCGATGCACTTATGACTTTGCTCAAAACTGCAAAGTTCTCCTCGTTCTAAAAAGTTCCAAAAAACTGGACCGGCATAACCATCATCAACATCATCATCATTATCATGATCATTATCATCTCTTCCTCGACATGTTATAACAGGATTCTCTACCTTGTCCGAAGGATTGGAATCAAATTTCCTGAAACGGAACGGACCTTGCGATCCTTATCTGCAGCACATATACCAGGGACGGATCTTACACTACTTGGATCTAATAGAGAAGCAGCGGGGGTTCAACTGATTGGAAATTTGCATACCTGTGTGTTGCGCTCCTAGTGGCCACGACAGTCGAAGGAGGAAAGATAACAGAAGAGGAAAGATGAACAGAAAGAGCTAGCGAGCTCCTGGAGAAGCTCCTCGATGCGCAACGTCGCGAGAACACAAACGATTGCCGTGGATGTTGTTGCTGCGGCTGCGGAGGTACATCGGTTTCGTGAGGCACATCATCAGTTTCCGCCATCGCCAGTCGCAAATGCGCCCGTGCATTCCGTGCAATCGATTCTTAGGGCTCAGTTTCCAGCCGCCCACAGGGGTACTACCTACCTACCAGATGGGTACTACCTACTACCAGCCTGTTGTACGGCTATTTCCGAGCGATGAGATACACTCGATCGATTCCTGAGTGTGGCAGAATTGGTCAAACCTGGCTGACCTGGAGATAAACTCTGCGCCACATTTCTTTTCCTTTCTTTTCTTTTTTTGCAATTTTGTGATGTTTAGCCAAATTTGGCTAACGCGCCAGAGATGAAGAGTACAAAAATATTCAGAATCCTCTTCTATTTTGGCGACCTTCTGGAGACAAACGGCACCACATTACTGTCTAATAAATATGGCGATTTCAGAAAAAAAAAATTCCTCAAAATCTGGTTTAAGGTTGGTCAAATTTGGGTGACCTGGAGATAAACTCTGTGCCAGGTTTCTTTTTTCCTTTTTTTAATTTTGTGATGCTTAGCCACACTTGACAACAATCATCCACAAGAGGAATTAGCCAAATTTGGATAACAGAATCAAAAAAATCATTAAGAATCCTCCTATATTTTGGCGACCTGCTGGAGCCCAGCACCCCCCACATTGTCTCTATTAAATAAGGCGATTTCAGAATTCTTTTCCCTCAAAATCTGGTGACTTTGGCACATTTGTTCCACAAGAAATCCTTTGAACCACACTTGTCTGTCGTCGCGCACTGGATCTTTTCTCTTTTATTTTGTCGCCGCCACAGTGCGGAAATTTGCCAGAAAAAAAAAAAGAAAACGCCCACTTGTTTTAATTGGCGAAAGTTTGCCACTTCGTGAACAAAGTTGTAATTTTGTTGGAAAAACAAGTACATTTTTGGGAGTTATCTATTGGCAATATTTTGAAATAAATATGAGGAGTAAATGGCGACAGGTCCATAGAATCTCAGTACAGCACCGGAACCCGGAACCCTGAGTTTGGTCATGTACAGGGGGTGAGAATCATCAATTTTTGTGGGAAACTGAGTTTCACCCTGTCTCTCCTTTTTCCTGAGCGCCTCTATTGCTGCTACAGTACATATATTTTCACTGCTCCTACCAGTACTGCTATTAAATAACTACTCTAGAACCTTGTACAGCAAATGCTGAGTTTCAGCATTTCATACCCAGATTTAATAAAATTTCATTACTTTACGGATACCACTGAAAGAGGGGTTGGGCGTGAAAGGAGGCTCAAAGACAGGATTACTTTAGGGACAACTCTACTGTGAATGAAACTTTGAGTTCTTTTTTCTTTTGAACTCGACGGAAATTTTCCAGTTTTAATTGTTGCTGGTTGGAACTTGGTTTGGGTGGGGCAAAGCTACAATGCCATGATTGGCCTGCTTGGTCATTTTTACTATTTTCTAGCCTTTTTTTGCTGTTTATTTTTACGTTTAAAGTTTATCCTTTTTCTTCATTTTTCTATAGAAACCACACCAAACTGCACCACAACTACTTTAGATTTTGGATTCTCTCAAGGAAGGATTGCAAGTGAACTATAGTGTGTTGGGGGGGAGGGGTGTTGTTGAGCACAAACTCGATGGCAGGAATAGCGTTTTTGCAAAAATGCCCCCATGTCGGGTGTGCCGGTTTGTCGGGCCCTCTCACTCGTACGGTGAGAAATTACAAAATGTAATTTCCTGCCACACTCATGCACCTAGTTGATTGCATCCCATAATGCCCTACACATAACAAAGAACGGGAAGAGACAATTTTTAAATTGTTTCTTTGGCAAGTTGGGGTGGGGGGAAGTGTAGATGGGGACAATGCAAAATACCCAACTATCTCCATTTGCAAGTGGGTGGGGCAATGTAAAAGGGGGATAGTTATCCTGAACTAGCCAATGGTTAAAATCAAAAATTCCAAAAGAAATCTTCATTCAAGGTTGCTTGGAAGCCTCTTTTTTTTATGTGTTTTAAAGATTTTGTTATGAAAATTCATATTTTTACAATAATAAATTTATACTACTACAATAATAGTAACTATTGTGGCTTGTGCCATTGAGCACATATCATAATATTTAATGAATTTTGAAAGGGCAAATGATATACAAGTTCTTTAACCTAAGTTCAAAATTCAATTTTCATTATAAAAAAACATTTTATTGAATTTTCAATAGAAAGAAATTACTCAACATGCAACCTTGCTTATTGAGGGTTTTCCAACAAAATCGATAGTAGGCCCCAATTTCCCCATATTTTTTATTTTTTATTTTATTGAATTTTCAATGAAATTTTTATTCAAAATTCAACAACCCTTGCATTGTAAATCTAAACATTCTCAAACCACATGACTGCACCCTTAATAATCAAAAGCTTTCCAATGATACCAAGAACAGGACAAGGGGTGTGGTGCCTTGGGAGATCTCAATGTGACAAAACAACATAAAACACACAACTTAGAGCTTCATTAATAGATGCAATACCATCTCCATACCTTGCACCTTTGAAAAAGAAAATTTTGAAAAAGGAAAACAAGGGGTGTGTCATACTAAGGCCTTGCCATTTGTATTTTAAAGTATCTTAAGGAAAAAGAAGAAGAATTATGAAAATTCAAATATTTCACCATGCAAAAATATAATCTTCGAAAAAATCCTCTAAAAGAAACCCAAATCCTTCAAGATATCATAACTCTATAACTAATCTCAAGTTTCCAACACAAGCCAAAATATCATCTTTCAAAAATCCTCATATAAAAATAGACCTACTACCTAGGAGCTAAAATCTTTTAAGCTACTATACTCTATAATGAATCTAAACACAATATCATCATCGCCTTGGTAGGCAAGGCCAAAAATGAACGAGTGAATATCCTTGATTTGTGAAAGTCACTTTTGTGTCCACCCAATTGGGCACAAAACTACATTCCACAAGAAATCCAATGGACAAACATTCTCAAGGTTATACAAGATGTGTCATGTCAATCAAGACACATCATCATGTCCATTCTACCACAAGCATATAAAATACATCCAACAATCAATCTATATGTTTAAAATCTCAATTCTATATAGTTCTTCTTTAAGTTTCCTAAATAAACAATTTCAGTGCATTCTCAAATTTTAGTATTTTTTTTTCCAAGATTGAACTATGTATTTGGAGTCTTCCTAGAATTCTAGATCAAAGATCTATGAGGTGCCAATTGTATCACATCAATTTGTGTGTTGCAAGAATCTTCTTTGGATTGGACCTAAGACTTCGATTTTTCTACCCAAATTTCCCCAAGATGTTCATATGTGTGTGATACTGAGGGGGAATGAGTTCGCATTAGAGATTGATGTTAGTCCCAACAATATCTTGTTAACAATGTTTAAGATTCATCATGCATCAACTAGAGCACATGATCTCTTGCTACCTACTTGCATGCAGCTTACTTTTTGGTGGCAAAGATCCTAGTTACAACGATAAAAATTTTGCATCATGTTTTCCTCCACTTGAACCCAATCTCTCTATAGACGACAATTATCTAACAAATTAATTAAAAAATATGAATAAGTAGTAGGGAATGGAAGCTTGAATTTTGGTCTATTTTTTTATAATTGACAAAGAAAAAATATATATTGATAGTTCATAATAGCCCAACAAAACATGAAACTTAACAAAGACCAACAACATAGAGAGATTAATGATTGTGAAGGATGAAAGCCTACCAAAAGGTTTTATAAAGTTTGGTATTGGGGGACTATGCCACTATTTTAGGTTCAAAGGCAAACCTAGGGTTGATGTTTTGCAAACATCCCAAAATGGATTTGTAATGTGAAAATTTTGCAAATTTTCTTAAAATCTAGAATATGGCTTGTAAAAAAGTTGCAAAAACATGAATTTGTGTTTCTCACGTTCAAAGAAACGAAGAAATGTTTTACAACCATCATTTATATAACATGTGATATTGTTACGAGCAGATACACATATTAGCTCGCCTATTCAAAATTCAAACTATCCAAGGTTTCCAACTTCATATTTCATTGAAGTTTGGAAGTAGAAAATTTTGTAGCCATTTTTTTTGGTGGTTTCAAGCATTGAATTATTTCTTCGGCATCTAAAACAACCTATGAAAATCATGGGGCATACCAACCAATGTAATGCATTACATTTACATTTGACTATAACAATTGAATCAGAAATCCATTTCTCATATTCTTCTCAAACATTTTTGCATGAAAATATAAATAAAATCAATTAATAATTTTAATTTCTACTTTCTAATGTAAACATTCAAATGAAAAATTGTATTTCTCACATGCAACTATAGAAAATGAATCAAAATTTTAATTTCTAGTAGGCGGCCATAAATAAAATGAATCAAAAACCTTATTTGTAACATGGGGCCTACAACTATAAAAAAAAAAGGGGGAATACAAAATAATTGTCCTACATGTGGCCTTAAAAATTGTATTAACAAATTCGTTTTTATGTGCAATTATGTCATTTTTACATGAAATTATAAATATTTTTTTTTTCGTTTATCTTTTGTATATTTCCATGAAAAAATTTAAAAATTACCATGTTGTACTATATTCAAGTGAAAAATAATAAAGAAATACCATGGGCAATTTTTTTACCTTAATTCAAATCAATCATACATTATTTTGATTGAAAGTTTGATGTGTATAATGTGACATCAACATGAAAACAAATGCAAAATTGACACATCACATTTGTTTAATCAATATGGAATCTTCTCATGACCTTGAAAACATGTAGTTCATGTTAAATTTTGCATCCAATTGAAATATTTTATTATAACATAAAAAAGAAAAACCCTATGCCCTAAATAATTTTCATGTTTTTTAAATGGGTACTTAGTAGAAATGGTATGCTTACATTCCTACCCATAATACATGAACATATTCAGCACTAAGGTGCTGATTTATTTATTTATTTATTAAATGAAGTTTGGGATATTGTATATACTATTTTCCAATCTTTGAAATTTATTATGTGTATATTTTTCACATTTTTTTAAAAATAACTACTTCCAAATCATGCAAAAGCAAGCCTAGTGCACTTGCATTCTTTACTATGTTCCATGGCCACCATTTCCAACAAACATCTGACCTCCTCCCATTTCACCACATACATGCACCATAGAGGCACACTTATTCCTTTACAATCAAAGCACTTGAGGAAGAGCTCTCTTCTTTCTCCCTCTCCAAAGCAACATCATTAGCCATGCCATCTACTTCCATTCAAAGCTCACACATTAATAGAGACATGGTTTTTATGATTTCATAAACAACTATGTTTATATTTGTTATGCCACTGATGACTACTCATGACTAAATGACTTTGTATTTCAAAAGATTACATCACTTATGCTAATAATCACAAACATGGCCTTAGTCACAAATGTTATTAACAACTAGCATCTAAGGCATGACTACATTCATTCCACACACAATCATGGAGGACATATCAATGGATTGTTGGATTCATTTAATAAATGTAAATTATGAAATCTATTGACCTATACGTTTGATTTAGTAAATGTAAATTACAAAATGTTTTGATCTATTTTTTTCACCACATGGCATATGTTCAATTTATTAAATGTAAAATATGAAATTATTGTTTCACTATGTTGTGCATTATTATTGATGATTTTGTTTATTGTTTATAAGGGCTTTGAAATGTTGTACAGTTTAGGAAATTATACAAATGGCATTTATAACATTTAAAACTTAAGATTAAAGATGTGCATCATTTGATTATTTTCCTAGAATTGATTTGGTTAATAATGGTTATTTATTTATTTATATTAAATGATTTTCTTTTGCAAATGAATATTAACAATTATCTAATGTGAAATTGTTTAAATGCAGTCTAAGTATTGGTTTAAATTCTATCCACACGGACTTCTTTGTAGAAATGTATTATGGGTCGATTGGTTTTTCTTAGACATAGGTTAAACCTATTGGTATTTTTTTTGAATTTTATATTTATATTATGTTCAAATATTATTTGTTGATTATAAAGCTACCCAAAAAAAAACATTGTTAAAATCCATTTGAATCTAAAATCTAATCAAGATTTTACATATGAACCAAAGAATCAACTAGGATGAACATTTATTTTGAATGTGGTTGATACAAATCAAATAGATGACATAAACTTTTTGAAAAAAATCAGACAAATTTAGTTTGAGATTAGATTGAAATCAATTTAAAGTATCACATCAATTATAAATTTATTATAATAATAATAAATTATATTTTAAATGTTTTACTAAATATCTAGACCAAAATCACACCAAGATGGCCATAGCTTAGACAAATTAAACAAATGACTTTAAAACTTTGATCATCTAACAAATAAAGAAAATTAATATGGGAACACCATTTCCATATAACCAAATAAGCTTGACCCATTTCACAGTTTGAGAATAAGGAATATGAACATTGGTGTCCTAGAGGATAGAATTCTAACCTTAACCAAGGGTTAACCTTGGGTTAACCTTGCTTTCAGCTTCTACACTAGATCTCCCAAATCCTTTTGAGGGCATTAGCCTAGTGAATACAGAACAAAAAAACATTGTGCATTAGAAATTGCACTTCGATTTTTCCTTGCTGGTTGTGGCAATGGGTGTACCTGAACTGAAGATGACCCCTCACCAGTGATTGTGGACTCAAGTTCAATCATGCTTGATGGCTTGAGTAAATTATATTAGTTGAAGCACTTGATTTCGGTTCCCTTTTGGCACATTGGTCACACATTCAAGCCTTGAAAGGTTAAGGCCTTGTGTACATTTTTGTTTTGTGCAAATGTTTGCCAAAATGTGAAAAACAATTTGGAGTTGTGACCTTTTTACAAAGGTTTTTTTGAAATTTTTTTGAATTATAAAAAATACAAGGTTGTTGGATTGGGTTTGCCATATTTAAAGCACATGATCCTATGGGTCACCAACCTTAGTTCTAAGATCTTCCTATGGATGGTTGCCAATGTGGCTACACAACAAAGGTGGAAAAAATTTGTAATTGTGTATATGTATATATGTTGGGTAAGTTCAAAAAATGCAATAAGAGGATTGGTAAATAGAATTTGATGATGTTTGATGGTTTGAAAATTAATGTCTGTAAAACAACTTGATTTTTTGTTATTCTTATACCATTGGTGGACACATTGTCTATTTTTGGATATAATTCATGAATTAATATTGTTGTGTGATAAAGCATTTTTATATGGTGTATTTGGACTATGAAATCAAATGTTTATAAGTTATTTATTTATGAAGGTTCAAATTTTTGAAAGTTGGTTCCAACATAATTCACGACTTCATGAAAAGTTATAGTTTTAAATTATGTCCTATATTAACAATGTAACATAATCAACATTAAACAAGGTTTATTCATGTTCCAAGTTGTTTGCATGTAGTTAAAACCCAACAATGCAAATTGTTTAACCCCGTATGATGATTTTTTAACAAATCAAATAATGTTGAAACAGGAAATATATACCTTTTTAATCTTAAATCTAAATTTTCATTAAATTTTGATTTTAATTGATTTTTATGATATTTCAATTGAAAAATCACTTCAAATTAAAATTTTCTTTCATCTTTTGTCTAAAAATTACGAGACGACCTCCATAAAATCCTACTTGTTGAAAGATTTCTAGCAATATATACCAATTATGTTTAATGGGCAAATATCTATCAACCACATGCTATTCAAATGATTTACACCATGCATTTCAAAAACTAACAATAATATCAACAATTTATATCCTAGCTTTTGTGAAAATATTCATTAATATTAATACAAATGTTGACACATTAATGACAACCAAATTTAATATATATTCAATTTGACAAATACAACGAACTCCCTTATTGGAATGAATGAATCTTGTTTAATGTTGACCAATGAACCCTTGTGTCATTGCCCCAAGTGTGATCATTTTCAAAGCACTAAGGGATACAACTTTTCAAAAAACATCTTCTAGGCTAGAGACATGACCAATGTGAAAGGTGATAATATGAAAAGGCCAATAGGATGGCCAATCTCATGAAAAGGCATTGATTGGTTGAAAAAACCAATTCTAAAAATTTTGGTTAATTTTTAATGATGAAAATCACCTTAAAATCCAATAACTTTTTCTATTAGTTTCAAATTTGTGAAACAAACACTATGAATATCACCTAGACGTAGACAACTTTCCAACAATACCAATAGCACAATGAAGGGCCCCATGGTTCAAAAGGATTAAGGTGTGGTCACAAACAAAACAAAACAAACATTTATCCTAATATGTAGATATTCAACATTAGCGAATATTTCCATCAATGGTATCCAAGGTGATGTTTAACAAATTACATTAAGTCACACCATTGAACATGATTGAATTTTCCATATGGGGAAATTACCACCAATCAATGCTTATTAAATAAAAGCATTTTAACCAACTAATATTGGATATTGTATTTATATCATAAACACTAAGCTTTCTATGTAATGTATTGATCATAATATAATATGACTATACCTATAACTACCAATTATAGAAGTTGCAAATGTAAATCAATATTATACTCCAAAAGTTGGTATGCATAAAAAAAGAAAAGGTTTGGAACCAACTTTGATGGAAATCATAACCATGATTACCTAGGTAATAATTTGAACATTAATTTGAGGGTGCAAAACACCTATTGCCCATTCAACAATGTGCAATTTACTTGAGATCTTCAAGATATAAATAATATGTACATAATTTATGTCTAAAACTCATTAATTATCCCGCATCTAAAACAATCAAAATAATTTGCAACCACTACATTAACCATTTCTACCTTTAAAAAAATTACATAAACCAATTTTGAATTAAATTCATCAATGTAATTTATTAACCAATTATGTGTTATCATGTGGTTGTCCCATACAACATGAGCTAAGTAGCTTAGCCTAAATTGCCTACCCTAGTAAACACACCTAACCTAGGCACCTTCATAAGGCTTGCCTAGATGTACTTATCCTACCCAAGGTTTAGTTAGGCCTACCTAAGACCTACCTAAGTTAATATAAACTACCTAGACTTACATAGTGTTTAACTAGGTTAAGAAAAGAAATACCTAGGGATTACTATCTAGATTGTAAGCAAGCCTAGATATAACATATTTGTGCTTACCAAAGGTCCAACTAAACTAGGTCTACCTAGCATACATAAGATGTATTAAGGCCTACCATAAGCATTCTTAGGTCTACATAGGCTACCTAGGCCTATGTAAAGCTTACAATACTAAGCTTACCTAAACATACCTAGGTCTACCTAGGCTTCCTAGGCCTATGTAGACCCTACATAGGTCTATTGAGACCCACCTAGGTCTACATATGTTACCTAGGCCTACATAAGGCCTATGTAAATGTACCTAGGTTCTACCTAGGCCTATGTAAGGCCCACCTATTCCATGGCCCTACTAAGCCTATGGAAGGTTTACCTAGGGCTATATAGTGTTACGATAGGTTTACATAAGGCCTACTTAGATCTATTTAGGCTATTAGCTAGTATACCTTTGGTTATATGGGGCCTATTTAGGTCCACCAATGCCTATCAAAGGTGTATTAAGCCTATTTCTAGGGTTTACATATAAGGTTATTTAGGTCCTACATAAATCCATTTGGCCCTACCTAAGGTGCACTTAGATCTATTTAAGGCTACCTAGCTTAATTTAGTTAAATTAGGTACGCTTTCAAGAATAATAGGTAGGTTAATTTAGGTGACACTAGGGTAACGCACATAAGGAAATTTAGTTTATGTAAATATGCTAGTTGATTAAATAAGGTCAAGGGGACACATGCCACTTCCTTCAAAATGACTACTATTGTATAGTCATAACAATAATCATCTAGCCATGCATATGATTATAATCACAAAAATGGCAATGCCTAGTGTCTTCATATGACTCCATGATTAGTTTTGAACATTAATTGGAACATGTCATAGTCATAAAAGCCATGTTTAGACATAAGGTATGATTGGTGTATGGTGTGATTTCATTTTCAAGTTATTTAATGATGGGAGCTTGCCATTTCAAAATTTTGGCATTTTAGGCAATAAAAACTTCAAATTTGAAAAATAAATCAATTAATGTTGAATCCATTCATGTACTAAAATATTTATTTTCCCATTTCAACCAAAAAAAAAAAAAATCTAAAACATGCAAGTACCGAAGGACATTTCTTTTTGTGCTCTTGATTACTTTTTGGAAAGCATGAATGATCTTGTGTGTGCAAAAAAAATGCAAATACCTTAAGATTTGGTTTAAAAGTTTTAGTTTTTCTAGGATTACTTTTGGCTAGGTATTGTGAATCTAGTTGATAATTAACTAAACTTCAAGGGTAAATTATGAATAATCAACTTACCAAATTTGAAATTGGTTAAGAAATGGACAAAGAACCTACCCATTTGTTAGGTAAGACCCTTATGGGGTTATGTATAGTTTTAACAAAAATAAAAACCTTCATCCTTCCATATTTCCTCCCAATAGTTTTTTGAATTCAAGTTTCCCAAAACCTTTGAGCTATCAATTTCCATTTGGTAGCACCTTCCAATTTCAAAGTTCCTCTTTTTACTTGAATTCAAAATGTCATGGAGTTTGAATAGTCACATTTTTCCACTTTTTATTTTAGTTCAATCCAACTTTCAAAATTTGACTTGAATTTGACATATAACTTCAAGATTAACAAGTTACATGCTTCTTATATGTTGAAGGTTTTGTTGATAATTGAAGGGGTTTTTTTAGTGTAGGAATACATATTATCTTTTTTTGACATGAATGTATGCTTTTGTTGGCATTCCTTCTAGACTATTGATACACAATCTTTTGTGTATCAAAAGATCTAGAATGGATGATTTAGAAAAAATACTAACATATTCAATACTCTAAATGCTTGATTTTTTTTATTGTGTGTTTTTTTGACATTTGACACTTTTTGGACTTTAAACTTATTATATAGCTATTATGTGCAAGTTTCAAAGCGAAGATTTTGTTAAAGATGTCAGGGATTAGAAATATACAAAAGGATGACAAGCTTCCTCTCTTTGTGATTGACTTTGATGATGATAATAGGATAGGTTTCAAAACAACATTGTGATTCCTTGATAATAGGTTTGTGTATTAGCCCTTCTACATATTTTGTAGCATTGCAAGAAGCATGTGAATATTTGTAATTGATTACCATCACTCATGCTTGATCATTTTGTAAACTTTGAATTTTGAAGATTGTGTTAATTGATAAAGCATTTAAAAACCTAATTTATATTTTTCTTAAACTTTAAAATCAAAACCTTTGACACCTTATGTGTCACAAAGTAATTAATTTCACATAAATTCTACTTCATTGGATATTTTGAAAGAGTAATAATTGGCCACCACTAATTAGGAGTCTAGTTGTGATGGTGGAAACTTGAAGTGTTTTTTTTATTAAAACAAGTCATTATAATTGGCCTAATGATTAGAAAGTCAAGATTAACTTTGAGGTTTAGTTACTAGTCCTTTTGTGTTTTAACCACTCATTTTAATCACCTTCATTTTAACTTGGATTAATAATTATTTTCCACGAGAAAGATGTGATCGTCCAAGCAAACATAGTTTTTAAAACATAAATAGTCAAAGGGGAGGAATGTTTTGTAAAATCATAGTGTGAGTTAGAATGAGATCAACACATTGATAATAAAATGATTGTAGTTGGGTTGCGCATGATGCACATTAACCATATGTAAGCAAAAAAAAAAATCATTTATATTATTAGTTGCAAATATTAAAAAACCCTTGAATGTGAATTTAAATTTTAATGTGTATTCATGAATTAAGGAGTCAATTGATGTGTAACCACTATTAAGTTTTAAATAACTAAAATCTTATTTAATTCCAATTTTTATGAATGTTTAGTAAATTTATACATCAATGTTTTTAATATATCAATGTGACATTTGGATAAATTTGAAAGTAATCTAATGAATATAGAATATCAAAAAAATAAATTTAAAGCACATCATTCTATTTTGGAATTGTTTTATAACAAAAAGACATAAATGGGGTCAATTCATGGTTTAAAATGTTTTTGGTAGTTTGAAAAAAGTCATAAGGAGCTTCCACTTAAATCAAATTTGGGCATTACTTTCTTACCTAATGCTTTTACTTGTTGTTTGTTGCATAACTTGTTGTAAATGAAAGATGATGAAAGTATTGAACATTTTTTGCACACCATTAAGCTAAAAAGAAGTAGTTCACATGAAGATCAATTAGTTGGTCCCTTTTGGAACCTAGAGTGGAGGTGGGCTTAAGGCCCAATATTATGAAAAGGAATTAATATTTTTAATGCCATTGTAATTAAGGATTTTCCATATAATTATGACAAAATAATTCAAGTGATGTGAAAGAAAGGCAACAAGAAAACAAATCTTTACTTTGAAAGTGTTTGAAATGATGCCACATGGAACTTTGAAATTTTAGATTGCGTTTTGAACCCTTAGGCCTACCTCCACTAACTAGTCAACATTACCCATAATGAACCAACAAATCAACAATTAAATGAAAAAAAAAGGTCTAGAGATAATTTGTGAAGGGAATTGATTCGAGTCATTACCTAGGGAAATAAAGAACTTCACATGAAATGTAACTAATTCTCACCTTAACCCTCATCTTATTTGCAATCATCAAATCAAAAAGTTTTGAAAACTATTTAATGCAATCATCTTGTAGTTCTATTCATGGTCATTTATAGAAGTGCATCATTTTCATTTTCATCATTTCCAATTTTAGAAGCTAGGGTTGGAACCTAAATGTTGTCATTGTTGTTGGTAGCCCAAGAAAATGCCATGTTCATCACTTGTGTTAATTTTGTGAGAGCTTTCACCATGTCAGCTTGATTTTTCACCATGTTAGTTTAAGTTTTGTTGATGTTTTCATCTTTTTCCTTAAAGTAATCAATTTGCTTGTCAAGGATATTCTCCTAGCTCGCCATAGTATTAGCATTAATTTGGTGAAGTGATTATGTTAGTAACTTGCATCCTTTTTCTATAGCTTTAGCCATGGTTTTGTGAGCTAATGAATATTGCCTTTTCACCATTGTACTTTCTACAACACGAAAAGTTGTTTGTCTTTTCTTACATCCTATTATTGTTGATTAATTTTGGGGTAGTTGGATTAGATCTTGGCTTGTGCAATAAAATTGTGCACTTTATCAAATTCTTGGGGTTTGTAATGGTGCGGAGGCTTTTGGCAAGTTGACACATTGAACTAGAGCGGGGTGGTTTGGGGTTGTTCATATAACCATGTGTTATTCATGTTATGTGCATAAACCTTGTTTGTTGCATTCAGATTTTCATATTACACTCCCAACTTTGGAATTTTGGTTGATAATTTGCTTCTTACTTTTCTAGTTTTTTTTTGGTGGTTCAGATGCATCTTCATTGGGTTTCAAACATGGGTGATCGATAAAAATGATTTCTAGTGAATTGTTAATCATATCCTCACATTGGACTTACTTCATTTATTTATTTACACATGTAGAATATAATGATTCAAGAAATCCATTGACTTCAAGTTTATTTATGAATATAATTGACATAGATTCAAGAAATTTAGGAATTCAAGAATCAAGATTTGTTTTCTTCTAAACATTCAAGTTGTTTTTCATACCCAAACATTGAAATGTTCAAGTCCATGGTTAATTGTGAGAGCAACGACAATTTGTAATTTGACAATCAATAATGGTGGTAGTAATGATGGAATTTTATCACAAAGGTTAAAGATGGCACAAAGAGCTTGAGGTGAAAACATTACAATGGAGATGCTATGATGCACCCCCAAGTTCCTTGATGGACTCAACTGCAAGTCCAAAGGTGAAAACAACAAAAGGAGGAGTTGGGGCGCGCTCCCTCACTCACAGCACTTTAGGGGTAGAAGGGCGTGCTAGAGCTCCAAGATGGGACTAAGAAGATTGACAAGCAATTCAATTACTTACACGGACTTGCACAAACCAAACAACAAGTTGATTAGTGTGTAGTTGGAGCACTTTGGTGTACAGACGAGCCACGGGCAAACACGGACTCACAAGACTCACCATAGCCCAAACTTGGGGGGAAGCCACCACCTTCCCCCTTATAGTATACATTGTGCATGGCCACGGGACCAGCATCCAAATGTCATTTTGTCTCGGGACTCCTAAATGGGAGTCCCGAAATTCCCAAAGTTGGGACTCCTTTGACTTTGGGGGCCCATAACTTTGTGTGCAAACCTCTGATTGAGATGAGGTCTAAAGAAAAATTGTAATCATCATTGAGAGCTTTCCAACATTATGTTGCACACCACCTGCATGCAAGGAAATAACTTTTTATGGTCAGGGGTCAAACTGCCAATTTGACTCCCAACCCTTCTTTTGGCCATAACTTGTGTTTTAAGTGTCCAAATGGGTCATGCGAGCTCATTTTAGACATCTATGTTCCAAGAGATTTTCAATTATATAAGGAATGACTCAATCCAATAGGTTTTGACCCCTATAATTGTTCTTTGAAAATTTGGGAGTCCATTAGGACTCGAACTCCCAAAGTGGGAGCTCACTTGGGAGTGTGAAGGTTCATTCCTTCACATTCTCCTACACTCCTAGGAACATGAGATGTGACTCCTGGGCTTCCTTCTTGGCCCACACCCTTGCAAGCCCTTGCCTTGGTTACAAGCCCGAGGCTAGGGTTGCGACATTGAATTACGGAATGGATGAAGTGAAAAACAATCCTAGCCATGGAATTTTTTGGATGATTGTTTGGGAACATCTAAAACCAATAGGGAACTTTGAAGGGAAAATAGGACATGATTTTAAATATGCAACAAGGATAATTTTATGTAACATTGAGTTAAAACACCCCTTTTGGAAAATGTTACAAAACATTGTGATAATATCTTAAAATCTTGAATTTTTTTAAATTTTATGATTTTTTACCACTAACTTACCACTAACCTACCACCAACATTTGCTTACATCAAATGCCATGTACATTTTAGTGTTATTTTACATCTCTGGTGTGATTCAGTGAAAAAAAAAACAAATTTTTTAACATTGACATAAAAGGTGTTTACCACCAAATGTGATTGTTGTTTAAAGGGGACAACTTTCATTTTGTAGTGTTAACTTCATGCATTGATTTCCTACCTCCAAAATATAATATATAATCGTATGTTATTGATTTTTAAAAAAAACCTTTGGCCATCTAATTTGTTCAAAATAGAAAACCTGGCCTTTAAAAGAAAAAAATTGAACATATTGAAACCAATTTATAGGACATGTAATTTTTGTTGAAAGAACCAATAATTATTCAAATCAATTTGCTACAAGTGTGAAGTTCAATCAAATAAAAAACTCAAACAATTTCAATCTATTAATTATAGGGTTGAAATGAAGGATTTGTTAGCCCAAAAATGACAAATGAAAATCAAATTTCAAATTGTCAAGATGCCCTATGTTCATTAATTGGCTTGACTTTTGTAAATACTACAACTACAAGTTGTTGATGCAACTTGCATTATATTGCTTGTATTTTTTTTGTTGTACTTACAATAATATCTTTGGAGGCAATATCACCTTTAGTTATTACCTTAAAGTTTGTCAAATTGGAAATTGACAAGTCTTAATATTAACCTTTCAATTATTTGCAATTTTATTGCCAATGGTATAGCCCTTTTGAAACTTAATAGCCCCTCACATTCCTAATTTTCATATATGTATTACCCAAATTTTATTTAAAAATATGCAAGTTTAATGGACCTTTATTGAATAAATAGTTTCATTGGTTGTAATTAACTTAATCACTTCTAGTAAACAAATGAAGTTTTTTGCTCTACGAAATGTGAAATAATCATCATAATGAAAATATAAATACAAGGGCTTTCCATATATATATATATACATATATGGACAAAATTGGTAAAACAAGTAAATAATAGTGTAAGCTTATAAAGCTTTGGTTTATGTGTACACAATTACTACTAAACATCATCCAACCCCCCCCAATGGTTTGTTGACACGTGTGGTTGCCAATTCACAATTTAGTTAACTATAGTAATTGGGTGTTCAAACTACATAAGTAATATCCATTTGTCAAACCAATTACCCTAGTAATGTGCAAATGCTATAGATTCCCAACTTTTTTTTATGTTTCAAAACTCCATAATTTCATTGTAACTTTTGTAACTTTGTTTGTGATCAATGTAAATATTTACCATAGCCATAAACATATATTTCATTAATTTTGGACTTTACAATTGTCTGAAAATACCAACACACGTTTTAATGTATTAAAAAAAGGAGACTATTAGTTATGAATATGACCTTGTGGCCACTAGGTTGTCAACCATAGCAAAAGAGTTGGAAAAATCAACAAAATGCAATTTACAACTTACACCTTTTAGCTAGCAAGTTGTTTACCACATAAAAGATCTTGAAAATTCAATAAAATGCAAGTTACATTGATAATACAAATTACACCTTTTGGTCACCAAGTTGTTAATTGTAGCAAAACTCAACAAAATGCAACTTACAAATTACAACTTTTGGCCATTAGGTTGTTAACCACATCAAAAGACCTTGAGAAATTAACAACATAGAATTTAATACATTAATCATACAAATTTCACCTTTTGGCCACTAGGTTGTTAACTGCATAAAAAAACTTTGAAAAATTAACAACATAGAATTTAATACATTAATCATACAAATTTCACCTTTTGGCCACTAGGTTGTTAACCACATCAAAAGACCTTGAAAAATTAACAACAAAGAATTTAATACATTAATCATATAAATTTCACCTTTTGGCCACTAGGTTGTTGGCTAATAATATAGAAAAAGAAAATTTATTGAATATTTCAAATATAATTTGAACTTTGAACCATGGTGGCCACCTCATTGCAAGGTAGAGAAAATAACCTTTAAAAATCAATAATTGAAAAATCCATTGTAAATAACACTAACAACACAAACCATAAGAAGAAAGTCAATTCCTCCTTTTTTTAGAACTTTTGGGATGGTTCATGGTCAAATATGTAATTAAATCTGCATCATCTTGAAATAAGAATCTCAGTGGAGGACATTGTTTTCTCCCTTTCAAAGTTGTAAATGTTGTTGCATAGTTTGTGAACAAAAATCACAAGCAATTGCAAACAAAAATTTAGTACAAAAAAATGAAACCATATTATAACATAATAATTATCATTAGATATGTAAACTAAAATGAGATGAAATGATTCAAAGTGCATACCCAAAGGGAGCCTCACATTAAGAAGATCCCCATTGTCACTATTCATATATTACATGAACCAAGAATAATTTTGCAAAAAATGATTCAAAGAAGGCTTATAATACTTGAACATAAAATCATAATGATTTCAAACCGTCCTCACAAAAGGCAATTTAATTAAGGTTGGACATAATTGAAATGCCAAGTCCAACAATTGCACCTTATTCCTTGACAAAATTTCACCCCAAAAGGACTCTAGAAAACAACATTCCACGTTGGATTTCAAAGCACTTTGCTAGGTTCGTCATCAATTAATAATGTTTGATCTTCCATCCCATAAGGCAGCCCACAATAAGCATAATACACATGTTCCAAATCCTTTATATAGTAATAAGACCTTGGAGTAATTTGACTAAAAGTCTTTGAGCATTGTTCATGTCCCCAAATAAAAACAAATTCATCCATGAACTTTTTTAGCATCAGCATTGGAAAAATTTCCAACACATCTTCAAGTTTCATACAAGACCAAATTGCAATGTAAAACTTTTTAAAAACATTGGAAACAAAATGTTCAACTCTAATTTTAACTTCAACGTTGCTCTTGTTAATGTTTCTTCCAAACACTCGTGCATCCCCTTGTTGAACAACACATTGTGGCACTTAACACAACACACCATTCACATTGAGAATTAACATTTTTTCAGGTCTTGCAAACTTTAACCATCCACGTGAACCCATTGAAGTGCCTTTGATCCATTTAACTAAATGCAACACAATATTGAACTACAACGATAATAAGAACTTTGTCAATTAAATAAAATATAGAAATGCGACAAAATATTAATCTATTGTTCACTATTATGACAATGTGCAATCAATAGTAGTTTTATAGTTTTAAATAGGACGTTGAATCACCACAAACTTCCACAAATGTTTATAGCAAGTATCTAATACCACAATGTGCCATTACCAAATTTTGAAAAAACAAATTCCAACAAACACCTAGCGGCCACTAGGCCATGTTCCAACAAGCACATTAATGATTATGATTTGCAATATATATGAAATAAAGACAATCATTCAAACTGGGTTAGGAAGATAGAAACAAAACATACCATGTTCAATAATATATACATCATAATACAAAAACATCAAATAATATATTTCATTAAAAAAAGTCTCTAGGTTTCGATTTCATCCTATTACAAAAAATGTAACTGTAGGGCCAATTTTTCACATCGAGGGTCAGAAGGAAAAACATGTGTAATGCTCCCAAATGGATTACACTCCAAAAATTTAGAAACTTGCATTCTAGATGAATGGAAGGATTCCAAGTACGGGAGAACAATTCCAAGCAAATAATTATTGTTTGCTTCGGATGAATAAAACGTCTAAAGGAAAATGGCATTAAAAGGAGGGTTAAACATACTTTTGTGAAGCATGTCATCTACAAGTAGTGTATTTCCATAATTTATACCTAGGAACATCCAAAAAAAATCATCTAGGTCTTTATGGAAAACAAGTTTCTCAAGGAGGAAATGCTAATTTCTAAAACAAAGCATTTGGTCTACTATTCTTGAAGATGGAAGGAAAACAATAGTTTTCTCCCTGATTATTTCCAAGTGCCTAGCAAAGTTCCTCCTATTTGCAAAAGACCAAATGTAAACAATGATTTTTTTTACACAAGTGTAAAGGAACTCTTTCAACCATTATTACAATTCATGGTTTTTTCAACTAGGTTTTCTAGTAAAAAAATACCCAAAAGCGACAAGTGTCAAGAAAACCACCCTATCAATTTGGACAAGTTATTTTGTAAATGTTTAACACAACTAGGCAATCAAATTGGACCTTGTCATTTGATTGGCGGAGTGAATAACAAAATGACTAACTATTTGACTAATGGATAGTGAACCATTTGCCTAGGTCAATTTTATACCTAAATTAAAATAACTATTTGGATTATTATTTAATAGGTAGGTAGGTAGGCAATAAATAGGTTTAGATAGGTCAAAAAAAGGCACTTAGGTAGGTAGGTGCTACCTTAACCTAGCCTACCTAACCTAACCTATTCAATGGGAGGTTAGGTAGGTAGGTCAAACCCTAAACTTTGACTAACAATTCAAAGTAATGGCTAAACCTAATGGCTAAACTCAATGACTTAAATTATTGGCTAAACTTAATGGCTAAACTCAATGATTTAAACTATTGGCTAAACTTAATGACTTAAAATATTGGCTAAATTTAATGGTTAAACTCGATGACTTAAACTATTGGTTAAATTTAATGACTTAAACTATTGACTGAACTTAATGGTTAAATTCGATGACTTAAACTATTAGTTAAACTTAATGGGTAAACTCAATGAGTTAAATTATTGGTTAAATTTAATGGCTAAACTCAATGAGTTAAACTATTGGTTAAATTTAATGGTTAAACTCAATGCTTTAAAGTAATAACTAAACCTAGTGGCTAAAATCAATGCCTTAAAATAATGGCTAAACTTAATGGCTAAACTCAATAAAATAAAATAATGGCTAAATTTAGTGACTAAATTCAATCATTTAAAGTAATGATTAAACCTAATGGCTAAATTCAGTGACTTAAAGTAATGGTTAAACCTAATGGTTAAACTCAATGGCTGAAAATAATGGCCAAACTTAATGACTAAATTCAATGGCTTAAATTATTAGCTAAACCTAATGGCTAAATTCAGTGGTTTAAAGTAATGGTTAAACCTAGTGGTTAAACTCGAAGATTTCAATTATTGGTTAAATTTAGTGGTTAAATTCAATGAATTAAACTAATGACTAAATTTAGTGACTTAAAGTAATGGTTAAACTTGGTGGCTTGAAGTAATGGCTAAACCTAATGGTTAAACTCAATGATTTAAACTAATGGATAAATCTAATGGTTAAATTCAATGATTAAAAATAATGGTTAAACTTAGTGGCTAAACCTAATGGCTAAATTTACTGAGTTAAAATAATGGCTAAACTTAATAACTAAATTCAATGATTTAAAATAATGGCCAAATTTAATGTCTAAACCTAATGGCTAAACTTAATGACTTAAAGTAATGGTTAAACTTAATGACTTGCAGTTTTGGTTAAACCTAGTAGCTAAGCTTAGTGACTTCAAATATTAACTAAACTTAATGATTTTAACCAATGGCTAAACCTAGTGGTTAAACTGAATGATTTAAACTAATGCTTAAATTTAGTGAAACTAATGGCAAAACCTAGTGGTTAAACTTAGTAACTTAAATTAATGGTTAAACATAATGGTTAATCTAGTGGTTAAACTTAGTGACTTAAAGTAATGGCCAAACTTAATGACTTGAAAATTGGATAAACCTAGTGGCCAAATTTAATGACTTAAAGTAATGGCTAAACATAGCGATTAAACTTAATGACTTAAAATAATGGCTAAACATAATGGCTAAACCTAGATTAAACTTAGTGATTAAATCTAATGGCTAAACTTAATGGTTAAACCTAGTTGATAAACCTAATGGTTAAGCACAATGACTAAACCTAAGGTATATTCAGTGGTTAAACTTAAGATATACCTATTGGCCAAATTTAATGGTTCAATTTAAGTTAAACTTACTACCAAAATCTAATGGTTAAGCATAATGGTTAAACTTAGTGATTAAATTAAAATTAAACTTGATGGCTAAAATTTGGCTAAACCTAATGGTTAAACCTTATGGTTAAAACTAAGTACATAAATGGATGGATAGGTAGGTAGGTAGGTGATAAGGTATAGGTAAATAGGTCAATAAATAAATAATAGGTAGGTGGGTGGATAATAGGTAAGCAAATAGTTAATTAAATAAATGGGTGGATGAATAGGTAAGAGGTAGATACCTAGGGTAGTAGAACATGTCATATTTGAGTAAAGATCATTGGTCATTTTAATTAAATGTTCAACTTGATTAAAGATTATTGGTCATATTTAACTAAGGATCATTGGCCATTTTGATTAAGTTTTCAACTTGACTAAGGACCATTGGTCATTTTGACAAAAAATCTTTGGCCATCTTGATTAATTATTCAATTTTATTAAAGACCATTGGCCATTTCGATTAAAGTTGTAAAACTTGACTATGTGTATCTAATCAAATAAACCACTATAGTCAAATTGATCAGTCAACACATACATGTGTCATTCAAGCCCTTGGCCTTTATTCAAAATGTACTTGTTCATTAATCAAAATGAAAAGTTAATAATTTGAACCTTTAAAAAAACCATGATTTATAGTAGTGAACCCAAGTTTTAAAACCATTGGGTGATTTTTAATTGGACCTTTTCTTGTCACCAATAATACTCCATTTAGGTCAAAATTAAAATGATATTCACTCACCTCCATTTAAACCACATTTTTTTTAGCAAACACGAAATCATGGCAATGTCCTAGCACCCTTGCTCAATTTGTGAATTGTGTGCAACTTAGTTTATGACCTCGAGTCCCAATAGTCAATTCTCAAGTGATGCAGACTGACATACAAGATCTTGGGCCTATGATTCCAACAAATATTCTCATTTAGAACAAAGTCCTCAAAGGATACAAATCATAGCACTCAAATTATGGTGCTTCTAATAATTTCAACATTTAACAATGGGGCCAAGAGCTTAAGTCCAAATTCCAACAATTATCAACAAAACTAATAAATAGGGTGATGTAACAACATAACAATTCCATTAAAGACAAAAATAACATGATATCATAATGCGAAAAGAACCATAATAATCATGAATCGTTTGATTTCACCATACATAAGGTAGCATTACATTGATTGTTGCAAGGTTCCAAAAACTTTTGAAACTCAATATTTGCAACAATCATATGAAGCATCCTACCGAAAGGATTATGGTTTAAAAATGTACACACAAACTTTCTACAAGAATGAAAAGCCTCCAAGTACGAGAGGACCACAATGATCAAGTAGTTTGGTGAAACTTCTATTATACCATTCCATTTTCAACAATTAGTAGGATGTTATTAATTAGGTTCCACATTGTCCTAACATGATTATGGTCCACAAATATAATATTACCAAAATGAGTACCTAGGACTTTCTCTAAACAATCTATCATGCATTTATGGAAAATTACATATGAAGGTTTTTTCCACAGAAAATGGTTTTTTTTTCTGACAAAACTCACATCCAATTATGTTAGAAGATTTGATGTTAACCTCAACATGCTCCTTCAACTCATTTAAAAACATAGGCACCTTGTAGGGCTTACATTTAATCTAGATATACACTATAAATTGTTGAAGACGCTTTTGTAGGAATTATTGTAATCTTGGTCACGAAATCACAAGGATTGAACGATGGACATCTATACCATTATTTTAAAAAATATTACAAGCTTCAAACGATCTTCCTTGTCTTGCAAAAAATTCCCTTTAAGCCAAAAGCAACATGCAAAGGATTCACCATCAAGTTATTTTCAACACCAAAGTTAGGTTCATTTTCTTGGTCTACTCCATCTTAAATAGAATAATAGGATAGGTTGTCCATTCAAGAATTCAACACATATTCAATAGGAGAATTGGGCTTGTCTTCCATTGAATCAATGTCAGAGGTGTCAACAGCTGAAATAATCGCATTAGAATTTAGAACACATTGACCAGAAATAGGGCGTTCCTCCATTGATTCAACCTCACAAGTTTTAGCATCATAAACAATATTATTGGGGTGGTTGAGCACTGCATCCATCTCACAAGTCCCTATGTAAATAAAAAAGAAATGAATTTCCATTTATAGTCACATTTGGAAATATTAGAAATCACACAAATTCAATAAAAAAAAAGGTTTATTTTTTAATTTGAAAAATGTCTAGCGCTTGCCAAACATTTCCAAAATGAAAGACAAAAGAGGAATATGTTTATTTGTACCATTTGGTAGTCGTCAAATGGTCAAAAAAACAAGCAAGAATAATAGAAAATTTCTTGATAAGGGTTTTTGAAGGTTTGTAGGACTATAGACAAGCGGGAGCCTTGGCGGTTGCTAGAGGTTTCAAAAATAAGTTAAACTACCAACAAATATCAAGTTTGTGTATGGGCAATGCTTAGTGGTCGCCAAATGTTTGAAAAAATACAAAGGGAATTTTTAAAAAATTCTAAATGTCACACCAAGTGGCCACAAGCCCTTTTTACAACTTCCTATGTTAAAAAACAATCTAGTAATAGTGTGATAGTTAATCGTAAAACAATGTACATTTGAATGGAAAATTAAACCTTACATACACAAAACTAAATTAAAATGAACAACAAATGAACATTTATCAAAACATATTACTTATTTATATTCATGTATATTCCAACATAACAAAATATGTATTGAACACATTCATTTTATGATTAAATTGTACATACATTTAGAAGTCCTATCATTAAATAATCTATTGAAATTTAAATGAGCTCAATTTTGTTGGAAGAAGTAAGCTTCACAGATCTTCACCAACCTTTTGGTTTTCATCTATGGGTAGACCATCCACCCCACCTAATTAATGAAGCAATTGATGGAGCAAATATTGAGCTATTACTAGACGTAGATATTCACTATCTTTCAAGATATCCATTTTTTCATTTTCAATGACTTGGTCGCGCCAATTGGACGAGCTCCTTCGTTGATTGAGCTCCCTTCTTTGAGTGTTGGGTTTTGTTACTGGATGGAGTCATTTTTCTTGGGTTTGTCCCTCCTTGAATACTCTTTTGTATCTTTTGGCCTTTCTTTGAAGAAGATTTTTCTTTCCACCTTTTCCTTCCTTCTCTTCCCCTTTGTCCTAGTTTCCACCTCCTTGTTTTTCATTGTTTCCACTTCATTATTCGTTCCTTCCTCCATGTTCCTCGTTCCCTCTTCCTTGGTTGTCCTCACCATTTCAACCACCCTATTCGACTTTAGGCTTAGTTTGTGCATTACCTATGATTTGCAACGCTCTTGCTTCAGGCTCAGTTCTTGCATTTTAGGTAGTAACACTTAATAACATTCATAAGCAAATGGACATTATTGTTTCATAATGACCCCCATCAAAATCTCTAGAATTCTATATCTTATTTCCTGTAATTTGAAAAAAATCCATAATCAAAGATCATACACCGAAAGACATGTCAAGAATAGTTTAAAAATATGTGAAGGATATGACTTACAAGACAAACATATGTTAGAACCCCTTTGTCGAATACATTAAGGCACACCATTCTGTTATAAATGATCGGTTTAAGGATTTTCGTTAGGACTTCAGGGCAAATTTCTTTCTTGTACATGTGTTTGTCTTATGGGAAAGAGGATCCCTTATGCTTCATTAACGACGGTAATTCATTGTTACTAGGAACATCGTCTTTTATATTTGTTCCGATTTTACAAGGGAACAAATATGCATAAAGAAGGACCACGTCCTTCATCAAGCTTTAGACAATCTAGGTACTTTGGTTGGTTCAGCCATGGACTGCCCGAATTCAAATAAAAAACTCATCACATGATCGGACTTTGTGACTAATGAGAACAAGTTCCTAAAGGAATCCCAATCATTGATACAAACCATGACTTTGAATGAAGCTTTTGCATGTTTCATTGCTTGGAGGAAGGACTCCTAATTAGGACTTGTCCACATTGTTGGATTGTCTTTAGATTGTGTGTGTGGTACACACAACTATGATTATTCTGATGGCATCGTCATGCAAGAATGATGCCATCTACTCCTTATTGATCACATCAAGAAAATTCGCCATGTTTTCAATCCTCTCGAACTTGTAATGTGAGTCCAAAAGAATTTCTTTAACTCCATTCCTCTCTAAAGTTCCACTCTTGATCCACTTTTGTAGCGCACATTTGAACCTTGCAGGTGGTGCTTCATTTGAGGGGTTCAGCTTCATTTTTTTTATTATAGAAGTCTTAATTGAACTCCACATCTAAAACAGAAAAAATCATTTTGTTTAGGTTGTGCTTGCTTTTCACTTCCCTCCATTCATCATCCTTGTAGGGCTTCTGATTATTTGTAGTCGATTTCAAAAATTTGATTTCATTATGGGTCATCCCTTTCCATTTGAGGACCTTTTTGATTTTTTACATCAATTTGAGATCATGCCTCCCTCTACCCCTAGCTAGACATTCCTGTAGCGTGATTATGTGGTCAAGTAGTCTTCTTACCAACTTTTTGAATTGTTTTTCTTTTAAATTTGCGAGGCAACCAAATGGTGATTTTCCAATTAGTTTCAAAAGATGGGCGGGTACGTTGCCACTATCATCTAAAATATTGCACCTTTCCCATTTGACGAAAACACTTTTTCATAATTGGAATACATTCTCCAACGAAAGCAAGATACTCATGCATTCTTTTGTAGATTCCATGTTCAAAACTAGCTTGAGAGTCTTCTCAAAAGCATACAGAGCTTTCTAGACTATTTTAGTTTCGTGGAGTAAATATAATTGATATGGTGGGAACAAATCAGAATGTCAACCTAAAGTATCAAGATTTGGTAATGGTCTTTCATAAATATTCCATATTTTATGTGCATGTCCAAGATTCTTTCAAAACGACATCTTTGTAGTTAGCTTGCAATGTTTGTTATTTAAAATCTTGGACACCTTGCACATGTAAACAAAATCATTGTCCCACATATCAACAATCTCAAACTTGTTGTAAAGTTCTCAAACTTCAAGGCTTGTGTTGAGGTCCACCACGAGATCCTACTAAGAAACCAAAACCTTTCATAGTATCAATAATGATTCCTAAACAACAATTTTTTTTGAAAAGCTAAAGGTTCCAAAATGACTAAGACTCCACAATGTATGTTGGGAATTATCTAATGACCACCAAGCATTCTTGACAATTTACTTTTAAACACCACTTGGCGGCAGTGAAATGTTCTTGATAATGAATTTTTAAAAATCGCCTGGCAATCGCCAAGTGATTCTTGATTCATACTTCTTCAACTTTATCACTAATTCAAGATATCATGAGATGAAGGAGGAAATTTACTAATGTTGTAGCAATTGTGTGTTAGCCCTTGATAATAAAAAAATGATGATTATCTATTTCCTTCCAACTTCTTGACTTGCATGGAAGGATGCAATTTGGATTCTTTGGGCCTTCCGAAATTGCAAAAATGGATACTTTTGTATCATACTTGTTGTATTGGACAATCTTTTTTTAAATCTTGTCCACGTGGACATTTGAAAGTGGCCTATACACAATATTGGGGGGAAGATCATTTGAATATGTGTACTTCAATTTCCACATTTGGCATTGGAGTAATACCAAACAAGAAACAAACATTGTATTTTTCTCCTATGGTTTTTGCAACAAGACAACACTCTTTTGAATCAAATCCTTTGTCCTCTTTTTCTAGAACAATATTGTCCAAGATTTTCTCCTTATTTTGGGCTTTCGCCTTTTCCTTGTGGGGCTTTTTCATTGGTATCTTTTTGCCTAAGCTCTCCATAGTAGTCAAAATGTGGTAAAAAATTCTCAGGGATTATCTAGTAGATTCTTCCTTCTTAAGCTTGATTAGTTGATGGAGGTTAATAAAGTGTTCACAAATTGTGCTTGGTGATCAATCCAGGAGGTCACCCACCCAAATTCCCCTCTCAACGATCTTAGGTGTAAGCTTGTCATTTATTCGATTACATTCATAACTAATCCAACAATTTGTGGTTTCATGAAGTCTTCTAGTAGGATGACCACCTTTTTGAGGTCGTTTGCCCATACTTCATACGTTGTAGTGGCATTTTCTTCATAAAGTCTTGGTTTCCATTTTTTATGAAATGGAATTCCAAGTTTAATTATGGTTTCTTTAACATCCTTCCAACCCAAGATGTTACCTTGACTGTAAGGTTCCACATTCCGAGTGTTGCCTCCTTGTATAATGGAATGAGGTTGAAATAGTTGCCAACCACTTTCTTCATTAGAAGTGGCGTGTACTTATATTGTGTTTATAATCAACACCTTAGTGCTTCATTGGATGGAATCTTGCAAAGAGACAAAGAAATATAAGCTTATGAAAGACAAATTGATATAAGCTTGGAAAGAGACAAAGAGATATAAGCTTGCAAAAAGACAAAGAGGTTATTTTTTCATTAATGTTGATCTCCCAAGTTGCCTCCAAGAATTTTTTTTCATTATAGTGGATAGAGTTGAGGGAAGACACATGGTGGTCACTAGGCAATTGTTTTAGCACATTAGATTGAATTGAAGAAAACATTTAGTGGCCACTAGGTGTTTCCCTCAAGTTTTTTCAAGTTTTTGAAAAAAATTGCTAGCAACGACTATTGGGTTTTTTTCTCACTTGATAAACTATAGTGAGGGGAAAATGCCTAGCGGCCATTAGGCATTTCCCTTCACTCTAGTGGAATTTGTTGAATGAAATGCCTAACAACTTTGTCTCGCTACAATGGATTCCATTAAGGGAATCACCTAATGGCCACTAAACATTTTCCTCACTATTCTTAATTGAATATGGTGAAACGCTTAACAACCAGCAAGCATCTTCTAACTTCCTAAGGTGTAATGATTAAAAATGCCTGGTGGCCGTTCTTTATTTCTCTTATTCCTACTTTGTCATTCAAATTGCCTTTTTATATCTTTATATATATATATCTATAGAAAAGAAAAGGAAGAATTACGTGCTCTTTTATTTCTAACTTTCATTCTTTCTCACAATCTTGCGAAATTGCATAATGTAACCTTAGTGTATTCTTTGAATTACACAAAATTGTGATCTTTATATATTTGTTGTGATGATTCTATCACTAAATCTATGTCTCTTTCTTTCTTTTCAAAAAAGAACTCAAAACTATTGTTTTTCCTACTTTTTTTCTTTGTCACAATCTTGCTAAATGTTGGTCTTTATTATTGTTTGTGGCAATGCAATAATATGTCTCTCCGTTTCTATTAGAATGAATTAGGAGATGTTTTACTAGTCTATTTCACATTTTCTTTTTTTGTCATTTATAGAAAAAAAACTGTAACCATCTCTTTTTGTCTCTTTCTTTCTTTCCATGTGTATGTGTGTGTGTGTGTGTGTGTGTTTCTCATACAAAAAAAAATGAAGGAATGGAGGCTAGAAGAATGAACAGGAAAGAAACCTAATCAAACCTTTTCTAAGCAGACAAAACAAATATCTTAGAGGAACTAAGGAATGGAGGAATGAATGAAGGAAAAGTAAACTTAATCAAACCTAAATCCTTAAGCAAACAAAACAAAAATCATCGAAGGTCAAGAAAATCTATAACACATCACAAAATAGAAAATGAAGAAGGCTGAAAAAAATGAGAGGAAAGAAAAGAAAATAAACTCACCTCTATAAAAAAAATGGTGTTATGTGATGACGGTCGAATAATCTACAACATTCTAGATTGTCGTTGAGTGTTTTGGAGTGTCGTTTGAATTATGTTCTGGATTGTCATCCGAAAGTGTGTGCAATTCGAAGGAAAAATAATAGCAAGGAAATGAATGTGAAAAAAAATATAAACATAAACGAGTGGGAGACAATGTGTGAAGAAGAGAAGAAAGAGGGAGGAGGAACAAGAGCTAAAAATATAGGATGTGACAAAACACAATGAATGAAAAGAAAAGGAAAGAGTTTGTGTGGTGGGATGCCTTAAGCCCTAATGCCTTTCAAAGTTTGTTGTGTGCATTATAATTGTTGCACAAAAACAACTTTTTATCCAATAACATTTTTCCATCATTCATTGGTTACACAATAAGGTACATAATTTGGAATTACATATGATATAAGAAAAAAAAACCCTAAACGGTAGACCCTAAAACCTAAACCTTGCACTATACAAAAAAGAACCTTAAAGGGTAAACCTCAAACCTTACACCTTGTACTATACAAGAAAAAAACCCTAAACCTAAATAAGGTTGAACCTTAAACCCTATAATACATACCTCCTCCATCATTATGTGTGGAGTGGAACTCCGCTTTCAACACTCAACATTATAGTTGGGAGAGAGGCGAGAGTTAGGTTGGAGAAACCTTTGGACATAATCCTTGCAATGGGTAGTCATAGGCAACAAAGAAGTGGGAGTGAGAACATGGGTTTCAGTGTTCTCCGTGATGTTGTGAAGGTGATACTATATCCATTTGATGTAGAAAAAATCACAAATGTGGAGCTTTGCAATAGATTAGGATGAACACAACCAAGTCCAAACAGAGGGGGCTCGGTAGTTGCAAACGATAATTTGCAATGGAACGTCTTTCACATTCTGATAGAGGAATGCACCATTGAAGCTCACATGTGGAGGCCTCCAATTCTTTCTTCTCTTTGTAATAAAGCAAAATCTTCATGCATTGAATAAGAACCTTAGTCAATGTATTCCTTTTTTTTTTTTTTAGAGTTTTTTTATCACATCACATGTTTAACATCATACACTATTTTAAGGTTACGACATTTAATGCCAAAATATATAGTAGCTTTGTATTATAGTGAGGAAAATGACGACAACAATGTTTAAGGTTTAGCAAATCTCTTTTGAAGAGTGTGTAATTTCTTCTATTGTGCATTCTTTTTATTGTGTTTACAACATCAATCTACGAATACACTTTTCCTAAAAATGAAATAGAAATAGGATTCACAAAATAACAAATAGTTTTGCCTAGAAAGCAAATATTCGTGATATAATTGTTGCCATCTATTAATTTCTTGTAAATAGAACCAATATGAAATTACTTATTGGTTATTTGAATTCCAACTACTCCATAGTTTAAAATCTTGAAGGGTGCTGGAATAGGATACCACCTATCCATTTCATTTGCAAACCCTATCCAAATTTGATTTCATCATTTATTTACTTCTTATTGTTCCTACATTCTCACAATCAAACCCTAATTTGTTGATGATAGGAACTTAAGGTTTTCAGCACAATGAAATGAGTGGGATCAATTCTAATGCACAAATCGAGGAGACATGCAAGTGAAGGTTAGGAACTAGATAATCCATCAAAACTCAAAATAATCTATTCCATTGCAATGCCTATGATCCTTTTGAGTGATTACTTTTGAGCAATTAATACAATCTCAAAAATTGGAGTCTCAAAATTTGATGATATTTGTGTTTCATTTGAAATGAATTAAAAAATTCAAGGCTTAGGAATTGAGATGCGTATTATAATTTTTCAGTTCCATTCCTTTCCTTGAAAATAATATTCATGATCTACATTGAAAAATGATAAAGAGATCCTGAATCAAAATGGTTACAACAAGAAAAAACCTAATTTTGTTCATTTTGAAACCCTTTGGGTAAAAACAATTCACTTTTAAAACATCACTTTGATAAAACCATTGTAAAATCCCATTAACAAAGTTTTTCATTAGTTTTTGTTGATTCAAAAACACTTGGTGGATGTTAGGCATTTTCGTTGATTTTTGTTAGTTCGAAAACCTTTGGCGGCCTCCAAGCGTTTTTGTTGATTTTTACCAATTCGAAAACATTTGCAACTGCTAGACATTTTCATTAATTTTGGTAGATTTAAAAATGCCTAGCAGTTGTTAGCCCTTTTCATTGATTTTGGTGCACTGGAAATGCCAAGTGACTATTAGATGTTTTTGTTAGTTTCAGTAGGTCCGAAAACACTTGGTGGCCATTAGACCTTTTTGTTGATTTCGATGCATCACAAAACACCTAGTGATTGTTAAGTAATTTCGTCAATTTCAATGCATAAAAAAAAACCTAGCAACTACTAAACATCTTTGTCAATTTCAATGTGTTGAAAACCGCTTGGTGGTTACCAAACATTTTCGTCAATTTTGGTGCATAAAAAAACATTTGGCTATTGCTAGGCATTTTTGTTGTTTTTTATGGGTCCAAAAATGCTTGGAGATGGTTAAACATTTCATCTTTTTGGGTAGGTGCAAAACACTTGGTGGCTGCTAGGGGTTTTTGTCCCTTTCAATAGATGGAAAAATGCCTAGCAGTCGTTAGGCATGTTTGTCCCATTTGTTGGGTCAGAAAATGCCCGGTGGCTACCATATGTGTCATCACTTTGGATGAATGAAAACGCCTAGAGGCCCGGAGGCCTTTTTGTCTGTGTTGGTAGGTGAAAAAAGGCTTGGTGACTACTAGGCATTTTCCTTTTGTTTTGTGGGCACAAAACACTTGGAGGCTACTTGGTGTTTTCGTCCAATTGTTGAAGGTGGAAATCTTTGTGACTTTGCCATCAATTTTCCTCCCATTTTTGAATGTTGAGTATGCCTTGCACATGCCTTCTCATTGTTGAAGGGGGAATACATTTGGCGGCCACTAAGAGCCCTTGTTGTATTTGAGAAGGTTGAAAAGTCTAGGTGAGAGTTAGGGTCTTTTGACCCATTTCAGAACGTATAAAACTTAAAAAAACAAAGATGTTTTTCTAATGGGAAATTAAAAAATGTGTGGTGCCATTGGGAATTTGGAAACATTATGAATAATCAAATTGGTTTATCACTTGCCATATGGATCTTTCTATCAATAACATTGGTTGAAAGTCAAAAAAATTTGCTAGCCTATACGTAGAAGCATTTGTAGTATTTTTAGGCAGGGTTTGAAATTTGTTCATTGGGATACACGGCATGGTGTTTTGCTTTGAATGTTAATTGAGTTTGTTTTACTATAATGTTCATATCACAAATGAAATTGTGTGTAGAAAACGTGGAACCATGGGCGTTTGAATAAAAATTAATGATAGTGTCACGATCTGGGAGGGTTGAAAGGGTCTAGATTGTGATTGGATTGTGCAAGGATCCATTGTTGGTGCCCATCCATAGTTGTGAAGGAGTGGAAAATTGTATTGCTATTTTTGTCATATTAGTGTTTGAGGCTTATGAGTAGTGGAGACTCTTTTGCTCGACTCCTACAACAAGGTATTTTGGGTCTTCGGTTGGAAGTGATTGTTTTTGGTGTGAAAAGGATGTTTCAACAAATGTGGAAACATCTTTGTTAGTACAACATGAAGCAATTGAGCATGAGGGTTTTAACAATATATGTAAAAGATGAATTTCTTGTAGGGACCTATCTATGTGTTTAAGCTTGCATTTGGGGGATTCCATTAATGATGACATCGTGGACAATAGGATGGAAGCATATTTGGAAGATGAATCAAAGACATTCAGTTTTGATGATGGCATGGGAACGAGCTGAGGGAGAGGATCTTGTGGTTCCTTGAAGGAAGGTGTTCACAAGGGAGGAATCAATGAATAAAATGAAAAAGGAAATATGAGAGTGAATTCATTTCGAAAAAAGGATAGGTGGGAATGGTGAGGTTTTGAATGTGAGCTTGTGGTTGATGTTGGGGTGTTTGTCGTGATTGGATGTGTCATAGCATGTGACCCAAAGGAAGTAATCCTTGATAATAAGCTTGGAGAAGATCATGTTGGTATTAACATTTTGTATTGCCTAATTAATGTTTCAACAATTATGACTATTTGGAAGTGGCCATTGTCTTAGACCATTTTGGATAGGTTCATTCTAAAAAAACTCTTCATATCATACGATGAAACTCACATACCAACTATTGATGATGAGGGACAAATTGGTGTTAGGAAGAAGTAGTATACTTTTTAGAAGAGGAAGTGAAGAAAATGCAAATTAGAAGGCTCAATTTCAAGGGTCAAAAAGCTCTTATTTGAAGAGTTTGTTCGCAATGTGAGTGCTTTGCAATGTTGCTCAAATAATTGTTGTCATTATTTTCCTCATGAAAAGACCCTTTTTTTGAGACAAGAGTTATGGGACTTGTCTTTTGAAGATCATAGAACATAAGGTTTGGACATTCTAAGAAGTATTAAAAGTTTATCACAATCCAGGAGATTGAGATTTTTGAAACGACTTAGTACAAGATCCTTGGCTTGCCAATATCAACATACATGTTGTATTAAGGTTTTTACAAATGAGGTTGCAAGTTTTTATTCCATGGGAACAAAGGTACACATAAACTATGCACTACAATGTGACATGCGGAGTTGAATGTTTAATCCTTGATCAACTTGTGTGCAGACACAATATCATATCAAATGAAAGGAATTGGAAATAGTAGACATGATGTACGGTGTCTACTTCTTAATATCTGGAAAAAAATTCAAAAGCAAAGTGATGAAGTAAAATATAATGAACGAATGGGAATATATTTGGTTCTATAGAAGCTTATACCATACTTGGAGGTTAGAGACTGTGCCATCCTTTGTATTACCCATGACAAAATGGATCATGCAAAAACTGCATTCCCAAGGTTCCAAATGATGAACAAAATGATTTTTAGGCTTGGACAATTGCCAATTACCCCCACTGGTATGATAATACATGGTCATGGAGATGAAAAGTATGTGAAATATTCTAATGGTTGTGGTTGAATGATCCTAATTTCACAATTGGGTCATTGTTGTGTTTTTTTTGAACTTTGGAAAAGGCTTTAGTTTCAAAGTTGAAAATCTTATTTGAACACCCTCCACAAATTTTTTTTGCTTGTTTGTTGTAAGGGAAATCACATTGCATAGGTGAATTAAAGGCACCAAATCAAGTTGTTGGTCCCAAGCCTTTGCTAAAAAAATTGTTATTTCAAATGGATAATTGTGTGAAGGACAATAATAATTTATTTTTGTTAGCATTTCTTTCATTGTTGATTGCAAGGGAAGTGTTTAAGGAGGTGAATTTCAAATTTTTTGTAATTGATCATACACATGAGGATATTGATGGGTGCTTTGGGTATTTGTTAAAAAAATTGAAAGATCAAAACAATCATATTTTGGTAGATTTGATGAAGGTTTTCATGCTCTCACAAGAATGACCCCTTCATTCTACAGTTGATCCAAGAGATTCCAGATTTTAAAACCTGGATTCTAGGTTGTTTGAAAGATGATCTTGAAACTTTGGTAGGGCACATTAGTATGCATTTGTTTAGATTTTTTGTTGATTCAACAATCTAGCCTATCATGTAGTACAAAGTTTCACCCATAGATATAGTTTGGAATTCGATAGATGGGCCTCCAATCAAATTGTGGAAATGTAATTTGGATGGATCACCAAAGTTGCCTATTGGAGTCCCAAGCCATGTTCCATATTGCCCAATTTGGGGCAATGACGTGTTGAGGTTTATGGAGAAAAAAAAATTCATTAGTGTTGGACTATCCAAATATGTGGAATTTTGGAAGCAAGGCATTGATCAAAACGCAACTTATGCAATAAAGATGGCTCCGTACATTGAATATTAAGAGGATATTATATTGCATTTGTCAAAATCTTACCTTTTCAAAGTTCAACACTTTTGGAAGGTTTTTGGCATTTAGGCAATTGGAGGTCTAATTATGCTAGGGCTTCATTGCCAACTAGGATGGAAGTTGATGATGTAGAATACCTAATCATGCATCCTTATTGTGGGCCAAAGAATTTGAAACCTTCTTTGGCATACACCCCATTTAAAGATTTCAATAGTGGGGATTTTGTTCTGGTGAGGCCCCATGATCCTCTCCTTGTTCTTATGTGGATGGGAAAAACACAATGTGATGTTGTGAAAGATGAGCAAAATGAAAATTTCAAAATGGTGAAGGTCTAGTGGTGGGTTCTAGTGAAAAAATGTTCAAATTTGGATGAACAACATTTGTATGAAGATTGTTGGAATGGCAAATGGAAATGTAATTAGCAGATCCAAAACAATGATTCAACATTTCAGCTTTTCTTTTTTCTTTTCTTGTTCTAAAAAATACAACAAACAAAAGTCAAATTAAAATTCCTTGGGGTTTTTTTTCCCAGCTAAAGTCAATCTTGATGTTACTAATGCATTTAGTAATTTGTGAACAATGTTGAAAACATGAATAAAATATTGGTGGTTTGTCAATATCTTTTTATTATTATTTAGCTAAATGGTTCCAATATCTTTTGTGCATTTTTCATCTTTTGTGTGTCATTGCATTATTTAATGAATTGAATCAGGAAAAATAATAATTTATGATTAAAAAAAATCACAATTAGTAATCTATTATGTTGCACCTGGTGGCCATTAGATACCATTTTCTTTTCATGGTATATATTAATAGAAATTATTAATAAATTAATAGTATTAAGAGTAGCATATTTAGTTTCATGAACAAATTTGTTGCCATTGTTGGATTGGCATGGTGCCTTTTGTTTGAAAGTCAACCATCTTTTTTACTAATGGGAGGATTGACTTATGGGTTTCATAATCAATAGTAAAATTTGTTGCACCTGGTGACCACCAGGTGAAACCCTCCTTTCATGGTGTATAATATATTTCCAAATGTATTTGGTGTAATACATTGAGTAACATATTTGGATCCATAAAAAAGTTTATTGCCATTGTTGGATTGGCATGGTGCCTCTTAATTGAAAATCAATTTTTATTAATGGGAGCTTTCATAATCAATAATAAATTATGTTGCACCTGATGGCCACCAAGTGAAACTTTCCTTTCACAGTATAAATATTTCCAAATATATATTTGATGTAGTATAAGTAACATATTTGGATCCATAAAAAAGTCTATTGCCATGGTTGGATTGGCATGGTGTCCCTTGTCATATTTATGTTGACATATTTTTAAATGACTTTCATACATAAAATGATCACAAAATTGTTAAATCTGGTGACCATTGGGTGGAATCCACCCCATCCAAGAGGATGCATAAAGTCCTAAATTATGAATTTAGTTTTAAATTAATTAAATACTTGTTCATATGATTAACAAATTGCATATATTAACAATAGAAGGTACTTATTTGAGATTTACCAAAACAAAACAAAATGAGCACACGGAAAATATGCAAAATGTTCTTATGTGCCAAAATGTATTATCAAATAAATATTTTGGTGGGAAATCTAAGCACAGAGTCTAAATTCATGTTTAAATAATTATTTTTCAAGCATTTGGAGTTGGAAAGTCAAAAGTTGGATAAATGAATTATTTTGTGTTCATTATTGTGATGTTTAAACTAGATTAACAATTAACATGCAATAAAAGAAATTATTTCTTGGACTTGGAACACATATAAAAAATGTAGCCTTCCAGATCTCATTATTATACAAGATATAACAT